>Ga0306921_10004061_pt1 | contig 14955 bp, 12 predicted proteins | sample sta12Cox44000080_FD_203760 | JGI IMG/M metagenome (GOLD analysis project Ga0306921, IMG submission 203760) | Lab enrichment of tropical soil microbial communities from Luquillo Experimental Forest, Puerto Rico - statoxic.12C.oxic.44.000.080 (v2)... | ecosystem: Environmental > Terrestrial >...
GCGCTCTCCCGCCAACAGCATCAATGCACCCAGCGATGACTGGTGCATTCCCGGCAACAAATAAGCCGCTGCAATGATCCAGGGAAAGAAGTAATGCAGGCCGCGTTCAATCTTCTCCACACCCGGCCGCAACCGCGAGTCGAAATACCACAGGCGCTCCAGCAGCGGCGGAAGATTCTCCACCGCCAGCGGAATCATTGCGTAGATCGACATGCAGATCGCCACTTCAGCCAGCGGCGAGTGCATGTTCCATTTCCAGGGAAACACCATCCAGTAAAAATTCCACGGCCGCCCCGCGTCGATCCCCAACAACATCAGCCCGCACGCATATGCCAGGAAACTCGTCAGCAGGGCCATGCGCATCAGCGCGTGCAACCGCTTCCGCCGGAATACCCAGGCCGCGATCCCCACTGCAAACGCGCCTGAACCAAGCGCTGTCATCACCATCACGTTGAACGTCTTCCAGATGCCCCAGCCGTACGCATCGTTCATTCCGCTCACAGGGCCCAGCCCTGCAAGTTCGCGGTACGCGGTCAGTACAAATGCAATCAGGATCAGGCCGCACAAAAACAAGAACTGCCCCGTCACCACCGGGAACCCGAACACGGGCACCGCGCGCGCCCATCGCCCGAACATCTCCTTGGGTCCGCGAATCAACGCCGCTTGTGCGCTGCTCATAGTTGTGCCCTCAATCCAGTTTCTTTCTCGCGCTCGTGCATCTCGTGCTCGTGCCCCTTCAAGCTTTTGCGGATCACCTGCACGAGTCCCACATATAAAACCGCAGGCAGCGCAAAGTACTGGTAGAAGCGTCTCTGCCAGCGAAGCGTCCGCGCCGGCACCGATTCAGTACCCAAAACCGGCAAGCCGAGATCCTCGAAAGGCACCGCCGACAGGTACAGTGCCTGCGTCCCCCCGTTGTCCAACTCGCCATAAACGCGTTCTTGGTAGTAGCGTTTCGGGTGATCCTGAATCCGCTGCTTGGCCTCCTGCAGAAGCACCGTACGCGGCCCGAACTTCACCGCTCCCGTCGGACACACACTTGTGCATCCCGGCGGCAGGCCTTTCTCAAGGCGCCCGCTGCACAATTCGCATTTGGTGACCCGAGGATTGAACCCTTGCCATTGGAATCGGGGGATGTGATAAGGACACGTGATCGTGCAATATCGGCATCCGATACACTTCTCAGCAGTCCAGCTCACGACTCCGGTTTGCGGATCTTTGTGCAACGACTGGAACGGGCACCCTGCGGCGCACGCCGGATCCAGGCAATGCATGCACTGCCGCTTCACGTACGAGAATGGTGATCCATCGGCCGGCTTATACAGCTTGATCACGTTCCGCGTCAGATCGTTCAGGTCGGTGGGCGACTGGTGCAGCGAATCGCCGCGCGTGTCTGGAGGTGTGTCATTCGCTTCCGCGCAGGCTGCCACGCAAGCCTTGCATCCAATGCAGAGGGTCGCGTCGTAGAGCAGCCCCACCGCTGCGCTCGGAACCTTGGGGGCCCCTTCGTTACCCTCGGCAACCACCGTAATCGCGACCGCGGCAGGCACTCCCGCTTTGGCGATACCGCTGAGCATCTCTCTCCGGGTGATTGCCACGTTATTCCTCTTTCTTTCCGGCAGACGGAATGGACGAGGACGTCAACTTCCCCGCATGCGCTCGGTCTGCCGACACGCGAGCCAAGCCAGCCTCCTGGCTGCTCTCAAATCGTTGCGAAGCGACCCACGCTGCTCCTCCTACCGCACCCGCGACCACTCCTACCAGCGCCGCAGCGCCAGTTTTGATCCGGCCCGCTGCGCTGTAAATCGGGGGATACGTATCCGGAGGCGTCGCCAGATGAATCGGAACCGTCTCAAAGGTCCCCATCTTCCACACAACTTCTTTCTCGGTGCAACCCACGCAAGGAACGCCGATCCCAATCGGCCACACCCCCGGCACCTCGTTGAAGTGCCGCGTCGAACATGCCGCGTGCGTCACGGGCCCTTTGCAGCCCAGCTTGTACAGGCACCATCCCTTGCGATGCCCTTCATCGCCAAACGCCATTGCGAACCGCCCTGCATCGAAGTGTCCCCGTCGCGGGCAGTTCTCATGAATCACGCGCTCGTACGCAAACTTCGGACGATGCAATTCATCCAGCGCGGGCAGCTTGCCCATCGTCACGTACTCGAGCACGACTGCCAAAAAGTTGTAAGGGTTCGGTGGGCATCCGGGCAGATTCACGAGCGGCTTCCCGGTTATGACGAAATCCGCCCCGGTCGCGCCCGTCGGGTTTGGATCCGCCGACGGCACGCCGCCCCACGACGCACACGACCCGATCGCGATCACCGCCGCCGCCTGCGCCGCCACTTCCTTCGCCACTTGCATGGCCGGGCGGCCCGCCAGCTCCATGTAAACGCCGTCATCCCGCGTCGGAATCGAGCCTTCGACCACCAGGACGTACTTTCCGGCATTCTGCTGCACGGCCTGCTTGAGCGCCGCTTCTGCTTGCGCGCCCGATGCCGCCATCAGCGTCTCGTGGTAATCCAGCGAGATCACATCCAGAATCAAGCTTGCAACGTCCGGCGCAGAAGTACGCAGCAACGTCTCCGAACAGCCGGTGCAATCCTGAAAGTGGAGCCAGATTACCGACGGTCGCCGCGCGCTCGCCACTTTCTTGGCGACTTGCAGAACATTCGCTTTGTCAGTCAGCGCCATGCCGACCGGCGCCGTCGCCATCAGCGCGGCGCACAGTTGCAGGAAGCTGCGGCGGGATACGCCGCATTCTTTGAGGTGTTCCCCGATTGTAGGTATGTGAAGCTCGCGACCGTTCGCCATGCGACCCATCCTCGTGAGCCTGCGCTGGGCCCCAGGCCTCGGTCTTTCGCAAAATGCACCTGTGCGTCAGCAGATCAGGATTGGACGTTGATCGAGGCCGGTATGCCTGCAGCCCGACTGGAGTCAGGCAACAGATAGGAGTTCGTGCGAGTGGGCGCGTTTGCCGAAGATGGTCTCAATCGGGGACTGCAGAATCACTAGCCGAGCGATTAAGATAAAGACCACTCCTCATGAAGGGGTCTTCGAACTGGACTACACCCGATTCCCTTTGGCTCGCTGCCCCGCTTTCCACACTCCAGTGAAGACCGGGCCCGAACGAGCACGTTTATCTCTTGTATCGATAACTTGAATCAGTGACTCGAATCACACATTCCAGTGACTCCATACCGCAGCTCTCCGCTCAGAGGCTCGGGAACTAGCGCCCAGCAAGCCTTCCACGGCATTTCATGGCATCTCACCACCCAACGGCAGAGGCCTGTGATAGCCTGTCATTTCCAGATATCCAACTCCGGTAGTCGGGAGTCCGTTCTTCTTGCCTGTGATCTCGATCGCCCCTTCCCAATAGCTCGGTGATCGTTTCGTCTTCCCGGTAAGCTCCTGACTCTTGAGCGAAGTTCGCACCGCCAACTCCAATCCAAGTGCCGGAATCGCCACGTTCCATGCGGTCGGATACGTCGCTCCACTCACCGAACTCTTCCACGTATCCGGCTGAGGCAGCAGTTGAAAATCGCTCGCCTTCAAGTGCGTAGCCTCCCCCTCACGATCAACAAAAGTCCCTGACGAATATGGATCAACCGATCCATCGATGTGCCGAAGTCGGTACAACATCACTTCGCCCTGGTCGTCGAGCTGCAAACTCAACCAATCCCATCCCGCTTCGTTTGCCCCCAGCGAGTTCGTGAAAAATTCATGATCCATCCACGACGTTCCGGTCACCGCGAATGGCTTCCCGCCCAATTCGATCGTTCCCGAAGTCAACAGCCGGGTAAAAGAAATGTAGTGCGAAGCGTGCCCCTCTCCCGCAGCCTTCTGGCTCACGCCGTGTTCTCCATTGACGACAGGCGGCTTGACCGGTTCCATTGCGAACTGCAGCGCAAAGCGATCGTCAATCGCCCACAGTACCTGCTGACTACCCTTCCACCGCACCTGCCAGTTCCCGTTCCACATTCGCATCTGTTCGAGGCTCGCACCTGCGAGTCCCGGGCCCGCCCGGTTGAACCTCTCAGTGTGATAGAACTCACCACCATCCAGGTCGCTCAAAGCGAGATGCGCGAAGTACAAATCGGACACCGCCCAAGCCGAGCCGTTTTTCGCCGCCCGATCCACGCCCTGCCGGAAGAACGTCAGCTCAAATCCAAATTTGTGTCCATCCGCAGCTTTCAAGTTCCCCGTGTAATACCACCACTCCGTCTGAAACTCCGGATGATTGAAATGATCTCTCGGAAACTCATACTTATAACCAGGTTCTGCCGCCTTATACTGCCCCGCACACAACCCCGCGCTGAAAAACAACGCGAGTCCAAGCCCCGTCGTGAACCTACTCTTCATGCACAACCTCGATCGGATTCATCTGCGTCGCTACGTGCGCCGGATACAATCCCGCCAACACCGTTGCGGCATACACCACTGAAATCGCGGCCCCCAGCACCGCCACCGGCCAATGAAATTGAATCGTCCACCCGAACGACTGCTTATTGATCACATAAATCAGAATGAGCGAGAGCAAAATCCCCAGCCCGAGTCCCGCGACATTCGCTAGCAATCCGAGCAGCCCTGCCTCAACCAGAATCATCTTTCGCAGCTGCCCGGTGGCCGCACCCAAGAACCGCAGCAACCCTAGTTCGCGCCGCCGGTCCATTACCAGCGCAACTAGCGCCCCTGCAATTCCCATCACGGCCACAAAAATCGCCACCGCCTCCAGCGCGTATGTAATCGCAAACGTCCGATCAAAGATGCGGATCGCTTCCGCCCGCAGATCCCGGTTCGAAAAAATTAGAATGTTCCGACCAGACGAAGCCTTCTCAATCTCCTTCCGCACCGTCTCTAACTCCACTCCTGCCGCCACGTAAACCGCCAGGTTCGAAGGCAATGGATCAGGAAAATATTTCAGCAAGGTTGCGCGCTCCACGATGATCACTCCGCGCTCGCTTGCATAGTCGTAATAAATGTCGGCGACCCGAAAGCGCACCTCGCGCTCTCCCGCCGGAATCGCGATCGCACCCCCAGCTTTCACATGATGCTTGTTCGCAAACGGCTCGCTGACAATCGCCGCATCGTGTCCGCGCAATTCCGCCAGCACCTCCGTGGGCGCCCGCCCCGACACAAAATCCGAGCTTTTGAAATCGCGCAGCACTTGCATGTCCGCACCGGCCAGCGTCGCCGGCTTTCCGTCATAGCTGATTTCGTACGCTTTAAACTGATCCACAGCAGCTACGCCGGGCAACTTCTTGATCGCATCCACTAACTCCAAAGCAAGCGTCGGATGCCGGTCCGCCGCCTCGTCCCCGACCGGCCGCAAATAAAGATCTGCGGGCAACTGGTCATTCATCCACACCAACACCGTCTGCCGGAAACTCCCCACCATGATGCCCACTGAAGTCATCATGGCAATCGCAGTCGCCAGCGCCCCGACGAGCACGGAAGTCCGTTGCAACGATCCCGCCAAACTCCGCGAAGCCAGCAGCGCCTCAACTCCAAACAACCTCCGCAACCACTCCGCGCTAATCGCCACCAACCCTTCTACTAGCTCCGGAATCGCGAATACCGACGCCCCGATCAGTAACAGCGCCGCCAGATACCCGAACAACGGCTTGCCCGCAACCGCAGGAACCTGCGACGCCCCCGCCGCTCCCACCGCCATGACCAATGCGATCCACAAATCGCGGATTTTGTGGACGCGGACGATGTGCTCCCGTTGCGCTCGCGCCATCGCCTCCACTGGCGCAACCAGCGACGCCTCACGCGCTGGCGACAATGCCGAGACAATAGCCACTCCCACTCCAATCACCAACGCCAGCGCCACCGGCCCCGCACTCAACGTCAGCGTTCCCGGACGACTGCTCACATACAGTGCATCCACCGTACTCGCCAGCAGTCTCACCGCGCCCTCAGCCAGCAATCTTCCGAGTGGCAGCGCGACCAGCGCTCCTACTACTCCAAAGCACACCGCTTCTCCCAAGAACGCCGCCAGCACAGCTCTTCGACTCGCTCCCAGCGCCCGTACAATTCCAATCTCTGGCCGCCGCCGCACTACCGAAACCGAAATCGTGTTGTAGATCAGAAATGCCCCCACCACTAGAGCCACATAACTCAGCACACGCAAATTCCACCGGAACGCCGCCAGCATCTTCCGGTTCTCTTCCGTCCCACTCCCCTGCGGTCGCACGATCAGACCTTCCGGCAACGCGCTTCTCAACCTGCTCTGCCATTCTTCCAGCGGACGATCATCCGGCACTTTCAGCAACACTCGGTCCACGCGCCCAGCGCGGCTCAATTCGCTCTCCGCTCCCGCAACATCCATCACGATTGCGCTTCCACCCTCGTCGTGATCATCAAACACTCCGCGGATCGTGTACTCGCGCGTGTGATCATTCATGAGCAGAGAAATCTTCTGGCCAGCTTTCCGGCCGAGGCTCGACCCAACCCAGACATCCGTTGGAGTCCCCACGTCTCCGAGCGATCCCTCCACGCGGCCTGCCAGTTGCGCAGATGAATCCCCGTTTGCCTCGCCAATCAGATCGAGCCCAATCAATGGCAACGTCTGCCCGGTATTGCTCACCACCGCGAAGTCTTCGATGCGCGGATGAATCTGCAGCGGGAACGGTAACTCTGCGATCTTGCCCACAACCGCATCCGGCACACCTCCAGCCGCCGTCACTTCGAGATTGGTATTCCCAGAGAGAGTTTCTTGTGAAGATCGAAAGGACCCTGCCGCCGCGTCCCCCGCCAATTCAATGGCGAGCACAACCGAAACGCCGACCACCACGGCAAACACCATCAGCAATGTTCGCCACGGATCGCGCAACAGCGGGCGTACAATCAATCGATAAAAGAGAACCAGGCGCGGCATATTACTGGCGAACAACCTGCATAATCACTCCATCCCGCATTCGCACGATCGCGTCACTCAAAGCCGAGGCTTCCAGGCTGTGCGTAGCCATAAGGATCGCTGTCCCCTGCTCACGCGCGATCCGCTTTAGAAGTTTCAGAATCACATCTCCCGTCGTCGTATCCAAATTCCCGGTGGGCTCATCGGCCAGCACCAATCGCGGCGAATGCACTAGGGCCCTCGCAATCGCCACCCGCTGCATCTGCCCGCCCGACAACTGGTGTGGCAATCGCCCCGCCAACTCCTCTAGCTCAACCCACTTCAAACGCTCCACGGCACGCACTCGCGCGCCCGAGACGCCAGCCAGCAGTAACGGCAGTTCCACGTTCTCTACAACGCTCAACGTGTGCAGCAACTGAAACGATTGAAAGATGAATCCAACTTTTTCCCGCCGCAACTGCGTGAGTCCCGCATCGTCCAACGTCGATGTATCAATGCCATCGAGCAGCACCTTCCCGCTCGACGGAAAATCCATGGCTCCCGACAAGTTGAGCAGCGTTGATTTCCCACAACCGCTTCTGCCGACCAGCGCCACAAACTCGCCATCTGCAACGTCCAGCGTGACACCATCCAGCGCCTTCACCGGCTGTCCATCGGAGACGTATTGCTTCTTCACATCCTGCAATCGCAGCAACGCCGTCGAACGCTCTTCACTTATCCCAACCATCTCTGCCTCAGCCCCGATTTTCACCAAGTCGATTCACTCCGCCACACCCTCTTGCACTTAAGCTGGATGTGCTTCACGTACAATCTGAACCACCATTTTCCTCAGAAAAATCGCGCCTGCCCGTAACTGCGTGTTAGTAAATCGCGGTCACCTTCTTTTTCGTCTCATGCAGGTCCTTTCATCTTGACACTATCTTCCGATCCCCGGCACAATTTTGCCGGCCCCCTCCACGCGGGAAATCCGCACCTAGGAGATTTTCGTGAGACTTTGGCTTTGCTCACTTCTGACTGGACTCTTGTGCTTGTCCGGTTTTGCCGCAGCTCAAAACGCCGATATCGACACCGAATCCAACGACAGCGCCCAGGCCAAACCACCCGTCATCTTCCGCGATGCCCCACGGCCGCGGCGCTTCGCCGCGGAAGAAGTCCTGGCAGCCGGAACAGGATTACCCTCTTGGGCCGGTTCCTTCACCTACAAAGGAACCGTCTACAAATACGTGATGATCGGCTCCAATCCAGCCAAAGGTTCAAAAACCACCACCATCCCGGTTTTCATAGTTCCCTTAAAGCTTACCTACTACGACGGCAGCGTCTTCGACGCCACCGCGCCCATGATCGGACTCGCTGACTCCGCCACCGAAGCCATTCAGAAATCGCCGATCTTCGACGACGCCGTATTCAAGGCCGGCTCCGTTCACCTCGGCGACACGCAATACATCGATGCCTTCCAGCGCGGGAACTTCTGGAACCACGTCTCCGTTGCCGCGCCCGACTACCACGTGCTGCTCGGCACACCGACCGTTCTGCCCGTCCAGTCTTATACAGTTTCGAAAAACGAAGGCCAGGTCTTTCCCGGCCCCGTCGCCCACACCAAGCGCGCCGTCCTCAACCAGGGTTTCATCGATAACAAGATCACTCCCGTGCTTTTCAAAAAGTTCACCAGGATCACACCGGGCTCGTTCACAATTTTTCTCACCTACAACGTCTTTCCCGGTGGCAACTACGGCTACCACGATGTGTTCGGTTCTTCCCCGAAGACTGGAAAGACCTACACGTTCACTTCTTATCTCGAGCCCTACAAGCAGCTCATCGATGCCGACATCAGCACGCTGGCGCATGAAGTCGGCGAATGGATGGACGACCCCTACGTTAGCAATGCCTCCCCCTGCGGCGGTTTGCTCGAAGTCGGAGATCCCCTCAATACTGCCATCTTCAATGTCTCGTTGAACGGCGAGGTCTGGCATCCACAGGACCTTGCCTTCATTGGCTACTTCTCCTTCCAGCATCCTGCTCCGTCCGTGAACCACTGGCTCACCTTCCGCAACACTCTGACGAAATCCTGCCAGTAGCCTTTCTTTTCTCGGGGTGCCGCGAACATTGGTACGCGGCACCTTCAGTTCGTGCTGAAGGTGTCCATTGCGCGAACCTCTCTTATCACAGCCCTTTGTGATCGCGACCACTCCACCCTCCTGCGCCTGCGGGTAGAATGTTCGGTCCGCCACTGATAAGGTCTGAACGAGGAACTACCTTGTGATCATCGGCATTCCCGCAGAAAGCTATCCCCAGGAACGGCGCGTCGCCCTCGTTCCTATGGTTATTCCCACCCTCACCAAAGCTGGATTTGAAGTCTTGGTCGAGGCCAACGCCGGCCAACATGCCGGATACCTCGACTCGCACTTCACTGACAAAGGTGCCCAGATTGCTTCCGATCGCGCCACCGTCTTTGCCAAGGCCGACATCCTGATTCAAGTGCTCTCGTTCGGCTCCAACGACGTGAATGGCGACCGTGACCTCCCGCTTTTGCGGAAAAACCAGATCCTCATCGGCTTTCTCCGCCCCTTCGGCACACGCGAAACTCTCGAAGCACTCGCCGCCCGCGGCGTCACCTCGTTCTCCATCGAACTCATGCCCCGCACTACCCGCGCCCAGAGTATGGACGCTCTGTCTTCCATGGGAACGATCTGCGGATACAAAGCGGTTCTAGTAGCGGCCGATCATCATCCCCGCCTGTTCCCCATGATGACCACCGCCGCGGGCACCATCACCCCCGCGCGCATCTTCGTGATCGGCTGCGGTGTCGCCGGGCTCCAGGCCATCGCCACCGCCCGCCGCCTCGGCGCCGTCTCCTCCGCGTACGACATGCGCCCGGCCGCAAAAGAACAGGTCCAGAGTCTCGGCGGCCGCTTCGTCGAGCTTCCCATCGAGGCCAATAACGCTCAAGACGCTCGCGGCTATGCCACCGCCCAGGGCGAAGACTTCTATCGCAAGCAGCGCGACTTGCTCGGCAAAGTTGTTCAGGAAAGCGACGTTGTGATCACAGCAGCCGTCATCCCCGGCAAGAAGTCGCCGGTGCTGGTCACCGAGGACATGGTGAAGTCCATGGCGCCCGGTTCGGTGATTGTCGACCTCGCCTCCGAGCGCGGCGGCAACTGCGAAATTACCCAGCCCGGCAAAACCATCGTCGCTCACGACGTCACTATCATTGGCGCCATCAACGTAGCCAGCGGCGTACCGTACCACGCCAGCCAGATGTACGCCCGCAACGTCACCAATTTCTTGCTGCACCTGCTCAAAGATCAGAAACTCAACCTCAACCTTCAGGACGAAATCGTCCACGAAACGCTGCTCACGCACAACGGCGAAATCGTGCAACCCCGTGTACGAGAATTCTTAGGATTGCCAGCGCCAGTAGCACAGTAGCCAGTGGAAATAGAAATAGTCGGAAGCTAAGAGCTAAAAGCTACAACTAGAAGCCAGGAGCTAGAAGCAAACCATGAACTCTGAAACTCTCATCAACGGACTCTTCATCTTCGTCCTGGCCGGATTCATCGGCTTCGAAGTCATCCGCCGCGTCTCACCACTCCTCCACACGCCGCTGATGTCGCTGACCAACGCGCTCGACGCCATCGCCGTTGTTGGTGCCATCGTGCTCGTTGGCGAGAACAAGAGCCCGCTAGCCCACACCCTCGGCATCCTGGCCGTGATCGCCGCCACCATCAATATCGTGGGCGGCTTCCTTATCACCGACCGCATGCTCAAGATGTTCAAATCCAGCCGCCCCAACCCGAAGCCCTAACTATGAACGAATTCGCCGCAAGCCCCATCGTCATCGAAGTCACCTACCTCATCGCCAGCGCTCTTTTCATTCTTTCTCTCAAATGGCTGAGTTCGCCGACCACCGCCCGCCACGGCATCTGGGCCGGCGAAATCGGCATGCTGCTCGCCATCATCGGCACTCTTTTGCGCGGCGGTTACACCGATTACAAGTGGATCTTCATCGCCCTAGTGCTCGGCACGATCATCGGCGTCCCGCTTGGCAGCGTCGCCATGACCGCCGTCCCCCAACGGACCGCGCTCAGCCACGCCTTCGGCGCATTCTGCGTCACACTCGTCGGCACCGCCGAGTTCTATCTGCGCACTCCCGATATCAGGCCCTTCATGATGGCTGTCCTCTCCATGGAGGTCATCCTCGGCGGCCTCACCTTCACCGGCAGTCTCATGGCCGCCGGCAAGCTGCAAGAAATCCTGCCCCAGCGCCCCATCACCTACCGCGGCCAAAACCTCGTCAACTTTCTGCTCCTCGGCGTCGCCATCGTCATCGCCGGCTACCTGATCCTTCACCCCGAAGCGAAGATGCTCTACCCCTACATGATCGGCATCGCCCTCATCTTCGGCGTGCTGCTCGTGATCCCGATCGGCGGCGCTGACATGCCGACCGTAATCTCGCTCTTGAACTCCTATGCCGGCCTCTCTGCCGCGGCCATGGGATTCGTGCTCAACAACAAACTCCTCATCATCGCGGGCGCACTCGACGGCTCTTCCGGCCTCATCCTCTCCATCATCATGTCGAAGGCGATGAACCGCTCATTCACCAACGTCCTCTTCGGCGCCTTCGGACAAGTCCAGGTCGCCGCCGCCGGAGAAAAGGAGCAGCGCACCGCCCGCAGCGCCACCGCCGAAGAAGCCGCCGCCATTCTCTCCGCCGCGAACAAAGTCGTCATCGTCCCCGGGTACGGCATGGCCGTCGCTCAAGCCCAGCACAAAGTCCGCGAACTCTACGACTCGCTCACCAAGAAAGGCGTCGAAGTCCGCTTCGCTATCCACCCCGTCGCTGGACGCATGCCTGGCCACATGAACGTCCTGCTCGCCGAAGCCGACATCCCCTACGACCGCCTCATCGATATGGAAGACATCAACGGCGATTTCCCCGCCACCGACGTCGCGCTAGTCATCGGCGCAAACGACGTAACCAATCCTGCGGCCCGCACCGACCAGTCGAGCCCAATCTTCGGCATGCCCATCCTCGACGTCGACAAAGCTCACACCGTCATGGTCATCAAGCGCAGCATGAGCCCCGGCTTCGCCGGCATCGACAACCCGCTCTACTATCTCGACAACAACTTAATGCTCTTCGGCGACGCGAAAAAGTTCGTCGGCGACATAGTCCGCGAACTAAGCGGCAACGCCGGCCACTAACCCAGTGTGGTGAGCGCGACAGTGATCTAAAGCTCAATCCGTCCCCAGCCCTGCCCCACCGCGGTGTTATTCTGTTCTATCGACGTTCTCGCGAGGCCTTATCCTCCAATGCCCGATCCCAACCCACCCGCGAACGAAGTGCCCGAAACCGAATCCTTCGGCGACTTGCTCAATCAATTCGAGAAGACTCATCGCAAGCCCGAACCCGGCCAGCAGATCGAAGGCACCATCGTCTCCATCACCGTCGACTCCGTCCTCCTCGACATCGGCTTCAAGTCCGAGGGCATCCTCCCGCTCTCCATCTTCGAAAATGCGAAAACTCCGCCCAAACCGGGTGACAAGCTCTTGGTCTCCGTCAAAGGCCGCACCCCCGAAGGCTATTACGACCTCTCCCGTACGCGCATCGCGACGCCCACCGACTGGCCCGCGCTTGAGCGCGCCTTCGCCGAGAAAACCACGATCTCCGGCACCGTGACCGGTGCAGTGAAAGGTGGCCTCACCGTCGATGTCGGCGTTCGCGCCTTTCTCCCCGCCTCGCGCACTGGCACCCGCGACGCCGCCGAGATGGAAAAACTGGTCGGCCAGGAAATCCGCTGCCGCATCACCAAGCTCGACGCGACCGACGAAGATTGCGTCGTCGACCGCCGCATCGTGCTTGAAGAGGAAGAGCGTCTCAACAAGGACCGCCGTTTCTCCGAAGTCCAGGAAGGCGACACTGTGCGCGGCACCGTCCGCAGCCTCACCGACTACGGCGCTTTCGTCGACATCGGCGGCGTCGACGCCCTGCTCCACATCTCCGACATCAGTTGGTCTCGGATCGCCAAGCCCTCCGACGCGCTCACCGTCGGCCAGGACGTCGAAGCCAAGGTCCTCAAGATGTCAAACGAAGGCGGCAAGCGCCGCATCTCGGTCGGCCTGAAACAACTCCAACCGCATCCCTGGGACGCCGTCGCCAACAAATTCAAACCCGGCGATCGCGCGAACGGCACCGTCACCCGCGTCATGGATTTCGGCGCCTTTGTCGAACTCGAGCCCGGCATTGAAGGCTTGATTCACGTTTCCGAACTGAGCTGGACGAAAAAAATCCGGGCCGCCTCTGACATCCTGAAGCCTGGCGAGACTGTCGAAGCCGTCATCCTCTCCGTGAACCCCGCCGAGCGCCGCCTCTCGTTAGGCCTCAAGCAAGCCCTAGGCAACCCGTGGGCCGACATCGCGCAGAAACTCCCCATCGGTAGCCAGGTCGAGGGCCCGGTCATGAGCCTCACCAAGTTCGGCGTCTTCATTCAAGTCTCCGAAGGTATCGAAGGCATGGTCCACATCAGCGACATCACCGACGAGCGCCGCCTCAACCACCCGCAAGACATGCTCCGCGTCGGCCAAACCGTCAAAGCCCAGGTCTTGGCCGTCGACACCGAAAAACGTCAGATCAAGCTAGGTATGAAGCAACTAGTCCCCACGGGCTTAGACGAATACTTAGCCGAGCACAAAGTCGGCGACATAGTAAGCGGCCGCCTGATGGAAAAGACAGGAAACCAAGCAAGAGTGGAGTTAGGCGAAGGTATCGTAGCAACGTGCCAACTCCCCGAAGAAAGCAAGAAGCAAGACGGTGAGAAGAAACCAAATCAATCCGCGAAGCCAGAATCGACCAAAGCCGACCTCTCCTCGCTAAGCTCGATGCTGCAAGCCCGCTGGAAAGGCGCAACGACCGCAGCTGCCCAGCCCGAACCAGCGCGCCAAGGCCAGATCCGCAACTTCCGTATCACCAAGCTCGATCTCGCCGCCAAGAAAATTGAAATCGAGCTCGCTACCGGATAGTGCGTCCAAATTCAACTGGATCGTTCTCGAGCGTATCTGACCGACACCTGCGGCACTCCATGTCCCGCGCTAACTCCGTCTCGCCCAACGGCCTTCTTCAACAAAAACACCACGGGAAAACACGCAAAGCATCCCAACGCGATATAGCGAAAATCATCCACATAGGCCCATAGGCGCGCCTGTTGTGTGAGTTCTCCATTCAGCAAGCCATACGCCTGGTGCAGCGCCGTGGTCGCCGAAGCTCCCTGCGCCATCAGGAATTCCTTCATCCCTTGCAACTGCGCCTGCAGTGTCGGATTCGCCCCCGAGAACGCCCGTGACATTTCGTTCCGGTGTAACTGCTGGTGCCGCGCCACGATCGTATTCAGCACCGAAATCCCGATGCTCCCCCAAAGATTCCGCATCAGGTTGTTAAGCCCGCTCGCATTCCCGATCTCCTCGTTAGGAATGCCCGCCATCGTGGTCGTCGAGAGCGGCACGAAAATGCATCCGCTCCCAAAGCCGCCGATGATAATCGCCCAGATAAATGACCACTCTGAGATCGCGAGATTCACCCTGCAAACCACAGGCTGCTGATACCAAACATCACAAAGCCCAGGGCAATCAGCCCGCGGTTATCAATCTTCGCCGTCAAAATGCCAATCACCGGCATGGCGACAATCGCTCCCAGCCCGCGCGGGCTCACCCCCAGCCCCGCCGACACGGCGTTGTATCCCAGCAATTCCTGATAAAGCAGTGGCAGCAGCGGCACCAGCCCATAAATCGCCGCCCCAAAAATTCCAATCACAATGCACCCCAGTGTGAAGTTACGATGCCGGAACACGCGCAAATTGACCAGTGGATGGTCATGCAAAAACTGCCGCACAATAAACAGAACAAAGCACACAACAAGAATCAGCGACGCATAGCGGATTCACGGCGCCCCAAACCAATCATCCTCCTGCCCCTTGTCGAGAATGATCTGCAGACATCCGAGCCAAACGGCCAACAAGCCAAGCCCGATCCCATCGATCCGCCCCGGCTTTGCGTTCTTGATATAAGGCGGATCTTCCACTTCCCGCATGATCATGAAGATG
>Ga0306921_10004063_pt1 | contig 14950 bp, 15 predicted proteins | sample sta12Cox44000080_FD_203760 | JGI IMG/M metagenome (GOLD analysis project Ga0306921, IMG submission 203760) | Lab enrichment of tropical soil microbial communities from Luquillo Experimental Forest, Puerto Rico - statoxic.12C.oxic.44.000.080 (v2)... | ecosystem: Environmental > Terrestrial >...
GCTCGAGGGCATGGACCTCGTGCCGATGGTGACCTCCGGGCAGCGCTTCACCTGGGACGAAACACAATGGGTGTGGGACAAGGGCTTTGGCCGGCAGACTGCGCCCGAGTTCAATGTCGTCGCCATCGACTACGGCATCAAGCGCAACATCCTGCGGCTGCTCGCGGGCGTCGGCTGCAAGGTCACGGTGGTGCCGGCGACCACGTCGGCCGAGGACATTCTGGCAATGAAGCCGGACGGGGTTTTCCTGAGCAACGGCCCCGGCGATCCCGCCGCGACCGGCGAATATGCCGTACCCGTGATCCGCAAGGTGATCGAATCGGGCACGCCGACATTCGGGATTTGCCTAGGCCATCAGATGCTTGGACTTGCCGTCGGCGCCAAGACCAGGAAGATGCATCAGGGCCACCATGGCGCCAATCATCCGGTGAAGGACGAGACCACCGGGAAGGTCGAGATCACCTCGATGAACCACGGTTTTGCCGTGGACCAGGCGACCTTGCCGAAGGGTGCGACCCAAACCCATGTCTCCTTGTTCGACGGCTCCAATTGCGGCATCCAGCTCGACGGCAGGCCGGTGTTTTCCGTGCAGTACCACCCCGAGGCGTCACCTGGCCCGCGCGACTCGCACTACCTGTTCGACCGCTTTGCCGACCTGATGCGCCAGAAGAAGCGGGCTTAGGGAACGAGCCTCCTGACACCGGGTTGGTGCCTGCGGATCGTCGCTTCGCGGAGCCAAGCCATGCCTGATGTCAAAGCCAGGGCCGAGCCGCTCGCCATCGTCTTCAGGGATGACGGCCTCGTGCCCAACAATCCCTTGCCGTTTTTGGTCTACAAGGCTGCAGTCGAGGTCGGTCGCGGCCATCCGGAGGAGACGATCGAAAATCTGTTCGGCACCAATGGCTGGGGCGACATGTGGCGGAACGGCGTCTACGACTATTTGCATTATCACGCGACCGTGCATGAGGCGCTCGGTGTCGCGCGCGGGCATGCCCGGGTGCGCTTCGGCGGCGATGCCGGCCAGGAACTGGAGATCAGAGCAGGCGACGTCGCGATCCTCCCAGCTGGCACCGGACACCAATGTCTTTCCGCAAGCTCTGATTTTTCGGTGGTCGGCGCCTATCCGCCGGGCCCAAAAATGCAGATCACGCGGCCGACGCCGGAAAACCACGCGAAAGCGCTGAAGAGCATTCCTCGGGTCGCGCTGCCGCCGACCGATCCGGTGATGGGCGAAGACGGGCCGCTGGTGCGGCTGTGGAGAGGAGCTTCGTAACTCCCCTCATTGCCGACGCAAGCGAAGCAATCCACGGCCACAGCCGAAATTCCGGATCGCTTCGTCGCTTGCGCTTCTCGCAATGGCGGCGTCATGCCGCGTTGCTGCCCTCCTGACGGCTCGCCTCGAACAGGAACCAGGTGCGCCGCTCGGTTTCGTCGATGAAGGTTTCGAGCAAACCGGCCGTGCCGGAATCCTCGTGCTCGTCGCAGAGCTGGTGCGCCTTGCGCATCGCGGCCGCGATGTGCTTGTTGTCCTCCATCAATTCGCGCAGCATCTGGCGCGGCGGCACGTAGTCTTCGTTGTTGTCCTTGATGGTCTGCAGCTTGCTGACCTGGCCGATCGAGCGCAGCGTGGTGCCGCCGAGCTTGCGAACCCGCTCGGCAAGCTGATCCGTGGTCGCAAAGATCGCGTCCGACTGCTCGTCCAGCAACAGATGGTAGTCGTGGAAATGGCGGCCGCTCACGTGCCAATGGAAGTTCTTCGTCTTCAGGTAGAGCGCGAAGGCGTCGGCCAAGAGCACGTTTAGCGACGCCGAAATCTTGTCGACTGCGGCGGACGGAATGTCGGTCGGAGTATCGAGATCGGGAGAGACTTTGCTGTTTTTGCTCACGTTTGCACCTTCCTTTAGGAACCGGGCAATAGACAGGTGTTAACGGAGCCGTTAACGCATCACATCAGCGCCTGTTCCTGCGCTCGGAACCCTGGATTTCGCCGGATCTTGACCAACGCCATGGATGACTGGATCGACTATTACGATTCCACGCATACGATCTATGCGAGCAGGCGGCATCGCGACCTGCATTTCGAGGTGATCGCGCGCGATATCATCGGCTACATCAACTCGCCCGATACCGTGGTGCTGGACTATGCCTGCGGGGAAGCGCTTTCGGCCGCCAAGGTCGCGGGGGCCTGCGCCATGCTGATCCTCGCGGAGCCCGCACCCGGCGTGCGCGGCCGGCTGATCGCGCGCTTTGCGCCCAACACCAAGATCAGGGTGCGCTCGCTCGACGACCTCAGGAACATGCAAGAGCGCTCGATCGATCTCGTGGTGATGAACTCGGTCGTCCAATACATGACGGCGGAGGAGCTCGACGCGGCGCTCGCGGTCATCAAGCGGCTGCTCAAACCAACCGGCCGTCTCGTGCTCGGCGATATCCTCCGTCCCGAGATCGGCATGCCGACCGACGTCTACGCGCTGCTGCGTTTTGCGGCGAAACACGGCTTTCTGAAGGATGCCCTGAAAGGCCTGCTCTCGACCGCGCTTTCCGATTACCGGCAGTTGCGCTCGCGCATCGGGCTGCAGCGCTATAGCGAGGCCGACATCGCGGCAAAGCTCGCTCGGGTCGGCTTGTCCGCCACGCGCGCGCCGTTCAATATCGGCCACAATCCGTGGCGCATGACCTTTGTGGCCCGCTCCACGCTGACATAGGGCGTTAGGGTTAATCCGCGGAAGCGTTGGGCGGCTTCGGTGTGATCGGCGATGATGGACGCGGCCCGGTGGCGGAAAGCTTCGACGCGAGGGCGGTGCATCGCTCTTTATCCTGGTTCAAGTCCAGGCCGGGTCTCCAACCTTTGCAGCTCCGCCGCCTCGGCTGGGCAAGCCGGCGCCGGCGAAGGCTGCTATCAGGGACTTGCACAGCCCAAAAGTCCTCAAAACACGGTTGATGGCCCCCTAAAACCCTTTCCAAAGCTGCGGAATCTGGTCTAAAGACGCCTCGCGCGCGTTTGGGTACGCCGCGCTCTTGTCTTTGCGGGACGCGCGGTAATGCGCGCCCTTTTTTTGTGCCTGGATTTTGCAGCGAATCGCGGTCTGCCCCCTCTCCCCAGCGGGGAGAGGGTTGGGGTGAGGGGGATCACCTGGAGATGTCAAACTCTTGAACAAGCGCCTCAAGAACGCCGTCGATGTTTCTCAAGACATCATGATTCCAGAAGCGCACGACATGATAGCCGGCTTCTTCGAGGACGCTGGTCCGCGCCGCGTCCGCGGCGGCTCGCTCCGCATGCTGTCCCCCGTCGTTCTCAACGATGAGCTTCAAATCAAGCGCGACAAAATCCACGATGTAGCCCGCGATCGGCTTCTGACGTTTGAACTTGATACCGTCGAAGCGTCGCCCGCGGAGCTTGCTCCACATCAGCTTCTCCGCCTCGGTCATCCGGCGTCGCAGCGCACGTGCATGCTCGTTCATCGCGAAGCCCCCTCACCCAACCCTCTCCCCAATGGGGAGAGGGCCTCAAAGCCGTTCCTCGTCGCAAATCCTTGTCCGATCCATCATTGAGCCGCAATGCCAAAGCGAACCGACATCTCCACCATCCTGATCATCGGCGCAGGTCCGATCGTGATCGGCCAGGCCTGCGAGTTCGACTATTCGGGCACGCAAGCGGTCAAGGCGCTGAAGGAAGAGGGCTATCGCGTCGTCCTGGTCAATTCCAATCCGGCCACCATCATGACCGACCCGGAGCTGGCGGACGCGACCTATATCGAGCCGATCACGCCCGAGATCGTCGGCAAGATCATCGAGAAGGAGCGCTACGTCGTTCCCGGCGGATTTGCGCTACTGCCGACCATGGGCGGGCAGACCGCACTGAACTGCGCGCTGTCGCTGCGCAGGCTGGGCACGCTGGACAAATTCCAGGTCGAGATGATCGGCGCCACGGCTGATGCCATCGACAAGGCGGAGGACCGCCAGCTTTTCCGCAACGCCATGGAGAAGATCGGCCTCAAGACGCCGAAATCGCGGCTCGCCAACGCCTCCGCCCTGAAGAAAGCCGATCGCGACAGATATCTCGCCGACCATGCGCGGCTCTCGGGCCCCGCGCTGGAAGATTTCGAACGGCAGTGGACGATCGGCGAGAGCGAGCGGCGCAAGCGCTACCAGGAACATGCGCTCGGCGAAGCGCTGATGGCGCTCTCCGAGATCGGACTGCCCGCGATCATCCGCCCCTCCTTCACCATGGGCGGCACCGGCGGCGGTATCGCCTACAACAAGGAAGAATTTCTCGACATCATCGAGCGCGGCCTCGATGCCTCGCCCACCAACGAGGTGCTGATCGAGGAAAGCGTGCTCGGCTGGAAAGAGTTCGAGATGGAGGTGGTGCGCGACAAACGCGACAACTGCATCATCATCTGCTCGATCGAGAACCTCGATCCGATGGGCGTGCACACCGGCGATTCCATCACGGTGGCGCCGGCACTCACCTTGACCGACAAAGAATACCAGATCATGCGCGACGCCTCGATCGCCGTGCTGCGCGAGATCGGGGTCGAGACCGGCGGCTCCAACGTGCAGTTCGCGGTCAATCCGGTCGATGGCCGCATGGTCGTGATCGAGATGAACCCGCGCGTGTCGCGCTCCTCCGCGCTCGCCTCGAAGGCGACCGGCTTTCCGATTGCCAAAGTCGCGGCAAAGCTTGCGGTCGGCTACACGCTGGACGAGATCGCCAACGACATCACGGGTGGCGCGACCCCGGCATCGTTCGAGCCGACCATCGATTACGTGGTCACCAAGATCCCGCGCTTTGCGTTCGAGAAGTTTCCGGGTGCCTCCACCACGCTGACAACGTCGATGAAATCCGTCGGCGAGGTGATGGCGATCGGCCGCACCTTCCAGGAGAGCCTGCAAAAGGCGCTGCGCGGGCTCGAGACCGGCCTGACCGGCCTCGACGAGATCGACATCGAGGGGTTGGGCCGCGGCGACGACAAGAATGCTATCCGCGCGGCACTTGGCACGCCGACGCCGAACCGCATCCTGCAGGTGGCGCAAGCCATGCGGCTCGGCTGGTCGGACGAGGACATCCACAATTCCTGCCGGATCGATCCGTGGTTCCTGTCCGAGATGCGCGGCATCGTCGAGATGGAGGAGAAGGTCCGCAAACACGGTTTGCCGGACCACGCGTTCGGTCTGCGGACCTTGAAGGCGATGGGCTTTTCCGACGCGCGGCTTGCGGTGCTTTCGGAAACCACGGAAGCCGAGGTCACCGCGAAACGCCATGCGCTCGGCGTGCGCCCGGTGTTCAAGCGGATCGATACCTGTGCGGCCGAGTTCGCCTCGCCCACCGCCTACATGTATTCGAGCTATGAGGCGCCGTTCGCGGGCGATCCGGCCGACGAGAGCGCGCCCTCGGACAAGAAGAAGGTGATCATCCTCGGCGGCGGGCCGAACCGGATCGGCCAGGGCATCGAATTCGACTATTGCTGCTGTCACGCCTGCTTTGCGCTCGATGACGCGGGCTACGAAACCATCATGATCAACTGCAATCCGGAAACGGTGTCGACCGACTATGACACCGCGGATCGGCTGTATTTCGAGCCGCTCACCGCCGAAGACGTGCTGGAGATCGTGGACACCGAACGCAAGAACGGCTCGTTGCACGGCGTCATCGTGCAATTCGGCGGCCAGACGCCCTTGAAACTGGCTCGCCCGCTGGAGGCGGCCAACGTGCCGATCCTCGGCACCTCGCCCGACGCGATCGACCTTGCCGAGGACCGCGATCGCTTCAAGCGCATTCTCGACAAGTTGCGTCTGAAACAGCCGAAAAACGGCATCGCCTACTCGGTCGAGCAGGCGCGCCTCGTCACCGCAGATCTCGGTCTGCCGCTTGTGGTGCGGCCGTCCTACGTGCTGGGCGGGCGCGCGATGCAGATCATCCGCGAGGAAAACCAGCTCTCCGATTACCTGCTCGGGACGTTGCCCGAGCTCGTGCCCGCGGACGTGAAAGCGCGCTACCCGAACGACAAGACCGGGCAGATCAACACCGTGCTCGGCAAGAACCCGCTTCTGTTCGACCGCTACCTGACGGATGCTACCGAAATCGACGTCGATTGCCTCTCCGACGGCAGGGACACTTTCATCGTCGGCATCATGGAGCACATCGAGGAAGCCGGCATTCATTCCGGCGACTCCGCCTGCTCGCTGCCGCCGCATTCGCTCAACGGTCAGATGATCGCCGAGCTCGAGCGGCAGACCCGCGAGCTCGCGCTCGGACTCGACGTGGTCGGGCTGATGAACGTGCAGTACGCGATCAAGGATGGCGAGATCTACGTGCTCGAGGTCAACCCGCGTGCCTCGCGCACGGTGCCGTTCGTGGCAAAGGTGATCGGTACGCCGGTCGCCAAGATCGCCGCGCGCGTCATGGCGGGCGAAAAGCTCGCCGACTTCAAGCTGAAGAAACCGGCGCTGCAACACGTCGGCGTCAAGGAATCGGTGTTTCCGTTTGCGCGCTTCCCCGGCGTCGACACGGTACTGGGCCCGGAGATGCGTTCGACCGGCGAGGTCATGGGCATCGACCGCTCGTTCGAAATCGCCTTCGCCAAGAGCCAGCTCGGCGGCGGCACGCGCGTGCCGCGCAAGGGCACGGTATTCGTCTCGGTTCGCGAGATCGACAAGGCGCGCGTGGCGGAGGCGGTCCGCCTGTTGCACTCGCTCGGCTTCAAGGTGATGGCGACCTCGGGCACGCAGCGTTTCCTGACCGACTTTGGCGTGCCGACCGAAAAGGTGAACAAGGTGCTGGAGGGACGGCCGCATATCGTGGACGCCATCACCAATGGCGACATCCAGCTCGTCTTCAATACCACCGAGGGACCGCAGGCGCTGGCCGACAGCCGCTCATTGAGGCGCGCTGCCCTCTTGCATAAAGTGCCGTATTACACCACTCTTTCGGGTGCGGTGGCGGCGGCCCAGGGCATCCGGGCGTATCTGGGCGGGGACCTTGAGGTCCGCACCCTCCAGAGTTACTTTTCCGAAAACTGATCGTTGACCGGGCGGTAACGCCTGCAAAATGATTGGTCGTAGAACCAGCTTGGCTGGAACTCACCGCCTCGCATGAATGTCGTGCAGACCCTCTCTGAGGGTCTGAAATTAATGGGCTGGCGGGCTTTGAATCGAGCCGCGAAAGCCTAATTTGGAACAAGTTGCGCGCGGGGCGGCCATTGCCGCCCGCGCGATTGAAGGACGAAAGATGATTGAAAAGGTTCCGATGACTTCGGTCGGCCATGCTGCGCTGACGGACGAATTGAAGCAGCGGCAGTCGGTGGAGCGTCCGCGCATCATTCAGCACATCGCCGAGGCGCGCTCGCATGGCGACCTGTCCGAGAACGCGGAATATCACGCCGCGAAGGAAGAGCAGTCGCACAACGAAGGCCGCATAGCCGAGCTTGAGGACAAGCTCGCGCGCGCCGACGTCATCGACATCACGAAGCTCTCGGGCGACACCATCAAGTTCGGCGCGACGGTGACACTGGTCGACGAAGACACCGAGAAGAAGCAGGTGTGGCAGATCGTGGGCGAGGTGGAAGCCGATGCCAAGAAAGGCAAGATCTCGATCACCTCGCCGCTCGCGCGCGCATTGATCGGCAAGAAGAAGGGCTCCTCCGTCGAGGTCATGGCGCCCGGCGGCGCCAAGGCCTACGAGATCACCAAGGTCGAGTGGCGCTAGCAGCCGATTTGAAATTCGTCGCTTTGCGAGGGCCGCGCTTTGCGCGGCCTTCTCTTTGGCCGACATGCCGTATCATTGTCGGGGCCGCCGTGATATTGCAAGTCGCCAACATCCGGCGGGGGCATCGCGCAGGAGGAAACGATGAACGTTGATCGTCTTCAGCCTTACGTGTTGAGCCTGTTCAGATTCGTGACGGGTCTCCTGTTCTTCCACTATGGCGTCGCGAAATTGTTCAAATTTCCCGCCGTCGAAATGTTCGAGGAGGTCACGCCGCTGTCGCTGTGGGGCGTTGCCGGCATGATCGAGTTCGTGCTCGGCGGCATGCTGATGCTCGGTCTGCTGACACGACTCGTCGCCTTTATCCTGTCGGGCGAGATGGCGTTCGCCTATTTCATCGAGCATTTCCCGCACAGTTTCTACCCGCTGCTCAACGAAGGCGCACTCGCCATCATGTTCTGTTTCGGCTGCCTTTACCTCGCCACAGCCGGCGGTGGGCCGATCAGCCTTGATGCGGCCCTTGGGCTGAAAATCCCGCAGTTGGGCCCGTCGCGCAGCTAGGCTCAGAACTCCCGGCCGATCAACCGATCGACCGAATAACGGCCGCCGCCCTTGAAGAAGATGGCGATACAAAGCAGCGCCCAGAGCAGTGCGTATTCGTAGCCGCGATTGGTCCAGAAATACCCGAATTGCCACTGGAACAGGATGACGATCACGATCATCTCGATTCCGATTATGGCGGCGGCTACTCGCGTGAACAGACCGATCGCAAGGCAAACTGCCGCGACCGACTCGGCAAAATAGGTCAGGTAGGCAAGCGCCTCGGGAAACGGCAGCCCTTTGGCTGCGATATTGGGCGCGAACTTCGCAATCGGCGTGTTGAGGATCTTGACCACGCCGTGCGGCACCAGGATCGCGCCGGTGGCAAAGCGCATGAGTGCGTAAGAGAACGGCGCGCAGCTCTCGTAGAGACCTGCGAGCGCCGGAAAGATCAGCCTGGTTTCTCCGTGATCGGCCATCGCATCCCCCCGGTTCGTCGCTCCCTGCGCAGTAGAACCTGCCAATAGTCGCACAACACGCAACTGCGAAACACCGACCAAGCATCCCTATTCCGCCGGGCGCATAGCGGAGCCAATGCAATTCACAATTGCGGGAGCATACGAGCCAAGCGTTCGGGCCTGCGAACCAATTGTCGCCTCAATCGTTGAGCGTTTAGCCACGGGGCGCGTTTGGGTGGAAAGAGATAGAGATATGACGAACTGGGATCGCCTTGCCGCGACCTATCAGCCTTACGTGTTGAGCCTGTTCAGGTTCATCACTGGACTGCTGTTGGTTCAATACGGCGTTGCAAAAATCTTGAAGTTTCCGGCACTGCCCTATTTCGCCAATCCGCCGCCGCTGACCATGACCGCCGGCGCGATCGAGCTCGTGCTTGGCGCGCTTCTGATGATCGGCCTGTTTACGCGGCCGGCCGCGTTCATCCTGTCGGGCGAAATGGCGTTCGCCTATTTCATCGGCCATATGTTCAAGACCGGCGCGCCTGTGTTTCATCCGCTCAACAACGGCGGCACGGCGGCGATCCTGTTTTGCTTCGCCTGCCTCTATCTGTCCGCGTCAGGCGGCGGGCCGGTCAGCGTCGACGCCACGCTGAAGAAGCGGGGCAGATTTGACCATTCGCACGACGGCCGCTTCGGACAGGCTACCGGGTGAGCGCGCTCAATCGTGCGGCTTCACCTCGAGCGGCACTGCGGCCTCGTATTTGGAGTTATGCAGCACCAGTGAGGTCCTGACGTTGCGCACATGCGGTGCGGCAGTCAGGTGCGTCACGAATTCCTGAAACGTTGCCATGTCGGGTGCGACGCACTTCAGGATGAAGTCGACCTCGCCCGACAGCATCCAGCATTCTCGCACCAACGGCTCGGCGCGCACGAAATTCTCGAACGCGCGCAGGTCCGCCTCCGCCTGACTCGACAGATGGACCGAAGCAAATACCGTGACGTCGAAGCCGAGCCTTCGCGGGTCCAGCAGCCCGCGGTAGCCCTTGATATAGCCTTCCTCCTCCAGGGTGCGGACCCGCCGCAGGCAGGGCGGCGGTGAAATTCCGACGCGCTTGGCCAGTTCGACATTGGTGATTCGGCCATCGGCCTGGATTTCGCTCAGGATTTTGAGGTCAATCTCGTCAAGATTCTTGGACACGTGAATTCCGGCTTCTCTGGCTGACATGCGGGGGCGCTATCCCGAGGAACTCTCTTAGCGCAGCTCCCTTGGATTGCGCAATTTTATTGCGCGTGCGGCGCGTCAATTTCCTTCGTCACGGGAAAGTTTCTGAGCGGCCATTGGAAAATTCGCCGATATGGATTGCAATTCTTGCATGGCTCGCCAGATATCCTAGACTTGGATTGATCCCTTTCGGCGCTGTCGCGATGCCTGTCCCGCGCATTTCGCTCACGCGCTGGGCCCTGCAACCGAGACATTCGCCTCATGTCCGTTCCCGTGCACGCCAAAGTCGTCATCATCGGTTCCGGTCCGGCCGGGTATACAGCCGCGATCTACGCCGCGCGGGCGATGCTGGAGCCGATTCTGATTCAGGGGATTCAGCCGGGCGGCCAGCTTACCATCACCACCGACGTGGAAAACTATCCGGGCTTTGCCGACGTCATCCAGGGCCCCTGGCTGATGGAACAGATGGAAAAGCAGGCGGCCCATGTCGGCACCAAGATCGTCACCGATTTCGTCACCAAGCTCGAACTGTCGCAGCGGCCGTTTCGGCTGACCTGCGACTCGGGCGACGTCTATTTCGCCGAGACCGTCGTCCTGGCCACCGGCGCACAGGCGCGCTGGCTTGGGCTTCCATCGGAAGAGAAATTCAAGGGCTTTGGCGTCTCGGCCTGCGCGACCTGCGACGGATTTTTCTATCGCGGCAAGGAGGTCGTCGTCGTCGGCGGCGGCAATACGGCAGTCGAGGAGGCACTGTTCCTCACCAATTTCGCCTCGAAAGTCACCATCGTGCACCGGCGCGATCACTTCCGCGCCGAACGAATCCTGCAGGATCGCCTGTTCAAGAATTCGAAGATCAAGGTGATCTGGAACTCCGTCGTCGACCAGATCGACGGCGCCGAGACCCCGGCCAAGGTCACTCGTGTCCGGTTGAAGAACGTCAAGACCGGCGCGCTGACGGAGCTTCCCGCCGACGGCGTTTTCGTCGCGATCGGTCACGCGCCGGCGACCGACCTCGTCAAAGGCCAGGTGAAGCTGAAACCGTCGGGCTATGTCGAGGTTGCGCCGAATTCTACAGCGACCTCGGTGCCCGGCCTGTTCGCCGCCGGCGACGTCGCCGACGAGGTCTATCGCCAGGCAGTCACCGCCGCAGGGCTTGGTTGCATGGCGGCACTGGAGGCTGAACGTTTTCTCGCGCTGCGCGCCAGCGAACGCGCGGCGGCTGAATGACTTTGATCCATGGCTAAAACTCGCGACGGATTTTCCGATATGGATTGGGACAAGCTGAAGGTGTTTCACGCAGCGGCGGAAGCAGGCAGCTTCACGCATGCCGGCGAGCAGCTCGGGCTGTCGCAATCGGCCGTGTCTCGCCAGGTCAGCGCGCTCGAGCAGGAATTGTCGGTGTCGCTGTTCCACCGTCATGCCCGCGGCCTCATCCTCACCGAGCAGGGCGATTTGCTGTTCCGTACCGCGCACGACGTGTTCATGCAGCTTCAGGCGGCGCGGGCGAAGCTCACCGACAGCCGCGAACGGCCGAGTGGCGACCTCAAGATCACGACCACGCCCGGGGTCGGCATCAACTGGCTGATCCCGCGGCTCGGCGAGTTCACCGCGCTCTATCCGGAGATCCGGATTTCGCTGATCGTCACCGACGAGGAGCTCGACCTGTCGATGCGCGAGGCTGATGTCGCGATTCGCACCCGTAAGCCGACGCAGCCCGACCTGATCCAGCGCAAGCTGTTCTCGATCGGCTTCCATGCCTACTGCTCGCCCGAATACGTCAAGCGCTTCGGCACGCCGCGCACGCTCGACGATCTGGACTCGCATCGCATCATCATGCTGAGCGACGGCCAGGTCGCGCCGCATCTGCAGAATCGCAACTGGTTGATCGAGGCCGGCCGCAACGGGAGCGGTCCACGCGAGGCCTATTTCAAGGTCAACAACATCCTGGGGCTGGTGCGCGCCTGTCAGCAGGGGCTCGGCATCGCCGCGCTGCCGGATTATCTCGTCGAGGAAAACAATCGCCTGGTGCAGTTGTTCGGCGAATCCGATTCGATCCAGCTCGACACATATTTTGTCTATCCGGAAGAGCTGAAGACCGTGGCACGAGTTCAGGTCTTCCGCGATTTCGTGGTGAGCAAAGCGCAGCGCTGGCCGTCCTAACGAGCATGCGGCAAAAATCGATGTCGGGGACTTAAATTCTCCGCCCCGCAAGAAATTGGAAATCGTCCGAAACACACATTTCCGGATCATGCTTTAGTTTGCGCATGACTGACATGCGGCCCGGATAGTTGCTGCATGGCGCAAGCAGAGACCATAATGACAACACCCTGAGCGCTCGCGTTGCGCATTTGTCCCCCTCCTCCAGTGGCGCGAGCGCTCAGTAATCCCTCTTGGAAGGTGATTGTGTCGGCCTCACGTGGCCATACCTTAAGCCGGGCTCTTTCGGGCCCGGCTTTTTTCTGCACAGAACTGCATCATCCGCGCGCGTTGACAGTCCGGCCATCAACCATCATCATTGCTTCATGATCACGATTCCGTGCGCAGCGATCGTCTCGAAAAAAGGTCCCCATCCGGGGTCCTCAGATCGGCGCGCGCAATAAGGTCTTACGCTTCAAACCGATCCGAAACCCCGCCGTCGCGACGGGGTTTTTTCTTGTCCTGTTTCCGGCGGTTTTCACACCACAAGGAGATGGACAATGAACGACCTTCGAACCCGATTGCAGGGCCTTTGGCTGCCGCTGGTGACGCCGTTTCGCGACGGCGTGCTCGATGAGCGGTCGCTGCGGCGATTGCTGCGGCACTACACGAGCAGGCCCATCGACGGATTGATTCTGGGGGCGACCTCGGGCGAGGGATTGACGCTCTCTCTCTTCGAGCTCGAGCGGCTCGTCGAACTGGTCAATGATGAGCTTGCGAACACGCGCAGTTCACTGGCGGTCTGTCTCGGCCTTGCCGGCGCGAGCACGGCAATGATGCAGGACATTCTCGACGAGACTGCCGCATGGCCGATCGACGGTTACCTGATCTCGAGTCCGTATTATCTGCGCCCGTCGCAACGCGGCCTGCTCAGGCATTTCACCGATCTCGCCGATCACGCCTCGTGGCCGATCGTGCTTTACAACATTCCATACCGGACGTCGGTCAATCTCGCGAACGACACGCTCTTGAGGCTTGCCGAACACCCGAACATCGTGGGCATGAAGGATTGCTGCGCCGACCGCGCGCAATCTCTCGACCTGTTGCGCCGACGGCCTCGCGGCTTTCGCGTGCTGACCGGCGAGGACGCCCAATTTTTCGACGCGCTTGACGACGGTGCCGACGGCGCCATCCTGCTCTCGGCTCATGTCGAGACCGAAGTTTTTGCCGCGATCGCAGCCGAAATGAAGGCCGGCAATCGCGACACCGCGCTGCTCGCCTGGCAAAGCGTTTGCGAGCTGACCCGGTTGCTGTTTGTCGAACCGAGCCCCGCGCCGGCAAAGTTCTGGCTGGCACGCATCGGCTTGATCGACTCCGCCGAAGTCCGTTCGCCGATGGTCGAGGTCGGCCCTGAACTCGCAGCGCGGATTGAAGAGGAAATCGCGCGGCGGACCAATTCGCCACACCAGGCCCGCATGGTTAACGCGCAGTGAACACAACCATGTGAATTCGCCGCAGGCTGCGGCGGCAACCTTAAAGCTTGCAGTGCATTTTTCGCCCGTCCAGCACACGGGGGGAACAATGCAAATCACACGGACTGCCGCGCGCGAGATGATGCGGGATTTTCTTTTGGTGTCGTCGTTCGGTTTCTGGGCGCTGCTGCTCGGCTTCCTGCCGGTCGCAGCGATCCACGCGCTGATCGCCTGACGCTGTCGTTGCAGGTGCGGCTGGTTAACCTGCGGTAGCACCTGTGTTCAAATACAAGCGAAATCGCGACCGGATTTCTTAAAGGCTTTCGCGTAGCAAGGGCCCCATAACAACAAGAAAACGCGGGGGCGTTTGTGACGACACAAGACGATCAGGTTCGTGAACAGCAGGGCTTTGCCGCCGACTATCGGGGCCTGGCTGCTGAACAGTGGGACTCTGCCGCCGAACAACGGGGCTTCACCATCGCGGACATTCTCTGGGCGATCGGCATCTGGTCGGTGATCCTTTGCCTGTCGCCGGTCATCGTGTTCTATGTGCTGATGGTGGCGTGAACGCCAAGCCGGGCGCGATGTGTCTGTGGCCGAGCATCGAAACGCCCGTATCTGCTTCGCGCTGACGCGCTCCTTCGCGTCCGGATCATGCTCCAATAAAAAACGCGCGGAGACCGCGCGTTCTTTGCTGATCCGTGACGGTTAGGTGGCGGTGTGACGAATCACGCCGCCTGCTTGTGCATCGCGCCGTTTGCGGAAGCCGTGCCGCGGATCGCCCTGATCGAGCGTTCGATCGCAGCCCACAGGCGTCCGATCTCCGCCGCTGCACGTCCTTCGGCATAGTATTCGCGCACGCCTTCACCCTGGCCGAGCGCCATCAACAGATCGGCGCGGTTGGTGATTTGACCGCCCCACACCGGTGCGCGGAATTTCGCCAGTGCTTCGCGGGCGATGGTGACGATCGGGCTTTCGGCGTCGTCCCTGCGCGCTGGTGCCCCGTTCAGCACCACGGCGTAGGGCTTACGCGCCGCACGACAGATCTGAATCGTTTCCTGCACAGCGTTGACGTCGAAGACGCCCGGCCGCGCCGGAATGACCACCATCGTGGCGTTACGGATCGAATCGTCGACGACGGCCGACAGATTCGGCGGCGTGTCGACCAGGACCCATTCGACTCCGTCGCGCCTGGCTTGTGCGAGAATGCCGCCGATGGAATTGACGGCCGGCTTGATCGGCGGCTCGTTGGTGCCGCGCAGTTTGTGCCAGAGCGTCAACGAGCCCTGTGGATCGGCGTCGATCAAGAGACACGATTTCGTTGCCTTGATCTGCGCAGCCAGATGCGCGGCCAAGGTGCTCTTTCCCGAGCCACCTTTACGCGATGCGAAAACAATAACGTTCATACCCTCGCCTC
>Ga0306921_10004064_pt1 | contig 14947 bp, 9 predicted proteins | sample sta12Cox44000080_FD_203760 | JGI IMG/M metagenome (GOLD analysis project Ga0306921, IMG submission 203760) | Lab enrichment of tropical soil microbial communities from Luquillo Experimental Forest, Puerto Rico - statoxic.12C.oxic.44.000.080 (v2)... | ecosystem: Environmental > Terrestrial > Soil...
AAATGGAATGCTGGGAACGCCTACCAGGAACTCCTTCCAATCGATGTTCTGATCATTAACGCCCGGAGGAATGGGATATACCCATGCGCCGCTGGCGGAATTGCGGTCCCAGTAAGCTTCGATGCAGCGCACCTGCCCCAACTTTCCCGACGCATAGATCTGACGCGCCTTCTCATACAGGATCGAGCTGACGCGCTGACTGCCGACTTGCATCATGCGATTGTTCTTCTGCGCGGCTGCTACCATGGCGAAGCCGTCTTCCACGGTGTGGGACAATGGCTTTTCGCAGTAAACGTCCTTGCCAGCATTGCATGCATCAACCACCACGCGCCGGTGCTGGTGATCGGTGACGGCGACGATGACGGCGTCGATGTCTTTGCGGTCGAGGATCTCTTTGTAGTTGCGCGTGGTCGCCATCTCCTTCTTCAGGGTTTGCTGGGCGGCGGTCAGGCGGCCTTCCCAAAGATCACTTACCGCTACACATTCGATACCGGGAACACGCAGCGATGCAGCCAAGAGCTCGCAACCACGCACGCCCGTTCCGATCGAGGCAAACCGAATCGTGTTCCCCGATTGCGCTTGCCTAGTAGCAGCCAGCACCGTGGTGGGTTCGAGCAGGGCTACCCTCGCAGTGGCACCGGCAGCGAGGGCGCCCGCTCCGACGCGCATGAATTGACGACGAGACCAGGGATTATCAGTCACAGATAAACCTCAGAAATCGGAAAGTAGAGAGTGAACATCAGAGAAAAAGCCGCGGGCGGACCGCGGCTTTCCCGGGGATTGGATGCCAGGTTAGCGACGGCCCTTCTTGGCTTTCTTCGCGGGCTTCTTCGTCGCCTTCTTTGCAGCCTTTTTGGCTGCTTTCTTGGCAGCTTTCTTTTGAGCTGGAGCAGCTTTCTTCTTCGCTGGAGCAGCTTTCTTCTTCGCCGGAACAGCTTTCTTCTTCGCCGGAGCTGCCTTCCTTGCCAGTTTCTTGGCAGGTTTCTTTGCCGCAGCTTTCTTCGGCGCAGGTTTTGCCGCGGCCTTTTTTGCCGGCGGAGCAGATGCTGGCGCGGTCGTGACCGTCGTCTCCTCCGGTTCGCTCTCCTCCACTTCGACGACCTCTTCTACCGAGGAGATGGTTTCGGGCTCTTCTTCTTCCTCTTCTTCCTCTTCGTATTCCTCGTCGTCGAGCGAGTCGCCGTAGGAACCCTCTCCGTAGTCATCCATCTCATCATCACGACCGTACAGCGTTTCATCAAATGCCGTCATGTGTCCTCCTCAGGTTGCCGGGCTCCGCTTTCCGACGGAGACAGCTCGCACGGATATTAAAAGTTGAACCGCAATGCATGGCGGATCAACAGGCGCGCGATTAGAGCACGGCAAAAACGCGCCCGATGTGACGCGCAACATGCAGGTCTGCGACGCGCCTTGTTGTATCAGAAGCGGCGCGACATGGGAAGAGCACAAACACCCATGCGTGACGAATCTCACCGCAATTCGGTTCGAAGGATGACTTGTGAATTAAGTTACTTGCGGATCAACAGGACTTCTCCCGCCCGAAGATTGGCCGAGAGATTCGCGTTATTTTTCTTCAGGTCGGCGACGGTGGTGTTGTACGACTGCGCGATACCGCTGAGCGTCTCGCCTTTTTTGACCTTGTGGTAGGTGGCCGTCTGGCTGCCAGAAGCCGATTTCGACGCGGACTTGGCTGCCTTCGTCGCCGCAGTCCCCTGCTTGGCTGATTTCGACGATGGCGGGTCGTCGCCACTAGAGGCCACGGGCTGGCCCGATCCCTCCGTCAAAGGCTTGTAAATCAATAGGATATGTCCTACCGCCACGGTGTTTCCGCGGAGATGGTTCCACTTCCTGACCTTGTCGACCGGCACCGCGAAGTCATCGGCAATCGATCCTAGGGTGTCACCCTTACGGACTTTGTAACGGGAGGCTGTGTGGGAATAGGCTACCATGTCGGCGGCCTGGCCCGGCGCGATGGGAATGATCAGTTTGGAGCCGACCGCGACCTCGTCATCCGGCAGGTCGTTTGCCTCGGAAATCACCCCGGTCGAGGTGTGGTACTTGCGTGCGATCGATCCCAGGGTCTCGCCGTACTCCACCCGGTGATAGCGCCAGAAGGTGCGCATGTCCGGCGGAATCAGAGCGATCGCCGACTCGTATTTGTCTTTCGTTCCCGAAGGCAGGTTGAGGGTGAATGTCTGATCCTTAGGAGTGGTCATTCGCAAGAGGCTGGGATTCAGTTCCTGCAGCGAAGTTGCCGACGTGTCCGAACATTCCGCTACGAGCCGAAGGTCTACCGGATAGTTGATGGAGACTTGATCCATCGCCTCCGGCTTTTCGGGTACCACATTCTCCAGCCCGTACTGCGCCGGATTCTTGGCCATGATCGTCACGGCTACGATGATGGGCACGTAGTTGCGCGTTTCCTGGGGAAGCACCCCGCGCTTATAGAGCTCCCAGAAGTCGGCGTAACCTGTATGCTCCACCGCGTGCTGGATATTGCCTGGTCCCGTGTTGTACGCCGCCATTGCCAAATACCAGTCGCCGAACTCTTCGTACAAATCCTTAAGGTGACGGGCTGCTGCCTTGGTCGACTGCGCCGGATCCTGCCGCTCATCGACCCACCAGTTACGGTCGAGGCCGTATTCGGAGCCGCGACCGGCCATGAACTGCCACATGCCACGCGCTCCGGCCCGTGACACCGCCAGCGGCTGAAAGCCCGACTCGGCCATCGCCAGGTAAATCAGGTCCTGCGGCACACCTGCCTGCTTTAATGTCTGCGAGATCATGTCGCGATACTTGCCGGCGCGTGCCAGACCGTGCTCGAGAGTCGGCCGTCCCTTCGGGCTTGAGAAATAGTTGATGTACATCGCGACTTGATCATTCAGCATGAGCGGCAGGTCCGACTTAGTGGTCTTGATCTCCGCTTCCGCCTGTGCGCGAAGCTTCGGATCGACAGGAAAGGTAATGTCGTTGGCTTCGTCGATGGGCGCAGCTTGCGCCTTCTGTTCGGTGAACCCGTCGCCCTCGCGCAGCGCTACCATCTCCAAATCGCGAATCCCGTCGACGATCTTGTCGAACTCCTTCTCCAGGCGCGGGTTGTTGCGAACTTCCAGATCGCTCGACAGCATCAAGTTGAACGCCTGATCGAAGTTCTGCCGGGCGGCATCGAGATGCCCTGCCTCATAATCCGCCTCTCCTGCGTTGTACACCTTCTCGACTTTCGCGATCAGAGCATCAACCGGATCAGATGGATTGGAGGGTGTCGCAGCGGGCGCAGACTCTGGCTTCGGCTCGCTCGACTTCGCTGTGGATTGCGCGAGGGTCGGCACGGTGGCCTGAGGAGGGATTTTCGCCGCACTGGTCTTGGTTTGGGAGGGTTCACATCCCTCGCTTAGCAGCAGGGCGCACACCAGCGCGGGGGCAACCAGGCACCGAAGAAACCTCATTCCTGCGAAACAAACCTCTCCCGATGAAAAGATTGCGACCCGAGTGTGATGGTACTACGCGGCAAATAGTGTAAGCAACGAAGCGGAGACGAACCCCATCGTTACGCGTCCTTCACACCTGCTCCAGTGCCGATTCAAGGTCTGCGATCAGGTCATCCGCATCCTCAACTCCGACCGACAGACGCACCGTCGATGCCGTCACCCCCAGCAACTTCAGCCGCGCGGCGCTCAGCCCAATGTGGGAAGACAGCTTGGGATACGACAGGATCGACTCCACTCCTCCCAAACTCGTTGCCAGATACCACACTCTTAGGCCCTTAATGAAGCGGTCGACCGCGCTTTCGCCACCGCGCAGCTCAAACGACACCATCATTCCATAGTCTTTCATCTGGCGCGCTGCCAGCACATGGTCCTCGTGGCTCGAAAGTCCGGGATAATACACGTGCGACACCCCGGGGTGCCTCTGGAGCGCCTCAGCCACCGCCGCGGCGTTCCGGCACGCCCGGTCCACGCGGAGATGCAGAGTCTTGAGCCCGCGCAGCAGCAGATACGCGCATCCGGGATCCAGGCAGCCGCCAGTCAGGATCATCAGCTCTCTGGCCTGGTCCATCCACTTTTTCGATCCTGCCAGTACCCCTGCTGTCAGGTCGCTATGTCCGCCGAGATACTTCGTCGCCGAGTGCATCACCACGTCCGCGCCGAGTTCCAGCGGTTTTTGCAGCACCGGCGTGGCGAATGTATTGTCCACGACGACGGCCGCCTTGTGACGGTGTGCAATCTCCGAGAGTTCCGCAATGTCAGCGCAACGCAGCGTAGGATTCGTCGGCGTTTCAAGAAAGAGCATCCGTGTCTTTGGGGAGAAGTAGCGTTCAGCTTTCCCGAAGTCGTGATACGGAATGAAGCGTGACTTAATGCCGCAGCGTCCAAGCACATCTTCGAACAGCTTCACTGTCCCGCCGTAGATGTCGAGCATGGAGACGATCTCGTCTCCCGCCTGGCACGTGGCCAGCGCTGCGACGAGTATCGCCGACATACCGCTCGAGGTGATGACAGCCGCTTCTGCACCTTCAAGAGCCGCAATTTTGTCTTCAGCCGCCTTGACCGTCGGAGTGCCATACCGCGAGTAGAGGTAGATATCGTGGTCGCCTTCGGCATAGCGGCGTAACTCGGCGAGTCCCGGCACGACGAACACAGACGTCTGGGTGATCGGGGTGGCCAGGGCGACGGACTGTCCGTGGCGGTCCTCTCCGGCGTGAACGCAGCGTGTGGCATCAGCTGAGCGGAGTTTCATGGAGAGTTGATTGTAAAGCAGTGACTCGTGGCCGGTGGTTAGAGCAAAACGGCGCTCTGTGAAGAGCCCCCGTTTTGCCTAAGCAAGACAACTTCTCACCACATCAACCGCAACGCGAACTGGAATTGCCGCGGGTCATACGCCGCAGTCGGCTGTCCCGCCAGGTTCCACAACGGATTCACCCCCGCGACGTTAAACTTGTTCACGATATTGAACAAGTCCATGGTTCCCTGCAGTTGCAAACGTTCGTGGATTTTGAATGCGCGCGCAATGCGAAGGTCATTGAAGAAGGTGTACGGCATTGTGCCCGCGTTACGCGACAGGTTTCCTGTCAGCACCGGCACTTGGCCCGTGGTGAGCGCGTCGGCGAAGCAAGTCGGGATCAGGTAGCCACTGGGCGAGTACTTCGACGGAGCCGCCACATCGCCGCACGAGTCGGTCTGGCCCGCATGAGCGATCATCGGCCGGTCCGTGGTCGACGAGAAGTCAAAGTTCTGGTCAAACCCGCTCACGATGTTGAACGGCCGCCCGCTGCCGAGTTCGAGGATGAGCGATGTGGTCCAGTTGCTGAGCAGAGCGCCCTTGACACCCTCCCCCTGGTTGCCGCTCTGATACACGCCGCTGATCACGAAGCGCTGGCGCTGATCAAACAGCGAATTCGACCGGTCGAGGTTCGGGTGGAAATTGTCCTGGGGCGTCAGCGTCGCTTCCAAATCGGTCGAGTCGTCGATCGCGTGCGACCAGGTGTAGGAACCCAGCATCTCCCAGTGACCCGAGAAGCGCTTCCTCACGTTGACGGTCATGCCGCTGTAGTTGGACGTCCCGTTGGAATAGTTCGCCACCAGATCACTGAAGGGAATCGGCTGGTTGCCAAAGCCGAGGCCGTAATGCGAAAGGACCTGCTGTGCGAGAGGCACAACCGCCGGAAAATTCTGCTGAAACACGGGCACCAGCGTCGGGTTAAATCCGCTTTGACGGAAGAAGTTCACGAGGGCGGCGGGAACATAAGCGCCGCAGGCTGGACTTCCACAGCTAGCAGCGACAGCGAGGTTCACGCCCGCCGCAGTGACTCCAAGTGGGTTATTAGCGAAACCGGACTTGACTGACTGAGGCAGGTTGGGATCCGTCATCGCGTTGTACCAGTTCTGCACCAGCAACGTTCCGTTCGCTGTGTTGGCGTTGATGGGACGATTCAGCCGGCGTCCGCCTACAAAGTTGTACGAGATGTCCACCGTCCAGCTGTCACCAAACTGATGCTCGATACCAACGTTCGCTTGATTGGCGTAGCCGTACCTGAAGTTGGCCGCAGTCGGGTAGCCAAAGGGCAGCGACGACAAAGGCACAATCTGGCCTTGAGCCGGTTGAAAGTAGTTCTGGTTGATCCACACGGATTGCGTATTCGGCGTCGGATTAAAGCGCTGCTGGCTCGGAATATAGGTGAACGACGGCGGCAGGCAATTCAAGGTACCGGTGAAGCTATTGCCGGCATTGAGGGTCGAGATTGGATTGTTCGGATTACACGGTACCGGCTGTGAGCCGAACAACAGAATTTGCGGTGCCTGGGTTCCATCAGCTACTACCGAGTCGAACACCAGCGCCATCATCGGGTGATCGAAGAAGATGCCGTAGGACGCGCGTCCAACAGTCTTGCCGTCGCCAAAGACGTCGTATGCCAGCCCGATGCGCGGGGCGAAGTTCGTTCCGTCCAGCGGAATCCCTCTCGTGAGTCCAAACGTCTTGTAGGTGGCTGCGCCGAGGGCCGTGGACGGCAACGAGTTTGGCAGGAACTCGACGTCATATCGCAAACCGTAGTTCACCGTCAGCCGCGGCCGGATGCGCCACGAATCCTGCGCGAACACTCCCAGTGTGTTGTTGTTGAAGGCAAGGTGTGGATTCCCGACGCCCTGCACCAGATACTGCGGAATGCCTGCGCCATACGCTTGCACCGCCGTCAGTCCCGGAGTGCCCGAGATCGAGACGCCGCCGAAGTCGTAAATTCCGCCAAAGTTGACCGTGAAGTCAGCGGTGAGCGGGATCAGGTTATAGTCGACGCCGAACTTGATATTGTGCGTGCCCTTGTTAATCGAGAAGTTATCGACAAACTGCCAGCGCTGCTCCTTTCGCTGCACATAAGAAAACGGCTCACGCCCGAAGAACGCAAATCCTGGCATGTTGACCGCCACATCCGAGCCACCCGGCGCGTTCGAGTAGGAGTAATTCAGACTGCGCCGCGCATACTGGAAGCGGAACTCGTTGACTTTGTTACTGCCGATCGTCCACGTGTGCTCGGCGATGAGGCTCCAGTCATGGAAGTTGTTAATCGAGGTACGCGACCAGGAGTTCTGGCCGAAGTTCTGCGGCCCTTGGGCGTTGACTTCGATTCCGTCCACGATGCTGGGACTGACGCTGCCGCGCAGCATTAACTGCTGATTGTCGGTGATCTTGTGATCAAGACGGAGCGAGTAAATGTCGGTGAGTTCGTGCACCGGGAAATTACCCACCAGCATTTGCATGGGAACATAGGACGCCGGCAGCCCGATGAAGCCCGTGCTGGTAGGCGCGAAGTAACTCGGTCCCAGCCCAAGGATCCTCGTAAACGGATTTTGCCCCGCGATCGCCACCGGTCCGGAGGTTCCGGCCAACAGCGCGTATTGGATCGTCGACGGCAACACCGGCGCCGCATTCAAGAATGCCGCCTGCGCACCTGTCACGGGAACAACGACCGTGTTTGGTGGCAAGGGCTGTCCGATTGCAGCCCCCACGAAACGGGAAATATCGGCTTCAGATGTCAGACCAAAATTCCCAGCGCCGATATCGTTGAAGCCGGTTTCGTGGCGGCTCGTGCCCTCATATGCGAAGAACCAGTACGTCTTGTTTTTCTTGATGGGGCCACCCGCCGATAACCCGTACTGTGCTCGTGTGTATGCAGGCTGGTACACGTTGCTGAAGGGATTGGTTGCCTGGATGTAGCGGTTGCGCAAATACCCAAAGGCACTGCCGTGAAATTCGTTCGATCCCGACTTGGAAATGATGTTGACTACGCCCGCGGCGGCGCGCCCATACTCGGCTGCGAAGCCGTTGGTGATGATCTGGAACTCCTGTACCGCTTCCTGCGATACCGTCGAACGGATTCCGTTCACCGAGCTGTCCGTCGCATCCGTGCCGTCGATATTCACCAAGTTCGAGCGGGCGCGCTGGCCGCCGATATTCAGCCCTGACGTCGGAGCAGCGCCGATGCTTGGCGTCGTATCGCGCGCCAGTTGCGAATTCGTCAGCGCAAAGTTGACGTAGTTGCGTCCATTGATCGGCAAATTGTCGATGCGGGTCTGGTCGATGGTCGTGCCCGACGCGGTCTGCGTCGTCTCAACCATCTCGGCTCCGGACGATACCGTTACCGTTTCCATCGCCGCCGCCACCGACAATTGCACGTTAAGCTCGGCAACCTGTCCGATGGTAAGCCGCACTGACTCATTCACCATTTTGGCGAATCCCGGAGCCTCGACCGTCACGGAATACGGTCCCGGTGGAAGCGACAACAGAATTGCGACTCCCTCGGCGTTTGTCGTGGCCGTTCGTGAGATGCCCTTACCGGCTTCTGCGGCAGTGATGGACGCGCCCCTAACCACCGCGCCCTTGGCGTCCTTTACCAGCACGTGCAACTCCGAGGTTTGCACCTGTGCCCAGGAGCTGCCCAACAGGCACGCAACCGCAACCAAACAGCACAACACTTTCCGCGCAGCGATCATGGTGTCCTCTTCCAATGTAGGTCTGTCGTAACTCTTTGTGTGTGAACGACACGCCGTAACGCGGGCATAGCAAGCGCTCCGCGCCCGGCCGTGCAATTAAGGAAGGAAATCATGGCCCCAGTTAGATAATGACCGGCACTCGCCCGACAGGCGTTGGGTTTTTATACCATGGGACGGTTTGAGTGCAAGCGCAAAAATGCCGAGCGCTCTGTGCGCTAGGTTTCGAACTTGATACCCGATGACATCGAAGTGGTAGAGTGCAGCGCCCACGCCATACACGGAGTGTTGTGGGCAACGCCTACACGACCCCTTACGTCGAGCACAATAATGCCACCGTGTCCTTTGAGTCGCGACTTGAGATAGAAGAGAGCCCGCTGAGCCGCTTCTTGCGGAACTAGCCCCTGCTCGATTCGGTCGGCGGTCCACTTGCTTAGGACCAGCTTCATCATCGGCTCGCCCCAACCCGTGGTCGACACCGCGGCACTAAGGTTGTCTGCGTAACACCCACAGCCGATCAGTGACGAGTCGCCTACTCGTCCCGGTGCTTTGTTCAGCGTTCCGCCGGTCGAGGTGCCGGCTGCGATGTTTCCGTCGCCATCGAGCGCCACCGCTCCCACCGTGTCGTGTGAGCGCATTGGCCCAAACTCATCCGGCATTTGCAGGTAGCCTTGTTGCTTGGCTGCGCGTAATCGCTCAACTTCGCGCGGAATCACCAGATCGTCGTTCGAACAAAGCTCTAGTCCGTGTTCTTGCGCAAATCGCTCAGCCCCCCTGCCCACGAAATACACGTGCGGACTCTCGGTGAGAATCTTCTTGGCCACGCGAATCGGATTGCGAATGTGTTCGACGCATCCCACGCCGCCCGCCCGTAGCGTAGCGCCGTCCATCATACAGGCGTCGAGTTGCACCCGGCCGTCCATATTGAGGAACGAGCCGCGACCGGCGTCGAACGTTTCGTCTTCCTCCATGATGACGACCGCTGCTTCTATGGCATCCAAGCAGCTTCCGCCGCGCTGCAGAACTTCGAAACCGGCTTCCGCTGCGGCCCGCACCCCCTGCAGATGCGCTTCGACCCCGGCATCGGGAATGGCCCAGGCTCCGCCATGGACCAGCATTAAGGGATTCATCGGCAACGCAGACCTTCCGGAAGGGTATCGCCTCACCCGCGAAGCAAACTCGACAGCATACCAGAACAATGCGCGACAGCGCTCTCGTCGAGGCCGAGCCCGCAGGGCGACATTTGTATTGGCCCTGGGCAGACTGTGTCGCAACGGCAAAATCCAATTTTGTGGTGGGAAAGAGGCATCGAATCACATAGGAACGAGCCGCGAAGCCGGGCTTGACGTCAGCCCGGAGCGTCAGCCCTCGGTCGAACCCCTGATCCCGTAGATAACGTGTAAGCTTGTTGTTATGACCGACCTCGGTTCGCATGCTCGTGATGCTCGGTGGACTGATCCTGGTGTTGGGTCTGGTCCTGATTCTTGCCGGCAAGATTAACCTTCCCATCGGACGCCTGCCCGGCGACATCGTCGTTCGCGGCAAAAAATAGCACCTTGTACTTCCTGTTGATGACCTCCAGCCTGCTGAGCATTCTGCTGTCGCTGGTGCTGTATGTCGTAAACTGCATGCGGAGGTGAGAAAAGCAGCTAGCAATTAGCTTGTGACCTTCGGATCGGCGTCTCCAGCTCAGACCGGACATGAGCAATGCCTGGTTGCTCGAGGCATCACAAGCAAGAGCCAATTGCTATATAGCTGCGAGGTGCTGGTGGATGTCGCTTACACCTTCAACCCCTGCAAATACTGCGCATTCATCTTGATCGCCTCCAGCGCGGGCATATCGAAATCTTCCTGCTCGACAAAATAGTGCGTGAGCTGGCCGCCTTTCTTCGCGGCTTCAAAGATCGCAAGGTAATCGATCGTCCCGTGCCCGAGCTCGGTCGACTGTGGACGTTCGCTACCTTTCTTGATGTCGAAGTCCTTTACATGCAGCATCGAAATCCGCGTCGGATACCTAGTCAGATAGTCCGCCGGACTGTATCCGGCAACCGACACCCAGCCACAATCCATCTCGAACGTGACCAGCTCAGGATCGGTGAGCCGGATCAACTCAGCGTACGGTACGACTTTCCCCAGCTTGCGGAACTCGGTGGTGTGGTTGTGGTAGCCGAACTTCATGCCATAGCCCTTCACGCGACTGCCGATCTCGTTGTACCGCTCGGCGTTCCACTTCCAATCGTCCAGAGTGAACGCCTGCACCCACGCCTCGTGATAGCCTGGATCTTTCGGCGAGAGCTTAACCTTCGAGGGGTCCTTGAGCGCAGGCGACGAACACACCACATACTCTAATCCCAATTGCTTGGCATAATCGAGGATCGATTCCAACTGCGGCTGCAGCAACGACAGCGAATAGTGCGCGCTCACGCAGCGCAGACCCGCGGTCTCGACGGACTGCTTGAAGTCATGCGCGCTCATTGCGTAAAAGCCGGCAGCCTCCACTTCCGTATATCCCGCGGCAGCGACCGCCTGCACAGTGCCGTCAAAGTCCTTGGGCAATAGTTCACGTAATGAATAGAGCTGCAAGCCGAGAGCCAGTCCAAGCGGATACGCGTCAAGTTCTATGGGATAACGAAACGCCATCGCCGCAACCGCGGCCGCTCCCGAACGTTTGAGAAAGTCCCTACGCGAAGTTGAAAACATTGTGAATGCCTTTCGACCTGCAGCCGCCCAATCGTTCTGACGGATATCTTAACCTTCCATATCGAATCCCCAAACCAGCCACTCCCTCTGCCGCCAAAGCACACAGCTCAAGCAGCGCAGGCAAACGGAATCGTGATTGCGCCAACGGAGAGGCAGCCGGAAGCAGAACACAAACGGCGGAAGTCGCCAGGAGTATTCGAGCTTCCGGACGGAGTGGGTTTGCGATCAAAACCCGCAATGGCGAAGGCACCACAGAATGCATGTTTGCAGTAGGGAAGCGCGTTCCATAAACATCGCAAGGCGCGTCCCGGCATGGGCATGCATGTTATGCGATGCGGTTACCAATGCTGTGCCTAACATCGTACGGGCAGGTCCAGTCGCCGATTCCCGCACTACTGCCGGGAGGTGCTCGCCGATGAGGGCAAGGGCTTCGCGCTTCATCCGTCGGCTGCGTTCGCTGGGCTTAAAGACAGGGCAAGCCAACCGCGGTTCAGTTCGGTCACGTCGCCATTAACCCGGTTCCCCTCAAGGTCATTCAGCCGGTAAAAATGCAGGCTGCCCTGGGCGTTATAGAAGTAAAGGTGAGCAATTCCGATCTCCGATAGTGTAAAGATCCTATGTTCGGTTTGATTGCGGGCCGTCCACGGTAAGAGCGCACACGAGTTAGGCGACGAGAAGGAGCAAGCCTGACCATCGTCGAGGTTTTTTGAGCAGCCATGCAGCGAAGAACGCCACGACGAAGACCTTGTGCAGCAGGTTTTTCTGGCGCCTCGACACCTAGCAATAATCCGGCAAGAAAGCCCCTACTACGACGGTATAGATCGTGTCGGAGACCGGCAGAGGCGTGTACGCGATCGTTGGCCAATCGGTAGCGTAGAAGTATCCCGCCAGGAGTCCAATTCAGATGTTCGTCATTGTTGCAACGAACCAAACCAGCAGGGAGGCGAACCCGGTTCCGACGCCAGCCATGCCCGAAGTGTAACGGCGGAGGGCCGCAGGATACACTTCTCCATAGATGGCCGACACCGAACAACTGGGGCTCATGTTTGCCCCACCGCAGCGCAAAGTTTACGCTGTCCGTGAACTCGTCGCGGTGCTCCGCACCCAAGTCGAAAGCGCCTTTACGGACATCTACGTGGAAGGCGAGATCTCCAACTGCCGTCCTGCCGAGTCCGGCCATCTTTACTTCACGCTGAAGGACGGCTCCGCCCAGTTGCGCGTGGTCATGTGGCGCACGCAGGTCCGATTGTTGCGCTTCCTTCCGCAGAACGGTATGGCGATTATCGTGCGCGGGCGCGTGACCATCTACGACGAGCGAGGCGACCTGCAACTACAAGCCGAGATGCTCGAACCTAAGGGAGCAGGTGTGCTGCAGTTGGCCTTCGAGCAACTCAAAGCGAAGCTCGCCGCCGAAGGCCTGTTCGATTCGGGCCGCAAGAAGCCTATTCCGGCGTTACCGAAAAGGATCGGTGTTGTCACTTCGGCCCGCGGTGCAGCCCTGCGGGACATCCTGAATGTCCTTCGCCGTAGGCACGAATCAGTGTCAGTGCTGATCTACGACGCGCGTGTACAGGGCGAGACCGCCTCCGACGAAGTCCGCGCCGGCGTGCGGCATCTGAATCGCACGCACGGTATCGACGTGATTGTTATCGCCCGCGGTGGCGGTTCGTTGGAAGACCTCTTCGCTTTCAACGATGAAGCACTTGCCCGCGCTATCGCCGCGTCGAAGATCCCGGTGATCTCTGCTGTCGGCCACGAAACCGATTTCACCATTTGCGATTTCGTCGCCGATCTACGTGCTCCTACGCCGTCGGCAGCCGCCGAACTCGTCATTCAGTCGAAGCAGGAGCTCGCCAGCCGGCTCAAGATGCTTCGCGATCGTTTGTCCCAGGCCATGAATTACAAAGTGCTTCGCGCTCACAATGCATTGTCACGCTGGGCCCAACATCCTGCGCTGGTGCGTATGCCCGATGCCGTTGCTCGTCGTCAGCAGCGCGTCGACGACCTTGTCTATCGCGTGGCGCAGGCCCAAAGGCACAATCTCGCAAATCTTCGGCGTGCCCATGAATTGCTCGACGCCCGATTGCGCCACCAGGACGTCCGCGTCCGGCTCGCCACGACCCGCCGCCAGTTGGAGCAGCGAACTGCCGAGTTGCAAACCCATGCCCAACGCCTGCTCGCCGGAACGCAGACGCAGCTAGATCAGCTCTGTGCATCGATAGGCCGTGCTGCCGAGACGATCGTCTTGCGACGTCGTTCGCGGTGGGAGCGCCTTCACAGTAGCCTCAGTGCACTCTCACCCAAGGCGATACTCGCTCGCGGCTACGCCTTAGTGTTCGATTCGAAGGACAACCTCGTGAAGGACGCCGCTCAGCTCCAGAAAGGCGATGCAGTTCGGACCCAGCTCAGCCGTGGCGAGTTCACCGCCGCAGTCGACGAGGTGAACCCTGAATCCGCGACCGAGTAGAAGATTCTTCGTTCAACGACAGGGCGAGAACGCGCGTCCGCGTGCGAAATATCGAGTGCATTAAAATGGAAGCACCTTGAGGCTTTCGGGCGCGAAAGGACCGCTAATGCTGCAGAACCTGGGCCACATGCCGGAGATCTCGATAACCTCGATTATCGACATTCTCTTCGTGGCTCTTGTCATCTACGGCTTTCTGAAGCTCCTGAAGTGGACCCACGCCATGCCCGCGCTGCTTGGCGTTTCACTCGTGGTCGTGGCTGTCTACTGGGCGCATTTCAAAGGACTCAACACCACCGACTGGCTCGTGACCGCAGTCGCACCGCTCAGCCTCTTTGCGTTGATCGTCGTGTTCGCCGCCGAAATCCGCCACTCGCTCGTTCGCCTCGGCCGGAATTTCTCCATGTCGCGCCTCGGCGGCCGACGAGTCGAAACCTACGACGACATTGTAATGGCGGCTAACCTGTTCGCCAAAAACAAAACCGGCGCACTCATCGTCATTGAGCGTCAAGACGACCTCGGCAACTACATCGACAGCGGCGTGGCCATCGACGCGATCCTGTCGTATGACCTGATGGCCACTATCTTTCTTAAGGACGGCCCTTTGCACGACGGCGCCGTCATCGTGCAGAAAGATCGCATCGCCGCCGCCACGTGCTTTCTGCCGCTTGCGACCGATCCTCAACTCTCTTCGCAGCTCGGCACCCGGCACCGCGCTGGCATCGGCGTGACCGAGGAGACCGACGCTATCGCTGTTATCGTCTCCGAAGAGACCGGCAACATCAGCATCGCATCTGGCGGAGGCATCGAGCGCGACCTCACGGTCGAAAATCTGCGCGAGCGCATCAGCGAGCTTCTTCGGCGCTACATCCCGCGCACCACGCTCCCGACGACCGCAACCGACCGCGACCTCGCGCCTGGTGAACCCACGCGTCAGCCCGTCACCCAGGGGAAGAGTTACGGCAATGGGGCGGAGCTCTGACCATGCGCGACTTCTTCCGCCGCTACGTGCTGCACGATCTCGGCCTCAAGCTGCTCGCACTCGGCATGGCCATCAGCCTCTGGTGGATCCTCGGCCGCGATCCCACCGTCGAGTCTATCGTCACCGCGCCCATCGAGTTTCACCACACGCCCGCCAGTCTGCTGATGACCTCGAGCAGCCCGTTCGAAGTTGAGGTGATGATCAGCGGCCCCGAGCGCACTGTGCGCGACATGAAGCCTTCCGACATCAGCGCCGTCCTCGATCTCACCGGAGTGAAGCCCGGCGAGCGCACCTTCGATCTCACCGCGCGGCAAATCACGG
>Ga0306921_10004067_pt1 | contig 14935 bp, 12 predicted proteins | sample sta12Cox44000080_FD_203760 | JGI IMG/M metagenome (GOLD analysis project Ga0306921, IMG submission 203760) | Lab enrichment of tropical soil microbial communities from Luquillo Experimental Forest, Puerto Rico - statoxic.12C.oxic.44.000.080 (v2)... | ecosystem: Environmental > Terrestrial >...
GCTCAGCACCACGACGACCGGGTCGCCGCCGATATCGGACCGCCCCCAGGCAATCTTGCCCTGAGCGTCAAGCGCGATGCCGTAAGCCTTCGCGTCGCGCCGCCCGAACCAGGCTTCTCGCGGATAGGTCTGGTCGGTGTGATCGGGGTAGGCCGTGGCCTTGGCGTATTCGCTACCGGTCACACGACCGATGAGCCAGGAACCGCCGCCGAGCCGCTCGTGCAGGCGCTCGAACAGCCCCGGCATGCGGTTCTCGCCGGGCCGCCAGCGGCTGCCGAGGATGCGGCCGTCGACGCTCGAGTTCATATGACAGATCACATAAGGCTTCATCCCGTCTCCCCTCCCCTGCCGCGAGATTGCTTCCCCCCGGAATGGCCCGTCAGGGCCGGCCGTCCGGGGGTCACAATGACAATTCCGGCCTGTCACCGCGAGGAGCCGAAGGCGACGCGGCAATCTCGAGCAGCGGAACTGCTCCGCGATAGCAGCGCTCAGCCGGGAAGGCGCCAGCCCACCCAGTTGCACAGGGCTTCGCCCATGACCAGATCGAGATCGCGGCCCTTGAGCCACGGCAACTCCTCGGTGAACACCGTCACGCATTGCCGCCAGGAGCACGGCATCCGGGTGATGTCGGTGCCCCAGAACATCCGCTCCGCACCGAACGCGTCAAAGCAGCGCTGAAGGTGCTCGTGAAAGCTGCGGAACGGATACGCGTCTTCCGCGTAGCCGGGCTGACCGGTCGCCTTTACCGCGACGTTCGGATATTTGGCGAGCGCCAGCAGCTCGGGCTGGAGGCGATAGGCGGACTGGCCTTTGCTGCCCGGCGCACCGCCATGTGGTCGACAATCAATTTGAGGACCGGGTGACGCTCGGCAATCTGGCCGACGGTCGGCAGAAACATCGCAGCACCCAGCGCCACCGGCACCCCCGAGCGCTCGGCGGCGGGCCACAGCCAGTCGAGCGTTCCGTCGGTGAACCAGGACTGCGGGTGCCGCTCGTTGGTATAAAAACGCAGCCCGACCATGCCCGGCCGCTCTTTCCAATGGGCGACGAGGTCGCTCCCCTGCGGATCGTCGAGATAGAACCAGCCCATGATGCGGAAGCGGTCGGGATATTTCCGCACCGCTTCCTGGGCCAGCTCGTTCGAATCCGGGTCCCACAGCACCGGGTGGATCAGCGCGCGGTCGACGCCGGCCTCATCCATCGCAGCGATCGCCTGCTGCGCCGAATAAGGCTCCTGGCAATGGTGGGGCGATGGCGTGCCCTTTTCCCAGAGATGGATCTGCGCGTCGACGATCAGCATCTAGCGTATCCTTTTGATGCAAAGATATTCAGCCGCACTGGCCGATTACGGGCCCGAACTCCAAAATTGGCTCGGCGCTGGACTTGTACGTCGCGGCAATATCACCGCGCGGCAGCTACGGAGATCACCGCCGACATCTGGTGTTCGGCGACGGCCGCGAGCTGCACCTCGTTGTCGGCGATGTTCCCGCTCTCGACGCAGACCATACCGCGCCAGGCAGGGTCGCCGAGATCGGCCATCTCGGCTGCCTTCTCGACCCAGGGGTTCCACACCACGCTCGACGCCGCACCGTCCTTCTCGATAACAATGCGGCGGCGCCAACCCCGATCTTCGATGACACATTGCCTTGGTGTATCGAGGTAGACGCGGTCGGTCTCAGCCGTGATTGTGACGAGATCCGCGGTCTGCAGCTTGCGGCGAGCCGCGTCGGTCTTGTCGATGTAACTGGCGCCGGCGAGCCCCGAGATCGCGATCTCGGCGATGTCGGAGATCGCGAAGTAGCTGTGCAGCGCCTCCTCAAACACGATCGGATGCTTGGCACGGTTCTGCACGGCGAAGCGCAATGACAGGGTCTGCGCAAAGGTTACGGTGTAGATCGCACGGAAGCGCTCCGGCCAGAACGGCGAGCCGACATCGCCGTCGCCGAGGCTGAGGGTCAGGGCGAGCGACCCGCTACCCGCAGTCTCCACCCCGTCGGGATGCCACGTCGCGGTGCGCGCAAAGCCATGCTGTGGCGCCGCCGGCGTGTGCCGGTTGGGGCCGAACCACGGAAAGATAACCGGGATGCCGCCGCGGATCGCCCTCCCCGGTGCGAAGGCGTTGTTGGGGCTAGTGAACAGGACCGGCCGCTCGTCCGGCGGCTGCCACGCGGTCACCTGCGCTCCCTGCAGGTAGAGCTCCCCGGTCGCCCCGTCGAGCGAGATCCTGGCCTTGACCAGCCCATGTTGCGTCTCGACAAAATCGAGGACGCCCGCAATGCCGAATTTGGCGGTGAGTTCCTCGGCGCGCATCGAAGCTCCTTCCCGTCGGGGACCATCATCGCCGATCGCGGTGCCGAGGCGCCATCGCGAAATGCGGCGCGCGAGCGAGGCTTCTTCGATTGACCGCGAACGCAATTCAAATCGAGATAGGCTAAATCGAGACCGGATCGACTGACCAGGAAGGATCCTCATGAAGATCGTCAAAGTGTCCGCTATTCCGATGTCCGCACCCGTTCCGGAGGACAAGCGTCACCGCACCGATCTTGGCACCAAGGTCAAGAGTGATGCGACCTTGATCCGCGTCGAAACAGACGACGGGCTAACCGGCATTGGTGCTGCTCTCGGCACACCGCCGATCGTCGCCGCCATCGTCGAGCACGAGCTCGCGGCGGAATGCGTCGATGAAGATCCGATGTTCTCCGAGCGCATCTTTGAAAAGATGTACAACGGATCGCGCAGCAGGCCGGCGCTCGAGCGCGGCATCACCCAGGCTGATGAAAGCCGACGCCGCGGCGTCGTCATGGAAGCGATAGCCGGTGTCGACATCGCGGTATGGGACGTCAAGGCGCAAGCGCTCGGCATTCCGCTCTACCAGGTTCTGGGTGCGGCGCGCAGCGCGGTGCGGGGCTATGCGAGCGGCGGCTGGGCGCCGGGCGACGAGGCCGAGGCGGAGCTCGCGGGCTACGCCGCGAAAGGCTTCACCGCCGCCAAGATGCGCGTCGTGGGCCGAGACGGCTTCTCGATCGCCAACTGTGTGCGCCGAGTAAAAGCCGCCCGCCGCGGGCTTGGCCGCAATGTCGAACTGATGATCGACGCGCACGGCTCGCTCGAGGTTGCGACCGCCATCAAGCTCGCCAGGGAGCTCGAGCCCTACGACATCACCTGGTTTGAGGAGCCGGTCTCGCCGGACGATCACGCGGGTCAGGCGGAGGTGCGCCGATCGACGACGATCCCCATTGCCTCGGGGGAGCGCGAGTTCACGCGGTTCGACTTCCAGGATCTGCTCGGGCGGCGCGCACTCGATGTCGCGCAGCCGGACGTCGCCCGCGCGGGCGGCATGACCGAGATCCGGCGTATTGCCGCACTGACCTCGGCGCACGGTGTGCGTCTGGCCCCGCATGCCTGGGGCAGCGGGGTTCTATTCGCCGCAAGCATTCACGTCGCGATGGCCGCCGCCAATTGCCACATCCTTGAGGTAAGCCAAGGCTGGATGCCGATGATGTGGGAGCTCTTTAACGAGCCATTCGACATTCGTCCGGACGGCATGGTGCATGCGCCCGATCGCCCGGGCCTCGGCTTCACCTTGCGCGCGGATGCGCTCGAGCGATTTAGATACGTCGACGGCCCAGAGTATAAGTTCTAGCCGCATTATGTTAACGGATCGAGACACAGCCGCTTGCCGGTGTCGTCTCGGCACGCCGCCTGCCGGAACGATCACCTCGCTAGACTGGATGGCGATCCCCGAGGGATCACCCGGTCCGAGCAATCTGGTTCCGGCCGCGCGTGATCTCCAGTCTCGATAGTGGTGCATCGCCAACTTGCTTATTCGACGCGATGTCGCTCGAGCTAGGAGCCCTCTGTCTCCAAGACGTGATGCCCGACCGTATGAATGATGATGAGAAACAGGCGGACGATGGACGCGCTACACGCTCAGGCTCAGAGCACCGTGAACTGGAGCTGTAGGCCGCGGCCGCTCTTCTTGGAGAACTCGGCCAGTTTTGCCCTTAAAAGCGGACGTCTCGCCGCACGAGCTGGTCAGCTGTAACTGTCCGTTCAGGCGCCTGCTCCTTTATCCGGTCGACACGGCATCATCGCACCTACGGCTTGCCCGCAGACCGGCTGAAAAACGCATCGCCGACAGCAAAGAAACGTTTCGAACCTCCATAATTTACAAAAAGGACCATCTTCCGCTCCGTCCCTTGGGGGATAACGCCGCCTGTTATCCGCCCCAATCTGGACGCTCTTCAGCGTCTGCACTGTAGCATGAGAGCAGTGTGCTGTCTCGGCGTTCGAACCAAAATGAGTTCTCGGGCTTGTTGAGACGCTTGGGGGGATATTCGATGGTGCCTGTCCATCTGCTGCGGCCAAGTGAAGCCAGTGATATCTACATTGCTCAAAATCACTGCGGTGTTTTATAAAATGAGATTGATTTCCGGTGAGCACGAGAAAGCGGTCGGTGCCGTTACTTCTTACACCCGGCAATTCAACATGAAGATGCCGTTTATAGTGTTCCTCGATCGACAAAATCGGCACGCGATGCTGCACAGCAGCTTCGACTTGTCCCATAAGTGTTGCGTGCACGGCTGCAACGTCGGCGAGATGCTGGTCTAGATCCCTTGGTCGGTGTGGCAAAGGGTCGGGCCGACCACTCGTGACACGTATCCAGCCGCCCCTACGGTGACGCAAAAATATTTCTGGAATTACATTCACCGTAGGAATGGCACAATACCCTGCAGCCACATCAGAATAAGACACTTGAAGCGCATTTATCCCAACTTCAAATTCCTCAACAGCAAAATGAACCGATATTTCAGCGGGAGAAATCGGTCTGTTGAATGCGGCAATTCTATTATAGTCCAGTAATTCGAAAACTAGCCTCGTGCTGTCTTCTATACTTCTGACACTACGGAACAAGAAAATCTCCGATTCCGCAGGTCTGGCATCTCCGCAAAACGCGTCCTCTGGGTCCTTAAATATGATAAGCCAGGCACCATTGGTTATGACGACGCGTTGTGGCATCCGACCAGTGTTATTGTGTGTGTTAAGGCAGTAAGTCCGGACGTCAGAGAGCCAATCGGACCACACTTTCAATAGAGGTACTTTTGGCTGTTGTGAGTCTTTCAAATAATGTAAGGCATCTGCCAATAACTGCGTTTCACTGTATATATAATTTCGGCCTGGCTGTAGACTCTGGGTTACATCTATGAAAGGCGCGTTTGGCCGCTTGGCCTCAACGATTAGGAGCGGGTAAACAGCATCTCGTTCATGACCGAGATAATCCAGTCGACGTCGGGTATTGGTGAATTGATCACGAAGAAACGCCTCTATAACAATATTCTTGCCATTTTGCCAGTTCAGTGCCTCCAAAAGGGGATCGATGACGTAAGTGCGAATATGCACTTCTAGGTTCTCGTCCCTGTCAGGTACCTCCGCAATATTCGGATCTGTTTGCGCAAACACGGCACGCGGCCGGTTTCGGATATAGCGATCGTAGTCGGCGCGTGCTTTCCGGAATGCGATGCCGAAATCTACATAGTTCGCGATCATCGCCAAATGTCAGCGATGCGATAGGTCAGCGCACGCGCCTCTGGCCACCCGACTCGGAGAAAAGCGTCCAAACAATCCATGAGGTCCTGACGAGCGTCTGCATCCGCAAAAACGTCCCGATAGTCCGCCAGGTAGCGCTCCACCACCTTCACAACCAGCTGGACGCCTAGCGACTCCACTGCATAGCCAGTTGTAGCAGCAGCACGCACCGCATTCGCTATAAGGTGGAATATCGCTTTCGGGTCAATATCGGCAAAGAACCCCAGCGTATCGATGAGGTAGCGAGCGATCGCCGAAATCGGCGCCTCACTCAATCGTCTCAGAAGCGGGCTCGCTTCTCGATAAAACCGAATTTGTACTGCGTTGGGAGGGTGAAGCTCGACATTACCAGGTCTGTGGCCGCTCGCACCCGAGGCGAAGTACAGCTCCATCGTGATGTCGCTCAGAATGCGAAAATATTCACAGAGCGCGTCGCGGGCATGCTCCGGCCATGCGTCTGGCGGCTGACCCTCATGAGCAGATCTGATGCTTGCCTGAGCTTTCCAGGAGACGTTTAGTGCATGGGCGTAGAAAGCAAGCGCCCGCTCGCGTAATTGATGGCCTTGGTCACTAGCGTTGGCGTCGTCGCCTGCCGTAAGACTGTCTCGATGCCTGCTTATTACCAGTTTAATGGCGCGACCGTTGACAGCCGGGTCCTCAAATAGGCCGTACACCGCTGCGCGAGCTCGAGGGTTGTTTCGGTGGAAATACAGATCCGCCAGTATCGTCAGAGTCAGTTCGTTGCATTGCTGCGCACCATCGCTGGCATCGCTGGAAAACCGCTCTCGCAACCGCAGAACCAAATCGATGCAGCCATCGACATTGCGAGATGCGAGATAAACCATCGGCTGAGATAACAATCCAATGATCACACCCCGGTTCTGCTCCTGATCGACAAGTCTCCTAGCCTGCGCCCATACCCACCCGGGTCGAACATCGAGGAATAAATGCAAACGGCTTGATACCTGGTACCGCACCTCCGGTGCCGGGTCCGCCGTAAGCAATTTTTCAATTACCGGAAGAACTTCATCCAGAGCTTGAGGAAAATAAAACCCAACTGACATCAGCCCTTCTGCCGATCCTACGCGCGCTGACGGACCACCCCAGGATGGTGAATGATCAAACTGTGCATTGTGTTCGGGGCTGGGATCCGGAGTTTTTCGTGCGCTGGCTGAAATCAGAATGTCCGTTAGGAGAAGCCTCGTGGCCTCAGTCTGAACGGCGTCACGGTTGCGGGCCGCTTGTGCTGCCGCCTCTGACAGCACGCTCCAAGCATGCTCAGTGACACGATCATCCGCAGCCGCACCAGCTGAACTTCGAAGGAGATCAAGCAGCTGACGGAAGCCGGTTAGCGCTTCGTCGATAGTGGACAGAGGAGGTGTCTCATTGGGATAGGCCTTAAAGGAATCAACAGGCTTCTCAGCTTCACGAATTGCCTGGTTCTCCGGCGCATCCAACTCGACGCCTTGATCCCGCAGCATCATCTCTGAGGTGTACGGCACTCCTCCGCTTACCTCGAACGGTGGCCGGTTGCGTGGGATTTCGTTCTTTTCCGCAATTCGTTGGCGCGCGTCGCGCGCTTCCTGGGTCTCGACCAGCTCCCGTGGGATGCATCCAATCAGAATTGATCTTCGATGATCGGAGTCCAGGTTTAGTATCGCGCTCTCGATACGCGCCCGTGTTGCTGGATCGAATACCTTGTATGCAGCTTTAACAAACTGGCCGGCATCGAACGTGGTATCTAATCCTGAAAGAATCGCACCAGAATAAGCGAGCGGTTCGAGATAGCGGGCGAACACCTCTGGTGCGGCTGCGCCGGCCGCGAGGAGCCTGCTCCATATCGCCGCGAGTTCGTTCTCGGCGATGACAACCTCCAGAATGGAGGCGAACTTTCTGCCACCTTCCGGGTCACTCGCTACCTCGCTCAGATATTGAGCGAAGTGCGCTAACAGCTTTCCAACATCGTTATACGACATACGACCGCGCGAATTCCAAATGGAACTGTAGTCGACGCGCACCCGTGCAATCCTATCCCCGAACTCGAAATATTTAACTTCAGCCCTGTTTGACGAATATGAGTGGCTCCGCTCGACATGCGCCACTAAGGAGTTGAGAAGCGCGCGAGTTGCTAAGAGCGGAGCCACTCGCAAAAAACGAGGAAATTCCTGCTCCAGCGAATACCAGGCCATTCGGTAGTCCTGGGCCCGGTTCGACTTCAGACCAAGAATCTGGCTTTCACCTATCGAGGTCCCGGCGTCCGAAGCCTCATGATACCCAAATGCCGCGGTGTAGATATCAGTGGCGAATTCCGGTGCTGTCTCCATGATTGTTGAGACTCCGCGGGCGAGCCACGGTAATTCTTGATATGCAAACTTACGCATCTGCTCGGGTTCGAGTGCCCGTCGAAGAAGTACCGTTGCCGCTTCCGGGTCGGACCCAAAAGTCTTGGTAACAGCTTCTATCGCTGCCACCACCAGGTAGCCGTCCCGAGGCGTTTGACTCCACGCTCGTTCGAGCAGTGCTCTGGCCGCTTTACCTAGACAACTCTGATCTTGCGGCTGAAGAGTGTCAAATGCGGCACTCAGCTTCCAGACCAACGTCCGCATACTGTAAAGCACGCCCCTGCGCGCAAACTCTGTCAGCTTTTCTGCAAATGCAGGCCATGGCGCACCCAAGGCTCCGGCGCTACCTTCCGATATGACCAAGAGCGCACCGATCAAATGACCTACGAAGTTTTCGGCCGATACCTGGTCGCGATGCCCGGGCACGAGGCTATCGAACAAGGTGCGAAAATCATCGATTGTTCGCGCAGCCTCGGCAGCTACGACAGGCGCGGATAGCTTGGCGATTTCGGGGAGATCCGCAGCTGCCGCAACACCGAAGCTAAGTGGCCAAAACTGCTCATGATCATCAAGGAACCACAAATCCTGAAAGCAGAGCGACAAGCTGGGACCCAACATCAAAACAAGGTCTGGTTCAGCTCGTAAATGGCCGACCAGCCGATCGGGGGATCTGCCTCGCAGGAAAATCAGTCGCGAAATGGCATAATCAAACAAAATGTGATGAGCAAATATCAGTAAGTCTCCGTTCGGATCGGAGCTTCGAATAATATTCTCCCGTTCTAGCTCTGGCAGTGCGTTTCCTTGAACCAGTCCCTGTATGTCGGCTCGAAAAACGCGTGTTGCACGATCGGCAATCATACGCTCGGCTATCCTCCTGACCGCGAGTTCTCGCTGGTCGTGCAAATCGTTGTTGCGTACAACCCGATGAAGCCAATATTCGTCAAGGAGCTGGATCTGCGTACTCACGGTGCCGAGGCGGTTCGGATCGACACCCCGCTCCAGCAACTCAGCCATCAAGTGAAGGTTGAAAATATTAGTTAGTAACGCCCTCAGCCGGAGTGAGCCGGCACTAAGGACATTCCGGAGCGGCGGGTAACGGCGAGATAACTCGTCGAGCTCGCTGTCCTCCAGGCGCTGCACGTAAATATGACGCACACCCCTGAATTCCCTCCGGCCACCTGCTGTTCCCACTGGTCCTGCAAAGAGGCGCTGCCACTCAGTCCCATGCCGCAAATCGTACTCACGGATCGATGCTATGATGTGCCATCGCGTCTGTTGATTCTGTAAATCCGCTATGGCGGCTTTGAGAACTATTTGCGTGTCGAAGTTGCGGGCGGCATCGAGTGCATCGAGGATAAGGTATCCCGACTCGCTTCCTTGCCAATTTCCCAGCACATCCTGTAAGTCGTGTGTTATTTGAAGCTCGTTGCGGAGGTCCGATGAGGAGCGGACAGGGGAAAGGGTATCCACCGACAAAAAGACAACGTCTTTGCCCTCGTCGATTAATATTCGTGCAAGTTGGTACAGGACACCGGACTTTCCCGCTCCCGGCTCGCCTACGAGAAGCACACTTCCGCCCAGGACAGCGTCTCGTAACGGCTCAGCGTAGTGTCGGGTAATCGCTGTCTCGGTTCGTCCACGCACCAGCAGAGAAAAATCGACAGAGCGTTCGACCATGCGTTGGGATACCCGACCAAGATTCTCAACGTCTTGTCGAAAATCCGGAGCGGTGCGAATGCCGATGTCGATGGAGCCCCAAAAAGCTCAAGACCGGTGACGCATTTACTCCCGATCGGGTTGAGTGGAGCTGAGACGTGAGTGCCTGTATTGCAACCCAAGCCTTTGAAGCATCATCAGGGTTTTGCAGTACACCAGACCGAAGCAATTCGAGACTGCTCGCGGTATCGCGGCCATTGTCTTCAAGATCGAGCACCTGCACCCGGACATTCCGCAGTAACGACGCTATCTCACCAGCCGCTGCGGCACGACCGTAGATCCTCCGCCAGCACTCTTGAGTTACCTCTTCGATGACCTGCGCTACCGCTATCTCATCGGTGCTCCTGCTGACTGACCGGAGCCCATCAGCCGCTTCGTCATCCCGCAACCGTTGAAGCAGTCGCGGCAGAACCGCGTTAACGCGCTCCGAACTGGAAGTTGTCGCGAGAACCAACCGGTCTTTGGCCCGGTCAACAGGTCGGGCCCACTTCGCTCCGTCGCTTCCCTCGGCGCAAGCCCTCCACTGTCGTACAAACTGATCGGTGGCAGATCGAAGTGGTGAATGAGTACCTCTGTCTAAGCGAAGTCCGGACTTAGCTTGGACAAAAACAAAACCGGAGTGGTTCGTCTCAACCAATACATCGTCTACAGGTGCCTCTGTCTGGCAGCGCACGACGACAAAACGCGTACTGTCGGTAGGTCCAGAGGCGGCTGAGCTGCTGGACCCGCTATCATTCGAACGCAGTACCATGCTGCTACCCGCGATTCGTATCGAGAGCCGCTTTGCGCTGCTGCGCCACCGCCTTGGCCTTGCGTCCTATCGGATTCCATCTACGCCGTCTTGAGTCGCTGTCGTTCACTGAGTGAGAATTGCTGAATACCGCACAACAAGGAACATAACCTGCGGAACATAACATGAATGCGGCCGGTTGCTACTCTTTATCGTGCTCACTGCAGCCTCTTCGCTGCCTCGAACGGTGGTGCCAAGCTCGCCCCAGGGCAGGCTAGGCAACTGCATGTGGCTTAAGTCGTCGGACGGTCCGCATCCTACTAAGCCAGTGGGGACCCGATCGGCGCGAAACGACGGGCTGTCACAACGCTGGCACGACTGTGACGGACCGTCCAGGTAACGGCAACGACAGCTTACGGGGCGCTGCGCCCTTCTTCGGTATGATACCCAGGCGGTCGACGGCGATCGGGGGCTGAGCCCGGAGGGGGTTGGTTTTGGAGACGACTGAGGTGGGCGCGATGAACGCTTCGAGCCGCTTGCGCCGTTTGGCATCCTCGCGCTGAAATACCGACCATGGGTAGACCAGCCTCGCGTTTTGTGCGTGCCAGTGGTCTCGCGCAGCGTCGGGCAAAGGGGCGGCTTGCTCGCCGGCCGATGCGCCGAGGCGAATACCAACGCGAAACGAGTGGTTCGAAATGAAGGCATCACTCTTCTGCGCCGCGCGCTACATCGGCGCCGCACCGCACGACATCTGGCCGCTCTCGGGCGAGTATTATTCGAGTGATGCGGGCGGGCGGTCGATGCAAACCACCTTCGACCAGTTTCGTTGCGCCGACGAGTTCGGCTTCGACTGGGAGACCGTTGCCGAGCACCATTATTCGGGCTTCTCGCTCACCCCGAACCCGATGGTCATGGCGGGTGCGCTGAGCCAGATCGTCCGCCGCGCCAAGATCGCGGTCTTGGGACCGACCCTGCCGATCCATAAATCCGGTACGGGTCGCCGAAGAGTTCGCGATGCTCGACACGATGTCCGGCGGCCGTCTGGTCGCCGGCATGATGCGCGGCACGCCGAACGAATACGTGACCTACAACATCAATCCGGCGGAATCGCGCGAGCGTTTTGCCGAGGCACTTCATCTGATCCGCCGCGCCTGGACCGAGACGCGGCCTTTCGGCTGGCTCGGCCGCTATTGCCAGTACCGCACGATCTCGATCTGGCCGCGGCCCGGTGCAGCAGCCGCACCCGCCGCTTTACATGTCCGGCTCGAGCCCCGAGGCCGGGGAGTTTGCGGCGAAGAACCATATCGGCATCGGCTTTGCCTTCACGACCGTGCCGCTCGCGAAGAATGCGGTACAGCACTACCGCGCCTGCGCCCGCGATGCGGGTTGGGCGCCCGCGGCGGAGGACGTCATCTACCGCGCCATGTTCCATGTCGCCGACACCGACGAGCAGGCCTTTGCCGACATGAGCACACTGCCGCCGCGGATCAGCCTCGTCGACCAGAACAAGGCCATCGCGGAAGGCGTGCGGCAATCGGGCTATTACGGTGCCGATGCTGTGGCGCAGCGGCAGCGCACCTCGCGGCGCGAGCTCGCCGACCGTATCGCGCTCGGCCAGGTGATCGTCGGCGGCCCGGAGACCGTATTGGCTCAGGTGCGGCATATCCGCGACGAGCTCGGCGCCGGCGTTCTCGATCTCGTCGTCGGCGCCCAGCTCGGCGAGCGGACCCTGCATTCGATCGAGCTGTTCGGCGCCAAGGTTCTGCCGCGCCTGCGGGGGCTTTAGCAGAATGACCGAGGGGATTTTCGCGCAACGCTGGGCGGGCGAAGGCCGACCCCTTCCCTATTCCGAGGCGGGCTCGGGGGAGACGATCGTCGCGATCGTCGGCGACGGAGGGCTCACCACGCGCGCCCTCGCACTGCTGGCCGAACGGCGGCGCGTCATCGTCTTCGCGATGACGGCAGATGCCGGATCGCCGCGGGAGGCCGCGGGACGGATCGGCGCCGTCGCAGCGGCGTTGGGCATCGAGCGCTTCGACCTAGTGGGCGAGGGCGCCGGGGCTGCAGCCGCAATGTTGCTTGCGCTGGCACCCGAGGCGGACATCGGTTCCGTCGTGCTCGCGGCACCCGACGGCCCGACGGATGAATCGTTCCGCGAGATGCAGCGGCCGGTGCTCGTGCTCTCCGGGACGAAGGACCAGTCCGATGCCGGGGATCGCTGGCGCACGCTGCTGCCTGTCTATGACGCAGGTCCCGCCATCGGCGCCGAGCGGCCAGAGGCGCTCGCCTTCATCGCGCTGGAATTCTTCGAGCGGCGCGATCTCTTCCTGGTCAGCCGGGAGAACGGCCTGGTTTCTCCTTAGCCTCGGCTTTATCGGAGCGCAAAACTAGCTCGCCTGGCGGAGGCCCGGCAAATGCGCGTCGGAGACCCGCTCCGTCAGCACCACGACGATCGGATCACCGCCGATGTCGGATCGTCCCCAAGCTATTTGCGTCTCCCTACTCCAGCCGCACTCAGGCAGGACGGCGCCAGCCCACCCAGTTGCACAGGGCTTCGCCCATGACCAGCTCGAGATTGCGGCCCTTGAGCCACGGCAATTCCTCGGTGAACACCGTCACGCATTGCCGCCAGGAACACGGCATCCGGGTGATGTCGGTGCCCCAGAACATCCGCTCCGCACCGAACGCGTCAAAGCAGCGCTGAAGGTGCTCGTGAAAGCTGCGGAACGGATACGCGTCTTCCGCGTAGCCGGGCTGACCGGTCGCCTTGACCGCGACGTTGGGGTGTTTGGCGAGCGCCAGCAACTCGGGCTGGAGGCGATAGGCGGACTGGCCTTTGCTGCCCGGCGGCACCGCCATGTGGTCGACAATCAATTTGAGGCCCGGGTGGCGCTCGGCGATCTGGCCCACAGTCGGCAGAAACAGCGCGGCGGCGAGCGCCACCGGCACGCCGGCCCGCTCGGCCGCGGGCCATAGCCAGTCGAGGCTCCCGTCGGTCATCCACTCCCGCTTGTGCCGCTCGTTGAAATAGAAGCGCAGGCCGAGCATGCCCGGTCGCTCTTTCCAACCCGCGACGAGGTCGCGGCCATTCGGGTCGTCGAGATAGAACCACCCCATGATGGCGAAGCGGTCGGGGTATTTGTGCACCGCTTTAATGGCCAATTCGTTCGAGTCGGGATCCCACAGGACCGGGTGGATCAGCGCCCGGTCGACACCGGCCTGATCCATGGCGGCGATCGCCTGCTCGGCGGAGTACGGCTCCTGACGATGTTGCGGGGAGGGCGTGCCCTTTTCCCACAGGTGAATCTGGCCATCGGCGATCAGCATCGGGCGCATCCTTTTGATCCGAAGATATTCAGCCGCCCTAGAATACGCTGCTCGTCGGAATCCGCCGATAGCGCCCAAAGCGGTTTCCGCCAGAGCCGCTTACGGCGCCCTGCTGCCGATGGCTGTGAGCCGCACGGAGGGCGCACCGGACAGGTTCGTCGCTGAGCGGCGATACGCCTGGTATCGTTCCAAAGCTGTCCCTTACGACGGGCGATCGAGACTCGCTGAATGGGTGATAGCGGTCATCGGCGGATCTCGCCATCCATGATGCCTCGGTATCGGATTGCGGGGCCGACGCCGACGACTTTTTAGGTCAGCCGCTCTCAGCCAGAATTGGGCTATCTCTCCACCTAATTTTCGACGTTTAGCTCACGCCCTCGACGATGAAGCCGCGTCCTGTCGAGTTGTTGAGCCGCAGCGGGAGGATTTTCTGGTACTCCGGCGACTCGTACCAACGCTTCACCGCCGCTGTGTCGACGAATTCGAGGATGACGATCCGTTTCGGTTCCGGTCCGCCTTCGATAAGTTCCGTCGGGCCGCCGCGCGTCAGGTAGCGGCCGCCATACTGCTCGAGCGTGGCGCCGACCGCCGCCCCATAGGGCTGGAATCCGTCTAGATTAGTGATCTCGACTTCCGCGACGAAATACGCAGGCATGTCTACCTCCCTTCGCTAACGGGTTTGAGTTATCCAGCTTACGGGCCTTACGCGCTAGATCCAAGGCGGTCAGGCGCTCGCACGGCTCCCTGGGCCAAGTAAGTACCCGAAATCCTATCGCGCCAAACCCCCAAGGGTGATATTTTGGGCTGAGGTTAGCCGTTCCGTTTTGATCAGATCGGGGGCGGCGATGGACGTTGCACAGTGGCTGCGGAACCTAAACCTCGGCGAGTACGAGGCTCTTTTCCGCGACAACCACATCGACGGTTCGGTCCTTTCGGCTCTGACGAACGAGGATTTGAAGGACCTCGGCATTGCCTCCGTCGGCCATCGCCGCAAGCTGCTCGAGGCGATCGCCGCATTGCGCGCTGGAGCGGCGGCTGTTGGTCCATATTCCGATGTGGCTGAGGAAGCCGAACGTCGCCAGCTGTCGCTGATGTTCTGTGACTTGGTAGGATCAACGCCACTCGCCTCTCGCTTCGATCCCGAAGACCTCCGCGACATATTTAGAGCTTATCACCGCACCGTCACCGAGACGATCGTCCGGTTCGACGGGTTTGTCGCCAAATACATGGGCGA
>Ga0306921_10004072_pt1 | contig 14928 bp, 12 predicted proteins | sample sta12Cox44000080_FD_203760 | JGI IMG/M metagenome (GOLD analysis project Ga0306921, IMG submission 203760) | Lab enrichment of tropical soil microbial communities from Luquillo Experimental Forest, Puerto Rico - statoxic.12C.oxic.44.000.080 (v2)... | ecosystem: Environmental > Terrestrial >...
ATTTCGGAAGGTTCCGACAGTTATATTATCTGGGGAATTGACGATGCCCCTTACGGTCCGGTCGCGCTCGCCGCGGTAACGGATTGGATCAAGGACGAGCGCGTGTTGCCCGACACGTGGATATTTGCGCGGCGCACCGGGACCTGGCAGCAGGCGACCGATGTTCCCGAACTCAAAAAGTTTTTCAGCCAGCCGGCGGACGTGGATTCAGCCGCTTCCTCCCGCGCCGGCATTACACCCGGTTCCCTGCGTCGAATTAAAATTCTGGCTGATTTAAACGACGCGCAACTCGATCACCTGCTGAGTTTTCTGGAGCTGCAACGTGTGTCGCAATGGTCCACGGTGGTCAGGCAGGGAGAGCAGGGGGATGCCATGTATCTGGTGCTGGCGGGGGAATTGCGCGCCCGGACGATGATAGGCCAGCGCGAGACGATCCTGGGTACGTTCACTGCCGGTGATTTCTTCGGAGACATGTCGCTGTTTGACCACGGTCCGCGTTCGGCGGACGTCATCGCCAATGTGGACAGCACGGTGCTACGGATTTCGGTGACGGCCTTTGATCGGCTTACGCGGGAAGCACCGGCGTTGGCCACGCCGTTTCTGCGGGCGACGGCCCGGACCCTTTCGGCACGCATTCGAGCCAACAACAAACGGCTCAATCAGTTGACGCAGCAATTCAACGCCAGCCGCGGTTGACGCGGGGGCGACCGCCAGCGGAGTCATTTCCTGGAATTGGCCCTGATTTTTTCAGACAACTGGGCTGCGGCCGGTGTCACTTCAAACCTCCCGGCGATCAAAATGTCATTCATGGTCACCGGCCCGCCGTAATACACCTGGTTGTCGCCGTCGGCGGGTGACAGCGCACCGGTTTTAAGGGCTGCGCCGGCGTAGAAACCATCGTGGTCGTCGTAGATTATCACGGACTCGAACGGCGAAACAAACCTGCCCTCGGCTTTGGAGGAGTTATTGCCGGCAGTGCCCTGGGCTTCGCCGCCGAAATCAACGGTCGATTTGAGCAACCCGCTGACTGCGTTTGTATCCATAAGCAGGATGACGAAAAAATTTCGCTGGCCGCCCGCCTGGAATCCGAAGCTGCCCTCCCTTTTGTTGAGAAAGGCGACCGGACTCCACTTTCCGTACTTGTCCTTGACCATGGTTACGCCGTCGCCGCCCTGAAAAGCGAACATAAAACCCGCCTTGGTGGTGTCCAGCAGGATGATGCCCTGCGCCTTGCTCAGGAGGTCCGCCGGCACCCGTTTGCCCTCCTGCGTCTGCAGCGCTTCAAATTTGCCGGTCAACGTGCGGATGCGGTCATCCAGTTCAGCACGGTCAACGGCCAGTACGGAACTGGCGAACCCCAACAATAACATGCCAACCATGATAGTTTTCATAATCCTTGAATCGAACAATCGTGCCTTTCCTCCGTCAACACTTTAATTAGACAACAAAATGTGACACTCTGTTTAAATAAATTTACCAGCCGATTTCAGTGAGAGGCTGAACTGGCCACCGGGGGCATCGAAGCAGACGGCGGAACGCGATCCGGCCGGTAGAGGGTTTGGCCGACATGGAAATCACCCGAGAGGGGAATATCCCGGGAGGAATGGCCGACGAGGATTTTATAATCGCCTTTGGCGGCGACCCAGCTGCGGGTGCCGACGTCATAGTACGAAAAGGCGCTTTCATCGAGCGTGACCGAGACGTTCCGGTTTTCGCCCGGTTGCAGAAAAACTTTCACGAAGCCCTTCAATTCCTTGACCGGTCGGGACACGATGGGGTTGACGGGTTGCACGTACACTTGGGCGACTTCAGCGCCGGCGCGGCTGCCGGTGTTGGTGATGTCAAATTGAATGGTCACAGGCAGTCCTGTGGGAGTGCGGTTGGGGAGGAACATGAAGTTGGCGTAAGCAAAGTGCGTGTAAGACAGGCCGTAGCCGAAGGGGAACAACGGTTCGATGTTCTTTGCGTCGTACCAGCGGTAACCGACCAACAGTTCTTCCTTGTACGTCACCATGCCCTTTTCACCCGGATAGGCGTCCAGGGCATGTGCCGGCGAATCGGCCAGCCGTTTCGGGAAGGTACAGGGCAGTTTACCGGAGGGGTTCACATCGCCAAACAGGACGTTCGCGATGGCGTTGCCGCCTTCCATGCCCGGGTACCACGCGTAAAGCAGGGCGGGCACGTGGGAAAGCCAGGCTTCATCCATTTCCACCGCGCCGCCGCCGATGAGCACCACTACGGTCCGTGGATTGGCCCGGATAATTTTTTTGAGCAATTTGTCCTGACCGGCGGGCAGTTCCAGATTTTTCCGGTCGCTGCCTTCGCAATCGAAACCGCTCTTGTGATTCAAACCACCGACATAGATGACGACGTCGGCTGCTTGCGCGGCGGCGACGGCTTCATCAAGCAGTCCGGCGGCATCCGCCGCCGTGGGTTTGGTGCCGTCAGGTTTGTTTCCCGCCGCACCCCGGTTTGCGGGAGGATAATAGCCCTGGGCATAAATGATCTTTGCCTTCCCGCCGACGTAATTGCTGATGCCCTCAAGTGCGGTGACCTCAAACGGCGTTTTGATGTTCGCGGAGCCGCCGCCATGACAGAACTTTGCCGCGGCATTGCCGCCGATGACGGCAACGGTCTTGATTTTGTCAGCATCAAGCGGCAAAAAATTCTCATTTTTCAACAACACGAAGGCGCTTTCAGCGATCTTTCGCGCAATTTGCTGATGCGCGATAGTGCTCAAGGGTTTTTGCGGCGCGGCATTCGTGACCGCCGGTACGGACGGGTCATGGATTAAATTCAACTGAAACATCACATACAGGTGGCGGCGCACCATATCGTCGAGGGCGGACACGGGATACACGCCGGTTTGGAGTCCGATCAGAAAGGGCGCAGCCAGGTAGTTGCTGTTATACGGAGTGCCCGTACCCATTTCAATGTCGAGACCGTTGAGCGCGGTCAAATCCGTGTGATGTACCGCACCCCAGTCGGACATAACCAGGCCCTGGAACCCCCAGTCGTCCTTCAATATATCCTTGAGCAGATGAACATTTTCGGAGCAATACTGGCCGTTGATCTGGTTGTAGGCGGACATAATGGACAGGACGCCCGCTTCCGTGACCGCGGCGCGAAAGGCCGGCAGATAGATTTCGCGCAGGGTCCGTTCGTCAATGATTTCGTTGATGGAACCCCGCTGGTACTCCTGGCTGTTGGCGGCGAAATGTTTGATACAGGAGGAAATTCCCCGGGACTGCTCGCCCTCGATGTAATTGACGGCCATACGCGAGGTCAGCCAGGGGTCTTCACCCATATATTCAAAATTACGGCCGCACAACGGGGTGCGCTGGATGTTCACGGCCGGACCGAGCATGATGTTTTTGCCGCGCGCGACGGCTTCCTCACCGATGACGATGCCAAAGGCCTGCGCCAAATTGGTGTCCCATGTCGCGGCGAGGCCAAGCGTCCCGGGCATGGCGGTCGCAAAATCATCCACGTGGCCCAACGCATGAAAATGATTGTCCACTTCCTCGCGCACGCCGAGCGGGCCGTCGTCCATGATTAATTCGGGAATGCCGAGCCGGGGAACACCCGCGGTGGAGAAATTGGAATTGGCATGGACCAGCGAAATCTTCTCCTCCAGCGTGAGGCGCGGCAGGAGGTCGTTGACCCGCGCCGACACCGGCTGCTGATTGTCCAGGTACAAGGGACGCTCCTGCGCCCGGGCGGCTCCGGCATTGGCAGTCATAACGATGGGGACCAACAGAAACAAAAAGGAATGCCGGAGGGAAGAAGTTAATTTCATAGTGTTCGTCAGCGTTTGATCATGTGGAACTGACGATTGATTACAGAATCTTCGCCGGTGCCGCCAGAAAAATGCGCCCGACAAAAAAAGAGAAGCGGGAACTTGAATGGTGGGCATTCCTCATATATTGTAAAAATTTCAAAGACGACTATGTTGCAGGATATGTTGAATGTTTCCGGTCCCGGAGGGACGCAAAAAATCCCGATGGGAATTTCGAAGAATTTTGCCGGTGCCAAACGGCCGGGGCCGGCTCTGGCGGATCGCAAACAAACCTTCACCAAAATTTTCCGCTGGCATTTGCCGGCCGGTCAGAAGCAGGAACCGGCCACGGTGGAAATCGTGGGTACGTTTACTCACTGGCAGAAGGCGCCGTTGGTTCACGATCGCGCCCGCGGCGGCTGGCAGGTCACTCTTGACCAGTTGGCGGGCCACCGCACCCATCACTATATGTTATTGGTGGACGGGAAGCCGGTTCACGACCCGAATTGTAACGGGCTGGCCGTTCCGCGCGGGCCGGTGGAGGAACAGTTTGCAATCCCCACGACGCGCGGCCCGCGCGTCTTCATGCTCTTCGCGCAGACGAAGTAGCACGACCGTTTTTCAGCCGGCACCCGGAAGCTCCGCGTGACGCTGAACATCAGTCGTGGTCGTGACCGTGTCCATGACCATCTCCCTGTCCCCGGCCTTGACCCGGATCTTGAGCAGAATTGGAGGATTTGGCAGGAACCCCACTGTGATTCGCCCCGTGTTTCCGGGCAGGAGCAACATTGCCATTTTCCTTTTCATTTGAGGCCGGTGGGTTGTGGTTCGGCGTGACTGTATTTTGTTCATGGTTGATTCCGGTTGGAGCGGTTGGATGTCGAAAACTGGATGGCAGCGGTGTGCGACGGTCGGCCTCGACGATCGAAACCGTCGTAAACTTCCGGCCGGTATTTTTTTCCATCACGGCCAGGCCGGGCCCTTCGTTAATGATGACGCTGCGTGAACCGGCGCCATTAAAATTCCGGGTGACGCGTTCCTGGTTGGAGACGAAGGTGGTTCGGCGGATGACGGCCGGGTTATTCACGATTACCGAGGCAGACGTGAGGCGACGGCCGAAGTGGTCGTTGTCAACAAAGACAAATGCCGGGTTGGCGGGATGACCTGTGAAAAAGAACCTGTGCGGGGGAATCGGTGCCCAGCCGACATACCCGCCGCCGTAGCGCCAGCAGACCCGGGCGGGCGCCCACTCAACACCCGGCACCCAGATCCAGCCGCAGGTGGAGTCATAAACCCAATAACCATAGTGGTAACAGGCCCAGGCCCACGGTTCGTCGCTGACCCAATACCAACCGCAGTCGGTCCATACCCAGTAACCGTCGCAGTAGGGCTGCCAGCCCGCGATGACACCGGTAGGCCGCCAGCAGCGGCCATAGAACCCCACATCCACCCACTTACCACAGGACGCCAACGGCGCATAGAAATCCGCGCCGGCATGGATTTGCACCGAGGTGGAAACCTCCAATTCCGCTCGTGCGGGTGGGACACCCGGACTTAATAACAACGCTGCACTTCCAAATGCCAAAAGGTTTGCCAGTTTCTTCATAAAACCTCCTTTGGTTGGTGTCGCCCTGCCTGTACTGGCGATGGTTTTCCCTGTCTATGAACGGATTACCAAAAAAACCACCTTGTTTAAGTCATACCCATCTCCCTGGTCTGTATTTTGAGACAACCGGGGGTGGAATCGTGTTTGAAATAAATTGGACCGTCCTTATGCTGGGGGGGTGAATCATCTGGCCCAGGCCCGCAAGGTTTTCGACATTGAACTCGCTGCGCTCAAGGCCGTGCGCAAGCAGCTCGACGCCGCGTTTGGCCGCGCCGTGGAGATGATGGCCGACGCGCTCGGACAACGTGGCAAAATTGTCGTCGTCGGCATCGGCAAATCAGGCAACATCGGCCACAAAATCTCCGCCACACTGACCAGCACCGGCTCGACCAGTGTTGTGCTCAACAGCGTGGACGCCCTGCATGGCGACGTGGGCATTGTCAACGACGGCGACGTGATTCTGGCGTTGAGCTATTCCGGCGAGTCGGAGGAACTGTTGAATCTGCTGCCGGCGTTGAAACGGTTTTCCGTCAAAATTATTTCCCTGACAGGCAGCCCGAAAACCTCGCTGGCGCGACACAGCGACTTGGTGCTCAGCGTAAAAGTCCCCCGGGAAGCCTGTCCCTTCAACCTGGCGCCCACAGCCAGCACCACGGCGATGCTGGTGATGGGCGACGCGCTGGCGATGGCGGTCCTGGAGGCGCGCGGGTTCAAGCAAGGCGATTTTGCGCGCTTGCATCCCAGCGGCGCCATCGGCCGCGCGATGCTCTCGCGCGTGGGTGACATCATGCGTTCCGGTGAACGCAACGCAGTGGCGGATGAAAACCTGCCGGTTCGGGACGCTTTACTGGTCATGACCCACGCCCGGTCGGGCAGCCTGAGCGTGGTGAATGCGCGCGGGAAGCTGGTGGGTGTGTTTACCGACGGTGATTTCCGCCGGTGCATGGCGACGAGCGAAAACCTGCTGGCCCAGCCGTTGAAAAAAGTAATGACGCGCCAGCCGATATGCATCGGAGAAGGTGCACTCGCCGTCGAGGCGCTGAAGATTTTCAACGAACGGAACATTGACGATTTGATCGTGATAAACGCCAGGCGCGAGCCGGTCGGCCTGGTGGATTCACAGGACTTGCCCAAGCTGAAGATCATGTGAGGATGGCTGGCGATACAATGAAGCCGCCAACCCCAAGTCTGCTGGTCCTGATTTTCATGGGTGTATCCGGGAGCGGCAAGACGGCGGTGGGAACATTGTTTGCGAAGAGGACCGGCGCGATTTTTTTTGAAGGAGACGAATTTCACCCGCCGCACAATATCGAAAAGATGCGGCGGGGTGTTCCGTTGACAGACGAGGACCGCAGACAGTGGCTGCGAACCCTGAGGGAGATTATTGCGCGCTCGCTTGACCGGGGGGTGTTCACGGTGGTTGCCTGCTCGGCTTTGAAGACGGCCTATCGCGATATGCTTCAAAACGGCGACGCGCGTGTTCAGTTCGTCCACCTTACCGGTCCCCGGGCACTCATTGCAGAACGGTTGAGGGCCAGGAAAAACCACTTCATGCCGCCGACGCTGCTGGACAGCCAGCTGGAAACGTTGGAACCGCCAACCAACGCCCTGACCTTCAGTTGTGAGCAATCACCCGAAGCAATCGTAACCGCGCTAATTCAGGCTCTGGCTATCGGCAATTGAACCTGCGGCGTGTTTTGGGCAACGGGAAAGCCACCCCTATCAGGACCAACATGGTCAGGCCGCAGCCCACGTGCAGGCACCGCGGAAAATCAAACAAAGACTGAATTTTGAAGCTCCGAGAAACTGAAAAGGCCTGAAGCAGGAACTTCAGGCCTTGTGAAGGGTTGTCAGTTAATCCAGAGGATTACTGCGGCAACGCGTGGACGTACTCGCCATTCACGCCGGCGGGCTGTTGTTTGCAGACTGGAGGCGTCGAGGCGTCTTGTACCGTGTAGCTGAGGGCAAAGGTCTTGCTCGCATCCAACGGGCAGAAGGGCAACAGACCCGTCGAGCCGCGGCCCATGTACGGTTGAATGTTGCTCCCAGCCACCGGATCGGTCGCCTTGGCCCCGGTTTCCAGAGCCCATTGCTGGATCGCACCGTCAATCTGACGGAGGTTGTTAATGCACGCGTTCTGCTGTGAGGTCGAACGCGCCTTCAGGAAGTTGGGAATCGCGATCGCAGCCAAAAGGCCGATAATGGCCACCACAATCATGATTTCCACCAGTGTGAAACCCGCTTTGCGGGAATTCTTGATTTTCATACTACTTTTCTTTCTGCTCTTGGCGGCGTGAACGCGCAACAGGCGGGTTACCATGATTTCGGTTTCGTTCACTGATTGCCTGTCGCAACCGCATCACCGAAAAAAGCATCCAAGGTACCGAATTGCCCAATAAATACGTACCTCTTGGGGCAGCTTACCGATAGAAATGGGCTGATTCGCCGCTGTGGGGAAGGGAAAATTCCGGTTGCTTTAGGATCCCGCAACCGGCGGGGTTTAGATTTGAAGCTCCAATCGTCTCAAAATGGGACATTCTCTGGGCACTTCCGGAGGGATTTGCCGTCTGTTTTTTAGTGAGTTCAGTGAGGTTGATGGGAGGGGCTGTCTTTGTATGACTTGAACAAACCGGCCTCACCCGCAAGGCGGGTCAATTCCGCGACAGACTGCACACCCAACTTTCTGGTAAGGTTGGTACGGTGCAATTTCACCGTGCGCTCAATAATGTTCAGGTCGGCGGCAATTTGCTTGTTCATCCAGCCTTGCACCACCCGTTCCAGTACCTCGAGTTCACGTTTGCTGAGCTCATCAAAACGGCCCCGCAAATTCTGCAAACGATTCCTTTGTTGCCGTTCCTTCGTACCACGCTCAAACGCCCGTTCCACGGCCGCCAGTAATTCCTCCTTGGGCGCGCGTTTCACCAGGAAATCCACGGCGCCTCCGCGCATCGCGATCACAGTCGTCGGTATATCGCCTTGTCCTGTCAGGAAAATAACCGGCAACGGATTTGTTGAATGCTTCACCGCCTGTTGCAATTCCAACCCATTCATCCCCGGCATCTGTAAATCGGCCACGACACAACCCGACATTTCCGGAGTCACCCGGTTTAGAAAGTCCTGCGCGGATTCAAACGTCTGCACGGTATAACCCACGGCGCTTAACAAACGGGACACTGACCGCAGGAATGACGCATCATCATCCACAATAAAAACGGTCCCGGTGTGGTTCGCCGCAGCGGAAGTCATGGCTGAAATTTAATCCTCAAGCGGTTTCTGGCAAGCCGGCATTTTCCGGTTTCTCCGGATCCAGGCGGGGCAGGGTGAACGCAAACGTTGCGCCTCCCAGGGCGTTGTTCGTCGCCCGAATTTCTCCGCCGTGCGCCTGGATGATGGTCCGGGAAATGGCCAGGCCCATGCCCATGCCATCGGGTTTGGTGGTGAAAAACGGTTCGAAGATGCGAACGATTTCTTCCGGCACGATACCGGTTCCACAATCACTTACTGCCACCAACACGTTTCCGTCCTTCGTTTCCGAGGCCCGTACCGTAAGCCGGCGTTCCGGTTTTGGCGTTGCATTCATCGCATCCATGCCATTCAGGATGAGGTTGAGCAATACCTGCTGCAGATGCACGCGATCTCCGGACACCGCCGGCAACTGCGGAGGCACCTGAACGGAGATTTGCATTTGCCGGGCTTCGGCGTCCGGTCGGGCCAAAACGACCGTGTCTTCCACCAAATTGCGCAAATCCAGACGGCTGGAGACCAGGTTCCGCCGCTTGAACAGGGTCTTCATCCGGTCAATGACGTCTCCGGCCCGCCGGTCATCCCGGCGGATGTCCGCCAGGATCGCCCGGATTTCTTCCAGGTTGGGCTGGTCGCGTTGCAGAAAGATTTCCGCCGCTTCCGCATTTCGCAAAATCGCACCCAGCGGCTGGTTGAGTTCATGGGTCAGTGCCGAGGCCAGTTGTCCCAGGGTCGAAACTCTTGCCACGTGGGCCAGTTCCATCCGTTGTCGTTGAATTTCCATCTCTGCCCGACGGCGTTGTCGCAGTTGCACCAGCAGGGCCGCAATGGTTATGGCCTGCGCCAGCAAAACCGCTCCCACGAACAGGATCAATGCCTGATGCTCCTCCCAGATCGAACGCGGTCGGTAACGGACAATACTATTCGCGGGCAGCCGGTTCTGCTTTATGTTCCAGCGTTGCAGCGCACGCCAGTCCACCATCGGCGTACCCTTGGTCGCCACCTCGATGGGTACCTCCTTCGGGTTTGCGCCGTTCAGCACGCGCACGGCCAATTGGGCGGTTCGCGCGCCCAAATCCTCGGAATCCACCACCGCCCCTCCGACCGCTCCGCTACCAATCACCCATCCGCCAAGCACATACACCGGTACACTGGAGGAAGGCGCCAGCATCTGGGCCAGTTGTGACATGTAATAAGTCTGGCCGCTCGCGTCGTTGACGACCGTGCTGATCAGCACCACCGTGCCTTCGGGCAGAGACTTTACGGCCCGCGGTGTTTCCCCGACGGGACGGTTGGTCCAAAACTCGAACTCGACTCCCTCCAGCGCCCGCGACGCTTCGATAATCCGGCCCAGGGTCGCGCGGTCCACTTCGTTGGTCCCTCCGATGACCACGATGCGACGCGTGTCCGGTTGCAGTCGCATAATCAGCCCCAACGTACCTCGCAGGTCAAACCGCTGCACAATCCCTGTGACTCCGAACTTTTGGATCGCTTCCGGCACCTCCATCTCGTTGACTGCAACAAAAACGACGGGTACACCCGGAAACATGGCGCTCGGCAAATCACCCGCCAGCCGATAGTCCCGCGAGGGAAATACCACGATGAGATCGAGCTTCTGGGCGGCGTATTTCCGGCCGAGATAATCCTGGAAGACGCGAAAATGTTCCTTGTCGGAAAAATGACTGGCGTCAAGGTACTCGGGCGAAAACTCAATCCGGTTGGTGACCAGCTTCAGCATTTCCGTTCGTACAGCCTGTTCCAGAATGATGTTCCCCGGCACATCTTTACCCTCGTTGAATATCATCAGGACGTGCAGGGTTGGCGAACCCGGTCCATTACGGGAAGTTTGCGACCGGGAGTCCGGTGCGATGAGACACATCGACCCCAAAATCAACACCACGGCCAAAGCCCTTGTCGGCTTCCCGCTCAACCGTGAGGACGAATGGCTGGAATGGTTCAAAACGAAACCAGCATGTTCTGCCCGCGGATATTTTTCAAGTCCCGCCCGGATGCAATACCGGAAATAATCCCGATGTCGGACAGTCGCCTTGACGGCAATAGCAACGCGTTCGAAACCCCGTGCATGACCAGCGCGAATGTATAGTGCAATCTACGTCGACCGGTGATGGTGAAAAGGTGCGACGTCGAGTCCCGGATGCCATCATGATTTCAGGATTGAAATCTCCTTGTTATGTAGACTCTTCCGTTTCATTTTGTCTGACATTGAGTCCTTCCTTATTAAAACTTAGAAGTTTCTTTCTGGTTGCCGGCGTGTTGCTTTTGGTTCTTGGGATGCGCATTTTCATCGGCATCCGTTTTGTCGGTGAGGTTCCTCACACTGATGACTACCCGACGCTTCTTTGGTTGCAGAAATGGTTCCAGGGCGTTCACGACTGGGGATTTGTCTGGCAGCGGCATAATGGCCATCCGATGGTGCTCTATTATTTCACCAATTTAGGACAGTACCTGCTAAATGGTTATTGGGACGCGCGACTCGATTTTCTGGTTTATGCCCTTGTCCACACGGCGTATGCCACCGTCGTGATCGCGACTTTTTGGAATGTCCTGACAACGGCCGACCGGGGTTGGATTCTGGCTCTTGTTTTTGTGCTGTTCGGCCTTCCGTTTGCGGGCCAATGCATCGCCTTGGGACTCCTTTGGCCGGACACCGCCATGATGATCTTTTCTTTGGCGGCCCTGTACTTGTGTGCTTATCACGGACAAAGTTGGATCGCTGCTGTGCTTGTCTGTGTTCTCGTGGCGCTCGCGTCGATCAATATGGCTGCAGGATGCCTGGGCGGCCTGGCCGTGGTGGCGCTGACGTTGTTCCGCGCGACCCTGGCGCGGCGGCTCGGCGATCTCGACAAAATCGTGTCGATTGTTTGCGGCGTGATCTTCCTCGTCCAGTATTTGTCGTTGCCGGGTGGCGGCCATGCGGGTTTTGGGGAAGGCCTCAACGCTTTTCTGAAGGCGCTGGCCTGGCCGATGGTCTTTGTGCCGGGTGTTGGTTTGCTGACGGTTGCGCCTCTGGCGGGGCTGGTCGCCGCCCAAATTTTTCTGCCTGCCTTCCGCCAGCGAAATGTCGCGTATATCACCGGTGCCGGAGGATTGATTTTCCTGGTCGCCTTCGCCACCGCCGCGTTTCGGGGGGAGAACAACAACCTGGGCATGCCATCCGAGCGTTACACGGACATTTTTTTAATTGTACCGCTCGTTTGCGGCGCAGCGCTCTGTCTGCTCTATCGGGGTTCCGTTGGGCTTTATCGGATCGGGTGGGGAATTTTTGCCATGATTTGGCTTTGTCTCCAGATTTTCGGCCTTTCGATTCATCTCTTTTATCACGTCATTCCGTTCATGACGCGGGAGTCCGGTGAGGGGAACGTCGTCTATGTGCAAAACCGGTTTCGCGATTTGGTCCGGGGTGCTCCAGACAGTTCCATTGCCAATCCATCGGCGGACGAAACCTTTGGCCGCGACGACGTGTTGCTGGACGCCATCCGGAACAAAAAGCCGCTGCCGGCCATGACACTCGCGATGGTCACGGGTTTTTCCCTCCGGGCCGGGAGCCAGGGCACCTATGTCAGCGGGGGTTATCATCCATCCTACCAGCCGCGTCCCCGGCAGTTTTATTGGGGGAGCCTTGACATTAATCATCCGGTGGCCACCAATCAGTGGTTTCTTTCCGGCCTGTTCAAGCCCCAGGCAAATTATCTCACGATAGATGCGCTGGTCGATAACAAGGCACGGCTCAGCAATTATCATCTAAACGGCGTGCGCCTGACGCTGTTGGATGAAACGACCGGCCAACGGACTGAATTATTGCCCCGATTGGCTCATACCTTCCCGTTTGTGTTTCGGGATTGGGAGTTGATCTATGTCCGCGTGACACCAGGCGATGAATACCGCATCGAGTCACACGCCACTGACGGGATGCAGTGGATCGCTTTCGGTGAACCCTATGAATCCGGCCGACTGACACCGTTGATTGTGGGGGCCGGCCAAAGCGGCAAGCTGCTGTGTCTTTGTGGTCTCGCCTTGATGGTCTTCGCGCTGGGTCTCGAATGGAGGGAAAGCTTGCAGCAAAAGTGGCGGGAGTGGCGGGGCTCGAACCCGTAACCTCTGCCGTGACAGGGCAGCGCTCTAACCAATTGAGCTACACCCCCGCAAGGGGAATCGTGAAATTAAAAAATGCTTTTGGAAGCGTCAAGCGACTTCATAAAAAATTCGGGCGGCAGACGCCAAGGAGGTGGGGGTGGGGAACCCCGCTGAAGAAACGTACTGCCACCCGAATGCAATAATGTTACGTTTTTGTAAACCTTTGTCAACAGTTATCGATCACTGCACTGAACCCGTTTCCCGCCCGGCTGGCTTTAAAAGCTTTACGTAGCTTAACGTTTTTATAAAATTCCTTTATGGCCGAACTGGAGTCGGTGGCACTGTTTCAAGGATTGGATCCCGACGAACGGCAAGGCCTGCGCCGCATCGCGCAGGAACGACGGTTCGTCACCGGGCAGGAAATCTTTCGCGAAGGCGACCCCGGCGATGGGGTCTATGTCATCCGTGAGGGTGCGGTGGAGATTGCCCATTTTGCGGATCAAAACGAGCATCGGGTGTTTTCCCGGCTGGGTCCCGGTGACATATTCGGCGAAATGGCCGTGATCGAAAACCTCCCGCGGTCGGCCACCGCGATTGCCGTCCAAGACGTGCAGGTATCTTTTATTCCCCGGGAGGAAATGCTGGGTCTGCTGAAGCATTCGCCGGGTCTGGCTTTCAACCTGTTGCAGGAAATCAGCCGGCGCCTGCGCGATTTTAATGAGCTTCACCTGCGCGAAGTCATTCAGGCCGAGCGGCTCGCTGTGGTCGGCAACTTCGCCCGGTCCATCCTGCACGATTTGAAAAATCCGCTCACTGTTATCAGTCTGGCGGCCGAAACATTGGAGCAACCCCGCCTCGCACCGGAGAAACGCGCGCAGTCGCTTGGTTACATCCGGAAACAAATCGAGAATATCAATGGGATGATCGGTGACATCCTCCAGTTTACTCAGGGCGCCAACTCCGGGGCCGCGTTCGCTGCCACCGACTACCGCCAGTTCATCCAGGAACTGCTGCCGGAATTGAGCGCGGATGCCAAAGTCAAATCCGCCCGCATCGAACTGCAAAACGAACCGCCGTCCGTCCGGCTCCAGCTGGACACCCGCCGCCTGCGCCGGGTCTTTTTCAATCTGGTCCACAATGCCACGGACGTGATGCCGGGCGGCGGCAGTATTTTTCTCCGCTTTCAACAGCACGACTGGGAGGTCATCACGGAACTGGAGGACACAGGTCCGGGCATTGCGCCGGAAATCGCCGACCGGCTGTTCCAACCGTTTGCCTCGCATGGCAAGGCACACGGCACCGGCCTCGGTCTTTCCATTTCCAAAAAAACCGTCGAAGACCATGGCGGTCGGATGAGCGTACGCCACGAACCGGGACATGGCGCCATTTTTTCCTTCATGCTGCCGGTTCGTGAAGCCTGACGCGCGCTTTCGGTCGTACGCACGCTTTACAAATCGCTGTTTACGTTTCACGCTCCGTGGCAATGAATCGCATCCGTCTGCTGCCCGAACACGTCGCCAATCAGATTGCCGCCGGCGAAGTGGTCGAACGCCCGGCCAGCGTCGTGAAGGAGCTCGTGGAAAATGCGCTCGATGCGCAGGCGGCGCGCGTCACGGTTGAAATCCAGTCCGGCGGACGCAGCCTGGTGCGGGTGACCGACGACGGCGTGGGGATGAGTCGCGATGATGCGTTGCTCAGCCTGGAACGGCACGCGACCAGCAAAATCCAGCGCGCGGAGGATTTGGCGGCCATTGCCACCATGGGTTTTCGCGGCGAGGCCCTGCCCAGTATTGCCAGTGTCAGCCGGTTTACCCTGACGACCCGCGAACGCGACGGCAATTCGCCCGAGGGTACGCAGGTCATTGTCAACGGCGGCAGGATTGCCGAAGTCAAAGCCGCCGGGGCGCCGGCCGGAACGAGCGTCGAAGTCCGGCAACTCTTTTTCAATCTGCCGGCGCGCCGGAAATTTTTGCGCACCGAGGAAACCGAGGCGGCACACATCCAGCATTACCTGACACTGGCGGCCCTGGCATATCCCGATGCTGCCTTCACGTTTGTGAAAGATGGCCGTAACATCTGGCAGTTGCCGGCGCAAAAGTCCGGCACCACGTTGTCCAGTCGTCTGGATGCCCTGCGCGAACGCCATCGCGCCCTGCTTGGCGACGAAAAACTTTTGCCCGTGAATTTTTCCACCTTTCTCGAAGAA
>Ga0306921_10004073_pt1 | contig 14928 bp, 13 predicted proteins | sample sta12Cox44000080_FD_203760 | JGI IMG/M metagenome (GOLD analysis project Ga0306921, IMG submission 203760) | Lab enrichment of tropical soil microbial communities from Luquillo Experimental Forest, Puerto Rico - statoxic.12C.oxic.44.000.080 (v2)... | ecosystem: Environmental > Terrestrial >...
ACATCGTGGTGTCCTACAACGGGAAGGCGATCACCGATTCGGAGCAGTTCGCCAGCCTGATTCACGCGAGCTCTCCCGGTACCGCTGTTACCTTGACGGTGGTCCGCAGTGGGCAGAACAAAGACATCAAGGTAACGCTGGGTGACTGGAAGCAGATGTACGGCATGCCTAAAGCCCCACTGAGTCCGGTTGGCAACATGGCGTTTCCCCAACCACCTGTGGCTCCGCTGCTGCCCCATGCTTATCCCGAGATGGACATCATGGGCAGCACTCCGATTTCCGCCCGGCACGGAATTGTCGTGGAGTCGTTATCCCCGCAACTTTCCGACTACTTTGGTGTGCCCCAGAACAAGGGCATATTGGTGCGCACCGTGGAAAAAGGCAGTCCGGGAGCGGCGGCAGGGCTGAAGGCCGGCGATGTGATCCTGCGAGTGAACGATGAAACCATCCACGACACGGCCGACTGGAGACGCGCTCTCCGCGGAGGTGGCAAGATGGTGCTGACCATTGTGCGCGACAAGAAAGAGATGACCCTGCAAATGAACTTGCTCGGTGACAGGTCGGAGCTGAAGGAAGACGATTGGGACGGGTTCGGTGTTGACGCGGTGAGCCTGGCACTGCTCGATGGGGATGCATTGCAAGATCTTAACCAGCAGGTGGAATCTGCGGTGCGAAGCGCGAGGCCAGAGGAGAAGAAGCAAGCCGCCGCCATCGAAAAGCAATCCGAAGAAATCCGCAGACAGGCGGAGACCGCAGCGAAGACGTTGACGCCGGAGATACGGAAGCAGGCTGAAGAACTGAGCAAGCAGGCGGTGATCGTGGGTAAACAAACCGAGCAGATGCGCCGCGACATCGAGCAGATGACTCCGGAGATAGCGCGCAGCGCGCGGGAGATGGCGGATTCGATGAAGCCGACGGCGAAAGAGTTGTCGGATATGGCAAGCGAGTTCACGAAGCAATGGCAGGCCATGCAGCCGGAACTCCAGAAACAGATGGACGAGCTCAAGAAACGATTGGAACGCGAAGAGCGCCAATGGCAGGAGATCTTTAAAAGCCACAATCCCGAGCCGTGGTAGGTAGAGAACGGGAAGCGACCTGTACAGAGAGCCTGCGGGCTCTCTTTCATGTTTACCGCCGCTTGGTTCTGGATTGGCGATTGCGCTGAAAACGGGTTGCAAGTTCGATCAGGCCATAGAGAACCAGACAAATCCATGCATCAAGCAGCAATCCCCAGTCGAGCCGGTAAGGTTGGTGCCGGGCTACCGGGGGCAAGTGCGGCATGAAAACGAAGAAGTAGAGGCAGCTGCCGATGAGCACGGCGGCGAATTGTTTGAGGAAGCGGGCCCACATGAACAGCGGCATCCTTCCCCCTATGGGGTCTTCCACCGCGGCGTCGCAAAAGCGGCGACCTCTCTGCTCAGCATGACACAACATTGCAGCTACCCGGGCAGCATTCCTCGACCGCTGCGTGGCCCTGGAGGACGGGTTGCGCCCGCTGGTTTACCATCGCAATGTGCTCGATCTTGCAACCAGCGTGCAGTACGTCAAGGGCATCGGGCCGCGGTACGCGGCCATGTTGCAGGAAAAGGGCATCAGCACCGTCGAAGACCTGCTGTACTATCTGCCATTCCGCTACGAAGATCGCATGAATCCACGGGGCATTGCTGAGCTGCGGCCGGGTGAGATGGCGAGCGTGATCGCCGAGGTGCGGGGATCAGGGCTGCTGCGCACGCGGCGCATGCCGATCTTTGAGATGACGGTGGGACAGGGCGGCAACACCCTGAAATGCATCTGGTTCAACGCCACCTACCTGCAGGACAAGTTTCGCGCCGGTCAGTTGGTGGCACTCTACGGCAAAGTGGAGTCGTCCACTCGCGGGCATGACCGGCTGCAGATTCTGCAGCCGCAGTTCGAGATTTTGCACGACCCGGCGCAAGCCGGCGCCGAGGCCAACGAAGAAGAAGGGAAATGGCAGACGCTGGAAACCGGACGCATAGTTCCGATCTACGAGGCAGCTGGCAAGGGGCGCCTGACAACGCGATGGTTTCGGCGCATCATTCACGGAATGCTGGAAAGGCTCGACCCCGACCTGCCGGATGCGATTCCCCCGGTGGTGCGCGCACAGATGGGACTGATCGATCGCAGGTCGGCGTTCTGGCAGGCCCACTGGCCGGAAACAGGCGAGAGTCTGGCTGATTTGCAGGCGGCGCGCACGCCGGCGCACTTCACGCTGATCTTTGAGGAGCTGTTCTTCCTCGAGCTCGGTCTGGAATTGAAGCGGCGAAGAGCGCGGGCCCAAGATGGAGTGAGCTTCCTGATCGATGACCAGGTGCGGGCGGCGGTAAAGCGCATTCTGCCGTTTCACCCCACGCAAGCGCAGAAACGAGTGCTAAAAGAGATCGTCGACGACATGCGGCAGGGCCGGCCGATGCGACGCCTGCTGCAGGGCGACGTGGGTTCGGGCAAGACCATCGTTGCGTTTCAAGCGGCGGTCATCGCCATCGAGAACGGCTACCAGGTGGCGTTGATGGCCCCGACGGAAATCCTGGCCACCCAGCATTATTTGTCGGCTCGGCGGATTCTGGAGCAGGCCGGATATGGCATCGTGCTGCTGACCGGGTCGCAGGAGTCCCTCCACAAGAAGGATGTGCGGCGCCATATTGCGCAGGGCAGCGCCCAGCTGGTGATTGGCACCCACGCCCTGATCCAGGACTCGGTAGAGTTCGACAAGCTGGGGCTGGTGATCGTGGACGAGCAACACCGTTTCGGCGTCATGCAGCGCTTCCGGCTGATGAAGAAGACAGGGGCTGCCGAACCTGACGTACTGGTGATGACCGCGACACCGATTCCACGGACACTGGCGTTGACCGTCTATGGCGACCTGGATACCAGCCTGCTCGATGAGCTGCCGCCTGGGCGCACGCCAATCAAGACCAGACAGGTATCTGACGATATGGCACATTCCGTTTGGGAGTTCGTTCGCCGGCAGGTGAAGGCAGGGCGGCAGGCGTATGTCGTGTATCCCGTGATTGAAGAGGGCGCAATGGCGGGCGAGCTGAAGGCCGCCATCAAGATGTACGACGAACTGCGCAACCACGCACTGCCTGAACTACGGGTGGGCTTGCTCCATGGTCGCATGAGCCCCGAAGAGAAGGACGCTGCGATGGCCAGTTTTCAGCGTGGGGCGATCGATGTATTGGTTTCGACTACCGTGGTCGAAGTGGGCGTGGATGTGCCCCACGCCAGTGTCATGGTGATTGAGCACGCGGAGCGTTTCGGATTGTCGCAACTGCACCAGTTACGCGGACGGATTGGGCGGGGCGCGGCGCAGTCGTATTGCGTGCTGATGACGGGAGCCCGGGTGTCCCCCGAGGCACAGCAGAGGCTGGACGCCATGGTTCGCACCCAGAACGGTTTCGAGATTGCCGAAATGGACTTGCAGCAGCGGGGACCGGGAGAGTTTTTCGGCACCAGGCAGGCGGGCATGCCGGACTTCCGTGTAGCGAATCTGTTGCGCGATCGCGACATCCTGGAGCTGGCCCGAAAGCAGGCGCGCTTCGTGCTCGAAGGTTCGAATGAGCACATTACGCAGCAACACATCGCCAACGCCGTCATGCATTTGCGCACTCACTGGAATCGGCGATACGGGTTGGTGGAGGTAGGATGAGGAAGATCCCTGGTGATGGTTGCCTTGTAACCGGTGAGAGCCGATTCCCCCTTCGCTTTGTTCCCGCCCCACTGAGCCGGAGCGGGCGCGATAAGGTTGCCACCGGCTTGCTGCTCACTTGGCTTAGCACACCGGCCTGGTCATCGACGGTGGCAAGAGCCATTAAGGTTGACTGCACTCGGAGAATTCAAGAGAGTTTGATCTTCGCGCATGCAATAAATGCGGGTATTCGCCCGACTTCCCGGGGAGAGGACAAAGCCTTATTACCCAGGGCGGAGGTGGACGCAACGAGATGGTCACTCCAGCCAAGCTAGCGCTGTTCCGTTTGTTGCCGTCGATCGATGAGCTGTTGCACAGCGAGCCGCTGCAGCCGATCCTCGTACGCCAGGGCCGCGCCGCAACGCTTGAAGCGGCCCGGGCTGTGCTCGAGGGGCTGCGTGCTCGCATTGCGGCGAACGAAATGACGGAGGCGCAGATTGCGGGCGCGGTTGACGATGTTCCCCGGGAAATCGAGGAGAGATTAAAGACAGCGATGGCATATTCGCTGCGGCCGGTGATCAACGCAACGGGGGTGATCCTGCATACAAATTTGGGCCGCGCGCCGTTGAGCCGTGCCGCCCTCGATCGCATCGTTGAAGTCTCCCAGGGCTACTGCAATCTGGAGCTTGATCTCGAGACCGGCAAACGCGGCAAGCGCGATATTCACGTCGATCGGCTGCTGGCGAAGCTGCTGGCTGGCACCCGACGCGAGGTCGCGACAATCGTCGTCAACAACAATGCTGCTGCTGTGCTGCTGACTCTGAATTCACTTGCCGAGGGTGGCGAAGTCATCGTCTCGCGTGGCGAATTGGTGGAGATCGGCGGGTCGTTCCGGATTCCTGATGTCATGGCCAAGTCGGGAGCAGTGCTTCGCGAAGTAGGCACTACGAACCGCACGCGCCTCGCCGACTACGAAGGTGCGGTGAATGAAAGAACCAAGCTGCTGCTGCGCGTGCACCGTTCCAACTTCGAGATCAGGGGCTTTACCCAGCAGCCGCCGCTCGAAGAGTTATCCGACCTGGCCCGTCGCCACGGCATTCCGCTGATGGAAGACCTGGGCAGCGGGGATGTATTTGACCTGCGCCAGGTGGGGGTGCACGGCGAGCCGACGATCGCAGATAGTCTACGGGCAGGTGTAAGCATGGTGACGTTCAGTGGCGACAAGCTGCTGGGAGGGCCGCAGGCCGGATTAATTACCGGCGTGCACGACCTGGTGGCCAAGGTGCGGTCCAATCCGCTGTTTCGCGCCCTGCGCGCCGACAAGATGTTCCACGCTGCGCTGGAGGCCACGCTGCTGGCGTACCTGCGCGAGGACTATGACACGTTGCCCGTACTGCACAGCATGCGCTTAACCGAAGAAGCGATCGACCAACGTGCCCAGCATCTTACGCACAGGTTACACATCAGCACTGTGGGACTGAACGTCGAGGTACTGCCGTCGCGATCGGTGATCGGCGGAGGTTCGGCCCCGGGATCGACGCTGCCCACCCGGGTGGTGGCGGTTTCGAGTCCGCACCTTAGTGCCGACGCGATTGCGGAGAAGCTCCGCGCCTGGACGCCACCGATCATCGCCAGGGTTGAAGCAGGCCGTACCCTGCTGGACTTGCGAACCGTGGAACCGGAGCAGGATGCGATTCTGTTCGCCGCTGCGAAGAGCCTACTACGCTAGAACATCCCCCCCGCGATTTGCCCCCGGGGAAGCGGCAGACGGGAGGCACCCTAGGCTGATCGGGCGTCACTGCATGGCCACGATTTTCACCATCGGACATTCGACCCGGACGATGGATGAGCTTATAGCAGCACTTCGAGGGCACGGGATACGGACGCTCGTGGACATACGGTCGTTTCCCATGTCGCGACGTCTGCCGCACTTCAATCGAGAATCCCTGGAGCAAGCATTGGCGAAGCAGGGCATGACGTATGTGTGGATGAAGGCGCTAGGCGGCCGACGAAAGAGAATCCGCGACGATTCTCCCAACCTGGGCCTGGTCAATGAATCCTTTCGAAACTATGCGGATTACATGCTGACGCCCGAGTTCGAGGCGGCGATCGAGCAGCTGCTGCAACTGGCGGGTCGGGAAAAAACCGCGATCATGTGTGCCGAGCGGGTGTATTTCCAATGCCACCGCATGTTGGTCAGCGATTATCTGACGGCGCACGGGCACGACGTGCTGCACATTGACGACGACAAGCGGGCAACGCGTCCCCATAAGCTCATGGCAGAAGCCCGGCTGGCGGACGGTAAACTGGTGTACGACGGCGGCACGTTGTTGTAACCCCGGATGCCGCGTTGCGCACCCGCACCGCACCCGCTATTCTCGAAAAATACGTATGAAGCAGGCCGTTTTCCGCGCACGCAACAAGGGCTACTACCGGGTCCTTCATACTCCCATCTGGATCTGGGTTTTCTGGGTATTGCCGGGATATCCGCTGACCTATGACCTCTACACGCGCGGCCCTGACCGACGACACTGGATCTGGCTGGCAATCGTCGTCGCTGTGGTGGCGTGGCGTGGTTGGCTGGGGCGCGTGCCCGGTTGCGAGCAGCGCCCCTACATCCATTATTACGGAGTACACCAGTCAAACCTGTGGTACCGCGAGGTGTGCTACACGGCGGCGTGGATCGACATACTCGTTCCTTTCATGCTAAATGGGATTGGACTTTGTATCGCGGCGGGTACCGGACAGTGGATGTTGCGCGAGTTGTATCGCTACCTTTACTATCCGCTGGCCCTGGCGGTGATCGCAGCGACTGCCTTGGACCTGACGCCGCGCGCCAAACGCGACACCTTCGGGGAGGGCGCCGAGCGGGCATGGTTTTACGTGGCGGTATGGACCGTGGTACCCACCCAGGTGATCAACTGGGCGGCCTGGCGGCTGGGAAAGTACCTGAATCTGGCTGCCCTGCCGTTGGCACGGACGCGGCTGGTAATCTGCTTGCTCTCCACGGCTTTCTTTTTCCTTCTCGGATACGGCGCAAAACTGCCGCGAACGCAGCGGTACTACGCGGGTGTGGCAGCAGCGGGAGTCTGATATCAATAAAAAGCGGTCCGCCGCGCAGCGGACCGCTTTTGCTGTCAAACTGGCTTAAATCTTATACCAGCTGTACGTTCTCAGCCTGCCAGCCCTTAGGGCCCTTGACTACGTTGAACTGAACGGTCTGACCCTCCTGCAGGCTGCGGAAGCCGCCGGCCTGGATGGCAGAGTAATGAACAAAAACGTCTTCGCCGTTCTGACGGCTGATGAAGCCGTAGCCCTTCGCGTCATTGAACCACTTAACGGTACCTTGTTCCATTGTGTTGCTTGTTCCTTCGAAATTGATGTAGCTACGATTCGAACGGATTGTGAAGCAGGCAGGGATGCTGCTAGGCAGGAACTGCTGCGTACAACGTCGATCAATCGAGCCTTTTTTCATCATAACAGTCGTGCCTCGAAAGCCCAAGAAGTATTGTGACTGCAGGTCGCGCCCAAAAAAGACAGTCGAAGGTTAATTGCTTTAATTTCTTGCAGATGGACCTCTCAGTCCTGGTAGTAGCACCATTGTTGAGGAAGCCGACGGGCTCGCCACGATGGTGTAAGGTGATGCCATGATCGTGGGTATAGGTGTTGACATAACAGAAGTGGACCGCATTCGCCGAAGCATCGAGCGCTTCGGGCTTCGTTTCGTTGAACGGATTTTCACCAGGGAAGAGATCCGCTATTGCGAGTCGAAGGCAAACAAGAATGAGCGATATGCAGCACGCTTTGCGGCGAAGGAAGCGGCGATGAAGGCGATTGGTACGGGATGGAGCAGGGGGGTAACCTGGCTCGATGTAGAAGTACGACGCGTGCCCGGGCACCGGCCCACGATTGCTTTTCACGGCCGGGCGGCGGAGTTTCTTGCCCAGCTGGGAGCTGCGCATGCGCATCTCTCGCTGACGCACACCGATCAATTCGCCCTGGCACAAGTGATTTTGGAATCCGACTAACTTGCTTCCAGCCTCCACCCCTCTTTTCCCTGGCATGAATGCCCGCGGAGTCAACGATTGCTTTCATCGCTCTCGCGTGCTGCAAAATGTGCAAATCGTCTGCGCGACGAAGGTAGCTCGTCAGCCGGTTGGGACATGATTGTGATGGCGGGGTGAGACTTGTAGCAAGAAAGACGCTCGCTGCAGAAAATTTTCATCAGCGGAACGGTATGCGGCACGGAGTGCAGTGTTCGCTTGCAAATTCACGAACGGCAGTTGTTATAATCACCGACTTGGGTGATTTGCATCGCACCTGACCGGTTTCGTACGCTTCACAACTGCATTGAGTGGGAGCCGTAAGGGTTTTTGGCCCCATGCCCGCAACACGGGGACAGCTCGTACATGGCACAGACTTTTCATCGCAGTGCGAACAGTATTTCGCGGCTATCGATTCTCGCGGTGATCGTGATAGTTACGGTCCTGCTTTCGGTGGCATGGGAAATGCAACAAGCACCCTACGTGACCTACCAAGGCATGCGGCAGGCGCAGCCGGTGCCCTTTAGCCATCAGCACCATAACGCCGGTCTGGGAATCGATTGCCGCTACTGTCACACCTCGGTGGAGCAGTCGAGCTATGCGGGCATCCCTCCCACCAAGACCTGCATGAATTGCCATTCTCAGATCTGGACAAACGCCGCCATGCTGGAGCCGGTGCGGGAGAGCTATAGGACCGGTGACTCGCTGATATGGACCAAGGTGAACTACCTGCCCGACTACGTGTACTTCAATCACAGCATTCACATCAACAAGGGCGTGGGTTGCGCCACCTGTCACGGTCCGGTAAACCAGATGCCGTTCATGTACCAGGAGTCGTCGATGCGTATGTCGTGGTGCCTGGACTGCCATCGCGCACCGGAGAAGTTTCTGCGGCCACGAGACCAGGTCTTCAACATGAACTATCAGCCGCCAACACTAACCCACCCCGTGCAGCTGGCAGACGGATCCAGGTATACGGAGCAGGCGCAGCTGGGGACGGCGTTGAAAACCCAATATCACGTACGAACCGTGGAGGACATTACCAGTTGTAATACCTGCCATCGCTAGAGAAGCGAGGCAGTATCGGCCAACGTTTTTCAATACCTGAACCGACGAGAAGATGGATAAACAAAGCCCAAGGAAGTCCGAAGCGGTTTGTCCCAGCAAGCTGGAGCTGGCGGAGGTGCGCAACCAGCTGGGGCGCGCCAAGAGCGGCCCGCATTATTGGCGGAGCCTGGAAGAGCTGGCCCAAACCGAAGGCTTCTTCGAGATGCTGCATCGTGAATTTCCGCGACAGGCGTCGGTTTGGCCCGAGGGAGCATCACGCCGCGATTTCATGAAGCTTATGACCGCTTCGATGGCGCTGGCCGGCTTATCGGCATGCGTGAAACAGCCGGTCGAGCCGATCGTACCCTACGTGCGCCAACCGGAGCCGATTGTGCTGGGGATTCCGCTCTACTTCGCCAGTGCCATGCCGTTTGGCGGGTATGCTTCGCCGGTGCTGGTGGAGAGCCATGAAGGGCGCCCGACAAAGGTGGAGGGCAATCCTGACCATCCCCTAGGGGGAGGAAGCGACGTTTTCGCGCAGGCATCGATCCTCGACATGTATGACCCCGACCGCTCGCAGGCGGTGAGCTACACCGGTTTCATCCGTTCCTGGAATGACTATGTGACCGCGATCCAGGGTCCGCTGAACTCGCAGAAGGCGGTGCAGGGCGCCGGCCTGCGCATCCTGACCCGCACCGTGAGCTCACCTACGCTGGCGTCGCAAATGAATGCTGTGCTGGCCGCTTATCCGCAGGCGAAGTGGGTGCAGTACGATCCCCTGACCCGGGACAACGTTCGCACCGGCGCCCTTCAAGCCTTCGGGCAGTACGTCGAAACCCGGTACGCCCTCGACCAGGCTGACATCATCCTTTCGCTCGATGGCGACTTTCTTTCCAGTGGCTATCCGGGCTTCCTGCTCTATGCCCGGCAGTTCGCTGCCCGGCGTGATCCCGCGCTCAAAGAAAACATGTCGCGCTTCTACATGGTGGAGAGCACCCCGACCAATACCGGCGGCAAAGCCGACCATCGCCTGCCGGTGCGGGCCTCCGAGGTGGAGCAGGTGGTGCGAGCCATAGCCGCCGGAATCGGCATCGGCGGCGCAGGCAATGCCAGGCCGGAACAACAGAAGTTCGTGGCTGCGCTGGTCAAAGACCTGCAGGCACACAAAGGCTCGGCCGTGGTGATTGCCGGCGACGGGCAGCCTCCGGCAGTGCATGCCTTGGCACACGCCATGAACCAGGCCCTGGGGGGAGAGGGAAAGACGGTGTTCTACACCGATCCCGTCGAAGCCAAACCCCAGGACCAGGCGGCGGCGCTGAAAGAATTGGTGGGCGAGATGAATGCCGGCCAGGTCGACTTGCTGCTGATCGTGGGCGGCAATCCGGTGTATGACGCGCCGGCGGATCTGAAATTCGGCGATGCCATGAGCAAAGTGCAGTTGCGCGTGCAGCACAGCGTCTTCCCCAACGAGACCACCGATTACGTTCACTGGCACATCAATGCCACCCACTACCTGGAGCAGTGGGGTGACGTGCGCACCATCGACGGAACCGCGACCCTGATCCAACCTTTGATTGCTCCTCTGTATGACGGCAAGAGCGAGTACGAGTTCCTTGAGGCGTTGACGGGATCGTCGGCCACCACCGGATACGAGATCGTCCGCCGCTATTGGCAGGGCAAGATGCCCGGCGATTTCGAACCAGCATGGCGCAAGGCGCTGCATGACGGATTCGTTGCGGGCTCGGCGTATCCCAGCAAAGCAGTTTCGGCCAGGGGAGCAGTTCCGGCCTCAGGCCAGAGCCGGGATGGCGGGCTGGAAGTGATGTTCCGACGCGATCCGACGATTTACGATGGAACCTTCTCGAACAACGCCTGGCTGCAGGAAACTCCCAAACCTATGACGCAGATCTGCTGGGACAATGCCGTGCAGGTCAGCGTGAGGACCGCCGAGAAGCTGGGCCTAAAGAGCGAAGACGTTGTCGAAATCGAGGTGAATGGCCGTAAAGTGAAGGGTGGTGTGTGGCGCACGCCTGGCCATCCTGATGATTCGGTCACCGTCTTTCTCGGCTATGGCCGGCGCAAGAGCGGGCGAGTTGGTAGTGAGATCGGCTTTGACGCCTATGCGCTGCGCACCAGCGACGGGCTGTATTTCGCCGGGGGAAAGATTACCAAGGTGGGCGAGGGACACGGGTTTGCCAATCCCCAGGGCTGGCAGTACATCGAGCAGTCGGACGTACGCGGCGCGGAGAACATGAGTGACCGCTACATCGTGCGCAAGGCCACGCTGGAGGATTTCATCAGGCATCCCCGCTTCGCGCAGGAAGTGACGGAGGAGCCGCCGCCGGAGTTCACGCTGTATAGCACGGTCAGGAATGGCCCCTTGTTCCAGTACACGGAGGCCAAGTGGGGCATGGCCATCGACATGAACTCTTGCATTGGCTGCAAGACGTGCGTGGTGGCATGCCAGGCGGAGAACAACATCCCGGTCGTCGGCAAAGAACAGGTGATGCGCGGGCGCCATATGAACTGGCTGCGCGTGGACATCTACTACGAAGGTGGGACGGACAACCCCTCGGCGTACTATCAGCCGATTCCCTGCCAGCAGTGCGAGAACGCCCCCTGCGAGGTCGTGTGTCCGGTGGGCGCGACCGTGCACTCCACCGAGGGCCTCAACGATATGGTGTACAACCGCTGCGTGGGTACCCGCTACTGTTCGAATAACTGTCCTTATAAGGTGCGGCGCTTCAATTTCCTGCTGTGGCAGGACTGGGAGACGCAGCAGTACAAGATGATGCGCAATCCCGAGGTCAGTATCCGCAGCCGGGGCGTGATGGAAAAGTGCACCTACTGCATACAGCGCATTACCCATGGACGCATCACGGCGGAGAGGGAAAATCGCAAGGTGCGCGACGGCGAGATCGTCACGGCCTGCCAGCAGGCCTGCCCAGCGGACGCGATAACGTTTGGAGACCTCAACGATCCCCAGAGCCGGGTGGCAAAGCTGCGGGCCGATCAGCGCACCTACCGCTTGCTGGCAGACTTGAACACGCGTCCTCGCACCTCGTATTTGGCGGTGGTGACCAACCCCAACCCCGGACTTGAAGACTCGGAGCCGAGCTAGATGGCGGAAGTACAAGAAAACAACCTGGCGTTGCTCGAGGAGCCACCGGTAATCGGTCCGGGCCAGACGTTCGACTCGGTCACCGACACCATTAGTGGCCTGGTGCTGAAGCGGCCCATCGGACTGGGGTGGCTGCTCGGTCTGGCGGTCGCGATGACCCTGGTTGCGGTGCTGGGCATGGCGTGCACCTACCTGTTCCTGCGTGGAGTCGGCATCTGGGGCATCGAGATCCCGTCGGCCTGGGGCTTCGCCATCATTAACTTCGTGTGGTGGATCGGTATTGGCCACGCAGGCACGCTGATTTCCGCCTTCCTTCTCCTGTTCAAGCAGAGCTGGCGCAATTCGATCAACCGCTTCGCCGAGGCCATGACGCTGTTCGCGGTGGCTTGCGCCGGCATGTTCCCGGTGCTGCACCTGGGGCGCCCGTGGCTGGCGTATTGGCTGTTCCCCTACCCCACCACCATGGGGGTGTGGCCGCAGTTCCGCAGCCCGCTGGTGTGGGACGTATTTGCCGTTTCCACCTACGCGACGATTTCCCTGGTGTTCTGGTATGTGGGCCTGGTACCCGACCTCGGCACCATGCGCGAGGAGGCGAAGAACCCCTGGGTGCGCAAGGTGTACGGAATTCTGTCGTTGGGATGGCGGGGCTCGGCACGCCACTGGAAACGCTATGAGTCCATGTACATCCTGCTGGCCGGCATCTCCACGCCGCTGGTGTTGTCGGTGCACACGGTGGTGAGCTTCGACTTCGCCATTGCCATTGTGCCGGGTTGGCACACGACCATTTTTCCACCCTACTTCGTTGCCGGCGCAATCTACTCCGGCTTTGCCATGGTGCTGGTGCTGGCGATTCCCATCCGCAAGTATTACGGGTTGGAAAACATGATTACCATGCGGCACCTGCAGAACTCAGCGAAGATCATGCTGGCGACCGGGCTGATCGTGGCCTATGGCTACTTTTTCGAAGCCTTCATCGGGCTTTACAGCGGATCGACGTATGAGCGCTTCATGATCTACAACCGCTGGTTCGGCCCCTACGCGCCCTTCTACTGGGCGCTCATCCTGATGAACATTCTGACTCCGCAGGTGCTGTGGTGGCCGAAGATACGCGCCAGCACCAGCTGGCTGTTCGGGATATCACTGGTGATCCTGACCGGCATGTGGCTGGAGCGCTTCGTCATCATCATCACCAGCCTGCATCGCGACTTCCTGCCGTCGTCATGGGGTCACTACCTGCCGACGCGCTGGGACTTGGCGACGTATTTCGGCACGATCGGGTTCTTCAGCGCCGCGATGTACATCTTCATCCGCATCCTGCCGGCGATCTCGATTTTTGAAATGCGCATGCTGCTGCCGGAAGCGAAGGTGAAGGAATGAGCCACGCGGCGACTCCGCCCGCCATTTACGGTTTGATGGCGGAATTTGAAACGCCTACCGAGCTGGTGGAAGCGTGCAAGGCCGCTTACGCGGAAGGCTACCGCGAAATGGATGCCTACAGCCCGTTCCCGATTGAAGAGGCGAGCGAGGCGATCGGCGTTCACAGGTCGGCGGTGCCGCTGGTGACACTGCTCGGCGGCCTGCTCGGCGGGCTGTCGGGATTCGCGCTGCAGTACTGGATCAACGTGATCGATTACCCGCTGAACATTGGAGGCAGGCCCTACGACTCGTGGCCGGCCTTTATCGTACCCACGTTTGAGATGACAATCTTGTTCGCCGGGCTGGTGGGAACCTTCGGCATGTTTGCCATGAACGGACTGCCGCGCCCCTACCATCCGGTGTTCAATGTGGACCAGTTCTCCAAGGTGACGCGCGACCGCTTCTTCCTGTGCGTGGAGGCCACTGATCCAAGGTTCGACCTGGCCGCCACCCAGCAGTTCATGGAACGACTGAAGCCGCTATCGATCTCGGAGGTGCCGCATTAATCGGCTCGCTCAAAGTCAACTGAGGCAGGCTGCTGCGGGGCGCGTCCTTGTTCCGTTGCTGCTCTTGCTGGCGGCGACGGCGCTGCTGCTGCTGGCCGGATGTCGTTCCGACATGCAAAACCAGCCATACCAGCGCCCGCTGGCGAAAAGCGAATTCTACGCTGACCAGCGCTCGGCGCGTTCGCTGGTAGAGGGAACGGTAGCGCGCGGCAACCTGCGCGCGGACAGCTTTTTCTATACCGGCAAGATTGGCAGCGAAGACGCCAATTACATGCCGTTTCCGGTAACGGCGGAGGTGCTGGAGCGGGGGCAGCAACGCTTTAACATCTATTGCTCGCCCTGCCACGGAGAAACCGGCGACGGCAACGGCATGATCGTGCAACGCGGCCTGAAGCATCCCCCTTCGTATCACAACGACCGGTTGCGCAAAGCACCGATCGGCTATTTTGTCGACGTAATGACGAATGGCTTCGGGGTGATGCTGGACTATTCACAGCAGGTGCCTCCGGCGGACCGCTGGGCCATCGCTGCCTACATCCGGGCGCTCCAGTTGAGCCAGGGAGCGACACGCGCGGACGTTGCGGCGGGGCAGCAGATCGCCAGTTCGCCGCCGGCGGGCGTGGTGATCGCGCCTGCGTATGACACCCAGGGTGCAAGGCCGCAGGCTGCGACTGCGAGCGAGGGAGGCCGTCAGTGAGCCATCCTGATTTGCAGGTCCAGCCCACCAGCTACACGGTTCCGCTTGAAGCAGCGGGCTGGCAGAAGCTGTATCTCGGCATTGGCGTGGTGGGTGCACTGGCCTGCATCGCCGGATTTTTCCGGTGGCCCGAGCAGCTCATGCGCGGCTACCTTATCGGCTTCATGCTGTGGTTGGGCCTGAGCCTGGGTTGCATGGTGGTGTTGATGATCCAGCACCTGTCGGGCGGACTGTGGGGATTGTCGATCCGGCGCATTCTGGAGGCGGCGAGCAAAGGGCTGCTGCTGATGCTGGTGTTGTTTGTGCCCATCGTACTGGGGCGGCATTACCTGTATTCATGGATGAGCGATCCGTCGCTGACCGAGCACAACTCCTGGTACCTGAACATGCCTTTCTGGTGGCTGCGAGTGGTGATTTATTTCGCAGTTTGGCTGGGCTTGGCGTACCTGCTG
>Ga0306921_10004080_pt1 | contig 14911 bp, 11 predicted proteins | sample sta12Cox44000080_FD_203760 | JGI IMG/M metagenome (GOLD analysis project Ga0306921, IMG submission 203760) | Lab enrichment of tropical soil microbial communities from Luquillo Experimental Forest, Puerto Rico - statoxic.12C.oxic.44.000.080 (v2)... | ecosystem: Environmental > Terrestrial >...
CATGTCCACTCCCGATAACAGCAGTACCGCCTTATATGCGTCGAGTAGCGTGTTGTGAATCGCTTCAAGGTCATCGAGCATCTGCTGCCTTCCTTCATCCGAGTTCCGACGAAAATTATGCTGGCGATAAAAGTGGTGGAAAAGCCGATTGCGTTCATCAAGGGCTTTTGCCAAGACGTCTTCTAGATTGGCGATTGACTGATTCTTAGCCTTAAGCTTGGTAATAAGTTGACCAAGGGTGTGGTGATTTATCTGGCGGAACAAGTCGGCGGCGCGGTTCGGATTGGGCTGATTGACCAAGTTCGCTTCGACGATTCCATGTTCTATGAGCACGTTGCCAAGTTCGGTTTCGAGAAGTTGAGCGGCTTCTGCGGCGTACCCGAATTTCCAATAGACATCATCGAGCTTGGGCATGACTTGGATTATAACGACTCAAAAGACATACACACACATTGGCACTCACTGTGAACCGTTTGTCAACGCATCCTTGGAAGCCAGGCAATCCTCCATTCAGAGGCAAAGCTGCTGCACTCTGACCATACTGAGGAGCGACGTTGGAAATGCAGTCGCTAGCAGGTCGTCAAGTCCGCGATGCCTCTGAACGCGCATCTCGCCGCTGGGCATTTCAGGGTTGAACTGCCGAATTTTGGCAGCTCATTTCCAAACGCGGACCTCTGCTGCTCGGCGCCAATCTCACCAAGGTCCTCTAGAAGACTGTGCTGTCCGTGCCACAGCCCGGGCGGTCACCGAACACGGGTGGTCATCGTAGCCGATAGCGGCCCTTAGCAAGCCGAAAGTGGAAAAAATTGTCTGTGCACATGACCGCACTCAAACAGGGCCGGGGTGGTTTTTGGCTGCTTGGGTCGTTGTGCTGGTGTCGGTAGTGGTGTCGGTTGGTTCTTCTAATCGGTGCCTGGCGCTGCGGAGCCATGCGCCCCCGGGGGTGAACAAATGGCCGTAAAATCAGGGGATTTCGCATTGCTGCGCTTTGGTGCATAGGCGTGCGGGACGCTGAGAAGGCCGTGACAGGGCAGCGTTCTAACCAACTGAACTACGTCCCCCGCGTTCAAACGGACTGAGGCGGTAACGGATGTGAACCGCGGTCCTTGCCAATCTCAGTCTACACCTGGGCACTATAGCACAGAGGTTCACGAACCGTCCTACATTGCTTCGATACCCAGCCACAGGCCGATCCTGCCGCTCCAGCCGTAGGCCGGATGGGTCCGGTTGAACATCGAAAGGCCGTTCGCTTCCCATTCCAAAGTGAGAGACATCCGTTTAGCAATTTTTGTGCCTCCGCCTGGAACTGATCGGCCCCTTGAGCGGCACCAAAACGACACAACACCGGGACGTCAAAATATTCATCTCCTTGTTTTCAAAGGGGATAGCTGAGTTCGTTTTGTAATTTTGCCGTGTTTTACTGTCCGCACCGGCCCACGCTCTTTTGTTCATTAGTACATTATAAGTTATATACATACATGGTACATTAAATAACCGCTTCGTCGGGGAAATGATCAGGAGAAAAGCGCTGCCGTTCGGTCTAGTGCTTGGGTGCGACCCTCGCCTTAGACTCGCGCAACACGAAAAGGCCGTATCTCGTGGTGTTGAGCTGCTAAAGACGTTAATGCTCGCCGTCCAGCCCGGTTCAGGCTACGCCAGACCATTGGTGACGAGGGTTCGATAATGCGTGGTTCGTTCCGGCGGTCAACGCGAATCCGGAATGCCAGCGTCGGTGGAATCCTGGGAGTCCAAGCGTTAGCAAATCTTATGCCTCCCGCTTCAAATCGCGGATCGTCTGCAACTCTTGTAGAATACGGCTCCGTTTACGCGTGTTTGCCGTGCGATATTTCTCGATCCGATCGCACATTTCGTCCAGAGGAAAGACCACCTGGCCCGGTGCAGATATCACCGCCTCTTGCAGGGTTTCGAGCGTCGCCAGACCCTCCTGCACTTTAATCTCTTGCTCAATTGTATCGAACAAAAGCGCCTTGTAGTCTGGCGGTTTCTGATCCAGCGTCTTCTCGTTCCCAGCGTGTGTACGCTTGGGCGCGATGAAGAATTTGTAGTATGCGACGATCAGTTCTCCGCACCGGGTGATCTCATCGCCATAAATCGAGCCGAGGAAATCCCAATCCTCGTCGGGCCGAGGGCCGAAACTTTCGATGTGATTCTTAAAAACCCTTAAATTCGTCGCGCAGGAACCTGGGCTCAGGCGTGTGCGGTATCCGGGCTGGGATTCTTTTTCCGCAGGGACTGGGCGTCGAAATGGGGACTTGCAAAGCAGAGGTCCTTCACTGAGGTCAGCCAGGCGTTGGGCCTTTAGAGATTGCTGCGCAGCAAACTTTTCGATGCGGTGAGATTCGAGTTCGTTTTGGACGAGATCGCGACCGATTTTTAGTTCCAGAGGTCCATTCAGGCGCAGCTCCTTACGGATCTGCTTAAAAAGTAAAATCGCATCCTTTTCTTCTTCCGGAAGAACATGAGCAACAAAAATTTTGTGACTTGGAGGAATTTACAGCGATCGGGTAAGAATAGTCATTGGTTTTTTTTGGCCCGCGCCTTCGCCCATCGAGCCGAAACGGCTTTGCGTGCGATTTCGCGGCGCTCTTCCGACGTTAGCGTTTGAAGACGAGCTTTTCCTCCCTTCCGACCGAGCGCGACGGCGTGCGGATCCTTTTTCTTGCTCATCCATGGAGACCATATCGTGTGCGAGGTCGAAATTCAACAAGACTATTGACATACTAAGCGGATAGTATATACTAAACGCTTAGTATAGAATTAGGAGGTGCATATGAAACGGAAACTTAGATCGATCCAGGCTGAAATAAATGTTGCGAGACGAGCCTGGGGCAATGTTGGCGCCGCCAAATTCTCCGAACTCCGAGCGCTTGTTGAAAGAAATGGGGTGTCAGTCGCACTCGGCGACATTTGCTATCTCGACGATCGATGGTACGTCACACACGCGGGACTGCTACGATTGGCTCGGCGCAAGCGTTGTGCGGGTATCAGGACCAACCTAGAGAGGCATGCCTCTGATCCCCTAACCAATCGGTGGGTGTTCAAAGCGACTGTCTACAATACCCCTCAATGTAAAGGTTTTGTGGGCTATGGCGACGCCAATCCCTCGAATACGTCTGCTCTCGTTCGCGGCGCGGAAATGCGTGTCGCCGAAACCCGAGCGGTCAACCGCGCTCTGCGAAAAGCGTACGGGATCGGTCTTTGTTCCGTCGAGGAACTGGGATCACATCCGTTTCCTCAGTCTCCGCACGATAAGCATGCAGCTCCGCCGAATGGTAACGGCTCCGCGAACGGCCAAACGAGTCTCCGCAATAGACTTTGCTTGCTGATTCGAAACTACGAACTCGATCCTACTTTAGTAAAACGCTACGCAGCCGACTTCTGTGGTACCGAAACTCTTCGCGATGCCCGCCGAGATCTGGTCGAGGCTTTCGTTTTGACGATCGCTGGGGAAGCCGCCAACAATCGTGCCGCACTCGTCTGCAAATTGAACAGCTACAACCAGCCCGAGGAGGTGAGGCCATGAAGCGACATTTTCCCGGCCTTCATTCAGAGCCTAACCATGTCGACGATTCGCTCGAGGGCATATTCCTGGTTCGAGTCGACCGCGCCTACTATCGTTGGCATCCGCAAAAACCCTTCTTCGTTCTTTGCTTCGCGATTCTCGAGCCGAAGGAACTTGCTTCGCGCAAGATTTCGGGCCGGCTCTATTGCACTCAGAAATCACTCTGGAAACTCAACTGGTTCTTGCGGGATTTCGGCTATGACCCTGACCTGCTTGGACGTGACGAAGTCGATGAAAAGGCTCTCCTCGGTCTGACAGGTGTCCTTCGTACCAGCCGCAAATCACTCGCGGGTCGCATGTTCCTCAACCTCGATGCATTTGCACCATCATCCGAATGGGAATTCATCTCCAAGGATGCTCGCGAAAGTGTTTTGCCGGGAGGCTCCCATGATCTACAGCTTCACGCAGATTAGCCAGTACCTTCGCTGCCCCCGGCAGTATCGATACCGATATCTAGATGGCTGGCGCGAGCGGGAAGATCGAGCATCCATGATCTTCGGCCGTTGCTTCGAGAACGCCCTCGCGGCTTATTTTGGAAAGGAAGACCCGACTGCCACGTTCTTCAAGGAATGGCAGCAACAGCAGGACACTCCTCTCGCCTATGCGAAGAATGACTCCTGGGACCGGCTCTATCATCAGGCGATTCACCTGCTCGGGCGGTTCGCCCAGGATGATCGCGTTCAAATCCGAAGCCCCAAACAGAATCTTCAAGTGAAGCTGACACGCTCGCTCCTTTGTGGCGGTGATTTCGTGTCGTACGTCGATGCGATCGGAGAGGTGGATGGAACGAAATGCATCATCGACTGGAAAACGACGACATCCCGATATCCGGAACAACCGGAGGGTCTTTTGGCTCTCGATCCGCAACTCGTTTGCTACTCCTGGATGGCTGGCATTTCTGAAGTTGCCCTGGTCGTATTTGTGCGAAAGAACGCACCTGAGATTCAGTATCTGAAGACCACGATCGACGAAGAGCAGCGCCGGGAGTTTGGCCAGCTGGTTGAGACTACAGTCAATCAGATCGAGGCAGGACAATTCCTCCCGCACAGTGGCATTCGCTTTCCTCAGAACGGGTGTGTGAGCTGCTCTCATCTGGGGATGTGCCTGGGGGATCAGCAGCTCGTGGATTCAAGACTCATCCGCCGGCCAGGAGCGAGCGACCTTGATTGGATTGACCAATTTGAGGACTAGCGGGATGCCGCTGATGGCGCCGAAACTGAATCGCCGCCGGGCTCTATTCGTATTGGGACGGATCGATGAGATTTTGGCTTGGGAGCGAACGACAGAGCAGGAGCGGGACACTCGATTTGTGGAACTGGGCCGCTGTCTGTGCGAAGTACGGGCCGGGCAATACTGGCGGATCGACAATCTGACATCCTTTGATGAGTTCCTGGAGAAGAAATTCCCGGAGTCTCGACGCAAGGCCTACTACCTGATGGCGATTCACGAACAGCTACCGCGGCAGACTCATCGCGATCTGAGGGCGGTGGGCTGGACAAAGGCGGCAGAATTGGCCAAGGTCGCACGGCGGGACGGACAGAAATTCGACTGTGCAACCTGGTTGCACAAAGCGCAGGAACTACCCAAGGAAGAATTCAAGCGAGAGGTGGAACGACATCTGACGGGTCAGGAACAGGAGCCTAGGGAGATGCTCTATTTCAAGATCTACAAGAGTCAGCTACAGGTGATCGAGAATGCTCTAGAAACTGCCTCCCTGATGCTCGGCTCTCAGAAGTCCCGAAGCTACTGCTTAGAGATGATTTGCGCTGATTTTCTGGCGGGAGCCCAGGTAGAAGGCTGCGGTTCGAGCGCGCTGCTTCTGGCACTCGACCGGCTCTACTCGTTGCTTCCCGGCCCTCAGAAAGTGGAATTCCTCCGGCAAGTAGAGAAGACAGCTTGAAATCGATTCGGCAGCGAAAGCCGAGACTTCGACTTAACCGAGATTCCTACCGCAAGCTTCGCATTGGTGTGCTAGAGCGAGATGGTTGGATATGCCAAAGTTGCGGAACTTCGGAAAGGCTTCAGGTGCATCATATTCGTTCGCGGGGTGCACTCGGCGACGACGCAGCCGAAAACCTGATCACCCTCTGCGCCGATTGCCACGACCAGGTTCATCTCACCCACTGGCGTGGCTGTAAAAGGAAGACAGATTCAACCTGTCGCGACGCTTGCACCGGCTTAAGGTGAACCATGAAAGTAAACCGGGTGCAGTCTTCACCGCATGCGATTTTCTCGTGGGAGCAAGTGGTGGGCGGTCACGGATTTGAACCGCGGACCTTCCCGGTGTAAGCGGGACGCTCTAACCGCTGAGCTAACCGCCCCTCTTGGTCAACCCATCCTACCAGAAGCCGCGTTGCGGACGCCAACGGCTTCTGCCGTTTCTACGAGCGATAGCTCGCCGGAACCCGCTCTGAACCCACCCTATGGCGCGTGGTCACCCTCAACAACGAGCGATCATAGGATCCACACAACTCGTACCGATTACCGACCGAGTGTAAGGCATGGCCAGTGCTGAGCATAGCGGCCACCTGTACCTCCGTACAGGTGCAAAAAATTTACTGTTCTGGCGTACAGGTTTTGCAGAGTCGTATCGGATGTTAGCTGATTCACCACGACGAGTTCACCCGAGAACCAAATCCGACGTCCACGCATGTTACGCTGCCAATTCCGACGGGTTCTAGTACCGCGGACGCACAACTATGTCCTCGCGACTCGGCGAAATTCTGGTCAAAGACAGCCTGATCTCCGCGGATCAGCTGAAGCAGGCGCTCGACTACCAGAAAAAGAATGGGGGCAGGCTGGGTACGTGTCTCGTCAAAATGGGGATTGTAAATGATGAAGACATTACAGCTGTGCTTTCGCGGCAGTATGGCGTCCCCTCAATAAATTTGAGGTTCTACGAAGTCGATCCATCCGTCATCAAGCTTGTGCCGCAGGAAACTGCAATCCGCTATCAAATTGTGCCGCTCTCTCGCGTGGGGTCGACGCTAACGATCGCGATGACCGATCCTACGAACGTCTTCGCGATGGACGACATTAAGTTCATGACCGGATTCAATGTGGAACCCGTGGTGGCATCCGAGACTGCCATCGGCGAAGCAATTCACAAGTTCTACGGCGCTGTCGAGAGCGTAGAAGAACTCGACAGAGTGATGAAGGACCTGGCGGGGGAGGAAGCCGCGCTCGAACTGGCCTCCGATGAAGCGGAGATGGATCTCGCGACCTTGGAGAAGGCCGCGGAAGAAGCTCCCATCATCAAGCTCGTCAATTTAATTCTCACCGATGCCGTGAAGCGCGGCGCAAGCGATATTCACGTAGAGCCTTACGAAAAAGAATATCGCGTGCGGTTCCGGATCGACGGTGTTTTGCAAAATGTGATGGCTCCTCCGATGAAGTTAAAAGATGCGATTACGAGCCGCGTTAAGATCATGTCGAAACTCGACATCAGCGAAAAGCGTCTCCCTCAAGACGGCCGCATCATGATCAAGTACCTCAAGGACGGAAAAAAAAAGGAGCTCGACTTTCGCGTCTCGACCGTCCCCACGTTGTTCGGCGAAAAGATCGTTCTCCGGTTGCTCGACAAAGAAAATCTGCGCTTGGACATGACGAAGCTCGGCTTCGAAGCCGAATCGCTTACGAAATTTGAGCGGCAAATCTTGAAGCCGTACGGAATGGTGCTGGTGACTGGTCCCACTGGTTCTGGAAAAACCAACACGCTCTATTCGTCCGTCGCGCGGTTAAACACCACCGACACCAACATCATGACCGCCGAAGACCCGGTCGAGTTTCAGCTTCCGGGTATCAATCAGGTCCAGATGAAAGAGCAGATTGGACTGAACTTCGCCTCCGCCCTGCGCGCCTTCTTGCGTCAGGACCCCAACATCATCCTGGTCGGCGAAATTCGAGACTTTGAAACCGCCGAAATTGCCGTGAAAGCCGCGCTGACCGGCCACCTAGTACTTTCTACGCTTCACACGAATGATGCACCATCCACAATCAGCCGATTGATGAACATGGGAATCGAGCCTTTCCTGGTGGCTACATCGGTGAACCTGATTTGTGCCCAACGCCTCGTGCGGCGGATTTGCGTGCAGTGCAAGGAGCCGCTGCAGATCCAGCCCCAGGCTCTGATTGACGCTGGGTACACCCCCGATGAGGCGGTCAAGACTGAAGTGCAGCACGGCCGCGGCTGCGGCACCTGCAACAACACGGGGTACAAAGGTCGCGTTGGCTTGTATGAAGTCATGGAGATCAATGACGAGCTGCGGGAGCTGATACTGGTCGGTGCATCAGCTGTCGAGCTCAAAAAGAAGGCTCTCGAAACCGGGATGATCACGCTCCGGCGAAGCGGTTTGATTAAAGCCGCGCTGGGGCTCACGACTATGGAAGAAGTCTTGCGGGAAACAGTTCTTTAGGCGGAGGAGATTATGGCTGGAATCACCCTGAGCGAATTACTGAAGAAAATGATCGAAATGGGCGGTAGCGACTTGCATCTCTCGACGAACAGCTCACCGCGCATTCGCGTCCACGGCAAACTGCGGCCACTCGACATGCCTCCGCTTACGGCTGCCGATACGAAAGCGCTCGCCTACAGCGTCCTCACCGACGTCCAAAAGCATCGGCTGGAGGAAAATCTCGAGCTTGACTTCTCGTTCGGCCTGAAGAGCCTGGCCCGTTTCCGAGGAAACATCTTTCACCAGCGCGGTGCCGTAGCGGCTGTGTTCCGAACGATTCCGTGGGAAATCAAATCGTTCGATGCTCTCGGGCTGCCCGCGATAGTTCGCTCCCTGTGCGATAAGCCTCGCGGGTTAGTGCTGGTCACCGGGCCGACCGGCTCTGGAAAATCCACCACCCTCGCTGCCATGCTCGACAAGATCAACAACGAGCGTGACGAGCACATGATCACGATCGAAGATCCAATCGAGTTTCTTCACAACCACAAGAAGTGCTTGGTCAACCAGCGCGAGGTTCACTCCGACACGCACTCTTTCGCCAATTCGCTCCGCGCTGCGCTGCGCGAAGATCCGGACGTAGTGCTCATCGGCGAAATGCGCGACCTCGAGACGATCGAATCAGCTTTGCGAATCGCCGAAACCGGACACCTGACCTTCGCCACCCTGCACACGAACTCGGCCGTTTCTACGATCAACCGCATCATCGACGTCTTTCCCGCGCACCAACAGCCGCAGGTCCGTGCGCAGCTCTCGATGGTGCTTGAAGGCATCCTTTGTCAGGCCTTGCTCCAGAAGATTGATGGCCGCGGCCGGGCCATGGTGATGGAGATTCTGATTCCCACTCCGGCCATCCGCAACCTGATCCGGGAAGACAAAATTCACCAGATCTATTCGGCCATGCAGACCGGCACAGGCCAATCCGGCATGCAGACATTCAACCAGAGTCTCTCCAACTCTTACTTTCAGAAATTAATCACCTTGGAGACGGCGATGGCACGATCTTCCAATCCAGACGAATTGCAGGATCTAATTAACCGAGGGGTGACTTCTCCGCCGATTGGTGGAAAAGTCCCCGTCCGGCGATAAAGAGAAGAGGAGGTAACAAACATGCCTGTTTATGCCTATCGCGGAGTTAACCGGGCGGGTGCGACGGTGGTAGGGGAGCGTTCGGCTACCAGCAAGACGGAAGCCGCGACGATTCTCAAGCGCGAGCAGATCAACGTGAGCAAGCTCTCCGAAAAAGGAAAGGAATTCAATTTTCCAACTTTCGGGACGGGCGTGGACGCTAAAGAGCTGGCGATTTTCACCCGGCAGTTCTCGGTAATGATTGATGCCGGTTTGCCGCTCGTGCAGTGTCTGGAGATCCTCGCGGGGCAGCAGGAGAACAAGATCTTTCAAAAGATCTTGAACGGCGTGCGAGCCTCCGTTGAAGGCGGCGCCACCCTGTCCGCGTCGATGAAGCAGTACGACAAGATTTTCGACCCGCTCTACTACAACATGGTGGAAGCGGGCGAGACCGGCGGTATTCTCGATACGATTCTTCAACGCCTATCGAGTTACATCGAAAAGAACGTCAAGCTGAAGCGCGCCGTGAAATCAGCAATGATTTACCCGATCGCCGTTATCGGCATCGCGGTGATGGTGATCACGCTGCTCCTGTGGAAGGTTGTTCCGATCTTCACCACCCTGTTCAACGGCCTCGGCGTCGACTTGCCGCTTCCCACCCGCATCGTTATCGGGATGAGCAAATTCATCGGCAGCATTTACGGTTTTCTGATTTTCGTGTTCTTCGTTGGCGTGGGCGTTGCATTGAAGCTCTGGTACGGAACGCCCCAAGGCCGCTACGCCCTGGATCATGTCCTGTTGAAACTGCCGCTCGTCGGCATCCTGCTGAGGAAAATCGCCGTAGCGCGATTCACTCGTACTCTCGGCACTCTCATCTCCAGCGGCGTGCCGATTTTGGAAGGTCTCGATATCACTGCGCGAACTTCCGGAAACGCGGTCGTCGAAAAGGCGATTTCGCAAACGCGAAAAGCTGTCGAAGCCGGCCGCTCGCTCGTCGATCCGCTAAAAGAGACCGACGTATTCCCGGGCATGGTCACCCAGATGATCGGCGTCGGCGAGCAAACCGGCGCGATGGACGCGATGCTTCAGAAAATCGCCGACTTCTACGAAGACGAAGTGGATGCGGCGGTGAAAGACCTACTGACCGCTCTCGAACCCATGATGATTTTGTTCCTGGGCATCGTAGTCGGCGGCATCGTCGTTTCCATGTATCTGCCGTTGTTCTCACTGATTGGCAAACTGGCTGGCAAGTAGAACAGCTTTCTGCGGCCCGTGCGCGGGCGCCTCAATCAGCGAGGCGCTCGCCGGTCGCAGGATCAATAACATCAATTATCCCGGGTAGTCTCCGGGCAGTCTCTGGGCAGGCGTGGTGAATCAAGGGGCGGCAACGGATCTGAAATGGAGTTCAAACCCAGTGTCAGCGAATGGCTGCCTTGGCTCGGCCGCGTGCGTTTTCTCGTCATTACGTTTCTCGTCGGAGTCGTTGTTGCTGTCCATCGACTTACCCCGGTAGCAATTCCTGTTCGGGCTTTCATCTCGCTGGTCATCCTTTGGTACACCCTTGCCGTCGTTTACGTAATTTTGCGGCGTTGGATTCCGGAAGCGCGCTGGCACGCCCCGCTTCAGTTTGTATGCGATCTCGTGATCGTAACCGGCGTCGTGTATGCCACAGGCGGCCAGGACAGTTATTTCCTGTCGCTCTATCTCCTCGTCATTTTGATGAGCAGCGTGCTGTTTTCCCGGCGCGGCGCGTTTCTTGTCGCGGGAATGAGTTTCGTCCTTCTCGGTTGCGTAATCGAATTGATGTTCTACGGCGTAATCGCCCGCACCTCGAATTCGATGCCGGCCGCTGGTTCACTGGCTTTCTGGCTGGCCAGCAATCTGTTCGCGTTCTGCGCCGTGGCGTACCTGGGCAGTCTGCTCTCCCAGACGCTCCGCACGAGGGGAGTGGAGCTGGCAGAAAAAAGCGAGGAGTTGAAAGATCTGCAAGCATTCAATCAGGACATCATCGAGTCCATGCGCGGCGGCCTGCTGACCACGGATTTGAACGGCAGGATCCTGCTGATGAACCGGGCGGGTGCCGAAATTGCGGGATTGGGATTCGGGCTGCTGCGAGGCGAACAAGTGGAAAATGTGCTCCCCGGATTCTGGCCGGTTGAGCTCGACGAGCAGGGAAGCCCACTTGCTCTGCGCAAAGAAATAGAATTTCGCACTCCCGACGGCGCCACTCGTTACGTCGGTCTCTCCGTTTCTCCGTTGCGGCTCACCCAGAACCAGACGAGCGGCTACGTTTTCAACTTTCAAGATCTTACGGAGTTGAAGCGCCTAGAGCGTGAAATCGTCACGAAAGAACGCATGGCTGCTCTGGGACGCCTTTCCGCTGCGATTGCACACGAAATCCGCCAGCCGTTAACAGCCATGACAGGGGCTCTTAAGGAATTGGCCCGCCTCGCGCCTCTCGAAGATGACGACAAGAAGCTGGTTCACATCGTCAGCCGTGAATCCCAGCGTCTCAACCAGATCATCACCGATTTTCTGAATTACTCTCGCGAAAAGACGTATTCCTTTACCGACGTCGATGTCGTCGCTGTGATCGAAGAAACCCTCACCTTAATCGAGCGGGACGCGAGCGCTCTGGGCAAGTTTCGCATCGAGCGGCAATTTGCAGCTCGCAATATTCGCGCGCGCGCGGACCGCGACGCCTTGAAGCAGGTGTTCTGGAATCTCTGCAACAACGCGCTTCGCGCCATGCCGAACGGCGGAGTTCTTACCGTCTCGCTTGACGCCGACCCCGCCTGCACACGCATTTCGATTCGCGACACCGGAATCGGCCTCGATAGCAGCCAGGCGACGACCCTGTTCGAGCCTTTCCAGTCAGGCTTCACCGGTGGAACGGGTCTGGGCCTTGCCATCGTCTACCAGATTCTTCAAGCGCATCAGGGCCGCATTCGAGTGGAAGCGGAAAAGGGCAGCGGCGCTGATTTCATCGTGGAATTGCCGCGAGCGGTTCGTTCGCGGGCGCCGGTGCGGAGCGAGCGTTTGGAGTCTCACTCCGAATTACTACCTTCGGCAGGGAAGGGGTAAGCGTCCATGGCCCACCTGCTTGTTGTCGACGACGAACGCTCCATCTGCGAACTCCTTGAGATTAGTTTTCGCAAGGACGGGCATAAAGTAGAACTCGCGTCCAACGGCGAGGATGCCAAGCGGCGGCTCGCCTCACGGGTTTTCGACATCGTGGTTTCCGATATCTGCATGCCGGATATGGACGGCCTCGAGCTCCTGCGTTACTGCAAGGAGGTTTCTCCTTCGGCCGCGTTCATTCTCATCACCGGCGTACCAACCATCAACACCGCAATCGATGCCGTGAACTTCGGCGCCGACCGCTACGTCATCAAGGGCGACCGTCTGCTCGATGAACTCCGGCCCGCGGTAAAAGAGTACGCCGAAACGCAGGCTCTGAAAAAAGAGGCCGGCGATCTGCGCCGGCGGCTCCGCAAATTTACCGGTTTCGATCACATCATCGGTACGAGCCCCAAGATGCGCGAGCTTTTCGACTTGATCGAAACGATCGCTCCCCAGTCGAGTCGCGTGATGATTACCGGAGAAAGCGGTACGGGAAAAGAACTGGTTGCCCGCGCCATTCACGAGAACAGCGCCCGCGCGAAAGCGCCCTTCATCACCATCAATTGCGGCGCTTTCCCTGAAACGCTTCTCGAATCGGAGCTTTTTGGCTACATGCGTGGCGCTTTCACCGGCGCCAACGAAAACCGGCGCGGCTTGTTTCAAGCTGCGGACGGCGGCACGCTGTTCATGGACGAAATCGGTAACATGAGCCTCACAATGCAGGTGAAGCTCTACCGCGTCTTGCAGGAAGGAAAGGTTCGCCCGCTCGGCAGCACCGAAGAATCCGATGTGGACGTACGCGTAATCGCCGCCACTAACAAGAACCTCGAAACGGAAATTGCCGAAGGCCGCTTCCGCGAGGACCTGTATTACCGCTTGAGCGTAATTCCGATTCATCTGCCGCCGCTACGCGAGCGCCGCGAGGATATTCCTCTGCTCGCGCGCACTTTCCTTGATCGCTATTCGAAATCAATGGGCAAACCGATTGAAGGCATCGATTCTGAAGCGGTGCGCCGGCTCGAGGTGTACGATTGGCCGGGCAACGTGCGCGAACTTGAAAACACACTGGAACGCGCTGTCGCCCTCGAAACAAGAAAGCAGATCTCGCTCGAAAGCATCCCCGAGCGAATCACCAACTTCTATCAAGCCTTCCGTTCCAATGGACAGCCTGAATCCAATGCGTCTCTGATTCCAGAGGGCGGCGTAGACCTCGAAAATCATATCAACGCAACAGAAAGAGCCTATCTGCTTGCCGCGCTGGAACGCGCAGGGGGCGTGCGGGTGCGGGCTGCTGAATTGCTGAAGATGACCTACCGTTCGTTCCGCCACTACGCAAAAAAGCACGGAGTGTAGAGCTTCGGTGCAGGCGCATTTTGGACGTCACCAGGACCGCTTCCTCCCCTCGTTTCTCTCGACATGATTCAACCAGCAAGAGCGATGGTGGGGAGAACCAGCATATGGCTGGTGCACCCAAGTCATCGAACGCGTGGTTTCTCGCTAATCGAGTCGCTGATCGTCATCGCCATCATTCTCATTATTGTCGGGATCGCAATCCCCAATTTGATCCGCGCTCGCATGGCGGCGAATCAAACTTCTTGCCTATCGAATCTCAGGACGATCACCACCGCCGCGATCACATATTCGTCTACCTGCGGGAATGGATACCCGCCCGACCTCGCCACGCTCGGAGGCGTGGGTCTGGCAACCTGCAATGCCGCGATTCTGCTCGACGATACCCTGACGCCCCCTCCCTATCGCAAGAGCGGCTACCAGCTCAGCTACCAGGCTCACGGTACTCCGATACCCAATCCGCCGCCGGCATGTGCAAATGCCGGATTCAACGCGTACGTTACGACGGCCGTCCCGGTCGTCGTGGGACAGACCGGGCAGACAAGTTATTGTAGCGATGAACCAGGCATCATCCACTATGACAGCAGCGGCTTTCAGGCCGCGTCGCCGCCCCTGCACAGCGCTTCCTCCCCTTCAGTAAACCTCGTGAGCTCATCGTTCTCCGGAACAACACAATAACCAGCTAAATTCAAAGCGAGCAATAGGATGACCCTTTCAGTCGAGTAAGACCGCCAAAAATCGTCATTTTCTTGACCCGCCTAACCTACTTTCCCGACGTCCAACCTGTAGGGCTGAAACGGCGTCTGTATCTCTATGAAACGGGCAGGTATAATGCCCTGTGCCATAACGGTAACCTACTGCTCCCACTTGGCACATACCGTGCACTATATCGCCGCGTACCCCGCCAGGGAGTACGAGAAAAATATTCGACTTTGGATCCAAGGAGAAACGATGAAGAAGAACCAGAAGGGCTTTTCGCTTATCGAATTGCTCATCGTCGTGGCGATCATTTTGATCATCGCGGCGATCGCGATTCCCAACCTGCTTCGCGCCAAGATTGCTGCGAACCAGTCGGCTGCAGTCGGTACGCTCCGTACGATCAATTCGGCCGAGGAAACCTTCTCGTCTACGTACAGTGACGGCTTCACGCTGACTCTGACCCAGTTGGGTGGTGCGGCGGGTGCAGCTGCAACCTGCGCCAACGCGGAACTGATCGACGAAGTGCTCTCGACCGCCCCGTTCCAAAAGGGTGGCTACCAGTACACGTACACGCCCAACGGCGTGCTGCAGCTGACCGCCGGTGTTCCAGCAGCCTGCGGAGCTTCCGGTGACACAG
>Ga0306921_10004081_pt1 | contig 14911 bp, 22 predicted proteins | sample sta12Cox44000080_FD_203760 | JGI IMG/M metagenome (GOLD analysis project Ga0306921, IMG submission 203760) | Lab enrichment of tropical soil microbial communities from Luquillo Experimental Forest, Puerto Rico - statoxic.12C.oxic.44.000.080 (v2)... | ecosystem: Environmental > Terrestrial >...
TGACTAAACTACTTCTTTGGTTCTTTGTCCTTGTCTTTGTCTTTGTCCTTGTCCTTCGTGCCCTTATCCGGCTCGCCCTTGTTCTCCGGTCGGTCGCCGCCGCCCGAGCCGCCCGAGATGTCACCCGGCACCGCCGAGGGGTTGCCCTGCTCTTTGCGGGCTTCGGCGATAGCCTGCCGTGCTTGCGCCCGCTTCTCCCGGCCCTCTTCGGTGTGCATCTCTATGTCGGCGAGAGCGCTCTCCAGACCTTCCTCGCGAGTCTTGTCGGGATCATCGACGAGGGCCATGTTCTTGCGGCCTTGGTTGATCGCCTCGCACTCTTTCCGGTTGACCTCATCGTTGGCTGCTTCATTGCGAGCCGCCTGATCGACGAGGTAAGCGCGGCGATCACGGATCGGGATCGCCCGGGGCCGAAGCTGCTCGGCTAACTCCTGCTTCGTATACTTGCCCGCCTCGGGATCGCCTTCGTTTGCGAGCGCTTCATCGGTGAGCGGGGTTTCGACCTCTTCCTCGTCATCGGTGACCGGCTGACCGCGACCGTCGCGGGGTACGGTCTGCGAAGGGTTGGTGTTGTGCTTGTCGTTGGGATTGCGGGCTGGCACGATGCCCGGGTGCTGCGGCTGTTGTCCTGCCTTCTCCTGCTCGGTTGCCGTCATGGGTTTACTCCTTCGTTGCTTCTTTAGTCGTTTACTGCGTGCACGTGTGACCACCGGGGTTAGGCCGCGCCTTCGCGGGTGATGAGGAATAGCTGCGATCCGCTCATCTCGTTATCGGTGGGGAAATTGAGCGCTTCGTTGTACTCGCGAAGCTGTTGCTTGTATTCGGCGCGGTCCTCGGCGGTCGCGCCCTTGGCGATCAGCGCCGGGTCGGGCGGCGTCCATACCTTCGGGCAGCGCTGGCAGATGACGATGATCGGGCCGTGCGGGAGTTGATGTTTCACCACCGCATAGTTGTGATCGTTGCCCCTGTAGATCATCTCCAGCCCCTTGCCGCCCTTACGGTGGGCACAGGCCGAGATGGTGCGTTGGGTGCGCTCAATGTCAGCCTTGAGCGCCGCTTCGACGGCTCGCGCCCGGAGCTTGCGCGTGTTCTCCTGCCCGCGCAGGTTTTGAACCTCGAAGCGCGTCTTCTCCAGTGAGAGTTGCGCCAGTTCGTCGTTCACATTCTTGTCAGCCATATAACCTCGCTTTGTTTAGTCGTTCGGTTGTAAAATAAGCAGCATGATTAGAACGCCCCGACTTCAATCTGCCCACTTGAAACTTCGCACCAACCCACTGATCCCGGTCGGCACTAGATTTGGAAGATGGGTTGTACTTGAAAGCCACCACTACAAAAGTTTTCGAACACAAACGCATCGGGCCTGCCTTGTTCGCTGCGAGTGCGGTACGGAAGCCGTGCGCACCTATGGCGAACTTCGTTGTGGCCATAGCCCATCCTGCGGCTGCAAGTCGCGCCAGCGCAGTATGGATTCGGTCTGGTATGACCTTCAGCAAAAATGGGGGCGGCGGGGTTGGGACTTCGATCTCTCTATTCCGCAGATGCAGTGCATTGCGCAAATGCCCTGCGCTTACTGCGGTCAAGAGCCTTCCAACGTCCATCGCCTGAAGTACAAGGTTGGTGGCAAATATCAGCGCGGCGTGGCTCCTGAAATGGAGCTTCGCTATTCCGGCCTTGACCGCGTTGATTCGTCGAAGGGATACGTTCCCGGCAATGTTGTGCCGTGCTGCGGGGAATGTAATGGGATGAAGAGCAAGCTGCCGCTCGAAGATTTTTTTGCGCTGATCGAACGTATCCGCGCAAACAATTCTTCGGCGGCAACTGTCCTTCATTGCGCTGCTACCGTCTTCGATTAGGCGATGGCGGAAACAGCGTCGATATACCGGATACGCTGCACCGGGTCCGGTGGCAGCGTGGCTGTGTACATAGCGTTGTATGCCTTTATGTTGCGACCGGGTTCGCGACACCCGGCCTTCTGCATCTTTCGAGGCAGAGCAGACTATCTCATCGTCCCATTGGGACGCCTCGCGCTTCGAGCCGCTTGGCTCTACTCCCTTACGGGATAGTCGTTGAACCTTTCCGGTGTTCTGGACTTGGCTGCTGATTGCCGTGTGATGTTGTTTAGTCATCATTTAGGGTTTCCAGCAATTCACGAGGTTATTCGACAACGGTTGCCCGCTGAAGGCTCTAATTCATCAAAGCGAATCCGCCAATCATTCTTGACGGGTCGTAGCCGGTCGGTTCCGTGAGCCTGCGGACCCAAACTTCGAGGTTTCTCCACGACGCTTCGCCGATCTGCGTATGGTCCTTGCCGCCGAAGCTCACGCCGATCACGCCGTCCTTGCCGACGATGTACGTGCGGAGCGCGGTGCCGGTGCCGCCCTTATAGTTCGGGGTCTTCTTCACGAAGGTCGATTGGAAGAAGCTCACGCCGCCCCAATCAATCACCGGGATTCGATCACCGTCCGGGCTTGGCAGTTCGCGCAACTGCTCGATCCCCTCGGCGGTGCGCTTCACCACATCGACGAGCGAGTTGTTCGTTTTGTCGGTGAGGATGTCGCCCACGGTGAAGGGGTGGATGATGCCGAAGTAGTTGCCGTTTTCCATCGGCAGCGCATTGACGCCCGCGAGCGATTGCGCGGCGGCGGTGATGTCGGTAGTGGCGAGAGTCGTGGTGGCGTCTTTGGAGAGATCGTCTACCAGCGTATCGGTCGCCGCTGCCGCATCTGCGGTATTCTGGACGACGGTGTTGATGACCTGCGCGAGCCGGTACGACATCTGCACCCCGAGGGCTTCGAGCGTCGGGTCGATAGCGGTCCCGAGCGCGTAGTCCGAGATGTTCATGTAGTCGGCGTACTGCCCAATCGTCGAAGTGTTTTGGACCACTTGGACGGTAAGCCCTGTGCCGATTGTCCCTTCAGGTGCAGTCGTCACAGGCGGCGCCGCGAGGTTCTGATACATGAAGAGCGCCAGCTTGTTACCGCTGTTCGCGTCGAGTGTGCGACGGGCTGTGGCTCGCACCCACGGCGTATTGCCCTTGAGATTTTCGACGAACACTTTGTCGAACGAAGTGACCGTCGATTGAGGCAGGTTGGTTGTGAGGTTCGAAGCTGGTGACACGCCGAGGCCGACGACACCAACAAGACGCGCCCGCCCCTGATTGCCTGCGAAGACGGCGAAGGTGCTGCCGAGAGCGCAGAGGAATTCAAGAATCGGGATTAGGATGCGGCGGGCGAAGCTCGCGCCGCGCTGTGCTGCTAACGATGTGCGCATGGGATGTCCCCCTGTCAATGTGAAGTTGTTTGTGGAGAGTTAGGCTCCTGCGGGTCTTAGCCGCCTTCACTTGCGATCCCATTGACAGGGGATGCGTTCATGCTGCGCGTAACTTAGTCACTGAAGCTCATCGACGGCCTTGCGGAAGGCCGGGTCGCGTAGCTTCTCCTGATACTCCTGCCGCGACATCTTCTCTAGCTCGGCGCGGGTTACGATGGGCTTCGGTTTGGGCGGCGCGGGTCGCGATGCGTTGGCATCGGAGTTGCGCAGGCCGGTGGACCTTGAGACGGGCTTCGGCGGCTCTTCTACAGCTACGTTTGAACCACCTTCCCGGCGTCGTGGCGGCGTCGCTACCGGCTCCGGGGCGTCATCGCCCTCACCGTCGTCCGGCCACGTCTCCAGCGCGTCCATGTGCGTTAGTTCACCGAAGACAATGGCGAGGTTGGTGCGGGTGAGATCATAGCCGCGATCTTGGAGTCCCTTGAAGAGCAGGCTTTGGTTTTGCGCGGTCGGGTAGTAGTCAGGATGCGATGCGACGAAGGCGTTCGCTTCATCGCGATAGTAAGCATCCTGATCGGCCTGTGTCTTCTGAGATCGGGTGGTGATCTCGGTGACCGTTTCGACCACCTGCGCCGGATCGGTCATGCCGTTCGACATGCGCTCGCGATCCGCTTGGCTGACGGGCGCGGGTTGCGGCGGCTGCGCCTTATCCGGTTTGAGCAATTCGCCGAGCCTGCGATTTGCCTGCACCTGCGAGTTCGCGAGTCCGGTTATGATCTCGTCTTTGTTCTTGCCCTTGAAGGTTGAGACGCGATTGCCCGCGCTGTTCTCAATCACCATTTCATAGTCGCCGTTCTCATCCGGCTCGCCGTTGTTTAACCATCGCCATTTCATTGCTCATAGCTCCTGTCGAGGCCGTCACCATCGTCGATTGCTTGTGGGAATGTCGGGTTGAGGATGTTCTCTCGCTCCCGCTCTTCCTCTGTCATCGACGGTGAAACGGGTTGGGGTGGAAGACTGGATAGGTGTGGCTGGCTGCAATAATCCGGTCCTGCATGGTTTCAAAGATCACCCATGCAGCCTTACTAAATTTGTGGTGTTCGAGCACCTTCGCTTTGTCGGCGGGATCGAGGTTGATGAGTCGCGTTTCGATCTCGATGCAAGCCGCCTCCAGAACGTCGAGCAGGTCGGGCCATGTTTCAGAGTGGCACAGCACATAGAGATTTTGCGCAGCCCGGGCCGTTACCTTTTCGGTGACACCTACCCTGCGCTCGATGCGTTTCTCTTCGCTCACGCGCTTGCCTCCAATTCGAGGGCTTTTTGCGACGGCTCTTCGCTGCCCCACGCATCCCATCCGGGGCGCTCATTGCGACTAAACAATTCCAGCCTCGGGCTATGACTGACACGTTCGATAACTTCATACATTTGGTGCGGTTTGCGTGAATGAATGGTGCGCGGCCCATAGAGCAGGGTGGTGCCCTGCGCTCGCTTGCCGTCCTCGGCTTCCCTGTAGGGCAACATGCCTTTCACGCCAAAGATGCAGTGTTCTGTTTGTCCGCGAAAATATTGGCCTAGCCCCATCCGGTCCTTCGCCCACGTGATGAGGGTGATGTAGCGGAAGCCCCATGCGCGGCATACATCGAAGCCGTCGTCGAGAAAGTTGTTGGTTACCCATAGGTACAGGTGGCAATTCCGCGCTGCTATTCCGGCGACCGGAAGTTCGCATATCTCTTTGGTTTTCATCAGCGAATAGTGGCGGTCCGCACCACGTCTGATTCTGCCGCCACCAGTCTCCATCCAAGGCGGGTCGGCATAGATCGTTTGGTACGCATCCAGCGGAATATCCGAGATGTTTCTAAAGAAACTCACATTCCCGTCCCTAAGAAGTATGGACTCTGCTGCATGTTGCGTTCGTCGGCGGTGCGTTCGGCGAAGCTCGCGGCCCTCTCCAGCGGAGATTCGATCAGCTTGCCGTGCTGATCCGCGACGGTGGTGTTGGCGATGCGGCCCTTGATCTTCATGTCTTCGAGTTCCATGTCGTTCTGGTGCTTCTGCTGAAGCATCTGCGACGCGGCCTGCGCCTTTTGAAGCTCGGGGTTGTTCTGCTGCATCGCCTGTTTTTCCTCGTCGGTCATGGGCACGATGAGATCGCGCTTGTTCTGCCACTCGGAGACATCCATCACCATGTTCGTTACTTCGAGCACGTTGACCTTCCACCCGATCTGCCCCATCTGGGAGACGAGGGCTTGGTTGCCGAAGATTTCGAGCAGGAAGGGGAGCGACTGCGCCATGCGAGCGCGGGCCGCGAGCCGGGTGCCCGCGACCGTATCGAACTTGAGATCGGCGTTGTAGAAGTCATGGAAGTCTACGAAGATCGCCTCGGTCAGTTCGTCGGCGAGCAGGGCGCGGACCTCCTGCACCGTGAGCCGCTGCTTGACCTGCCGCCACAAAAACTTGAGGAAGGGGATCAGCACCCCGTCGATCACGCGCTCGACCGGCGCTTGTATCCGGCCCTGCGAGGCCGTCTGAATCATGCCCGCCCCGGTGCCGGACTTGCCGATGCTCGATCCGCGCCCGGGCAACGTGCCCTGTACTGCGGCCTGATCCGCGCCGGTCGTCGAGTCTGCCGTCATCTGTGAGACTTGCAGCGCCCGCCACGCATCGGCGGGCACCTGCGGCTGCGGCACCAGCGCGATAGATTTGGTTGCATCTATGCCATCCACCAGCCGGATACCGCCGAGCCTGCGGCGCTGATCCTGCGTCGGCACGTTCGCGCCCCGGGCGATGGCATACTCGGGCTGCACCGCGAACGCGATGATGTCGAGGGCCGCGTTCGTCACCCCGGCAGATACCCTCTGATCGCTTCCGGCGATGCGCCCCACGCCCATCCCGAAGCCCGCGTTTTCGATGTTCCAAAAGTTCGCCGAGAGGAATGGAATCTGCCCTAGCTCATGCTTGCCGTTGCGGATCACCACCTTGCGTTGCAGGACCGTGCGGACCTCATCGTTGGACCACCATTCGAGCACCTGCATCGGTTTCAGCAATGGGTCTTCGCTCGGTTGCGCATCCTCGCTCAAAGCGTGATGCACCGATGGATTCGAGTTCATGGTCCCCGCGACTACGTTGTCCGTCTGCGTCGATTCGTATTCGCTGGTGAAGATGAAGCGCAGCGTCTCGTCGTCGGGGATGTCGTAGTCCGGGTTCTGGCGTAGTTTAGTCAGGTCGTCGTAGTTGAGATAAAACTCCTGCACCACCCACCCGGCCTTCCACATCTGGTTCGGCGAGCGCCACTTCGGGTTGGGGAAGACGGTGCCGAGTTCGCACTTCTCGAAAATTGGGCGCTTTTTTGTGACCTCTTTCGTTACTTTTTTGAATTCGTCTGTCTCTTTGGTGAAGATCAGCACCGGGGGACCGCCGAGCGGCATGTCCATCTGCGCGGGCGATTCTTTGCGCTCCCACCGCGTCTCGTTCTCGGTGTACTCCTCCCACCCGATCTTGTAGACCACCGATCCCTGATTCGTCATGCCCTCGGTGCCGTAGCTGAGTTCGGGCTTGAAGTCGCAGGCGTCGAGCATGATCTTGAGCAGTTCCTTCCACGCCCGGGCGCTGTTCTGGTGGACGTTGGGGCGCGGCCTGATCTCGAAGGGTGTCGGGTCCGAAAAAATAGCCCCGTTGATGGCCGGGGCTAAGGAGTTTACTGATTTGGCGACATCGAATCTCGCCACATTTGAGCGGGCCACTGACGACCCTTCGAACACAGCCTGCGAGCGCGGGCTTTGATAGAGCGTGTCCGACTCCCGCCAGTGCAACACCCACAGGCGGTTATTGAGCCAGTTCGATGCGGTGTCGAAGTCTTGGCAGACGATGGAGAGGGCGGCTGCGTCGGTGTACTTCGGGTCCGGCGCATACGTCGCGGGGGTGGATACGTCTGCCGGGTAGACCGGAGCGGTCGGGTTGCCATCTGCAAGCAGGGGGGAGGGCATAGCTCCATACTCCGTACACCAGTATTGTGAATCACTTGGCGGGGTTCGGGTGAAACTCGCCCAGCGAGAGTTTCACCAACGGCCCGCGCACAACATGGAGCAGATACGCCCGTTAGGGTTGCTGTTGTATCACCTTTTTTGCATATTGCAAAACTGTAAGTTTGGAGGTTTCGCCCCTCATTCGCCCATCTTGAGGATGTCGAGTCGGGCACTTGTCAGCACGTTCATAGCGGTCTGCATCGCCCGAAGCTCGGCCCATAAGCGCCGCCAGTGTGGTAAGATCAATTTCGATTCTTAGGCGAATCGTCATAGATCAGTACCTCTCTTTCCGAGAAGGCCCGGCGTTCGAGCACCGGGCCTTCTCATTGATAGTTGCCGAGGCAACGTCAAGGGAGGGCGGGTGCTATTACCCCGGCAGACCGGAAAGCGGCTGCGCTCTGAGTATTCTAGACCACATGACTAATAAACGCGGCTTCACCGACGACCAGCAAGACGCTCTTATCGAAGTGATCCAGTTCGCCCAACATGCCGCAGGTCTAGTTACCGCGATGGCAGCGAAGACTCTCGACCATGACCAGATCATTGTGATTCTCAGGGACTTCTACGACTTTGCGGTCGCTACCTATCCCCGAGGGCCGCTCCAGATGCGGGACCGGATGAATGAGATCGCACAGTTTTGCGATCTCAATTTAGTCACTGCCGCCCGCAGCCTTGATGACGACCGGATACTTTAGTATTCCAGCCCCGGGATCAGAATCTCCAGCCCGCTATCGGTGTGCGTCCGGTCCTCGATCCCCGGCTCCTCCAGCACAAGCTCTTCCGGCTCTGGCTCCACAGGACTGTAACGCCCGCGCTGATAGACCATATTGAAATGATCGCGCTGCCGCATCATCTCCCACGCATCGTCATCGGCGCTCGACTCGGCGGCTATCGACTGCGGCAGGTTGTCAGCCACTCGCGATATCACATCCGGCAGGCCGGACTCGTCGATCATGCCGTATTCGAGGAAGCCGGTGATGAGCGGCTTCGTCTTGACGCCGGTAGAGAAGAGCAGCCGCCCGCTCGCGATCAGCGCTTCCATGTTGCGTATGCGCGTGTCGCGGATCGCGTCGTCGTCATCGAAGGGAAGCCATGCGATTTGCAGCGGCCAGCCGGTCGTGAGCGCGTAGTTGTCGATGGCGCTCTGGTACAGGCGAGCGCCCGGGGATTCTTCGATGATGACGCGGTGCAGCCCGTACTGGCGGGCGGTGTCGTGTATCTTCTGCGCCATCACCGAAGGCTTGTAATGGCCCTGCACGATGTCCGTCACGTACATCCTCTGCTGCGTCTGGATGCCGACCGCGCCGCTCAACGTGTTCCACTTCTTCGACCGGCAGGGAAGGCGGAAGGCGATGTGCATCGCGCCTTCCATCGGCACTCGATTCTCCTCCACCATCGCCGCCAGCATTTCGCGTTCGCCGAAGACGATCTCGGCAGCGCCGTAGCTGTCCATCATGTACTGCGACATGAAGCTGGCATAGTCGGCGTCGTACTCTTCGCGCAGAAATTCGTAGCTCAGAATCGAGGGCAGCAAGAGGTCGATTTCGTCCTCGGCAGGGAAACCATTGTTGTCGAGCCGCTCGCCGCTGCGCAGCACCATTGCAGGCTTCAGCACCCTATCGTAGCTGCCCGGGCGGGCGGTCAGAAGTTCGTCATTGAAGAGATCACCCGGCCCATAACAAGTCCCAATCTTGAGTTCGATGCCGGTCGGCTTCAAAATCTTCCGCACCAGCTTGTATTCCTTGGTGAGCCGGATGCGTGATTCGTAGCTTCGCGAGTTACGATTGTTGTTCACGTCATCACAGATCAGCACGTCGGGGTGCCATCCGGTCGTCGCGGATTCGAGCGAGTTCGCCCAGATCAGCGGCTCGATGATCTCTGGCTCGGTCTGCCGCAGCCCCGCCGTGAACCACCCCGAGGCTTTCCATTTCTCGACGCATAGCTCGGGGTAGAGCGCTTGGAAGAGGGAGACATTCGAGCCGCGCCGGATGAAGAAGCTCGCGACCTGATCCACGAAGGCGAAGCTCAACTCCTTCGATCCCGAGAGGATCAGGATGCCGATGGTCATAAAGTAATTCAGGATCAGTTGAACGCAGAAACAGATGTCGAGGGTGGACTTGTAGGTATTGCGTGGATAGAGAAGGGTACGCCTGCGTTTCATCCCTTTAAACGCTTCGGCCACCGTAGAGTCAGAGGATAATTTTGGGAAAAAATCGAGCGCTTCGCGATGCACATCTTCATTTACGAGACAGTACCCGAGCACATAGGCGAGCGCGAGCAGGTTGTTCTCGCAGCAGCGCCGCCCCTCTTCGCGCAGCACCGGATCGCTCTGCACCAGCGCGGTAAGCTCGGTGCGCCACTGGCGATTGATGCTGTTCTCCTGATTGGGATCGCGAAGCCTGCGCCAGTTGAAATGCACGGCTAAACCACTCGACCGGCGATCAGCAGGTAGGCGGTAACGATCAGAGTCAGCAGGTAGATCACGATCTTGACCGCGCTGCGCATCCGTTCGTTGATGGTGAGGTATACGAGCGGGATGAGGATGTAGGCGACGGCGAGGATGATGATGATGAGGGACATTCGGGCAACCTCCGCAGAACGTATCGCGGGACTTTGGCGACATGACCATCTTCAAATTCAATCAGCGCCATCGTGCCTCGCGACATGATGATCCGGCAGTTCTGGCCCTTCCGCTCGCCGAGCATGTGCCCTCGGAACAAATGCGTCGGGGGTTGCCCCGTCCCCGGGGTGGGATTCACTTTATCATTGTCGGCCACGTCTGCGTCTCTCCTCGATCAGTTGTTTTGCGCCCATCACATCTTCGTCCTCTTCGTCATCGTCCTCTTCTTCGTTTATTTCCTCTATGTCGCACTCGGCCATGTCGAGAGCTTGTTCGCGGGCATCGCCTTCGTCGGTGGCGTCGTCGATTTCGAAGACGCCATAGGCCACGGTTACACAGTATTTCGGCATGTCAATCCTCCGCTCTCAGCCCTGATTTAACGATGGAATCAATAGCATCATTGACACCCTGTATATAGCATGATTCGGCTAAGAGGGAAGTATGCGCGGCCCTCGCGCCGAGAAACACGTAGGCCGCGACTAAGCCCTCGGTCCTCTCGGCGGCGATCTGGCGCAGCGCGGGCGGCGCGATATAGCCCTTAACGCCGCAGCGCTCGCCCACCTTCAGCCGTCTGCGGTACGGATTCATCCTCGCTCCAGTTTCTTAATGCGGCGGTCATGGCTTATCGCGATGGAACCTAATAGAGCCTGCTGCTCCAACAGGGTATTGATTCCGTTCTGCATCAGAAGCATTTGAGTCTCATGCTCGGCTTGGTTCTCGGCGATGATTCCGAGCAGCTTCTCGATCCGGTCCAGCCTTTCGCTACTCGTCATTTTTTTAGGCATTGAGTCCCTCTCTCTTCGTCGCCTGTCGCATCGCCTCATGGATCGGGCCGTCTGGCGACTGGCGCTTCCGCTCGGCGAGGCGCAGGGCTTTGGTGAGCACGTCCACGGCCCACAGGTTGAACGATTTTCCTTGGCGCTTCGCCTCGGCCTTCATTTTTTTGTTGTCGCCCTTGGCGAGCCGGACGGATTGCATGGTGAATTCCACCCGGGAGCCGGGAGCCTTGCGGGGTTGACGTTTTTGTACGATTTGTTTAGTCATAATGTGACTATACTATCCCTTAGAGGAGAATATTCAAATATGGAATCGAACGACGACTTGAAGGCTTATATCCGCGAGGAGATTCATAACATGGAGACTCGGCTGCTCACGGAATTTCGTAAGTGGGCGATACGCATCGAGGGACGCCAGCGGATACAGAACAAGAGGGATGATGACTAATTTAGTCCGATTCACGGTCCCATATTTAACGCCTCCGTCGGGGAACCACTACAAGGCTCCATGCCGCTATATAGGCAAGGACGGATGCCTGCACTTGGGATTCAAACTCACCAAACAGACCAAAGCCTATTACGAAGCCGTGGCCATCTTCGCGAGCGGAGAAACCGTGGCACCGGAAACCGACGCCGAGCGCAGAACCGCTAAGTACCGCGTCGAGATGCACGTTTATTACCCGCCCAAAAAACGCGGCGACATAGACAACCATGCAAAGGCGGGCATTGACGCCTTAGTGCGCTGCGGGGTAATCCATTCCGATCACAACGTTGTGGAGTTAATGGCTATTCCCCACCGTGACGACCGCGAAAATCCCAGAACCGAATACACCATAGAAAGACTTTGAAAAAATGGCAAGGAATTGGACCGTTGAAGAAGACGAGTGGCTGAGGGAAAACTACCCCATTCTGGGGAAATTAGCCTGCGTTGAAAATAAAATTAGAGGATGGGAATATTAAGGATGGGCACCCCACCGACTAGCGAACCTGAAGTTTTTTGCGTGATGTGCAAAGTGCCGGTGCCCGCCGACCGGCTGAAGAAGCGCTCGATCACCTGTAGCGACCTGTGCGGCAAGGCCCGCACCGCCTACCTGCATCGCCGCGTCGCTGCGAAGAAGTGCCGCTACTGTATGCGCCCTGCGACGCCGGAAGAGCAGGCCGCGTTCCGGCGCTTCCGTAAGTGGGAGCGAGAGCAGGGAGTTGCGGGGAACGAAGACAAAGCGAAAACTGACAATGAGGGTGCCTCTTCGGATGCGCTTTAGGGGTTGACGTGAGGGTGACTTCGGGGCTAGGGTACGAGGTCTAACCCTGTTGACGGTAATGGTTACCGAAGACAGAAAAGTGGTACTCCCTTTCATATAGGGTGCGTGATAATCTCTTCCAGTCGCCTGATCCGCGACCGATCCGCGCCAGCGAGATTGTAAGAGGGTGGGGGTACTCCCCCCCACCCCCGTCAACCTCCCGGCGAGGGTTGGAATTGACGAAATTTTAGGAGTTCAAGATTATGCCGGACCTTGACATGCCTGCCCTTTTGGGTGGGGTGGATGAACCTATATCTGTGCGTAAATTAGTCATCTATTTACGCAATGAGATTTTTGCAACTAACCGGCTTCTCGACGAAGTTGCTGGCATCGACGATCCTCCTAGTGCTCGGGCGCTCGACTACGCCACTATGCGCCTGACGAGGCTTTGTGACCTTATCGAAACCCTCTTCGAAATTGAAGTTCTCCCGGTTACAGAACCGTCCTCTGCGCCGTCCCTTGTGGTGGTCCCGAAGGCGGGTAAATTGTGAAAACTCCCTTCGCCATGATCCCCGTCTCACTGCTGGATTCCTCGATCTGCGAGGAGTCATCGGATGTGTTCAAGGTTTGGATTTCCCTATTGCTCATGGTCAAAGGTGACGGAGTTGTACCCATGACCAACCTGCACGGTTTTGCACGTCGCATTGCCATGACAGGGGAAGCGGTATCAGCCGCCTTGCAGCGATTGTCCGAACCAGACCCAAAAAGTTCGACCCCTGATTACGAGGGTCGTCGTATAGAGAAAATTGATGGCGGGATAGTTATTCTAAATTACCATAAACACCACGCTCCTATAGACTTAGCGGAGAAGCGCGAGAAAGAGAGGGTTCGTAAGGCGCAGTACAGGTCTGAAAGAAATAAAAGCGAAAATTCATCCAATGTCCCACCTGTCCCAAGGGACAAAGGGACAAAACGGGACAAAACGGGAATGTCCCATGATGTCCCGCAAATGTCCCATGTCCCGCCTTATGTATATGTAGATTCATATTTAAACCCTTTAAAACCTGAATCAGCGCCCGCGCACGGCGCGAGCGCGACCCCCCCTCCCCCACCGCCTGTCGATCACGGCTCCCCGCAGCCCGAGGTCATCCCGCCCCCAAAACCCGCAGCCGCCGTCATCCCGTTCAGCGCCCCGAACCCTGAGATCACGGCGCTGGTTGACCTCGTGGTGCTGGCGGCACCCGATGCGCAGCTTCGCTCGCTGAGGGCCGAGGACATCACCAGCGCCGACCGGGTTCCTGTGATCGCCGCTGCGAAGCGTGAGGCGAAGGCGGCGGAGATCAGCTTGCCCGCCGCGCTCGACGGACTGCGCAAGGTGATCGAGAACCAAGTCGCGAATTTGCCACCGGAGGAGTTACGTTTTCTCGGCACCATCGAGACTTACTTCCGTAAATCCAAGTACCGCATTGAGCCGAAACACCTGACCGGAGGAAGCAATGGAAAATCCAAAGACGACCGCACTATCGACGCAGTACGAACAGTCATTGCGCAGCGACGCTCTAAGCATGATGCTGGGCAAAATGGCGCTGGAGCGGGAAGCAACCCTTACCTCCGAGAAGCTGAACTTATTCGTCGAAAGCTTCTGTGAAATGCTCGACACACCGGGAGTCGTATGGGCCGACGTGGTGAACGGAATCGAGGCTTTGGGCAAGCGAACACGCAAGGAAGGCGAGCCGGGATGGTTCGATCTAGGCACAATGCGAGCCGAGGTCAAGCGGCAGGGCACGATCCGGCGCTGCGCAGAGGAGCGAGCCAAGCGTGAGAAGTGTGAACGGGAGATGCGCGAGCAGTACGAAGCCGAGGTCGCAGCAGGCGAGAACAAGCCGGACCCGATGATGCGCATGAAACTCGCGGCGCTCATCGGGAAGAGCACGATGCCCGGTGGGGAGCCGGGGCAACCTGCCCGGGCTTACACGATGCCGGGACAACCTGCCGAGCCACCAGCACCACCACCACGCACCCTGCGGGACTTGAGCGAGCCGGAAGTCTTGGCGCTCATCTCGGCCCTCGATGCGTGGCAGGCGATCAGCGCCGAGAATCGCGACGTGGCGATGCGCACGATGGCGTCGGTGCCCACCGGAGACGCCGCTGCCGCCGACGCCCTGCGCCGGGTGCTGCGCCGCCACCTGCCGGAAACGACCCCGGAAGCGCCCGCAGCCGAAAACGAGCAGAAAGCCGTCTAGGTGGCGTCGGAGCGGTTTTCTGGTGGGGTAGCCGCACCGATGCGCCAGCGATGGCAGGAAGGCACTGTGGACTGTGGATCACAAGGCACCCTAGAGACGCAGGTGACCGGCATAATCGAGGTAGAGCCGCCATACCAGCTAATCCGTCTTTACATGACCTCGCTCTATGTCAAGGTGGACCCCGAGCTATACCCGGTCCTGAGCCTGATCCGCTGGCGGAAGAAGGCGCAGAATGGACGCACCGGGAAGTGGTATGCGAGCGGCAGCGTGGGTGGGCGAAAAGTGCTCATGCATCGTTACATATTAGGATGCACCGATCCGTCGATCTATGTCGATCATCGCAACGGTGATACACTCGACAACCGGCGCATCTGGAACCTGCGCGAATTCACGCCGCTACAGAACGCATGGAATCGCCCGGGGCATGAGGATAGGGGTTTGCAATGGATACCGCGAAGGTTACAATTTCGAGTCCACATCACCGTGCGAGGTCGGCGCATTGATCTCGGCCACTACGACACGCTGGCGCAGGCCCGAGAGCGCCGCCGCAGGGCTGAGATCGAGCACTATGGATTCGAGATGCGGGCCGTCGAAAATGTATTGACAGATGGCATGTAATATGATTGTGGAACCACGTTCCCACCCCTTGACACGCATCAAAAAGTAGCGTATATGTAAAAGCTACCCTCAAAAACAGCAAAAAGTGCGAAAAATGGCTTGACAAACGCAAAAAAGTAGC
>Ga0306921_10004084_pt1 | contig 14907 bp, 11 predicted proteins | sample sta12Cox44000080_FD_203760 | JGI IMG/M metagenome (GOLD analysis project Ga0306921, IMG submission 203760) | Lab enrichment of tropical soil microbial communities from Luquillo Experimental Forest, Puerto Rico - statoxic.12C.oxic.44.000.080 (v2)... | ecosystem: Environmental > Terrestrial >...
CGCCGCGTAGAGGATCGCGCCGGCAGCGTCCTCGCGCGTGGTCTCGCCGCGGTCGCAGGCCTTGGCCACCGCATAGACATAGGCACGCGAGGCGTTCATCGTGGTGTACATATCGGCGATCTTGCCCTGCACCAGCTGGAAGCTGCCGATCGGTTGGCCGAACTGCTTGCGTTCGTGCACGTAAGGCAGCACGACATCCATGCAGGCCTGCATGATGCCGATCGGTCCGGCCGCCAGCACCGCACGTTCATAGTCCAACCCCGACATCAGCACGTTGACGCCCCGGCCGACCTCACCCAGCACGTTTTCTTCCGGCACTTCGCAATTCTCGAAAACCAATTCGCCGGTGTCGGAACCGCGCATGCCGAGCTTGTCGAGCTTTTGCGCAGTGGAAAATCCCTTCATGCCTTTTTCAATGATGAAGGCGGTGATGCCGCGTGGGCCGGCGGCTGGATCGGTCTTGGCGTAGACGACCAGCGTTTCCGCGATCGGACCGTTGGTGATCCACATCTTGCTGCCGTTCAGGACATAGCGGTCGCCTTTTTTCTCAGCACGCGTCGTCATCGAGACCACGTCCGAGCCGGCATTTGGCTCCGACATCGCAAGCGAGCCGACATGATCGCCCGAGATCAGCTTTGGCAGATATCTGCGCTTCTGCGCATCGTTGCCGTTGCGGCGGATCTGGTTGACGCAAAGATTGGAGTGTGCGCCATAGGACAGTCCGACCGCGGCCGACGCCCGCGACAGCTCCTCCATCGCCAGGCAGTGCTCGAGATAGCCGAGGCCGGAACCGCCATATTCCTCCTCGACAGTGATGCCGTGCAGCCCGAGCGCGCCGAGCTTCGGCCAGAGGTCACGCGGGAACTCGTTGCTTTTGTCGATGTCGGCGGCACGCGGCGCAACCTCGTTGCTTGCGAAATCGAACACGGTCTCGCGAATCGCCTCCGCGGTTTCGCCAAGATCGAAATTGAACATCCGATAGGCGTTGGGGATCATGGTCTCACCGGCTCTTTGCGTATCTGGTTGCTTGGTCTCCAGCTTAAGCCTTATTCCGCGGAAATAAGCTTGTCACGGGTGGAATTTGCCGCCCGGCGGGATACCGGCAGACGCGACGTGGTGCGGCGCAGGCGCCAAACTCCTTCTTGCATGGCCGTGGGCAACGGGATGTAATTCGCGCTAAAGTCAACCTTCCGGATGCCTAGGAATGGATCAGGAGGAAGCTGCCCATGCACGGGACCGTCGATCTCGCTCAAAAAGCCGAGCTGGAGGCGGCGCGCGAGCGCGCTTTTTCGCTACCGCTTCAGGACCTCAACCCGGGTGATCCGGAGCTGTTCCGAACCGATACGCATTGGCCTTATTTCGACCGCTTGCGCAAGGACGAGCCGGTCCATTACTGCAAGGACTCGATCTTCGGCCCGTATTGGTCGGTCACCAAATACAACGACATCATGGCGGTCGACGCCAATCATGGCGTGTTCTCCTCGGCCGCGGCGCTTGGCGGCATCACCATTCGCGACATCGCCCCGGACCTGCGCCGCGAAAGCTTTATCGCCATGGACCAGCCGCGCCATTCCGCGCAGCGCAAGACGGTGGCGCCGATGTTCACGCCAACCAACCTTGACGAGCTTGCGGTCAACATCCGCAAGCGCGCGGCAAGCTGCCTCGACCAGCTCCCTGTCAACGAGGTATTCGACTTCGTTGACAAGGTCGCGATCGAACTCACCACGCAGATGCTTGCCGTACTGTTCGACTTCCCCTGGGAGGACCGCCGAAAATTGACACGTTGGTCCGATGTCGCGATGACATTGCCAGGTCCCGGCGGACTGGTTGCGACTGAAGAGGACCGGCAGGCCGTGCTGCGGGAGTGCCTGCAGTATTTCACCAACCTCTGGAACGAGCGCCGCGAGAGCGAGCCGAGGAGCGACCTGTTGTCACTGATGGCGCATAACGAGGCCACCCGCGACATGGACATGAAAAACTTCCTCGGCAATCTGATCCTGTTGATTGTCGGCGGCAATGACACCACCCGCAACACCATGTCGGGCAGCGTCTATGCGCTGGACAAGAACCCCGACCAGTACAAGAAGCTGCAGGAAAATCCGGCACTGCTCGATAGTTTCGTACCGGAAGTGATCCGCTGGCAGACTCCGCTGGCGCATATGCGCCGCACCGCGCTTAAGGATTTCGAGCTGCGGGGCAGGACCATCAGGAAGGGCGACAAGGTCGTGATGTGGTATGTTTCCGGAAATCGCGACGAGGAGGCGATCGAGCGGCCTTACGACTTCATCATCGATCGCGCGCGGCCGCGCACCCACCTGTCGTTCGGATTCGGCATCCACCGCTGCATCGGTATGCGGCTCGCCGAGTTGCAGTTGAAAATCATCTGGGAGGAAATCTTCAAGCGCTTCGGCACTATTAAGGTGGTCGGCGAGCCGAAGCGGGTGTATTCGAGCTTCATCAAGGGCTACGAGACCCTGCCGGTTCGCATCGCCGCCTGACCGCATGCGCACCGAACCTTTGTAGGATTACGGCAATGAATGTCCAGACCACCATCCGCCGCGGGCAGGCCGAGCGTCTGCGCCGGGCGCGCGACGAGGCCTACGCCACACCGCTCAAGGACTTTCATCCGGGCGCCCCAAAACTGTTCCAGGACGACACGCTGTGGCCGTGGTTCGAGCGGCTGCGCAAGGAAGAACCGGTGCACTACTGCACCAATGCGCCGATCGAACCCTATTGGTCGGTGGTCAAATACAACGACATCATGCATGTCGACACCAATCACGGCATCTTCTCTTCCGATGCGGCACTTGGTGGCATCAGCATCCGTGACGCCCCACCCGGTTATGACTGGCCAAGCTTCATCGCAATGGATCAGCCCAAACATTCGGCGCAGCGCAAGACGGTATCGCCGATGTTCACGCCGACGCATCTCGACGAGCTTGCCGTGCTCATCCGCAAGCGTTCGGCCAAAGTGCTCGACAATCTGCCGCGCAATGAGACTTTCAATTTCGTCGAGCGCGTCTCGATCGAATTAACCACGCAGATGCTGGCGACGCTATTCGATTTCCCGTTCGAGGAGCGGCGCAAGCTGACGCGCTGGTCTGACGTCTCGACCGCGCTGCCGAAAAGCGGCATCGTCGAATCGCCAGAGCAACGCCGCCAGGAAATGGACGAATGCCGCGACTATTTTGCCAGGCTGTGGAACGAGCGGGTCAATACCGAGCCACGCAACGACCTGTTGTCGATGATGGCCCACAGCGAGGCGACGCGCCACATGGATGCCGATAATTTGATGGGCAACATCATCCTGCTGATCGTCGGCGGCAACGACACCACCCGCAACACCATGTCGGGCTCGGTGCTAGCACTGAACGAAAATCCCGACCAGTACCAAAAGTTGCGGCAAAATCCCGCGCTGATCGAGTCCATGGTGCCGGAGGTGATCCGCTGGCAGACGCCGCTCGCCCATATGCGGCGCACCGCGCTCGCTGACACCGAGGTCGGCGGCAAAAGAATCAAGAAGGGCGACCGCGTCGTGATGTGGTACGTCTCCGGCAACCGCGATGAGGAGGCGATCGATCGCCCCAACGAGTTCACCATCGACCGCCCACGCCCGCGCACGCATCTATCGTTCGGCTTTGGCATTCATCGCTGCGTCGGCATGCGGCTCGCTGAGCTACAGCTTCGGATCGTCTGGCAGGAAATCTTGCAGCGGTTTGAGCGGATCGAGGTGGTCGGCGAACCCAAACGGGTCTATTCGAGCTTTGTCCGTGGCATTGAGTCCCTGCCGGTACGCATACCCGCCTGAGGCGTCCGGCATTTGCAGACTACCGCAGACCGGTCGGCCCTGCTAACCAGGGTCGGCGGGCTATGTTGGCCCGCCCTGATCCTTGGTTCGGCTTCCGATGACAGCTCACGACCTACAGGACGACCATGGCGAGATCCGCGACGCGGTTGCAAAGCTGTGCACCCAGTTCCCCGGCGAATATTGGCGCAAGCTCGACCGCGAGATGGCTTACCCCTCCGCCTTTGTCGATGCGTTGACGCAAGCGGGCTATCTGTCGGTGCTGATCCCGGAACAGTATGGCGGCGCCGGCTTGAAGCTGTCGGCCGCGACCGCAATCCTGGAGGAGATTCACCGTGCGGGCTGCAACGCCGGCGCCTGCCACGCCCAGATGTACACCATGGGCACGGTGCTGCGGCACGGCAGCCAAGAGCAGAAGGCAAAGTGGCTGCCGCAGGTCGCAAGCGGCAAGCTGCGGCTGCAGGCCTTTGGCGTCACCGAGCCGACATCGGGCACCGACACATCCTCGCTCAAGACCATCGCCAAGCGCGAGGGCAATGACAGCTATATCGTCAACGGCCAGAAGATCTGGACCAGCCGCGCCGAACATTCCGACCTGATGATCTTGCTCGCGCGCACCACACCGAAGGACCAGGTGCGCAAGCGCACCGATGGTCTATCGGTTTTCCTCGTCGACATGAGGGAGGCGAGGCATGCCGGGCTTTCGATCCGCCCGATCCGCACCATGATGAACCACTCGACCACGGAGGTATTCTTTACCGACCTGAAGGTGCCGGCGGAAAGCCTGATCGGCGAGGAGGGCAAGGGATTCAAATATATCCTGTCGGGCATGAACGCCGAGCGCATCCTGATCGCCTCCGAATGCATCGGTGATGCCAAATGGTTCATCGCGAAGGCCACGAACTATGCCAAGGAGCGGGCGGTGTTTGGCCGGCCGATCGGCCAGAACCAAGGTATCCAGTTCCCGATTGCAAAGGCCTACGCGTCGATGCGCGCGGCCGAGCTGATGGTGAAGGAGGCGACCCGCAAATACGAGGCCGGGCTTGATTGCGGCGCCGAGGCCAACATGTCCAAAATGCTCGCGGCCGATGCCTCCTGGGACGCCGCCAACGCCTGCATCCAGACCCATGGCGGCTTCGGCTTTGCCGAGGAATATGATGTCGAGCGCAAATTCCGCGAGACGCGGCTCTACCAGGTTGCGCCGATCTCGACCAATCTGGTGCTCTCGTTCATCGCCGAGCACGTGCTCGGCATGCCGCGCTCCTACTGAGACCACACCCATGCTGCCGCTTGAAGGAATCACCGTCATCGCCGTGGAACAGGCGGTCGCAGCGCCATTCTGCTCATCGCGCCTTGCTGATGCCGGTGCCAACGTGATCAAGGTCGAGCGTCCGGAGGGCGATTTTGCCCGCGCCTACGACGCCGCGGCGAGGGGACAAAGCAGCTATTTCGTCTGGCTCAACCGCGGCAAGCAGTCCGTGATTGCCGATCTCTCGACCAAGCAAGGACGCCAAACCCTCGAAGAGCTGATTGCAGGCGCCGACGTGCTTTTGCAAAACCTGAAACCCGGCGCGATGGACAAGCTCGGCTTCTCGCTCGAACGCCTCAAACGCGATCATCCGGCGCTGATCTGCTGTACCATCACGGGCTATGGCGATGAGGGTCCTTTTGCCCATCGCAAGGCCTATGATCTCCTGATCCAGGCCGAGAGCGGGCTTGCGTCGATCACCGGTGGGCCGGACGGGCCGTCGCGGGTCGGTGTGTCGATCGTCGATATCGCGACCGGCGCCACCGCGCATGCCTCGATCCTGGAAGCGCTGTATACGCGCACGCGCACCGGCAAGGGCGCCGATATCCGGATCTCGATGTTCGACGTGATGGCGGACTGGCTTGCGGTACCACTGCTCAATTCGGAGGCCGGCAATCCGCCGCAGCGCATGGGGCTCGCCCATCCCTCAATTGCGCCCTATGGCGTGTTCCGCTCCAAGGACGGCAAGGAGATCCTGATCTCGATCCAGAGCGAGCGCGAATGGAAAAAACTCTGCGCCGAGGTACTTGATCAACCGGAACTTTTGCGTGATCCGCGCCTTGCCAACATGGTCGAGCGCGTGCGTAACCGCCAGCTCACCGACAAGGTGGTTGGCGATCTCTTTGGGTCGCAGACCCGCCAGGAGCTGTTGCAGCGTCTTGCGGATGCCGATATCGCCTTTGCCGAGGTCAACACCATGGCCGACCTCACAATGCATCCACATCTGCGCCGCATCGAGGTGGCAACACCCAAGGGCGTCGTCAGCTACTCCGCACCGGCCGCGATCTTCATGGGCGAGCCGCGCCACTATGGCGCTGTACCCGATCTTGGCGAACACAAGGAGTTGCCCAAAGCCTTCGGCATCCGGAAATCATCATGACCGAAAAGCTCGACCTCGATCATTTGCGGCAATGGATCGGCCGCACCAGCGAGGCCTCTGACATCGTCACCGCGCAACTGGTGAAGGGTCTGCGCGCAACGCTATTCCAAGAGATCGGCGAGCCAAAGGCAAGCGATACCGCACCGTTCACGGTGCACTGGTGCTTGGCGCAGCCGGTATTTCCGATGTCGATGCTCGGCCCCGATGGCCATCCCACCCGTGGTGGTTTCCTGCCGCCGGTGCCGCTGCAGCGGCGAATGTGGGCTGGCGGCGATCTGGAGTTTCTCGATACGCTGCGTGTCGGCGACGAGGCCAAGCGGGTGTCGCGGATCGCCGATGTCATCGTGAAAACCGGCTCGAGCGGCACCTTGTGCTTCGTTTCGGTCGAGCACATTGTGACAACGTCGCGGGGCACGGCGATCCGCGAGCGCCAGGACATCGTCTATCGCGAGATGGGTGGCGAAAAGGCAGCGACTACAAGATCTAACGTACCATCGCCACGGCTAGCGCAGCATCGCGAAACCCACATGGCAGATGCCGTGTTGCTGTTCCGCTATTCGGCGCTGACCTTCAACGGCCACCGCATTCATTATGACCGTGACTACGTCACCAAGGTCGAAGGCTATCCGGGGTTGGTCTTCCACGGACCACTGCAGGCGGCGTTCATTGTCGAACTCGCGGCCAAGCTGCGCGGCGGCGAGCCGCCGAAACAATTCTCCTATCGCGGCGTTCAACCGCTGTTCGAAGGGAGCGACTTCTCCGTCAACGCCAACGACAATAGCGACGCCATGGAACTGTGGACCGCGAATTCTCAGGGCCAGCCGACCATGAAGGGCACGGCGAGGTGGTGAGGGTGCCGAAGAACGGCAAATCTCTCACCGTCAAGGACACCACGCTCGCGTTGTTGCGCGCCTTCGGCATCAAAAAAATCTTTGGCAATCCCGGCTCGACCGAATTGCCGTTTCTCGCCGACTGGCCCGACGACATCGACTATGTGCTGGGCTTGCAGGAAGCCACCGTCGTCGGCATGGCCGACGGCTATGCGCAGGCCACCCGCAACGCCGGCTTTGTCAACCTGCATTCCGCGGCCGGCGTTGGCAATGCACTCGGCAATATCTATACCGCCTACCGCAACCAGACGCCGCTTGTGATTAGTGCTGGGCAACAGGCGCGCTCGATCCTGCCGCTGCAGGCGTTCCTCTACGCCGAGCGCGCCTCGGAATTTCCACGGCCTTATGTCAAATATTCCGTCGAGCCGGCGCGCGCCGAGGACGTTCCGGCGGCGATTGCACGCGCCTATTACACCGCCATGCAGCCACCCTGTGGGCCGACCTTTGTGTCGATCCCGATCGATGACTGGACCCGTCCGGCGCAGGCAGTGAGGGCGCGTCAAGTGAGCCGCGAGATCGGTCCTGACCTGGAGGCGATGAAGCAGCTGGTTGCAGCGCTTGGCGCCAGCAAGCACCCCGCCCTCGTGGTCGGCCCCGGCGTCGACCGCGCCGCGGCCGTCGACCTCATGGTGAGGGTTGCGGAGAAGAGCAAAGCGAGCGTCTGGGTGAGCCCGTTCTCGGCGCGATGCTCGTTTCCGGAGCGGCACCCGCAATTTGCCGGGTTCCTGCATGCCTCGCCTGGCCAGCTTTCGGAAGCGTTAGGCGCCAATGACCTCGTCGTCGTGATCGGTGCGCCGGTCTTCACCTTTCATGTTGAGGGGCACGCGTCGATCTTTGACGGCGCGACCGCAATCTTTCACATCACTGACGATCCGACCGCGGCCGCGGTGACGCCGGCGGGCACCAGCATTGTCGCCACCATGAAGCCGGCGCTCAAAACCCTGCTCGAGCTGTTGCCGGAAACAACGCGCACGGCGCCCGAGGGCCGCAAGCTGCCGCCGGTGCCGGCGGCCTCTGATCCGATCCCGGTCGAATTGCTGCTGCACGCGCTGTCGCAGGCAATGCCGGGTGATGCAGCACTGGTCGAAGAAGCGCCCTCGCACCGCGCGGCGATGCGGGAATTCATGCCGATGCGCGGGCAGGACAGTTTCTACACCATGGCAAGCGGCGGGCTCGGCTATAGCCTGCCGGCCGCGGTCGGCATGGCGCTCGGGCGCGGCGAGCGGCGCACCATCTGCCTGATCGGCGATGGCTCGGCGATGTATTCGATCCAGGCGCTGTGGACTGCGGCGCAGCGCAAGCTGCCGCTCACCGTGGTCGTCATCAACAATGCGGGCTACGGCGCAATGCGCTCGTTCAGCGAGGTGATGCAGGTGCGAAATGTGCCGGGGATCGAGCTGGCCGGGATCGACTTCGTCAGGATCGCGGAGGGCATGGGCTGCGACGCCGTGCGCGTTGGCAAGGCGCCCGCGCTCGAGGCGGCGCTGAAACGCTCGCTTTCGCACAAGGGCACGAGCCTGGTCGAGGTGATCGTGGATTCCACCGTGCCCCTGCTCTACGCCCGGCAAGGCCGCGTGTAGGCGTCCTGGGCCACCGTCGAGGGGAGCTGTGCAGCACCGCCCGGTCGCGCGCAGCATCAAGAACTGTGCGGGCAGGCGGCATGCCTGCTTCGGGCGCGGGAAGACTGATGAACAGCCCGCAAAGGGTCGCAAGTGCCGACATCAATGTCTCCGGGGCGATGCGGCGCAATGCGTCCGGCATCAGGCTCTAAGCACAGCCGACGTCCTCCTGATCGCGCCTTTGCAGCGCCCGCCTCGGGCTCGCTCGCCTGGCGGATGTGGCGCGTTTTGCGGTCTTTCACTGCCAAATTGCATTCGGCCGAACTATGCCATCGGGCTGTGGTTCGTTAGCTGTCGGCTGCGGCCAGCTCGCGGGCGTCTATTTCGCCGTCTCGACTTTCGGCGATTGGACGTGGTGGAATCACATTCGACGACCACATGACGCTCGAGCGGCGCATAGGCCATGGTGATCCAGACCATATTTGCTCCTGAGCTATGCGTTTAATATTGTCTTTGGGCACCGATGGCGCAGCGGAGTACATAGATGACAGCAACTGACAAGCTGTTTGCAGGATCAATCCCTGAAATCTATGACGGGCGCCTGGTGCCGCTCATCTTCGAGCACTATGCGCGCGATCTCGCCGAGCGGGTCGCTGCCACGAGCCCACAGCATGTACTGGAGATAGCCGCCGGCACCGGGGCTTTGACCTCCGCCATCACGGCGCGCCTTCCGGCACAGAGCCGGATTGTGGCGACCGATCTCAATCAGCCGATGCTGGATTGCGCCGCCACCAGGAGCGACCTCCAGGATCGCATCAGCTGGCGACAGGCCGATGCCCTGGCCTTGCCGTTCGAAGATCAGTCCTTCGATGTCGTGGCCTGTCAGTTCGGCGTCATGTTCTTCCCCGACAAGGTCAAGGGCTATAGCGAGGCGCGCCGCGTGCTCAGGCCGCGCGGACACTTCGTCTTCAATGTCTGGGACCGGATTTCCGAAAACGAATTTGCCGACACCGTCAACGACGCAGTGGCGGCGTTGTTGCCGGACGAAACGCCCGCATTCCTGGTCCGCACGCCGCACGGCTATTGCGATGTCGGAAAAATCCGCGCGCAGTTGACCGCTGCCGGATTTTCAGATGTCGCGATCGAGACCGTCGATCACGTCAGCAGGGCCGCCTCGCCGCAAGATGCGGCCGTCGCGTTGTGTCAGGGCAGTCCGCTCAGAAACGAGATCGAGGCGCGCGGCGCCTCGCTTGATGCGGCAACCAATGCCGCCGCTGCTGCCCTGGCGCAGCGATTTGGCAACGGCCCTATCGCCGGCCGCATCAGGGCGCATATCATTGTTGCCAGCGGCTGAGGCGACACTGAGCACATGGCCGAGCACATCGACCACAGCGCCTGAGAGCCGAAGAGCACTGCTTGGCTCGACATCCTAAAGGCTTTGCCACGCGCTAAAGCGCCTGGTCCGCAAGCTGATCGAGAGCGGCGAGCTGCAGGCGAGAAGCCGCGCTGCATGATTTTTTCGAAAAAGGCGCCAGCTTTCAGCTGCGCTTTATCGGTTCACGGAAAGCCGAGCCTCGAACCGTGCGCGGGGGATGGATAGCTTTAGCCAGGCGCCTTGAAGGCCGATCACACGGTCCAGGCCGACGCGGCGCCGCAAGTGGTTGACTGACGCGGGCGGCTATTTTTCATAGCTCTTGCGCATCTTGGCCTGGATCTTGGCCATGCCCGCAATCCAACGATCATAGTTCTCGGTCTTGTTGCGCATGTAGCCGAGCACCTGCGGATGCGGCAGGATTACAAAGGTCTCCTGTTCGATGCCTTTGAGGGCGTCCTGCGCCACCTCTTCGGGCGAGAGGTCGCCGTCGTCGGATTGTGGCCCCTTCGGGATCGCGCGCAGCATGTTGGTGTCGACGCCCTGCGGACAGAGCATCGAGACCTTGATGCCGTCGGCCTCGTGGGAAATTGCAAGATTCTCGGCAAAGCCGACAGCTGCATGCTTGGTCGTCGAGTAGGCCGGGCTGCCGATCTGCGACAGCAACCCGGCCGCGGAAATCGTGTTGAGAAAGTAGCCACCACCGCGCGCCTTGTAGCGCGGGATCAGATGCCGCGCGGCATAGACATGGGCCATGACATGGATCGCCCAGCTCCGCGCGAACGGTTCGTCGGAATCGCCGCCGGCATTCACCGACATCGGATCGAAACCGCCGCCGATACCGGCATTGGAGCAGAACAGCGCGATTGGGCCGAACAGCCGCTCGGTCTCCTCGATGACGTGCTGAACGTCCTTTTCCTTGGCCACGTCGCATTTGAATGCGGCGCCGTCGATATCATGCGCAACCGCTCGCGCGGCCGGGCCGTCGATATCGACCACCACCACCTTGGCGGCACCCGCACGGTGAAGGGCTTCGCATAGCGCCTTGCCGATGCCATTGGCGCCGCCGGTGACAACCACGACCTTGCCGGCCACCTGCATCGTCACCTCCCGATTTTGTTTGTTCGCTAAGTCAAGATCAAATCGAGTACGGCGGTGTAGTGGCACGCCGCGCCCAGCAGCACAAAACAATGCCAGATCACGTTCTGGAAGCGCAACCGCTGCCAGGCGTGAAAGATCACACCCAAGCTATAGAGCGCGCCACCGGCCAGCACGAACCACAGCGCCATATTCGGCAGTGCGGCAACGACGCAATCATAGAGCATCAAGCCGCTCCAGCCGAGTGCGAGATAGAGGCCGACCGCCAGGCGATCGAACCGGCCGGGAAAGCCGAGCTTGAGGACGATGCCGAAAATCGCCGCGCACCACACGCCGATCAGAACGGCAATAGCGAAGACGCTGTCCTTCAATTCCATGATGAACGGCGTATAGGTCGCCGCGATCAGCAGATAGATCGCCGAATGGTCGAAACGGCGCAACACCCACTTTGTGGGTGACACCGGCCACAAATTGTAGGTCGCCGACAGCACCAGCATCGACAACAGGCCGGCGACATAGATCGAGACGGCGACGATATCAAGCGCGGTGGCGTAGATTGCCGTCAGCACGACCAGCACGGTCGCGGCGATGGTGCCGGCGACGATACCGAGCCCGTGCACCACGCCATCCGCAATTATCTCGATCCGGTCATAGTTCCAGCGGATCGCGCCGGTCGCCGCATGGATGGAGGTCGAAGCCAACTGCTTCAGCTTGAAGATCGTCATGGGCCACCTGTCCGAACCGTTAGAGTATAGCCACCGGGAGGTCAACGAAGCGTTCAAAAAAGCTGTCTTGCCCGCGATCCCGACCGAAATGTGAAGGTTGATTTCGGCGCGCCAATTGCCACCTTCGAAGGCAGCTTCCCCCGATTGCCGACATCCGTAAAATTCCCGCTCCACTATGGCTCGAAGCTTTTCAGACATCATGGAGGAGACGCGCCTGACAGCCAGGGCGCTGCTCGATTATGGTGAGCATCTCTTCAAACCGACCGTCCGGCTCGGCGTCACGGGCCTGTCGCGCGCGGGCAAGACCGTGTTCATAACCGCGCTGATCCACGGGCTCACCCGCGCCGGTCGCTTTCCGGTGTTCGAGGCCTTCGCCTCGGGACGCATTGCGCGCGCCTATCTTGCGCCGCAACCGGACGATGCCGTGCCGCGCTTCGACTACGAAACCCATTTGCGCACGCTGCTCAAGGAGCGGTGCTGGCCGAACTCGACCGTCGACATCAGCGAGCTGCGGCTTTTGATCGACTACCAGCGTCACAATGGTGCCGACCGCTGCTTGACGCTCGATATCGTTGATTATCCCGGCGAGTGGCTGCTGGACCTGCCCTTGCTGAAAAAGACCTACGAGCAATGGGCGCAGGAGAGCCTGTTGCTTTCCCGCGAGAAGCCGCGTGCGGATTTTGCCAAGGAATGGCATGCAGATCTTGCAACCCTGAGCCCGCAAGCGCCCGAGGACGAGCAGGCCACGCGAAGGGCGGCCAGGCTCTTCACCGCCTATTTGCGTGCCTGCCGCGACGAGCGCTTTGCCTTGAGCCTGTTGCCGCCAGGGCGCTTTCTGATGCCGGGCAATCTTGCCGCATCGCCGGCGCTGACCTTTGCACCGCTGGATGTGCCGGTGGATGGCACTGCGCCCGAGGGCTCGCTTTGGGCAATGATGGTGCGGCGTTACGAAGCCTATAAGGGCGTCGTGGTGCGTCCGTTCTTTCGCGAGCATTTCGCCCGCCTCGACCGGCAGATCGTATTGGTGGATGCGCTTGCGGCGTTCAACTCCGGTGCCGAGGCGCTGCACGATCTCGAGGCCGCGCTGGCGGGTATTCTGGAGTGCTTCAGGATGGGCCGCAGCACGATCCTGTCCTCGCTGTTTCGGCCGCGGATTGACCGCATCTTGTTTGCGGCGACCAAGGCGGATCACCTGCACCATCTCAGTCACGACCGCCTGGAAGCCGTGTTGCGCCGCGCCGTTAGCCGCGCGGTTGGGCGCGCGGAAGCGTCCGGTGCCGCGATTGACGTCGTGGCGCTCGCGGCCGTGCGCGCGACGCGCGAGGCGATGGTCGCACGCGGCCGCGACAAATTGCCGTCGATCCTAGGTACGCCGGTCCCTGGCGAGACTGCAAACGGCGAAAGCTTTGACGGCGACACGGAAGTTGCGACCTTTCCCGGCGATCTCCCCGCCGATCCCGCCACCCTGTTCGATGGCGAGGGCGCGTTCCGCGGGCTGTCCAGCGCGCCGGCCGGCAAGAGCGATTTCCGATTCCTGCGCTTCCGCCCGCCGCGGCTCGAACAGCAGCACGCAAGCGACGGCGCGCTGCCTCACATCCGCCTTGACCGGGCGCTGCAGTTCCTGATCGGAGACCGATTGCAATGAGCGAGCGGGACAAACAGCGGCGACCTGCGACGTTCCGGCTCGATGGCGCCAATGTGGTCGTTGTCAATCCTGATGACGCGACGCGGCCTGCCCGCGGCACCGTCCAGGTCACGCCGGAGGCAGAGCCTGTGCTACTGCCGCTGCCCGTCGAGCCGCCGGCGGTGCCGCAGCGCGGATGGCGCTGGGGCACCGTGTTTTGGACCGGCCTCGCCGGGATGGCGCTGCTCGGTCTTGGGGTCGGCGTCACGCAATTCATCGAAGATCTGTTTGCGCGTAGCGAAGGCCTCGGCGTTCTCGGTCTGGCATTCGCGATCGCTGCGGGGTTTGCGCTCGCTGTCGTGACCGCGCGCGAACTGCTTTCGCTGGCGCATCTTGCTGCGATCGAGAGACTCAATCAGCGCGCGGCCGCGGTGATCGTGAGCGACGATCGCGACGAGAGCCGCGCCGTCGTCCACGATCTGATCCGGATCGCCCACCACAACCCGCAACTGGCGCGCGCCCGCGCCGCGCTTGAGGGGCATGTTCACGACATCATCGATGGCGCCGACCTGATCCGGCTGGCGGAACGCGAATTGATGACGCCACTCGATGCCGAGGCGCGCCGGCTGGTGTCGTCCGCCGCCCAGCGTGTCTCCATCGTCACCGCGATCAGCCCGCGCGCCGCGATCGACATCCTGTTCGTGTTCGTTGCGGCGCTGCGCCTGATCCGGCAGCTCGCGAAGCTTTACGGCGGACGGCCCGGCGCGCTCGGCATGATCCGCCTGTTGCGCCACATCATTGCCCATCTTGCGATGACCGGCGGAATGGCGGCAAGTGACGGGCTGGTGCAGCAAATGCTTGGTCATGGGCTCGCTGCAAAGCTGTCGCAGCGGCTCGGCGAAGGCGTGCTCAACGGGCTTTTGACCGCCCGCCTCGGCCTGGCCGCGATTGAGGTGACGCGCCCGCTGCCGTTCACGGCGCTGCCGCGCCCGGCGCTGACCGACCTCGCCAAGGACCTGTTGCGCAAGCGCGACGACGAGGAATAGGCCTTAGCCTGCCGCCTTAACCTCCCCCGCCAGCACGCGCCAGCGGAAGAACGGCGAGTCTACAGGCGGCGACAGCTCGGGCGTCCAGCCGATCAGCTGCTCCAGCGTATAGGTATCCATCACAATGCCGCGCCAGACCCGATCGACGCGCCCAAGCAGCTCGCGCTTTGCGCCCGTTGAATCCAGGAGCGGCAGGAGGTTGTCGGGCGCGCGTCCGACATAGAGGCCGGCATGGCCTTTGATGCGGTCCAAGCCAGGATCGGCAAAATCCTGAAACCGGCCGCGCTCGTTGATCTGGATCACTGGCACGCGAGCGTTGAAATACCAGCGCAGCATCGCATAGGTGCGGTAGTCCGTGGTCGCAATCCAAGTCGCGCCGG
>Ga0306921_10004085_pt1 | contig 14906 bp, 12 predicted proteins | sample sta12Cox44000080_FD_203760 | JGI IMG/M metagenome (GOLD analysis project Ga0306921, IMG submission 203760) | Lab enrichment of tropical soil microbial communities from Luquillo Experimental Forest, Puerto Rico - statoxic.12C.oxic.44.000.080 (v2)... | ecosystem: Environmental > Terrestrial >...
AAAAACGGCGATTCTCTCCAACATGCACGCCGGTATGATTAAACACGCGCGACAGCACTTCAAGTGGCTTGACTGGCTCAACTGGCAGACGCTGTCTGCCGAGGTGCGGTCGATTAAGCCGGAGCCTGCGATTTACGAGCACTGTCTGCGGGGCCTGGGTGTTGCTCCAATGGAGAGCGTACTCATCGATGATCGCGAGGTGAACCTCTTGGCAGCGCGATCTATGGGAATTCATGGAATTCAGTACAAATCGATGGCACAGCTAAGGAATGATTTGCAAACCGCCGGTTTCGCCACCCTGCCTCCGGACACTGCGGCGCCGAATGCTTAATAGTCTGAACGCCGTCAGTACTGAGTTCTGCTTCCCACAGCCTAAGAATCGTTACCGAATCCGATGATCGCAAGCCCCACGTTCGCCAAGCCGATGTCTTCCGCTGAAGAAAGGCCGCTCACCCCGATAGCTCCAATCACCTCGCCATTTTTCCAGATGGGAATGCCTCCGCCCCATCCGACAAATCGGCGGTCTCCGTAAAAGGCGATGTCGAAGCCTTTCTCGGGATCGCGAATCTTGTCGCCAATATCCTTTGTCGGTTTGCGATCACGTGCCGCAGTCCATGCTTTGTTGGCGGCGATGCGGATGGAGGCAAGGGGAGCCCCGTCCATGCGGGCGAACGCGATGAGTTCGCCGTGCGCGTCGGTCACTGCAATGACCGCCGTTTTCTGCAGCTGTAGCGCTCGATCGACGATGGCGTCTACGATCAGCTTCGCGTCTGTGTAATCAATCGCTGGGACGGTTTTCACTGGTGTTCTTCCTTTAGGAATGGATTTATGTATCACCCTTGAACAGTGCGGCCGATACCGGTGTGGCCCAACTATGATTTCATCTTCTGCTGTAGCAAGTCAGCAAGGCCCGATCGAGTTGATGACTGTGCCGATTCTCAAGTGCTGTGCCCGGCGACGGCCGACGAGCAGAGATGCTTCGGCAGGCCCGTCCGCCGACGCCCCACCGCCTGATTGCGCAGATTTGTGCCGTTGCTCATCGATGACTCTCGTATTCAAGCCAATCAACTCCTTTCCGGCCCATGGTCAGACCCGTGGCTCTCTCACCTGTTGGTTTCTGGTGCGCCTGCCACGTTTCGAGCGCTGGCCTGTCGGCCCGACGCCCAGAATGCGGTGATCTCCTCCAGAGAGCGTCCCCTGGTTTCAGGAACGAACACCAGCACACACACGAGGTTCGCAAGCGCAGCCGAACTGTACCACCAGAAAGTACCGTCGCTGCCGAGATGTTTCTGCATCAGCGGAAAACTCTGGTTCCCGAAGTATCCAACCAGCCAGAGAGTGGTCGTTGCGATCGACATCGCGCGTCCCCTGACCTTGGTTGGATAAATTTCCGAAATGATTACCCAGCACGCAACGCCATTTCCAAACGCGTGCCCGGCGACAAACATCATGACGAACAGCAAGACGGCCACGCCGCTCCCGTGAATGTGGTAGAGCCAGCCCACCACCGCGAAGGACAAGCATTGGGTGATCGTTCCCGCAATCATCAGCGTCTTGCGTCCTACGCGATCGACCAACCAAAGAGCAAACAGAGTGAACGTCAGGTTAATCAGGCTGACCAGCACCGACTGAAAGAAAGCGTCAGTTGTGGCCGTGCCCGCTGCTCTGAAAATCTCGGGCAGAAACGAAAAGACCGGTGTGATTCCACTGAGCTGCTGGAAGCCGGCGAGCATAATACCAAGCAAAAGTGGCCGGCGAAAGGTAGTGAAGAGCTCCGAAATGTGGCCTTCTTCGACAGTGAGCGACTCTTCGATGGCGGCGCCTTCGCGTTGGGCCACCTCGGCTCCGTTGATGCGACGAAGAACTTCAAAGGCCACCTCGCGCCGGCCCATTTTCATCAACCATCGCGGGCTCTCCAGCGTGGGAACAATCATGGCCGCGAAGAGTACCGCGGGAACGATGCCCGCGAAGAACATCCATCTCCAGCCCACCGCAGTGTTCCACTCGTCATCGCCGAGCCGCTGGATCAGCATGTTGACAAAAACGGAGCTGAGGATGCCCAGCACAATTCCCAGTTGATATAGCGTGACCAGGCGGCCGCGCAGGCGGGTGGGAGCAATCTCCGCGATGTACATCGGAGAAATGATCGAGGCCGCGCCGATCCCCAGTCCGGCTAACAGCCTCCAGAACACAAATTGGCTGAGAGTGGCAGCGATCAACATGCCGACGGAAGAGGCTGCGAAGCAAACCGCGCAGAGGAACAACCCTTTCTTCAAGCCGATACGATCCACGATTGCGCCTGCGCTGGCGGATCCCGCGATGCACCCAATCAGCGCGCAGCCCGCCGCCCAGCCGACTCCGACGGCATCCAGGTGGAAGCATTCGCTCAGATAGTGAATGGCGCCGCTGATGACGATGTTGTCGTAGCCAAAAAGCAGTCCGCCGAGCCCGGCCACACTGGCGGCAATGATGAGATGCCATTTATCCGGAAGGGTCGATTCAACCGGGGCAGATTTCAATGTGTCTGACCTTTGAACTGCGCATTTTCCTTGGTTGCGTGGTGCTGCGGGGAAGAGGATTCGAGCATGGCTTTGGCCGCCAGCAGGAAGCCGAGGGTATGTGCCATGCCAGCGTGCCAGGGGGCCGCGCAGGTCATCTGCGGAGTGTGGTCCGGGATGATGACGCCATCAAAGTTGTTGCGATACAGAATGGACAAGATACGAATCATATTCACGTCCCCTTCGTCGATGAACGTCTCGCGGTAATGCGGTACCTTACCCGTCACGTTGCGAAGGTGAAGGTAAGCGATCTTTTGCTGGCGGCTGTAACGATCCACCGCCTCGTAAACATCACCCTCGCTCATCTCGGCAATTGTGCCGACGCACAGTTCCAGTGCATTATTGCGGCTCGTAGCAGCATCGATGAGCCGTTGATACATGTGCGGTTGATAGACGAGCCGTGGCTGCCCGCGCATAGTCGGCATCGGAGGATCATCCGGGTGTGCAGCCAGAAGGACGCCACTTTGCTCAGCGACCGGGAGGACGTCTTCGAGGAACCTTTGCAGCCTGCCCCACAACTCTTCGTGCGTAATCGAGGGCAAAGAACCGGCTGGCGCTTGCGAATCGTAGATCATGTTCCATACCATACCGTTTGGAATGGGCACGTCGGCGGCGGGTCCATCCATTCCCAGCGTAATGGCTCCGCCTCGACCCAGCGCAGCTGTTACCCGTCCACACACGCCGGCAAGGCTGAAGTTGTAGCCGAGTACCGGAATTCCGGCCTCTCCCAGGCGACGAATAATTGTTTTCACGTTTTCGAGGTGTTGAGGGCGGCGCGGTCCGTCGAGGAGGATGTCGTGCCAGTGCGCCGGGTCGAGATTTTCAACCGCCGCGAGCGCCAGACCGGCATCCTCGATGTGTTTGCGGAGAGTCGTCAACTCAGCCACAGTCCACAGCTTCTCGGGATCGCCTGCAATTCCCCATGGTTCATACTTCGCGCCGGTGGGCTGATTGTTCCTGGGGTTGGATGAGCCCTGGTTGAAGTAATCGACCAGGTGGACGACCACATGGGTACAACCGGCCTGCCGGGCGAAATCGTAATACTCTCGCGTCAACATGTGCCGGTACAACCCCAGACCGATCTTCATAGGCGGTTCCCGATCCCGCCCCCGTAATCTGCACTCAGCACTTGCCCGTTGATCTCGGCAGCCAGAGGAGAGCACAGGAACAGGAAGGCATCCGCGATCGATTCCGGGCTGTTTCGCCTTCCCAGCGAAACCCGCAAAACAAATTCCCGATAGGCTGGATCTTCTTCAAAGACTTTCAAAGAACTGCCGGCGGCAACGTTGCCCGGCGATACGACATTCACGCGAATCCCCGCCGAAGCAAACTCCAGCGCCATGCACCGGGCGAAATTTTCCAAGGCGGCTTTGGCGGACGCGTACGAAGGAATCAGCGTGTGAGGCATCCTGGCCACATATGACGACGTAAAGACCAAGTGACCGGGAATCTTGCGCGCTAACCACTGGGCAAATACCGCGCGTGTCAGATAGGTTTGCGCGAAAAAATTGAACGAGAAGATGCGTTCGAACGCGACCTCCGAAGTAGTTGCGAACGGATGCAGTCCACATCCACCTGCATGGCCGAGCACTGTGTCCAGGTTCGGAAAGCGATCGAACGATCCGTCCACTACCCGGCCAAGGCTGGCTGAGTCGGTGATGTCGATTGCATGGTAGACATACGATTCAGAAGGGACATTCCACTCTCGCAGATATTGCAGGGCCTGCTCCGCGGGTTTTAGGTCGAGGAGAACCAACATCGCCCCAGCCGCCGCCAGTCTCCGGACTATGTGTTCGGCGATGGCCCCCATGGCACCGGTGAGTAGAATTGTCTTACCTGAGAGATCGATGGTGATCATCGCGGATTTCTACCCTGCTTAGGCCGCAGATTCTACATGATTCCGTGCTTCTTGAATGCCGCTACTGCGCTGCTTCCAGCTTCTAAAACCTTCCTTACCAATTTTTCGCCGCGAACCTTTTCGAGCGCCTTCGTGAAAGCCTCAGTCACAGCTTCCATCGGGATGACACAAATTCCGTCGATATCTCCGAAAAGGAAGTCGCCCGGCCGCAAGCGAACCTCTCCGATCTCGATCGGGACCCGGTAGTCAACCACCGTATATCGTGGAGCGGAATCCTGGCCGTACGAACCGTAGGAGAACACCGGGAAGCTCATCTTCAGGATCGCTTTGGTATCACGGACGTATCCGTCCAGCACCGCGCCGCCGCTGCCAAGCCTACGGGCCCTGATGCTCATGAGTTCTCCCCAAAGAGCATTGCGCGGAGCTGAACCCGTGTTGACATAAATCTCGTTTGGATGAAGATCATCCAGCGCCTCCAGCATCAACCCGAACGGTTTCTCCATCAACGGATTGGCTGTGCCGGCGACCTTTTCTTCGAATACGTTGACCGAAAGCACAGGCATGGCTCGGCCGATTACAATCATGTCCTGACGTAGCGGACGTATTTGCGGAGGTAGGAATTGGTGCTGAAGACGCATTTTGTCCATCACGTCTCCCACCGCGCAGGTGCGTAACTCCTTCTTCACCAGCGTGAACAACTCGGCATCCGTACCCCAGAGTTTTCTGGCCAATGTTTCGTTCCTCTCGACATCGCCGCAAGCCGTGTAGTGCTTATCCCGATATGCCACGCACCTGGCGGAATTATCCCCGCGGAACCACACTCAGAAAAATGGCTCTCCCTTGCGGGCATACTTGCGGGCAACGTTTTGCGTTCAGCTTCCATCCCAGGCCTGGCTTGTCGGGCAGACGGATATAGCCGTCCTGAATCAGCGGCTTCTCCAGGGCCCTCGACCAACTCATCCCAGAAGGGAACATCGGAAGCATGGAATTCGAGCACAAGGAAATTCGGAATCGCCGCGCAAAAATGGGCCGAGAGCAGCGTACCAACCGGACTGCTGATGTTATGCGGGGCCACCGCAATGGCGTGTCCGTCGGCAAAGTTTGCAATCTGCAATGCCTCGGGCAAGCCGCCGACCTTCTGCAGGTCAGGAGTGGCTATGCCGAGAGCATGGGTCGCGAGAATCTCCCGGAACCCTTCGAGCAGGTACAGGTTTTCTCCGGTGGCCACCGGGATCCTGGTGCGCGAGGTTACCGCACGGAGAGCGTCCGCCTTGCCGGGAGGCACCGAGTCTTCCAGCCACAGCAGTCGAAACTGTTCCAGTTCACGAGCCACCTTGAGCACGTCACTGACGTTGTACCGCCAGTGACAATCTACAGCGAGGTCGATGTCGGGTCCGACGGCATCACGAGCCGCTCCAATCCGCTCAGCCATGCCAGTGATCTCCCCATTGGTAAGGCACCGGTTGTAAGCGTCAGAACTCTGAGTGCCAGGAGCATCAAGGTCAAACTTCAGAGCGGTATAGCCCTTCGACCTCATAGTCAGGGCCTGTTTGCGGTGGTCTTCCGGCGACGCCGGCGCCTGGTTGAACTCACCGAAGTAATCTTTGGGTATATGCCGCGAATCTTGCGCGATCCTTGACGGCGCGCGCGAACGCAGCACCTCATCCAGGCTTTCCAGGGCCTCACCTCCATGACAGTCCGCGTATCGGCGAATCCTGTCGCGAAATTTGCCTCCCAGCAGGCGATAAATCGGAACGTTCAGCCATTGTCCCAGCACGTCCCAGAGGGCTGCTTCGATACCGCTGATGGCGTTGTAGACGATCCCCACAACTGAACCTGCGCCCGAAACTGCGAGTTGGAGCTTGCGGAATAGACGGTGGATGTCCCGCGGGTCTTCGCCCTGGAGGACACGCTCCAGCGCGCGGAGGATGGAGGTTAATCCGGGAGCAAAAAAGCATTCCCCGAGTCCGTGGATTCCCTCGTCTGTCTCAATTCTCACGAAAGTCCAGTCAAAGTTGCCTTCGACCACCGCGGTCTTCAAGCGAACAATCTTCATCTGGTCTTTCCGGGTCTCTGTGTCTGAACCGCTGGTGAGGCGGGTGCTTCCAAAGCTCACCACGGATCATGCCCACAGTACTAATTCTGTGATCCTTCGGGCGGATTCGCTGTGGCTTGGAGCTTGTTGTACTCTTCCATTTCACGCGCGGCTTGTTCCGGCTTCCCTTGCTTGCGATATAACCCAGCCAACGCGAAATGTGCCTGTGCCGCTAGCGAACTTCCGTTCTCGAGTTCGATTAGTTTTCGCCAAGCCTTTTCAGCCGATGCGGCATCACCGTCCAGCGCGTCGGCTTTGCCTAACGAATAGAGTGTCTCCGGCATTTCCGGCAGCAGAGTATTTGACCGTTCCAGTTCAGCCCGAGCCTCCCGCGCTTTGCCCTGTTGCAGCAAGGCATTGCCCAAGCGGTACGCAGCCTCTGCGTTTCCCGGTTGCAACTTCGTTTCCGCGCGGAAAGCCTCTTCTGCCTTGGGCCATTGCGAAGCGCCGGCATAGACGAGGCCGAGTTCCAGATGAATCTTGGGCAAATCGGGGCGGAGGCGGATTGCCTCCTGAAATTCCTTCTCTGCCTGTGGCATCTGCCGCAAGATGTAATAGTTTTCGGCCATCGCCTGGTGGGTTCGCGCAGAGTCCGGATACGCAGCGATCAACATATCCATCGACTGTTTGGATAGCAGTCCGCTGACGCGGCCAAAGTAGTAAAGCAGGTCGGGATCGTTCGGACGTTTGGCCAGGGCCGTCTGTAGATGGGCGGCCGCGTCCGCCAACTGCCCAGCTTCCAGTTGTGCAATGCCCAGGGCGGCAATGTCGTCTGATTTTTCCAGGTGAGGAACGGCTTGGGCAGCGTAGCCCTGGGCCAGCAAGGCATACCCCAGCAGTTGATGCGCGGCAGCAAGATCCGGATCGAGTTTCAAAGCCTGATTCAACGGCGGAATCGCTCCGCCAAAGTCACTGTTCTCCAGATACGCCTGACCCAATCGCACAAAGCCTGTAGCGGCTGTCGGTTCGAGCTCAGTCACTTTTTGGAATTCCACAATCGCCGCGGAGAAGTGCCCACTCTTCTCGGCTTCGGCGCCGGCTTGGAAGTGTTGCAGGGCTTCCGGAGTGGAGAATTGCCAGGTGAAGAACAGCAATAGAAGAGTGCGAATCATGGTTTCTCCGGCTCAACCACTTCCAGGAACTGGTCGGCGCGAACATCATTCAGAGTCTGACGTGCGCCTGAAGGCCAGTCAATCTCGATTTTGGCAGAGGCCGCGGCCCCCAATCCGAAGTGCAACCGTTTGTCGCTGGCGGAGAGATAACTTCCCGAGGTCGTGGCAAATCGTGTTTGTCCATTGACTCGCACACGAGCACCCAGACCGTCACGGTTGCTGCGCGTGCCGCGAAGCTTCACCACCAGCCAATGCTGCTTGCCGCCGCGATTGAGAAAGACTTGGGGATGATCACCGAGAACGGTCATCACCACATCCTGCCACCCGTCGTTATTCAAATCGCCGAACGCCGCTCCACGGCCTGCCACCGGGGAAGTCATGCCGGGGTCCGTGCGCTCGAAGCGTCCCTGATGATTCATAGCCAGCAGCGGGAGCTCCCGGTAGTGTAGCGACGGGTCAATCGCCTCCACGTTGTCCAGGACATGTCCCTGCGCCACAAACAGATCTTTCCATCCGTCGTTGTCGAAATCTTCCAGGCCCACTCCCCACCCCGAACTCCCGCTTGACAGCACACCCAGTCCAGTCTGCAGGCTCTGATAGCTGAAAGCGCCTTTCCCCTCGTTGTGGTAAACGCCGTAGATCTCGCGGGGCAGCTCGGTCACGATGATGTCCGGCCGCCCGTCATTGTCATAGTCCTGAAAAACCACTCCCATGCCCGAAAGCCTCCTCCCATCCTCGGAAAGTGCTGCTCCCGCTTTCATGCCCAGTTCAGTGAAGGTGCCATTGCCGTTGTTGTGAAATAGAAACTGCCGCATGCCGTCGTTGGCTACGAAGATATCTGTGAACCCATCGTCATCGTAGTCTGCGAACGCCACTCCTAATCCCCGCCCCTTGCTGGCTGCAATACCGGAACGCTGGCTGACGTCTTCAAACGTGCCATCGCCTCGGTTGTGATACAGAATACTGGTCGTGGCGGGAAACTCTTCCGGCGGGCAATACGTGTGCCACTCGCCGCCGCAAGTCTTGCTTCGTTTCGTATCCCATTCCATGTAGCGCGTGACGAACAAATCTAGCTTCCCGTCGTTGTCGTAATCGACGAAGCCGGCCGATACTGACCAACCTCCTGCGGCAACGCCTGCCTTCTCGGTCACATCGGTGAAGGTTCCGTCCCCGTTGTTGTGATACAGAGTGTTCTTCCCATAATTGGTGACGTAGATATCAGGATATCCGTCATTGTCGTAGTCACCGACCGCCACTCCCATTCCATAGTTTCCGTCGCCCGCATTGGCTAGTCCGGCCTCTTTGGTGACATCGGTAAAGCTGCCGTCCTTGTTCTGACGATACAGGCGGTTCCAGTAAAGCGGGTTGTTGCGATCGAAGTTTTCCGGAGTCTGCATGGGGTTGGTAACGCGCCCACCGTTCACCAGAAAGATGTCCAGCAGACCGTCATTGTTGTAGTCCAGAAGCGCGACGCCGCCCGGCATGGTCTCAATCAGGTATTTCTGCGGCGTCGGCGAGTTCCGCAGGACAAAATCGAGCCCGGGCTGTGGCCTCACCTCCAGCACGGGTGCTGCCAGAGCCGGCAGCAACAGCAGGATGATTGCTGTTTTCGGCAATTCGGAAACTCCTATTCACACCACGTTGAATGAAACATAGCTCGTCCTGTTTGGGGAAACTTACGCGATCGCTCGAGAGATCGGGTCCCGGTCTTTTTGAAGGATAACGCCGCCAACGTCCCGGCAATCGCCAACACCGAAGCGATGCTTGAGATTGCGCGAAGGCGCTTCATAGAAAACGGTCGTGCCTGCCAAACTGTTTTGTGAATCAAGATTTTAACCAACCGCCGCTCTCGTCACCCAGCTCGAAATCACGATTCTGATTCACGCACCCACCACCAAAGGGGTGAACCCCGGTGCACTTTTCGCTTGACAACTGCCGTACCTAATTGTTAAAGGTGTGAACCACATTCGTCCAATGTGGCGGCGCTCTCCTTCGTCTGAATGATGGCATCCTTATGGGGTTAGGTGCTGAACCATTGGGAATCTTCCCAAGGTTTGTGAGATAGTTCCTGAAACTCAGAGTGCCCGCGCTTGCGAGATCATCCTCGGAGCGGGCGCATCATCGCTTGATAAGAGCTTGGGGGTCGCACATGCCGTCTCGGCAACTCTGCAAGTTTTTCCTTTCCGTTACGCTGACTCTTTCCCTTACCACTTTTGTGCATGCTCAGACGACCTACGGCTCGATCACGGGATCGGTGACCGATTCTACGGGCGCAGCCGTTATCGGCGCTCGGGTGACTTTGACTGACGTAGGCACCTCTCAGGCGCGCACCCAACCGTCCGGTGCGGATGGACTCTTCACGTTCGTGAATTTGGTTCCTGGCACGTACAAGATTGACGTTGAGAAGCAGGGTTTCAAACACTTCACTCGTGCGGACGTGATAGTGCAGGTCAACCAGTCCACCACGGTCAATGCGTCGCTGGCCGTCGGCGAAGTCAGCGAAATCGTCGAGGTCCTCGGTGAAACACCTCAGCTGCAAACCGATACCTCCTCGCTCGGTGAGGTGGTCGAGACGCGAATGGCCAACAATCTTCCCCTGAATGGCCGCAACATCTTCAACCTCACGACGATTGTCCCATCGGTAATTCCGCAGGGCAATACGATCGGTACCGTAGTCGGCAAGAACCCGTTTGATTTTGCCAATTATCAGATTGGCGGGTCGTTCGCCAACCAGAGCGCCGAGTACTTGGACGGCCAGCCTCTCAACATTGGTTACATCAACCTGCCGCTGCTGGTGCCGACCCAGGATTCGGTCGGCGAATTCAAGGTGCAAACCAACAATCTAGGGCCGGAGTGGGGCAAGTTTGCCGGTGGCGTTATCAACATCAGCACCAAGTCCGGAACTAACACCTGGCACGGCCTTTTGTATGAGTACCTTCGCAACAAGGTTTTGAACGCAAACGAATATTTTAACAAGGGGTCGCAGATCAAGAACGGCCTGCCCAACACGCCTCCGCAATTTACGCAGAACCAGTTTGGTGGGACCATCGGCGGAGCGATTCTGAAGGACAGGACCTTTGTCTTCGGCAGCTACGAGGGCTTCCGCCTGCGGCAGGGCACGGTGTTTACCACCACCGTCCCGACGGCGCAGGAACGGACCGGCAATTTCGGTGACTTGTGCGCCGCCGGATTCAACGCTGCCGGCGTCTGCAACAATCCAAGTCAGCAGCTTTACAACCCGCTGTCGGTGGTTGGAAATAATCCGACTCGCACACCCATTCCCTTCAACAACATCTCGGGTGTGATCAATCCGACCTCGCAGTTCTTGTTGAACGCGTTGATCGCCAATCCGACCGGCAGCGGACTTCAATCTCCGACTACCGGCGAGTTTATCAACAACTTCACCAAAGCGGCCAGTACCGGCGGCAACATCAACGAATACGTCGCGCGGGTAGACCAGGTCATCAACAGCAAGCAGCGCGCCTTTGTCCGGTACACCCACTTTAGCCTGCTCAGCCTGGCTCAGGATCCATACAATACAGGTCTTTGTAAGGACCGTTGCGCCGAGAACACGAGCAGCAACAGCGCGTCCGTTGGTTATAACATTACGGTTAGTCCCAGCCTTATCATCGATCTCAATGTTAGCGGCAGCCGCTTCAACTATGTCCGGAATCCCATTAATTCCGGGTTTGATTTCACCAAACAAGGCTGGCCAGCCTCCTATAACCCGGCGGTTCCGTCCGTCGAGCGCACTCCGCTCACCCCGTGTTTCGGCATCAGCGACTCACTGGTTAGCTGCAGCCAGGGACAAAGCGCGATTGGTGACCACAATAGCCAGTGGAACTTTTCGCCTCAGGTCACCTGGATCAAGGGACGGCACACCTTCGAGTTTGGCGGGCAGCTCCAAATGGGCTTCGACAACTACTACCAGACCAACACCGGAGGCGGCCTGATTTCCTTTGTCGGAAGCTGGACGAGCAGTTTGGCCGGCGGCGCTGCTGCTGCGGTGGGCGGCAATGATTATGCCGACTTCATGCTCGGCTATGGCCAGGGCCAAGGCTCCCAGTTTGGCAACCAGACCACGGGATCGTTGGTCATCTCCGGTCCGATCTCCGGGAAACAAACCTACCGGGCCCTGTATGCCGGGGATAGTTTCCACTGGACGAGCAAGCTGACCCTGAACTTGGGACTTCGCTACGAACTGCAGGGCCCCTGGTCAGAACGCTACAACCGGCTAACGTACTTCAACAACCAGGTGACGAATGGGGGGCCCCCACCCTTGACGGGCTGTAGTGGCGTCCCTGGCAGCCCATGTCCTGGAGACCTCTTTCTGGTTGGGACCGGCCAGAACACCAGCCGGAACAGTCTGCCCCTGTCCAAAACGCAATTCATGCCGCGCGTGGGCTTTGCCTACGCCATTAATCCCAAGACTGTGATTCGCGGTGGGTATGGAATCTTCTACATCCCGAACTATGTCTCGTTCGGGACCAACCCCTATATTGATCCGGTATCCAGCGCAACCACAAACTTCTTTGCCAGCACCAACCAAGGATTGACGCCGTCCAGCTCCCTGAGTTGTCAATTTCTCCCAGGGACATTTACTTGCATTCCGGGGACCGGACCATTCGGCGCCAGCTTGGTCGCAGTCCCCGGTCGAAACCCTCAACCGAACGTTTCCCAGTACATCCTCAACCAGAACAACTTTTCCGCCACAGGTTACTTTGTTCAGAAGTACGGATATACCCAGCAATGGAATCTCAACGTTCAGCGGGATCTGGGAGCGGGATTCTTCGCCGAAGTGGCCTACGCGGGTGCCCGCGGCGTACACTTGCCGCAGTTCAACCCCAACGTAAACCAGATACCGGACCGTTTCGTCCAACAGGCCCAGGCCCAGTACAATGCGGGCCAAGTGCCCACGATTGCCCAACCGGTGCTCAACTATCCCTTTAGCCAGTTTCTTCCTGGCGCCTTGGGCCCCTCAACTCCTCTACAAACCAGGCTGATTCAAGGCCAGCTTGATCGGCCGTATCCTCAATATGCGGGTCTGAACTTTAACGGGCAAGGCTGCTGCTGGAGCAATTACAACGCCTTGCAGGCTACCGTGAACAGGAGATTTCAGAATGGCGGAACGTTTGTTGTCGCCTACACCTGGAGCAAACTGCTGAGCAACACCGATACTCTTACTTCTTGGCTGGAAGGCGGCGGAACTACCGGTGGCGTGGGAAACATTCAGGACTGGAACAACCTGAATGGCGAATATTCGCTCTCATCGCAGAACATTGCGCAACGCGTGGTCATTAGCTACGTTCTGGACCTACCCTTCGGGCATGGAAAGAAGTTCGGAGGTTCGGCCACTGGTATAGCCAATCAACTCATCTCTGGTTGGGGCATCGACGGCACCACGGTTTTCTCGTCAGGTTTCCCTGTCAAGATCAACTACGGTGGCTCTGCCAGCAAGCTTGCTGCATCCGGACTGCTGGGCCAGTCAACTCTTCGACCTGATGTCGCCCCGGGATGCAATAAGGGTACGTCAGTGAATAATAACCAGGTACACATCTGGTTCAACCCGACGTGTTTCGCGGCGCCCGCTGCTTGGTCGTTTGGCGACGAGTCGCGAGTGGACTCGACTCTCACCCAGGACGGCGTGAACAACTGGGACTTCGCTGCTTTCAAAACGACAACGTTCGGTGAGCGGTACCACGTACAGTTCCGCGCCGAGTTCTTCAACCTCTTCAACCGTGCCCAGTTCGGCGCGCCGAACGGAACTTGTTGTATCTCGAACAATGGGAACTTCGGCGTTGTCAATAATACGGTGGGCAACCCCCGCCTCATCCAGTTCGGCTTGAAGTTCAGCTTCTGAGCCGGATGATGCGCATTGGGCAGGCGCACTCATCAGAGGCGCCCGCCCCTTTTTTTGCCATCGCAGGAATCCCCAAGGACGAGGAAAGCCACTGCCAGCTTCGGCGAGATCATGCTGTGCCTCGCCGCTCCGGCTTTTGAGCGCTTTCTGAAAAGCCCACAGTTCGTCTCCTCCTTCGGAGGCGGCGAAGCCAATGTACCGAAGATTCATCTCATTTTTTCGGTACCGAGACGCGACGCGGGCACTACGTGGGAGTTCCGGGATTCTGGGTCCTAAGCTATGGACCTTGGACGCCGGCGCTGGTTCGGAACTGCAACGTTCGCACTTTGGATGCGCTCCGTCACCGCGGGAGCGAACCTGAAGCCATGGGGGCGTTCGACCTCACTCCCGCAATGCTGGTCCGGTTCCATAGCGAGTTGGATTCGCGAGGCCTCAGGCAGGTTCGTTTCAAACAAGCAAACGTCTTGGAGCTCGATAAGCAACTGCCTCGTCCAGGAGTAATTACGACCTGATTGTCTAACGTCGATGCTTGAATAAAGAGCGCAAGTCGATCCAGCCATTTGTTCTTAACCCATTCGCGTGCACGTGTCGTCGAGAAGATCACCACAAACTGGATGAGCACAGGTCAATCACTATGCTGGTTGCAGCCCGAGAGCAGACCTTTTGTTCGTGACAACCGCTCGGCAGGGCAATTAGTTTGATGTGCATGGAAGGTGAGATGCATGGCTAAGTTGATCTACTCGATGCTTACGTCACTGGACGGTTACACCAAAGACGAGCACGGCCGCTTCGGTTGGGGCGCTCCCGACGAGGAGGAGGTGCACTCCTACATCAACGAGCTAGTGTGCCGTCTCTAAAATAGCTTTACGACGATTGACCTTCTCAAGAATCTTTTCAACACTCGCCGTCCATATGAATGACTTGGGTTGGCGGTTGTTTTCTTCGAGATACTCGTTGATCGCCTGCACCAATTCTTCGACGCTGAAAAAGCTGCCGTGCCGAATCCGCTTCTCCGTGAGCTTACCAAACCAACGCTCGACCAGATTCAACCACGACGAGCTAGTGGGAATGAAATGGAGATGGAAGCGCCGATGGCGAGCGAGCCAACTCTTCACCTTGGGGTGCTTGTGCGTGCCGTAGTTGTCCACGATCCGAGGAAGGTCCAAGTCGAGTGGAAACTCTCGATCGAGTCGGCGGAGAAATTGCAGAAATTCTTGATGGCGGTGGCGTGCTTTGCATTCTCCGATCACCGTCCCCGCGAGCATATTGAGGGCCGCAAATAACCTGGTCGTCCCGTGGCGCTTGTAAGCATGCGTCATGCTTCCACAACGTCCTTTTTTCATCGGCAAGCCGGGCTGGGTGCGGTTCCAGGGTTGAATCTGGCTCGTTTCATCGACGCAGAGGACTGCCGCTTTATCTGGCG
>Ga0306921_10004086_pt1 | contig 14904 bp, 13 predicted proteins | sample sta12Cox44000080_FD_203760 | JGI IMG/M metagenome (GOLD analysis project Ga0306921, IMG submission 203760) | Lab enrichment of tropical soil microbial communities from Luquillo Experimental Forest, Puerto Rico - statoxic.12C.oxic.44.000.080 (v2)... | ecosystem: Environmental > Terrestrial >...
CTCCCGGCCGTGAAGACCTGCGAGTGTTTCTGACACTCTGGTTGTTGCTGCCGATCTTATTCTTCTCCTTATCACAGTCGAAGTTACCGGGATATATTCTGCCGGCGATTCCTGCGGGCGCTATTTTGCTCGCTGATTTCGTCCGCAGGCAGGAAGAAGCTGACAACAAGCCAAGTTGGTGGATGGCGCTGCTTCATGCGCTGCTTGCTTCTGCCATGCTGGTGGCTGCTTTCATCGTCCCGTTTCACCTGGTGAAGCAGCCCATGACTCGCACGGCCCTTGCCGTATCGGGAGCGCTGGCCATCACCTGCCTGGCCTCGCTGTGGCTAACGTTGAGCATCAATGGATATCGTGCGTTGCGCTTCATCACCCTCGTACCCCTGGTAATCGCATTCGCGCTTACCTTGCGCGCGACGGCGCCGATCATTGATTACCAGCAGTCGGCGCGCTGGGTCGTGCATGCCATGGGGGAATCGACAATCGGGCAAATTCCGGTTGTCGCAGTTTATGATGTGCCCCGCAGCCTGGAGTACGGGCTGGAGTTCTATCGCAACCGGCCAGTGTTCAGCTATGAACGCGACGAGGTTCCCCAAGGCGATCACCTTGTGGTCGCCGCAGCCGGCGCCAAGACGGAGCTGGAATACAGGCTGAAAGGGCGCCTGGTGACGCGGGTAGGTGGATTCGCAGCGCAACATGTGGATTTCTACCTGGTTTCAGGAGTCAACCCGCCGTCGAATCAACCATAGGTCACCAGGGCGCTTATGATGTTTGCCTGCTGCACCTGAGGGGCACTAGACTGGCTTTGTGCCATGAGCGAAGCGCCACACACTGTCGCTACGTTCTGCCGGTCGCAACGACTGACTGCCGTGGAAATTCTCGACCTCAGGCATTTTTCATCCGCCGATCTGCGGCCCCTGCTCGACCAGGAAGTCGAGACCTGGGGCGGATTGCTGGCGTGGGACTACCGCAGCTCATCTGAGATGATCCTGCGCTACGTCGATGCCAAGATCCTGCCGGGCTACGCAGCGGTCGAGCGCGGCAGCCTGGTCGGCTATTCGTTTTTTGTCTACGAAGGCAGCAAAGGGGTCATTGGCGATCTGTTCGTTTCGCCACGGCGCAACGATGCGCGCGACATTGAGCTGCGCATGCTCGAACATGTGATCGATACCCTGCAATCGTCACCTGGCGTCCACCGCGTCGAGGCGCAGTTGCTGGCCCACGACACCGGCCAATTGGGTGCGCCGTTTCTAACCAACGGATTTCAGCGCTTTCGCCGCCTCTTCCTGGCGCTGGACATGCGCAGCAAGGAACCGCCTCCGTTCTCGCCACCGCGGTCTTTGCCTGAGATCCAGATACGCCGCTGGACAGAACAGGATTACCAGCCGTCCGCCACCATCATCACGGCGGCCTACCGAACGCACATCGACTCCGAGATCAACGATCAGTACCGAACCAACGCGGGCTCAGTGCGCTTTCTGAACAATATCGTGCGTTTTCCCGGATGCGGCGTGTTCGACGCCGATTCCTCTTTCGTTGCCCTGCATAAGCCGACGCATGCGCTGATCGGGCTGATTCTCTGTTCGCGTGTGCGGGACGATGTAGGGCACGTAACTCAAGTCTGTCTCCTGCCGGAGTATCGCGGCTTTGGAATCGGCGAGGGACTGATTGCTGCGACCTACAACTCGCTCCGTAATCGCAACTTCTCTCTGCTGACGCTGACCGTGACTGAAGCGAATCACCGTGCCGTTGATCTCTACAAGAGGCTTGGCTTCATTGAGCGGCGAGTGTTCGACGCGTTTGTGTGGGAAGGGTAAGGCGGAAGCCTTACTGATAACCGACAAACGATCACTGGTAACTGCTTTTCAGTGCTTGACCAGCCACATAACCCACGAAGCCACAATCACGCCGGCCACGAACAGCATGAAGCAATAAGCGCCGTAGCGGAGCATGTCGCGCGGCGTGTTGCGCTGGGTAATGCCGAATACAGTTGAGGCGCAGAGGGCGAACAGAACGGCAGCGCTGAAGTGTGAGAGTTGGAAGGTCATTGTTTCTTGCCGATCGCGATGTGATAAGCATCTGCCGCTGCGATCACGTTCAACAGCCCCGAGACAACGATGTACTTGGTACCGTAGTCGGCAATCGCGTTGTGAATGTTGCCGATGCCCCAATCCATTGCCTTGGCGATGAAGTACAGAACGCCCGTGCCAAAATCGCCGACAAAGCCCAGCATGTCGAGAAGATCACCGGTGTTGAACGAGTAAACCTTGCCCTGCATCCCGAGCCCCGCGAAAAACATGATGAAGACGGCAAGCATGAGCAGCAAACCGCGAATCCAGCAGCGCTGGATGAAGTGGCCGAGGCCGGGAAGGAGCCATCCCGCAATCGGAGCGATGACCGCCATTGAGCCGGCGGCACCACTGGCACTCGTCGCGCGCCCCGCCACGGTTGTGTTTTGCGGATTCGCCATCAGATCAGTACCAACTCATTCTGGATTCGGCCGGTCACTTCACCTTTGCCGTTGTGAATCATCATATTGATTTCGCTGCGCACGCCGAACTCTGGCAGGTAAACTCCGGGCTCAATCGAAAAGCAGGTGTTCGGCAAGATCTCACGATCGTCCTTGGTCTCGAGGTTATCCAAGTTCGCGCCGTTCCCATGAATGTCGCTGGTGATGGAGTGTCCCGTACGATGGATGAAGTACCGCCCCCACCCCTTGTTCTCGATGAACTCGCGCACAGCCTTGTCCACTTCCCAGCCGCAAATCCTTCGCCTGCTCTCGAATGCCTGTTGCACGGTGCCAATGCCCACATCCCGAGCAGCGCGTACAACCTCAAATCCTTCGCGCTGCTTGTCACTAGGCGTTCCGATTACGCCTGTCCAGGTGACGTCATAATAGACAGCGTCGGGTTCGGTGCGTTTCGCCCAGATGTCGAGCAGGACGAAGTCACCTTGCCGGATCGGTGCTGAAGTCGCAGAACTGGGCTCATAATGCGGATCACCGCTGTGCGCATTCACGCTCACGTTGGGCGGATCGTCGGTCGTGAGCCCTTCGCGCTTGAAGCCTTCAAGAATCCACTGCTGCATCTCGAACTCGTGCGTGCCGTCGTTGCGTACGCGCCGGCCGATTTCCTGAAAGAATGCCGCCGTAATCTTATCCACGCTTTCGCCAGCCTTGAAATGTGATGCCATCTGTGCCTCGCTCAACGTTGCCTCGAAGCGGGCCACGAGGTTCGCTGAGCTCGTGATGTCTTTGCCGAAGCTGCGTATCAGCTCCAGCATGCCGGCATCGACCAGCGAGATATAGGGAATCTGGTTGTTCGGCGAGTACTGCATTACAACCGCGGGATACGGCTTGAGCATGGCTTCAAGGTTCTGCCACAGCTCCTGCCATGCCGAGTACTCCAGCTTACTGCCGGGCAGCGAATCCAGATGGTGGCTTTCGATGCGATGCACCAGCTTTACCGGTTCGCCTTCAGCCGGGATGAGATAAAACCAGCGGCGTGTCACCATCATGCTGGCCGGCAAGCCAAGCACACGATAGGCAATGGGATCGCGGTGATGATGATCGTAGAAAAGCCAGCATTGGTACCGGCGGTCACGAAGGGCAGCCTGAATTTCGGGCAGGTTCATGTGTGACCTATTGTAAATGAAGTGGTCCTTGCCACGGAGCCAAGGGAGAACACAGGCTTGTCATCCCGGCCGGAGCGAAGGGGAGTACAGAGCCCGCCTGCAGCTTGCCGAAAGGGGATTTTGATTCAACGTTCCATACGCAGGCACCCGTGGAAGGTTTTGCAATGAACCGCTGACCCGCCAGACCAGTTTTCTCCGCGTCTTCCGTTCGGCGTGAACATCTCTCGCATTGGCGAGCGTTACGCGCCAATCAGAAGACGATTGCGAGCGGCCTTGCCCAAGGTCTCGCACGCGGTTCGCAGCACCGGGCGCGGCGTGCGATCGCGAATCGTCATCAGGTAGCGACTGTTTGCTCTGGATTCGCCTTCGCCGCCTCACGTAACAGCCAACCGAGCCCCTTTTGCACCATATCGTCGTTGCTCGCAAGCAAGAGCTCCGTGACCTTCTGGATGTGCTCGAAGTTCTTGTGCTGGCGAGTGCTGTGGATGAGGCTTACGGCGGCCGCACGCTGATGCCAGCGACTGCGTTTCTTCGCCCAACGGATGGGCCGATCGAGCAGGGAAGAATCACTGGCAATCATGGGTCCGACGAGGTAATGAATCAACCCGTCATGGTCGGCCCAGTTAGTGATGCGGCGGATCCAGCTTTCAAATAGGCGGAACTCAGGCGTGCCAAAGTCTTTGACCAAGCCCTGTATCAACATCACCGCGAAACTTTTCTCTTCGTGGATTTCTCCGCGAAAGAGCAGATCGGCAACTTGCAGCAGAAGGGCTTGACCACCGTCGGAAAGGATGGTGCGGCGAAAACGCACGGCCACCTTGCGAAGTTCGTGGGTGTACCAACCCCGCGATTGTATCTCTTCTTTGAAGAAGCGCTGGACCTCGAGGGCGTGCGGCGCCGAGCCTCCATCCTTGAGAACGACGCGGATGTGCTTGGTGATGTAGGCCGGAGATTTCCTCATCGTATGTGGTTTTATCCAAGGAAAACGGGCGTGGCACAGGCACCTCCGTGCCTCCGAGGTTATTTTCCTCCACTTGGGTGCCCAGGGCCACGCCCTCGCAATGACAATGCTCAATAAAAATCCAAGGCCGCTTGACACCAGAAGCTGGCTGTTGCAGCGGGTGGGTGTTCATGGCAATGCGAAGGCCGGTACAGAATACAGTATCGGCAGATTTGGGCAACCAATCGCAGTAAAATGTAATATCGTCGAGTCGTTGAATTTAAGGCGACAGAGTTTGAGCGCGCGCCGACATGTATGAGGCGGACTTCCATCACCGATGGGAGGCGACATGGGGGATCAGCTTCCCTTGTAGCTGCCGGAAACGAACCCCCGGCTTCGAGATAGCGCCTTATGGAGCAGAGCGCCGCCAGGCGAAATGTTCAGCACCACAACGGAACAATGGCCTGTCGCAGGTGTTTCAGGGTGCAGCGCCAAAAACTCCTTTCTAAGACATGGGGTTACAACCGTTTTGTGTGATTTAACATCGTCTTTTAGGTGGATCCGACGTAGCAATTGGGCTTGACATGTCCAGTGTGGATATATCCAATTAACAGCTACCATTGACTTGAGACTCCCCCTCCGACGAAGTGGGATGAAATCGCATAGTGGGAGATTTTCTCTATGAAGCAACCTGATCAGAGTGACCGGTTGGAAAAGTTAGTGAACCAGCTCAAAGAACAGCTTCATGTGCTGGGTTCGGAGAGCCACGAGGACTCGATTCTGAAGGGCCTGGTAGACGTTCAAGGCCTGACAGAGATGACGCAGGGAATGCTTAAGGACGCTGAGAGGAGACTGGCCGGGTGCCGACAGCATGCACCAGGACCCCGGAATGCCCCCTTCCTGGTCCCGTTCACCGATGCCAGTTGTTCAGGAAGCCTGATTGAGAACGACCAGGACCAGCCGTTCCGAGGCCCTTCCAAGCAGTTTAGCGCCTATTTAGTACTCGGCGTGCTCGGCTTGAGTCTGGGTGGTTATGCCCTTCATGAACATCGGCTTGCGCAGAATTTCGCGGCACAGGCTGAGCATGAGGCTGCTTCCCTCAAAGCTACCCGTAGTCAAATCGACAGTCTCTCAGCGGCGGTGAATGAGCTGTCCTCACGACCCGAGTTGCGGACGGCTCGGGCCGCAGATATCCCCATCCTTCAAGCCAGTGCTACCTCTAGCGACCGCACTGAGGGCTCGCGTTCCAACAAGGGTCGATCGCAATTCGATAGGCCAGGCAAAACGATTGAAGACCCCGAAAGCGAGGTGGTGGTCAGGCACTTCGATCTCACCAGCGCCCATACGGAGCTAACGAGTTCGATTCCCCAACCACACGATGAGCTCGCGCTTTCAAAAGAGAATGGCGAGCACCACGATGAGCTGGCGGCTTCACAAAATAAAGGCGAGCACAGTGACTACGAATTCGATATTGGGAAATCGAAGCAGTTTCAGCACGATGGCCCGCTCGGTATCCGCCTGAAGAAAGCTAACGTCAAACACCAATATGCAGACTTAGAGCTGTTGATAGACGGTCGCAGCCTCTCGGAAAAACACGTCAATCTCTACCAGCCGGAAATGTTCTATACGCCAGCGGCCCCGGCGCCGGTGGAGTTGTTGATTAACAGCATCGACGCGAACCACATCCATGGGTACTTAAGAATTCCGAAGTATGGTCAACCGGAAGTGGCGTCGGTGTCGAACGTCAGTGCCCAGGCGCGTATTCCGACAAAGTGACAGTCGGAGATTAGAACAGCGATTCGTCTCTTTAACAGAGGAACAAGCGCCTTTCACGGGCAAGATCACAAACTGATTTGGCGGAGGTGCCAAAAAACGCCACCGCCAGCAGCAACACTGTTCCGGGTCCTCACGTTTGCTGTAGGGGGTGATGCTGTGCTGGAGCGCGACCTGCTTAAATTCTGCCAGAGATGCCGCCCAAAATATGCGGGTATGGGGCATTTACCGCCCAGAGCAAGATAGCTGCCAATGATGGCGATCCGTTGACGACTGGCAATTGCCCGACAATTGGGTGGCCAAGGCTCACGTCGCACCTGGACCTACCGAAATTTTTCCCGCTGACTGTCAGGAGTCCCTGAACATGGGCGCCAGAAAGATCATGTCGGCGGCGCAAATGTTCGAATAATCTTCTACTTGGTGGCGGGCAATCGCGTCCAGGACGAATCGGGATCGCACGCCCTTATCGCTCTCTCTGCCTCAGCAGGGCGGGGTCGGAGATACGGGAAAGCATCACCTCAGCAATCAAGCGCGAAACATATGCGCGGCCCTTCATCGCCTCCCGGATTGCAGCCACCAGTTCCGTCGCAACAGAGTTCTTGTTCAGGTATCCGGAAGCCTTGCGGCGGAGAGCTTCGGCGGCAAGATTGGGGTCCTGATTCTGCGTAAGGAAGATCAGCTTGGTCTCGGGTCGTGGGCGGCGTTCGGAAGAAAGCACATGTAACGATTGCTAAGAGCCTGGTTTGAAGTGTTTCAAGCCCGTAGACACAATTGCCTCAACTTGCAGCTCTCTTCCGGCGAAACTTTGCTCAGGTTGAAGTGTAGGCTCCGGATTGCTGGAAGCTGACCATTCAGGGAATGGCACGAACCGGCTCTTGCCTTAGCGTTCCATTCAGCGCCTGGTCTTCGATTGGGTGTAAAGTATAGGGCGCGCTTGGGATCGCAATATGCAAATCTCGGCTTACTGCGAGTTGATCTCGTCATGAAATAGGTGGGCTAACGCATTGATGCCAGGCACGGAGCATGCCTGCTCGTCCGACGACAGAAGAGGTCGCTCATGGCAAAGCTCGAACCGTTAATACAGAAGTATCAGCCGGTGCTACACACGCTCGAAACAGAAGGCGCTCGGGTGCAGCCGCTCTACGTTGATGGTGACCAACTCGCGCTGACGACGACCGTTGCATCCGCCAGCAAGAACCGAGTGTGGGACAGCATTAAATCGGTCGACCCGACTTGCGCTGACTTGAAACACAATACCCAGGTTGTTCCTGCCACCGGATTTATGCCGTACCGAGCGGCACCAATCTTTCCAAAGTCAGCAAGTATTTCTACGGCGACGCCAATCGAAACCTTGACATCGCCAAGGCCAACGGTCTTGCGGACCCCGACAAAATCAGAGTTGGGCAGAAGCTGACCAGACCAGCAGAAATGTCATCGGCGGCGCTTCGCCAAGCGAGCGGGCGCCGCTCTAGAAAAGGAGGAATCCCATGGGTCTGATGGACCAACTCAACAGCGTGTTGCAGCAATATGCCAATAATGCCGGTTCCGGACAAGCTCCGGCACAAGTAAATCAGCACTTCGATCAGGTAGCAGAGGTGGCGCCGAAGAATGTGGTGGCGGAGGGGTTGGCGTCCGCATTCCGCTCCAGCAACACCCCAGAATTCGGACACATGTTGGGGAGCTTGTTCAGCCAGTCAAACGGCGACCAGAAAGCCGGCATCTTGAACCAGCTGGTTGCTGCCGTCGGTCCGGGAATGCTTTCGCAACTGCTTGGCGGTGGCGGTGGCGGACTGGCGAGCTTGTTGTCGGGAGGATCGCAGTTAACTTCTGCCCAGGCACAACAGGTTTCGCCCGAGGTGGTGCAGCAATTGGCCGCGCATGCCGAAAAATCCGATCCGTCCATCATTGATAGAGCAAGCTCGTTCTACGCCGAGCATCCAGCACTGGTAAAAACGCTCGGAGGTGCAGCTCTCACGATTGCTATGGCCAAGATGGCGGAAAAGACTAAGGCCTAGCAGCTAGTCTTCGCCGCCTAGGGCACCGGCTAGCGTTATCGTCTTGTGCAATCGCAGATAGGAACGAGGACGTGCGAGGAAGATCGCGAGGGCGGCGACCTGCGACGGTCCATGCCGGGTGCACCGGAGTATCAGCTTCAAGGACCCTGGCCGGTTGGACCGGCTGGTGCTACCTCCGCCAATTCAGACAACCACGGCCCAACTGGTCAGAAGCTGTCAGTGGCTGGTAAGAGGAGAAAGTTATGCGCTGGACACCTGGTGGACGCGGCGCTTGAAGACCCTGACGATATTCATGCTGACGTTGCTTAGTAGGTTTCTGACCCTCCTGCGCGCTACATGCCTTTGTGATAGCCAGCAGAGGAGTGCGAGTGGCTGACCGTATGTAGAAGGCAGTCGAGTTCCAGCGATTTCTTGTCAGGCTCGGTGCGCCTTCGGCGCATCACGTTTGATGAAAATTGTAGGGAACTGGGTCAATCCGCAGTACGAGCCTTGGTGGCGATTGCTTGGAACTCGGGATCACTGGAAGAGCAGATTCCCGGTGCACCTGACCTGCTGTGAGATTCTGTTGCCGGAGCACACAAAAAATCATGAAAGCGGCATGGTACGAAAAGCAAGGGGCTGCGCGGGATGTTCTGATTGTCGGGGAGATGGACGAGCCACAGCCCATCACCGGTGAAGTCCGGATTCGCATTGTGGCGTCAGGCGTAAATCCTGGAGATGTGAAAAAACGTGAAGATGCTTTCGGAATCGGAATGCCCTATCCGCGTGTCATTCCGCACAGCGATGGCGCGGGGACGGTTGATGCCCTGGGCGAAGGTGTACCGCAGGAATGGCTGGGACGGCGAGTCTGGTGTTATGGAGCTCAATCGTACCGTCCTTTCGGGACGGCCGCCGAATATTCCGTGGTTCCTTTGCAACAAGTGGTTCCATTGCCCGAAGGCGTGCCAATGGAGCAGGGTGCCTGTCTCGGCATTCCCGGCATAACCGCTCATCGGGCTGTTCAGGTCGCCGGTGCGGTCGGCGGGCACATTGTGCTGGTGCAAGGTGGTGCGGGTGCGGTTGGGGCTTGCGCGGTTCAACTCGCGCATCGGGCAGGAGCACGGGTGGTTGCTACTTGTCGTTCTGAAAGCGATAAGGACATCGCTCTCCGTGCGGGTGCGGATGAAGTCCTGTTGACGGACGAAAGACTAGTGGAACGTATTCGGCAAGCAGCGCCCGGCGGCGTTTATCACGTCGTTGAAGTGGCCTTTGCCGCGAACATCAAGAACGACGTCGAGGTATTAACGCAAGGCGGATCTATCGCAACGTACGCCACGAATGTCCCCACACCGGAAGTCTCCGTCTGGCCGCTGGTTTTTCTAAACGCCCGGCTGTTCTTCATCGGCAGCGACGATGTATCGACTGAGGCGAAGAGGGATGCCGCTCGCGCCATAAATGAGGCACTCCAGTCGGGCTGGCAGGGCCTTGATATTGCCCAAAGGTTCCCGTTAGATGACATTGCAAAGGCACACGAGTTTGTCGAACATCCAAGAAATCCTGGACGAGTGATTGTGACGATCTGATGCACACTGGAGGGAACAACACCTCCCCCTATCGCACTGGAGGCAGGTCATGCGTCTTGGTGGATCGCAAAGCAGCTTTCGACTTGTGCTCTGTCGCTCCAATCCATAATATTTTGCATAGCCTCATCTGAAAATTCCCTGCCCAGGGGTAGACATGAGCGAGGAACTGGACGAATTAAAGGAAGCGGCGGAGCGAGCGAAAGAAATCCGCGCGCTGGCTCCGGTAACCCTGACCATGGCAGTCCTGGCTGTCTTGGTTGCCACGATTACGCTGTTGGGCCATCGCGCCCACACCGAAGAAATTCTGCTACAAACCCGCGCCACCGACCAGTGGAGTTACTATCAGGCCAAGAACATGCGCCGCAATAATCTGGAGGCGCTATCCGAGGTTCTTACCGCACTTGAGAATACGAAAGCCGAGTCCGCCGAGCAGGTGCAGAAGCGGTTTCACGAAGAGATCGACAAGTATCGTGATCAACAAAAGGATATCCAGACCGAGGCGCGCAGCCTCGAAACCGAGGTCCAGACTGCTAGCCGCCGCGCCGATCGTTTCGATCTGGGCGAAGTGTTCCTGGAAATTGCTCTCGTCGTGACTTCCATCACGCTGCTTACCGAGAAGCGAGGCTTTTGGTATTTCGGGCTTGTATTGGGCGCCGTCGGACTACTCTGTGCCGCCACCGGCTTTCTCGTTCACTGAATGAGAAGAATCGTGCATTTGGACGGGCACTCTCGGCCAATAGCAGTTGTCAAGAAAGAAACGACAACCTCTGATCCAGAAATCCAGTGGCTCCAATAGCTGCCGGCTTTTTCGAAACTGAGGTGACTTTGTGAGACACTCTCGAACACCGACGTTCGAGCGTGGCGCAGCGGCTGCACGCGAAGAGCCTTCTTCGCGACCGGTCAAAAGAGCCACCGACGGCCTTTGCGCCGAGTTACAGGCGGCATGGCAGGTTCTCACAAGGCTCGGCGAGGAGTTATCGCAAGCGTCATCCTCCCTGAGAGAAACGACTAAGTTCTGGGAACGTTGCACGCTACTCACACCTGGTACGAAGAGATCTCAGGGCAACTGCTTGCTTCCCCGGTAGAGCAACTGCTGAAGCTCCGGCCAACTCACAGAGCATTAGAAGCCCTCCACACGTGCGACCGTGAGGTTGCTGCCGAGACCATACGCGCGCGAAGACGTATCGACTCACGCTTTCAGCAGCTTCTGGTCCAAGCAACGCTTGATCTGTGCGAACCGTGGCGAATCTGGCGCGGCGGCAATCGCGTCGCAGAATGGCAGGGATGGGAACAGCGCCGCAGCACCTACGCCAAGGAAGCGATCGCCCTGCTGGACCGGTACAAGGTATGGGCGTCGCGTGGTGTGACGGATCCTCACCCCAGGATGAGAGAGAATCGAAGAACTCTCCCGCCGAAATGTGGTGGCGGCAGCAACACGCCGTTACGGCGGTACTTGAGATGGAACTCGCTTGTCGCGATTTGACGATGGCATGGTTCAGTTCAACAGAGCTCTTAGCAAGCGACAGTTACAGTAGCGGGGCGGCAATGCTCAGCAATTTGGTTGCCGATGAACCTTGTATGCCGGCAAAATTTCCGATTACGCTGGCCACAGCGACAACTTTGTCGCCAAGCAACCCGCTGACCAGGTTCGAACCTGTCTTCAGAAGTCCGTCGGTTACACTGCCTCCGCCCAAGGCGGCCCCAAAATTGTTGAGTAGGCTCGTGTCCAATCCGCTGCTTGAGAAGAGACCCATCAACTTCGAAGCGCCTCCCGGAGTGGAGACTTCATTGCAGGCAATGCCGGCAAGACTTGGTACAACCGCTGCCATTGCCTTCTGCGTGCTGGCTGGAGATTCCCCAATCAGCCCGGAAATTTTCGATAGCACATCTGGGGTGAGGTAATCCTTCGCTAGGTCAATGAGATTAAGCGCCGATACCTCTTCACTTACCGTTGGGTTCAGCAGGTGCTCACTAGGACTAGCCTCTTCGGCGAAGAGACCTCCAGCGAGGTCAAGGCCTGGGCGCACTGACAGCAGTGGCAAGCTGCTCGGCTTCCTCCGGCTTGTCGCGAAATTCGAACATGCCATGTGCGTTGATCTGGATTAGGCGCGCTACTAGGCCTGTCCAACCAGTTTGATGGCTTGCCCCAATTCCGGCACCATTGTCACCGTGAAAGTATTCGTAGAAAAGAATCAGATCTCGCCAGTAAGGGTCTTTCTGGAACTTCTCGGTGTAACCGTACACCGGACGCACTCCGTTCTGGCTGGTGAAAATGCGAATAAGGCGATGCGAGAGCTCGGCGCTGACTTCTTGCAGGTTCATAAGCCTACCGGAGCCAGTGGGGCACTCGACCTTGAAATCGGGTCCGAGATAGCTGTACCAGCGATATAGGGCATAGATAAGAACGAAGTTTATGGGAAACCAGATAGGGCCGCGCCAATTGGAGTTACCGCCGAACATGCCGGTGGTGGACTCGGCTGGTTCATAGGCGACGGTGAACGTATGCCCCTCAAGATTGAGTCTGTAGGGGTCGTTTTTGTAGCAGTGCGAGAGCGAACGGATACCGTAGTCGCTCAGGAACTCGTTGGGGTCGAGCATTCGCGCCAGAATCCGGCGCAATTTCTGGGGAGTAATCGCCGAGAGCATGCGGTTGCCGAGATAGCCCACTTTATCGATGTTGGTTAGGTTGCAAGTCACTTCAGGACAGCGCTTGGTGAGCCACCGCGAACGCTCTCCGAACCGCGGTAGACGGTTATACTCCACGTCGGTCACAACCATGCTGGCAGCGATAGGTAAGAGCCCGACCAGAGAACGCAGCTTCAAGCGGCTGGAATGGCCGCTGGGCAACCGTAGAAGATCGTAGTAAAAGCCGTCTTCCTCGTCGTAGAGTTCATCTTCATTGATGCCCATGCGATCCATCGCCGAGGCAATCTGGATGAAGTGTTCGTAAAACTTGTACCCGATCTCTTCGTACTCCGGCTCTTCCTGGGAGAGCTCCAGCGCCATTTCCAGCATGTTGAGGCAGTAAAGCGCCATCCACGCGGTGCCGTCGGCCTGTTCAAGAATGCCGCCGTCGGGAATGGCAGAGCTACGATCGAAGACCCCGATATTGTCGAGACCGAGAAAGCCTCCCTCGAAAACGTTGTTGCCCAAAGAATCCTTGCGGTTGACCCACCACGTAAAGTTGAGCAACAACTTCTGGAACACGCGCTGCAGAAATGCGCGATCGCCCTTGCCGATAGCGGCCTCTTCGTTGCAGTAGATGCGCCAGGCAGCGAGGCCTTGTACAGGAGGGTTCACGTCGCTGAAGTTCCATTCGTACGCCGGGATCTGTCCGTTAGGATGCATGAACCAGGGCTTGTGAATGAGTTCGACCTGCTTTTTGGCGAAGTCAGGATCGACCAGATAGAGCGCGATGGTGTGGAAGGCGAGGTCCCACGCTGCAAACCAGGGATACTCCCATTTGTCGGGCATGGAGATAATGTCGGCGGTGGAAAGGTGGACCCATGCGTCATTACGAGGGCGCTCGACTGTGGTGCCGTCAACATGAATCCAGCTGTAAACGTCATAGATATAGTGCTGCTTGGTCCAGAGCATGCCCGCGAGCGCCTGGCGCATGACGTTCGCCTGGTCTGGGGAGGTCTTTTCGGGGATCACAGTAGCGTAGAACTCGTCGGATTCCTGCTTGCGACGGTCAACCACCGCATCGAAGGACTTGACGTCGAATCCCGGGCTCTTCGCCGAACGCACAGGCTCAGTGATCGAGAGGCGGAGACAGAGCGACGTTGAGCCTTTCGCGGGGACCGCCAGCAGGTAGTGTGCTGCGGCCTTCGTCCCGCGCTGTGCAGGATTTACAGCGAACGCCTGCCGGTGAACGATGAAGTTGTTGATGCCGTCCTTCACATAAGGGGAGGAGTTGGGCAGACCGAAGATGCGCTCGTTGTTAGTTTCGTTCTCTGTGAAGAGGAGCTGCTTGGCTCCCTCGCAGAGGAGGTAGTAACTGCCGAGGTTGGGATGCGCAGCATGGATGGTCGGCTGTTCGAAATGGTCATAGGCCACCATCTCCGGCTTGACTCCGCCTGGCACCCAGGACCATGTGTTGCGATACCACAGCGTGGGAAGCAAGTGCAAGCTGGCGTCTTCGGGACCGCGATTGTGGATGGCGATGCGAATTAGGATGTCTTCTGGCGCAGCCTTGGCGTACTCGACGAAAATATCGAAGTAGCGATCGTCGTCAAAAACCCCGGTATCGATGAGTTCGTATTCGAAATCCTGGCGGGTGTGCTGCTTGTTGGTCGTAACGATGGCGCCGTAGGGGTAGGCTCGCTGCGGATACTTATACAGGTATTTCATGTACGAATGGGTGGGCGTGCTGTCCATGTAGAAGTAATATTCCTTGACATCCTCACCGTGGTTGCCCTCCGAATTCGTAAGGCCGAAGAGGCGCTCTTTTAGGATGGGATCATTCCCGTTCCAAAGCGCGAGGGCGAAGCACAGCAACTGCTGATCATCGCAGATGCCTCCCAGGCCGTCTTCGCCCCAGCGATAGGCTCGCGATCGGGCCTGGTCATGGGTGAAGTAGTTCCAGGCGTCGCCGTTCGTGCTGTAGTCCTCTCGGACTGTTCCCCATTGGCGTTCGCTTAAATAAGGCCCCCATTTCTTCCAGGGAGCTTGCTGCTGCCGGTCCTGGTACAAACGAACCTGCTCAGCGGTAGGATCCGACACTGGTACCTCCAGGGGGATGGAGCGTCAGACAAAGTGGCGGGCTTTTTTTCAACGCGAGATGTGCCGCAGATCCTTGATGGAGCTGGGCACGCCTTCATACCCGGATTTCCATTCGGGTACTTTTAGCGCATAACACTATATACCCAATCGAATCTGCCGGTGCGAAGATCGAGAATGACTCCGCACGGAGGATCCGCAGATCAGAAGCCTGTAGGATATCCTCGGATCGACCCCGGGGCGACCTCAGAATTAACGAAAT
>Ga0306921_10004087_pt1 | contig 14903 bp, 13 predicted proteins | sample sta12Cox44000080_FD_203760 | JGI IMG/M metagenome (GOLD analysis project Ga0306921, IMG submission 203760) | Lab enrichment of tropical soil microbial communities from Luquillo Experimental Forest, Puerto Rico - statoxic.12C.oxic.44.000.080 (v2)... | ecosystem: Environmental > Terrestrial >...
TGCGCGCCGACTCGGCTCGCCAGCTCATTATTTCTCAAAGGCAGCATGGGCGAAAGGCGCAAAAGGCAGCAGAGCGAGGCGGACCGGCATCGGGACGGCGATGCTCCATACCTTGTGGATCAGAAGAACGTAATGGCTACTGAAGATGCCGAGCAAACACAGCCCCACCAAGGCGATGCGCAGCCGCTTACGCCAGGTCTCGGAGGCCTCGGCCGCCGCGATGGAGACCGCCCGGTACCCTATGAGAGCCGCCAAGATCGTGAAGGGCGCCAAATCGAATCGATATCGAAGAGCCAAATACATCGCTCCAAAAACAACCAAGACGGCGGCGGCGTGCCCGATCAGTACCAAAAGAAGCAGCATCGCACCTTCCGCCGAAAGCGGCGGGTTCGACCAGAGGCGATATAACCCGACAGTACCCAGTAAAATTGTAAGCGGGTTCGTCAGAACCGGCGTTATCGGCGGCGCCTCTATAGCCTGGTAACGGCTATGCAAGAACTCGGCAAACGGAGGCACAGCCTTCAATACGTAAGGAATTCCGGTCGCATAATAAAATGCTCCGACCCACGCTCGGCCGAGACTGATTTCCCCGAAATCGCGGATCACGGCGAAGTCGTTCCGACGATGGAGGTTGCTAAAATCGTAATACTGATAATCGACAAACCTAAAGGGATTGCCCCATCGTTCGAAGTTCACTGTACCGGCTATGATGACAAATGAGATGAGGACGGCGATCGGCAGCGCGATGCGGGGATCACCCACCATCCCGTTGATCTTGCCGTGCGCGACACCCGCGCTTGTCATCGATAGGCGCTCATCGCGTGAGCCTGAATGACGTTTCCATGCTGCTCGGCCGATTTGCAGGATCGTACCGAGATAGAGCGCCCCGCCAATCGAGGCTCGGGTGTTTATCGCCAGCCCGGCAAGGGTCGCCAGCCAGACCAAATGGCGCGTCGCGAGGTGGCAACCCGGGAAAGCGACGCGCACTACGACGAGGTTAAATGTTGCGGCCATCACCGCCGACCATAGTATCGGCTCGTGATAGATCGAGGCCGAGCCGAGGATATAAAGTTGCGGCCCGCTCAGCACAGTTGCCACCACCATGACCCCGAGCAAACCGCGCATTCGGCTTCGGGGCGGCAGACTTTCGTGCACGATCACCAGCATTCGCAGCTGAACGGCGACATAGAGAACAACCGCGATCAGACACGACAAGCGCGCGAGCGAAGCCTCCGCGATCTCGACAAACGGCAATGCCGGAAGCCGCAACAACGCCGGAACGATGCCGAAATAGGCGTAGGCCCTGCCGTCGCGCGTAAACGCCTCGAAACCGATCGCTTCGCGATCGACCGTGAACTCCCCGCGCAACAGATGGACCAGCATGCTATCGAAAGCCTTGTCCAGCATCTCTGGCGCAAAAAGCCGGAAAGTTCCGTTGCTGAGTAGAAACAGGTAGTAGATGGCGGCCGCGGCCATCAGCGCAACGAAGCGCCAATCAGACGACAGCGATCGGAGATGGGCGCGTCTCAAGCGCCGATCCCGACATTGTTGTACCATTCTCGCAACGACACTAACGAATATATCCTGCGAAAGGGCTTAAATTCGCCAATAACGGATTCTGGTCTGAGCTTCCACCTTAATCTTCAGTGGTTCTATGACGCGGCTCCGCGGGGCGGGGCCGATGGCCTCAAAATCATTGCCTGCAGTCGAGGGATCACCGTGCTTTCGCTAGGACAATACGCCATCATTGCCGCGCGCGACCGCGATCTCGCAATCGGCGACCGCGCGAGCTTCAGAGTTAAGTTCGTTGCGCGGGGCGACGAGGTTGCCATCGACCTCGGGGCTTGACGCAGGGTAGCCGGTGGCGGTTTAGATCGGCCTCGAGTTTGCCCCGCGTTGAACCGATAGGAAAACGATGCCGAAAGTCACCTATGTACACCCAAACGGGGCGCGCGAAGTGCTCGACGTGCCGGTCGGCACCAGCGTTATGCGGGCGGCGATCGTCAACGGGGTCGACGGCATCGTCGCCGAGTGCGGTGGCGAGATGATGTGCGCCACCTGCCACGTCTATGTCGAGCCGGAGCAACTCGACCGCACCCCGCCCCAGTCGGACGACGAGAAGGCGATGCTCGAGTTCACCGCGAGTGAGCGCAAGCCTAACAGCCGGTTAAGCTGCCAACTCGTCGCGACCCCCGAACTCGACGGTCTCGTCGTCTATTTACCTGAGACGCAGGTCTGATGCCGGCTCCGGTCGCCGCCGTCATCGGCGCCGGCCAGGCCGGTTTCCAGGCTGCGGCGTCGCTCCGCGACGGTGGCTTCGCCGGCCGCATATTGCTGGTTGGCGACGAACCCGTTCTGCCCTACCAGCGCCCGCCGCTCTCTAAATCATACCTCGCCGGCCAGTCCAGGGTCGACGATCTATGGCTGCGGCCCGCCGAGTTTTACGCCAAACAGCAGATCGACCTGGTCTACGGCGACCCGGTGATAAAAATAGATCGCGGACAACGCCGCCTCCGCTTGGCCTCGGGCATCGAATTCTCGTGGGACCATCTCGTCCTTGCAACTGGAGCGGGGTGCCGGCTGCTGCCCGTTCCCGGAGCCGATCTCGACGGCGTCTTGGCGCTGCGCACTCTTTCCGATGCGGATGCGTTGCGGCAGAGGCTCAACGGGTCAAGCGAGGTTGTGGTTGTCGGCGCCGGCTTTATCGGCCTCGAATTCGCCGCCGTCGCGCTCGCTGCCGGTGCGCGGGTCCGTATCATCGAGATCACGCATCACCCGATGGGCCGGGTGGTTTCCGCCGCTGTTTCGAGGTTCTTTACCGAAGCCCATACCGGCTGGGGCGCCGAGGTCGCGCTCGGGACCGGATTAGCCCGAATCCTCGGCTCGGGCGGACGCGTCACTGGCGTCGAGACAACCGACGGCCGGCGTATCGCCGCGGATTTGGTCCTTATCTGCGTCGGCGTCAGTCCGAATGCCGCACTAGCGCGGGACGCTGGGCTGGCGGTCGACAACGGTATCGTCGTCGATGAATATCTGCGCACCAGCGACCCGGCGATCTCGGCGATTGGCGATTGCGCCAATTTCCCGACACCGTTCGCCCTCACTCGCGTCCGCCTCGAATCGGTCCAGAATGCGGCGGATCAAGGCCGTTGCGTAGCCGACCGTCTCTCTGGTCGGCCGGTGCCCTACCAGAAGGTGCCGTGGTTCTGGAGCGATCAGGGCGATCTCAAACTGCAGATAGCCGGCATCACGACGGGCCACGACAACTCGGTTCTGCGCGGCAACCCCGCCGATCGCAATTTCTCGGTATTCTGTTTTCGGGGCGCGCGTTTAATCGGCGTCGAATCTGTCAACCGAACCGCCGACCACGTCATCGCGCGCCGGCTATTGGCGGGCGACCCGGTGTTGTCTCCGGAACAGGCATCCGACGAGAGTTACGATCTGCGGGCCCACGCTCGCAGGTTGGCGGACCGCTGACAGATCGGTTCACTGAAATCGGTTGGCCGAATTTGGAGGCCATTGCCTATAGCTGGCATGGGAGGAGGAACAGATGGCGACAAAACCTTACATCATCGCACTAGAGGAACATTACTTCGACCCGGAGGTAAAGCGGCACATCAGCGGATTGGACGCAACCAATGTGCCCCGGATTGTCCAGCGTCTCGAAGACGTCGGTGAACTGCGCCTGCGGGAAATGGACGAGGCCGGCATCGATCTGCAGGTCTTGTCGCATGCCAACCCAGGACTGCAAAAACTGGATGCCGAGACGGCAGTCGGGTTGGCGCGGGGCGCCAATGACCGCCTCTATGAAACGGTCAGAGCGCATTCCGACCGGTTCGCCGCCTTTGCTGCGATCCCCACCCCCAATCCGAAAGCGGCGGCGGACGAGCTGGAGCGTAGTGTTACCAAGCTCGGCTTCAAAGGCGCGCTGGTCAACGGTCTGACGAACGGGGTCTTTCTCGATGACAAGCGTTTTTGGCCGATTTTCGAGCGGGCACAGGCGCTCGACGTGCCGCTCTATCTGCATCCCTCGATCCCGCATCCGGCGGTAATCGAGGCCTACTACAAAGACTATGTCGCACAATACCCGTCGCTGTTGCGGGCCGGCTGGGGCTTCACGGTCGAGACCGCGACGCAAGGCATTAGGATGGTGTTGAGCGGCGTGTTCGACGCTTATCCCGGTCTGAAAATCATTCTCGGCCACCTTGGCGAGGGGCTGCCGTTCTATCTGTGGCGCATCAATATGGGCCTGGCCCGTGACGGTAGAGGCGGCAAAGGTTTCCGCGACACCTTCTGCGAACACTTCTATATCACAACAAGCGGCTTCTTTTCCGATCCGGCTCTGCTGTGCTGCATGATGGAAATGGGAATCGATCGGCTCATGTTCTCGGTCGACTATCCGTTCGTCGACAATCCGCCGGGAACGAAATGGACCGAAACCCTGCCGTTGTGTAGCGAGGATAAGGAAAAGCTGCTTAACGGCAACGCCAAGCGGCTGCTGAAAATCAGCTAGCGACCGCTAAGCAACACGCATCTGGCTCGCGGGCTCGTCCTCTTTCTCACTTCCGCGATTCGGGCGGGGCGCCGCGGGGGCAATACCCTCAGCGCACCCGATCGCGCCGAGTTCCCGCTGGGGTCAGCCGGTCATCGCAGCGTGCTCTGCCGATGGCGGCAGGTGCCAACGCTGATCACGGTTTTCGAGCCGGCCAGCGCGGCGGTGGCGTTGCAATGCGATCCCGAGATGGTTCGGCCGGACCGCCATGCCGAATTCCCGTGACAAGTGGCTGAGGATCTCGTTCGCGGAAGCTCCGTGAGGATGCGCTTTGACGGCCTGCAGAGTGGCGTCGCTCAGCGACACGCTGGCCGCCGGTTTGCTACCGCGAGCTCTGCGCTGTCCGGCGGCCGCAGGCGCAGTCCTTGCTGGGCGCCCGCGCCGCCGCCTTTCGGCGGTGCCCGCGCTCCCGCCGAATCGCGTCAAGACGCGTTCGGCCACTTCCAGTTCATTGAGCTGATCAGCCAGCTTTGTCCGTTCGGCTTCGACCCGCGCCAGCCGCTCGGAAATCCGCTGCTTTTCCTGCCCAATCTCATTCAATGTCGCCATCTGGTCTCTCCCTCCTCATCTCCCAATAGCGAGCCCCTGGCACGCCATTGTGCCGATAGTCTCCGATAGATGGATGATTAGCGCATAGAAAAAAGGCTGCGTGCAAGAAATTATTACTATTTGACGACGTTTCGCACGGCCGCCGCATTGCGGCATTCACGGCGCGACCCCGAGCCGCAGAACGCTCAGGCCATGGTCTCCAATTTCATGCCCGGCGGCGTGGAGATCGGCCGCGCGGCAGCACGCGATTACTGTGGAAACGAGAATTAGTTATCAGCAGACGTTGCGAGGTCGCCCTTCCTGAGGTCGAGCCGAATCGAGCGTCATCAGTCCACCGGCGCGGGGCGCTGGATCGGTGGGGTCTTGCGCAAGCTTTGGGTCGCCGCGTGGGCAAGCGAAGCATTCGACGATAACGCACCACTGGCAAAGAGCTGTGGGTCGATTGCGCGCGTGATGCCTGGCAGTCACTGGCACGACCCGCTTCGGTCTGTCCTCGGCCGCGCGGGGCGATCACCGTTTCACCGTGTCCGCCAATGCAGGGACGCGGTTTCATAAGGTCCGAAGTCGCCATCGGATTGCGCCGGCGCCGGTGTCCCGCGATTATGAAGACGGATCGGAAGAAACGGGACTGACCAATGGCGTGGCGAATCGGCGTCGATTCCGGGGGCACATTCACCGATGTATGCCTGTTCGACGAGAGTAGCGGCCGCGTAGCGGTTTGGAAAATCTCCTCGACCCCCAGGGATCCTTCGTACGCTGTGGCGCAGGGGGTCTGCGAAGCCCTCGAACGGATCGCTGCCCAAACAAGCGATGTCTGTTATTTCGGACACGGGACAACCGTGGCGACCAATGCACTGATCCAACATCGCGGCGCACAGACCGGGTTGGTCACCAGTGACGGCTTTCGCGATCTTCTCGAAATCGGCCGTCAAAAAAGGCCGGACCTCTACGATCTGCAGGCCGACAAACCGCCCGTTCTCGTCGAGCGCGCGCTGCGCCGCGAAGTGCCGGAACGGTTGCGCCACGACGGGCATGTCGAAACTGCGCTGGACGAGATGGCGGTGCGCGACGCGGTGAGGGTCTTGCGGAATGCCGGTGCCAAGGCAGTCGCCGTCTGCTTCCTGTACAGCTTCCGAGACCCCGCCCATGAAGTGGCGGCGCACCGCATCGTGACGGAAGAATTCCCCGAAGCTTTCGTCTGCGCCTCGCATGAGGTCGCGCCGGAGTTTCGCGAATACGAGCGGCTGTCCACGACCGTGGTCAACGCCTATCTTGGACCCGTCATGGCTTATTATATTCGCGGCGTTGCCGACCGGCTAACCGCACTCGGGGTCACTGCGACACCATATCTGACGCAGTCAAACGGAGGTGTGATCGGGTTTGAAACGGCGGCGCGTCTGCCGGTGCGCACGGTGTTGTCGGGGCCGAGTACTGGCGTGGTCGGCGCCCGGGCTACGGCGCAGCTTGCCAGGGTACGGGACGTTATCACCTTCGACATGGGCGGCACGTCCACCGACGTCGCTCTGCTGCAAGACGGTGAGGTGAGCCTTGCTCGGGAGGCGGTGGTCCACGGCTATCCGATCAAGGCCCCGATGCTAGACATTCATACTGTCGGCGCCGGCGGCGGCTCGATCGCATTTGTCGACACCGGCGGCTTGCTCAAGGTCGGGCCGCGCAGCGCGGGCGCCGATCCGGGGCCGGCCTGCTACGACCGCGGTAATGACGAGCCGACCGTCACGGACGCCAATGTCGTCTTGTAGACTCGGAACCCGACCCATCTCCTCGGCGGCCGGATGACGGTGCGCAGTGATCTCGCGAGGGCGGCGATAGACCGCCTCGCGGTGAAGCTGAGCATGAATCCGCTGGCGACCGCGCAGGGCATAATCGCCGTGGTCACGGCAAACATGGCGCGGGCTATCCGCGTGATTAGTGTGCAGAGAGGCCACGATCCGCGTGATTACACGCTGGTCGCGTTTGGTGGTGCGGGACCGCTGCACGCTGCCCGGCTTGCGATCGAACTCGATATTCATCGCGTGCTGGTGCCGCGCAACCCCGGCATCCTCTGCGCAATGGGCCTGCTGCTGGCGGATTTGCGGACCGACTTCGCGGTGACACGCCTCCTTGCACTCTCTCCGGCGGCAATAGACGAGATCGAAGCGATCGTTGGCGAACTGCGCGGGCGCTGCGAGACATGGTTGGTCGACGCGGGCGTAGAAGCCGATGCCCGGCGAGTGGCAGTGTCTGCCGACATGCGTTATGCCGGTCAGAATTATGAGCTCTCCGTTCCATTGCCCGGCGGCCCGATTACACCGGTGACCATCGACGAAATTGCCAGCGCCTTTGTAGCTGAGCACGACCGGCTTTACGGCTTTGTCGCCGAGAACGAGCCGATCCAGCTCGTAACCTTCCGCGCCGAGGCGACCGGGATCGTGCGCAAAGCAACTATTCGCCCGGCGGTAGATGCTGGCCCAGACCCGCGCGCTGTAGAATCCGGCCGCCGCGACGTCTGGCTGCCCGAGATGGACGGGTTTGTTTCTTGCCCGCTCTACGATCGGGAGAGGTTGGCTGCCGGCAATCGTATTGCAGGGCCGGCAATCGTCGAACAGATGGACGCGACGACCTTGATCGTGCCGGGAGCTACCGCGACCGTCGATCCACATCTTAATTTGCTGATGGAGCTGTGATGAGCTCACCCCCCGGCAACCGCATTGACCCGATCACGATCGAGGTGATCGGCAGCGCGCTGTCGTCCATCGTCGAGGAGATGGGCGAGGCGCTGATCCGTGCCAGCTTTTCGACGAACATCAAGGAGCGCCGCGACTGCTCGACAGCGCTGTTCGACACACGCGGCACGACGTTGTGCCAAGCCGAGCACATCCCGATGCATCTCGGCAGCTTTATCGGAATCATTCCGGAGATTTTGAGGCGTCATCCAGCCGAGGCGATGCGGCCGGGCGATGTGTTCATTGGCAACGACGCTTATGCCGGGGCGGGCACCCACCTGCCCGACATCGTGCTGGGCGAGCCGATCTTTGTCGATGGCCGCATCATTGCCTGGGCGGTCAATACCGCACACCACGCCGACTTCGCCGACCGTGGGCACGCCCACATTTACCAGGAAGGGTTGCGGATCCCACCGATCCGGCTGTATCGCGCTGGCGAATTGCAGACTGACGTTCAGGAGCTGATCCTCCTTAATTGCCAGGTCCCGCGCGAGCGCCTGTCAGACTTGCGGGCACAGATGGCGGCCAACCGATTGGGTGTGCAGCGTATGCAGGCGCTGTGCGGCAAATACGGCGCCGACACTGTCCTCGCCGTCGGCGACGCGCTTCAGGACTACGCCGAGCGCAAGATGCGCGCCGGGATTGCGGCATTGCCGGACGGCACCTACCGCTTTGCCGACACCTACGACAATCCCGAGCTCGGTCGCGCCCTTCCCGTCTCGGTCGAGATCACGATCGAGGGCAGCGAGATGCGGCTGCATTTCGACAGCCCGCCGCAAATGCGGGCCGGGATCAACATGATCTACACGGCACTGCTGTCGAGCGTCTATTATGCGGTCAAGGCGGTGGTCGATCCGACGATCCTGCCAAATTCAGGGCTCGCCCGCCCGATCACCGTCACCGCACCGCTCGGCACGGTGATGAACGCCACCCACCCGGCGGCGGTCAACGGCCGCACCAGCACCTGCCAGCGCGCCGCCGATCTGGTGATCGGCGCATTGGCGCAGGCGGCACCGGAGCGCTGCATCGCCGCCGGCAACGGCTCCTGTGCAACCGCGAGCTTTGCCGGGGTCGACCCGTTGGATGGGCATCTCTGGGTCTATCTCGAAACCATCGGCGGCGGCTCCGGCGCCCGCGCCGGCAAAGACGGGCTCGACGGCGTCCATGTCCACATGACCAATACCTCGAACCTGCCGGTCGAAGCGCTCGAAGTCGAGTACCCGCTGACGGTATTGCGCTACGAGCTGGTCGACGGCTCGGGCGGGGCTGGCCGGTTTCGCGGCGGGATGGGATTGCGGCGTGTCTACCGCGCCGAGGCGGAATGCTACCTGCGGCTCGACGGCTCGCGGCTGCTGACCCCGCCTTGGGGTCTCGCCGGCGGAGAGCCCGGCGGGTGCGGCGCCTTCCGGTTCGGTGACGGGGTTGAGCCGTTTGTCGGCGGAAGCGGTCGTCTGCGCGCCGGAGAAACGGTGGAGATCATCACTCCCGGCGCAGGCGGCTATGGTCCGCCGCGCACGGGACCGCCCGCTGTCGAGCGCGACGTCCGTGGTCAGCCCAGTGGTCTCACTACCGCGGAGGTGACGTGTCCCAGCATCTGAGATAATTGAAGCGACGGCCGGCAGCTAAAGGTGAAATCTGACTTCAGGGGAGCCTGAGCGGATGACCCCGCCTCGCCGGCGATTAGCGCGGGCCGCCTCCGACCGTTTCCGCCGGCGACTCGCCGAAACGGCGGCGGTAGGCCGCCGTGAAGCGCCCGGGATTAGTAAAGCCGTAGCGGCGTGACACCTCGGCGATCGAGGCGTCCGTCATGCGCCGACTGAACTCGCCATGCACTTGCTCCAGCCGGATCACGTGGAGTGCCGCGAGCGGCGTGGTGTCGCGGAACCGGCGAAACACCGCATTGAGCGTCCTGACACTACAACCCGCCGCCGCCGCGACCTGCTCCATGCGAATGGGGAGAACGGCGTGTGCCCGCATAAACTCGTCGGCGCGCCGCACATAGGCCGGGGCCACACCGGACCGGCCGCTCCCCAACCGGTCCAGGTAGTTGTGCGCAACGCCTCGAAGCACCAATGACACCACCAGATCGGTCAGGAACGCCAGTGCCACCGGGCTGTCGGCCACCCCGCCTCGCCGCTCCATCTCGCCGATCAGGAAGTCGATCTGACCTCTCAGGCTGGCGGCGAGCCCGCTGTTCCAGTCGATCCCGGGCTTGAAGGCAAGACGTTCGCGCAACCGGTTGTCGAGCAAGCCTTCCAGCGCATGCTCCAGCGCTGAGGCCTCTATATATAAGATTTCGCGCACAGTGAGATCGCTCGTCAACAACCGGGTGCCGGGGGTGAATCGAAAGACGAGGCCATCGCTGCCGGCACCGATTGTTTCGTGGCCGTGCTGGATCAAGCTCGTCCGGCCATGGAGCAGCGCATAGAAGGCAAAATAAGCTGCATCGCCGCCGACATCGACCTCAGTCGCAAAACGATCCTCACAAGTGGAAGTCGCGATGCCGCCAAATATCCGCCCCGTAAATCTGCTGATCGGTTTATCGAAGCGGACCCGCATCAGATCGCGGTCCTGCAACCGCCTCGCAAACGACACCCCCTGTGCGGAAGTGCTCATCTCCCTGGGATCGAGCACATCGAAAACGGTCAGATCGCCGGACATGGCGCGGTGTTTGGCAGACCGTTGCAGGACCGCGGTGTCCAATCCGCCGGAATCGACCACGTCGAGGCTGGAAGAAGGGCTGAGTGCGGGGTTCGCCGGGAATCCGGGTATTGCCACTTGGCTGCGCTCCTCTTCCCCGTCTATTGGGCGAGCCTCACCCCCGCCGAGCTCACGACTCGGAACAGACAGATCTAGCAGCGTTTGGACAATTTTGGCAACGAACGCAGGAAATGGCCGGAGGTCAGCGTTTCGGGTGCGGCCCCTCCTGACCAGATCCTAAAACGCGCGGATACCGGATCCCGCTCGAGGGTCCGCCACCTGAACAGGAGAGGACGAATGCCATTGTCCATCGGAGAGACTGCACCGGATTTTCGGGCAGAAACGACCCACGGTCCGATCAGCTTCCATGAGTACCTCGGAAATTCGTGGTGTGTGCTGTTCTCGCACCCGAAGGATTTCACCCCGGTCTGCACTACCGAGCTCGGCTACATGGCTCGGATCAAGCCCGAATTCGACAGGCGCGGCGTCAAGATCGTCGGGCTCAGCGTCGACAGCATCGACAACCATGCGAATTGGTCGAAGGACATCGCTGCGGTGGCGGGTGTGGCGCCGAATTATCCGATGATCGGCGATACCGATCTCAAGGTCGCGAAACTTTACGGCATGCTGCCAGCTTCGGCTGAAGGCAGTTCCGCGGCCCGCACGCCTGCGGACAACGCTACGGTACGCACCGTCTACGTCATTGGGCCGGACAAGCAGATCAAGGCCATGATCTCCTACCCGATGAGCACCGGGCGCAATTTCGACGAGGTACTGCGTCTGGTCGACTCCGTACAGCTTACCGCCACAGCGAAAGTCGCAACGCCGGTCAATTGGAAGCAAGGCGAGGACGTGATCATCTCGCCGGCGGTGCAGGACGCAGAAGCGAAGGAACGCTTCCCCGGCGGCTGGAAGGCGCCGCTGCCGTACATGCGCGTCGTGCCGCAGCCGTACGTCTGAGTGCCATCACCGATCCGGGACGGCGCACCGGTCGACCGGCGCGCCACCGGTATACTTCGCCGTACAAAAATAGGACGGTAAAGGCCGTCATAAATATCCGACCTGACCGGATTAATGGAGGATCAGATATGAGCGGCACGACCGACCAATTCGAGGGTAGGTGCCTCTGCGGCGCGGTGCGTTTTACTGCGACAAGTCAACCGAAGGGCGTATATTGGTGCCACTGCCAAAGTTGCCGCAGGCATACAGGCGCGCCTGTTTCGGTCTTTGTCGCATTCGAACGCCCGGCTTATAGAGTCACGCAGGGTGAGATAACCAAGTTCGATTCGACGCCGGGCAGAACCACACGGGGGTTTTGCGCCCGATGCGGATCCACATTGACTTGCGAAACCGTGGGACTGCCGACCGAGACGCATTTTCATGTCGGCGCATTCGACCGCGCGGGCGAGCTCCAGCCGACCCGGCACTTCTTCGCTGAGGAGCATCTACCGTGGTTCCCGATGGCGACTGACCGCGCGACCTGAAACAGGCCGTTCGCTTTGGGGGCCGCGCGCCTCGCGCGGTCCTCGTCACCTTCTGCCGACAGTGAGAAACAGGTCATGCCCGACTTCGATCGGTTCAACGCCGGCCTTCGCGTCGCGCCCAATGAACTGTCTCGTCAAACCATCGGGCCCACACCTTCACCAAGCGTTCTGATCGTCGGTGCCGGACCGGGCGGATTATTCGCCGCGTGCGAACTTCTACGCCATGGCGTCAAGCCGCGCATCGTCGAGCGAAGGCTCGCACCGCATCGCGAGACGCGTGGCACCCTTCTCCAGCCAGCGGTAATGGAGATGCTCGATCGAGCCGGCTTGGCTCAGCCTTTTCTTCGCGCCGGCGTGCACATCAGGCGCCTTCAACTCCTCGGTCCCGGTTTGCAGGAAATCGGGAGCGAGAATTTCGCTGATACCGGTTGTCGCTATGATTTTCAGTGCAGCCAGCCGCAATGGCGCACCGAGGCGATTCTGCGCGAGCATTTGGGCAATCGTGGCCTAGCAGTGGAATTTGGCACCGAAGTGACGTCGATCGAAGATGATCCGGACGGCGTGCGCGTGGCGCTTGATACCGGCGGGCAAACGGAGACCGTTACGGCCGCTTACCTGTTGGGCGCGGGCGGTGGCCACAGCATAACGAGGCACTCGATGCACGAGCATCTGACGGGCGAGACCTACTACGGTCGGTATCTCGTCGCCGATGCGAAAGTTCGCCTAGCTTGCGCGCCAGAATGCGGCCGCCTCGTCGTGGGGCCGACCGGCTTCGTGGTGCTCTCACCGCTGCCGGATAGCCGCTGGCTGATTTTCGTCAATTGCGACGAGGCTCAAACGCAGAGCGAACCGCCGACGGCAGCCGAACTGGGGGCGCTGCTCAATGCCCGGACCGGCGTCGACGTGGGATTGGGCGATCTCCGTTGGGTTTCCCAGTTCAAGATGCACAAGCGCCTGGTTACGCACCTGAGCGATGGGCGACGCTTCTTGTTGGGCGACGCCGCCCACATGTCCAGTCCGCTCGGCGGGGAGGGGCTCAACTCGGCGCTGATGGACGCAGCTGACATCGCCTGGAAACTTGCTCTTGTTGTGCGCGGTGCTGCCAAGCCGTCACTGCTCAACAGCTACGCGATCGAGCGGGGACTTGCCGACCGCCACGTTCTGGAGGTCTCGGACGAGGTGCATCGCCTTGTGACTGGGCTTGTCGCGATGTGCGACGGCGGCGGCGTGCTGTCCTTACCGCCGGGGGATCCGGCGGAGAATCTAGCGGGGGTGCGCAAGCGGTTGATGCTCGATGTTTCATACGCCGGAAGTCCGCTCATCGGTCAGGCCGGCGGCGCAACGGCTGGAGGACCATCACCGGGAGAGCGCTTCCCGGCCCGCCACTCGCTGAGTGGAACAGGTCACCATTTGATCGTGTTTGGCGCGGCGCCTCGCCTAGACCGTCTCCGCGCGCGCTGGGGTCAACTCGTCTCGATTTTGGATGCTGCAAGCGCACAGTTCGAGGCGACCGAGGCTGGTGTGCCTAATGGCGGGGCCGTCCTCGTGCGGCCGGACGGCTTCATTGGGTTCCGCGCCGCCCCCGCCGACGAGATGACGATGGGTGCGCTTGACGCTCATTTGGCGACTTATCTCGTGCCCGAATTCCGAGCGCGCTGCGACCCTACCGCCGGCGATGTCCGTCGAGTTGATCTGACATGACTGCGTACATAACTGCAATCGATCGATAGATAGCGCCTGTAACAGAATGGTCCGCACAGGACTAACGCCATCGGTAAATATTTTGAGGCAAGTCCGGACCCTCTTTTCAATGAGCTTTTAATCCTCGGCAAAAAGCGCAGCAGTGATTTTGGGCTAATTCACGCGGCCGGCCGGCTGGAGGGCAAAGCGATGCCCATAACCAGTCCGCATAACGCTGCCAGGATGCAACGCGCTGCTGCTCTGCTGCTGAGACGAAAGATCACCCGACCGCCGTGCCGCTCGTGTTGCGCACTCGAGGTAGCGCACCGCGAGATAGACGGTCCGCTGCTGATTATCGGGCAACCATTCTGGACATTTTTGATCCCATGCGCGAAGGCCGAGTCTTGGTCAGTCCCGCTTTGCTTCCCCTTCGATCGTGCGTCATTTAATCCAACGCCTGGAGAGATGCGAGCGCGGGAGCGGTCGCGCGCGGCCATTCACAAAGGGACAATACACATGGGTGACACCAAGACGGAGCCATTCTGTCTCGAAGAGGCGACGATCGAAGAGTTGCAAGCGGCTATCAAAGCGGGGCGCACGACCTGCGTCGCGGTTGTCCGGCATTACATCGACCGGGTGCGCGCCTACAATGGGGTGTGCAGCGTGCTGGTCACCGCAGACGGGGCGCCAGTGCCCGAGGCCACCGGTGCCATTCGGGCCATGGCGCCGCTGCAGTTCCCGACCGAGACTGTCGCGGCCTCGAAGGTCTTCCCCGATCTCGACAGGTACCTGGGGCCGCCGCTCGAATTCGGCCGCATGGAGGCGACCGCTTCCGATCCTTCAGTGCAGCAGCAATATGGGATGATCGTCGGCCGGCCCAATGCCGGTCAGCTCAGTGCGCTCGCCACGCTCAACATCAGGGGCGAGCGGTCGGTCACCTGCCGCGGCGAATTCGACCGGCATCCCGGCGAGGGACCGCTGCCGCCGGGCGCACCCGCGGTCTGTGAGCAATTCCGCCAACTCCCCGATGCGCTCGAACGCGCCGCTGCGCTCGACGCGGCCTACGGGCGCAACCCCGATCTCGACAAGATGCCGATGTACGGCGTGGTCTTCTCGTTCAAGGACCCGTTCGACACCAAGGACATGCGCACGACCGCCGGGGGCGACGCGGCCTATGACATCGATTTCCCGGCGCGCGACCAGGTTTTGGTTGAG
>Ga0306921_10004092_pt1 | contig 14896 bp, 10 predicted proteins | sample sta12Cox44000080_FD_203760 | JGI IMG/M metagenome (GOLD analysis project Ga0306921, IMG submission 203760) | Lab enrichment of tropical soil microbial communities from Luquillo Experimental Forest, Puerto Rico - statoxic.12C.oxic.44.000.080 (v2)... | ecosystem: Environmental > Terrestrial >...
TGCGCGGCTATTTGTTCAAGATCCGGCAAGACCTCAAGCAAGAGGGCATAAGCGTCGCGCACTTTCGAGGGCGTGCACTAGCTGCAGCCGACGCGTTTGCGGCGATACCATACCGCGAGCTTCGCCGGCCATATCTGCGCCCTCATCGTGGTCGCAAGTATGACCCCGTGGCGACCGTGACGGATGATGACCTCGCGCAGGAGGTGGCCGAAGAAAAAGCACGGGTCAGGGCTGTGGTCGAGATCTTCGAGCGCTTCGATCGCCGCCTCGCCGACCGCCACTGCCTCACGTACGCGGACATCCTCGCCCAGGCTGAAGCCGCGCTGGTTGCAAGCCCTAGCCTGCGCGAGGAGCTGCGTGACCGGTACCGCTGCTGCATCGTCGATGAGTACCAAGACACCGATCTCGCCCAACACCGGTTCTTGGAGGCGTTGTTCGGCGCCGGTTTTGCGCGCGTCATGGTGGTGGGCGACGTCCTGCAGAGCATCTACAGCTTCCGCGGCGCGCATCCACAAAACGTTGAAATCTTCAAGCAAGCCGAACCCACCGTGACATATACGCTGTCTGAGAACCGGCGCTCGAGGCAAGAGATCTTGAACCTCGCACACGAGATCGTGACCGGCGCGCATCCCGATGCGGTGGCGTTAGCGGCTGCTCGTGGCAGCGCCGGCGAGCAAATAGTACACGTCTCAAGCTTATGGGATGAGGACCCAGCTGACGCGCCAACGCCGCACGGCCGCACCGACGGCTACATCCCATTCGATCAAGCGCGGGTCCTCGAAGCGCGAGCGGTCGCACGGCGCATCGCGCATTTGCTGCACTCCGGCATGCGCGTGCACGAACGCGACGGCGCTCTCGTTGGCATCGCACCTCAGCACATCGCCATTCTCTCACGCACAAAATTGAACGTCGGCCCGGTCACCGACGCGCTGCTCGAAGCCGGGATTCCATTCAAGCTGGTTGGCGGCGTCGGATTCTACGACGCGCCTGAGATCCGCGACGCCTTGGCCTGGCTCCGTCTGCTTGCGGACCCATTTAATTCTCACGCCCTGACGAGAGCATTGCAATCAGCGACGATCGGTGCAGGCGATGCCGTCGTCGCTCGCCTTGCGCGAAATGTCCGCGGCGACCCGGCATCATTCGCACGAGAAGTGCTCACAGGGGCGGTGCCGGAAGGCGACGATGACGAGGCGCAGCGTGCGCGCGACGCAGCCGTTGCCATTCGCGCGCTCCTCGACGAGCTCGCGCCGTATGCAGCCTTGCCGCTTTTGAACGCACTGCGTGCGGTGTACGAGCGCACGGGAATGGAACGCTTGTATCGTGAGAGTGCGCAGCCCAGAGCGGCGCAAGCGCGGGCAAATCTTGACAAGCTGGAAGCGCTGGCTCGAGGGTTCGCCGCGGATACGCCTGGCGCACAACCCAGCGATTTCGTCGCGTTTGTCGGCGAGCTTCAAGGCGTCGATTATGACGAACGCGAGGCAGACGTGCCCGCTGCGGATGCAGTGACCATCTCCACGATCCACTCCGCAAAAGGTTTGGAGTGGCCGGTCGTGTTCGTTCTCAGCGTGTGGCCCGACGAGCGCAAAGGACCGCGCTTATTCGTGCATGACGACGGCGCTTTGCTGTACGGCGAGGCCGCGGACGGCAGCCGGCCGTTTCACTACCGTGCGGTGACAGAGCATGCCGACAATGCAGGCTGGCTGCCGCGGAAGGACGAGCGTCCAAAGGACGACACAGAGGAACGCCGTCTGCTCTACGTCGCAATCACACGCGCTCGCGACCGGCTTTTTGTGAGCGGCTTGCGCGGGCGGCCATCGAAGGCCAACCCGCAAGGGGCAACCCACAAGTTCCTCACCGCGGTTTACAACTGGCTGCACGCGCACGGGTGGTTGCGTGACGACCATCGGGAGCTTCCAACACCTCCGCGCTGGACGCCGCCCGATCACGCGACGGTCACGGCTCCTATTTTGCGACCGGTGCATTCGGCGAACGTACGGGGAACGTGCCCGCCCCTTTCCTACTCGCTCATGGCCGACTTTGAGCAGTGCGCGCGACGAGCTGTGTACCGTGCGGGCCTGCGGTTGCCGCAAGTCGCGACACCGCAGCGCCGGGCGCGCGCGCGGCGAGGCTGGGACGACCCCGTTGACTCAGTCGCTCTACAATCTCCGCAGGGCTGCGCAGATGACGACTCCTTGCTCAAGGCGGGCGACTACGGCGCGATGGTGCACAAAGCGCTGGAGCTGTGGGCGCTAGCAAAGCGAGACGGCGCTTCGACGCCGATCCCCCAACTCGTGGACGACGCCGGTCGCGCGCTTGATCTTTGTCCGGGTGGTGAGGAATGGCGCGCGGCGATCAGCTCGGTTGAACACGTGGCTCGCGCGTTTGAGGGATGGACGGTGCTGCTGGCGGAGGCGCCGTTCACCATCGACGCCGGCAGCGAAGGGGATCCGCAACTGCTCTTAGGCTATCTGGATCTGCTGGCCCGAGACGAGCACGGCCGAGTGTGCCTCGTGGACTACAAGTCTGGTGGCGCGCTCGGCTCGGAGTTTGGTCTACAGCTCGCGCTCTACCGCAGAGCAGCCAAGTCCGTCTACGGTATCGACATCGAGCGCTCGTACATCGGACGCGTCAAAGAGGGCGCCTTCGCGCTCGAGGCGGTCAGCCCAGTGAACGACGACGAGGTCCGCGCGACGATCACGCGCGTGCGGCAAGGCTTTGTGGGTCGCGACAGCAGAGCCCATGCCGGAGCCTGGTGCGGCAAGTGCGGCTACCGCGCAGCTCCGTGCATGGACTACAAGCGCTGACAGACTAGAGGCTTAGTGCGTGCGAAAATCCTCTTCACGTACACAGCCGTTGCGCTGGTGCTCGAACGTACCTAGCGGCCGCATGAAGCTGCGTGGCGCGAAAACGTGCTCGTCATCTCCGTGCGGAGCAAGCTCGATCATACGACCGAGGACGTTATGCGTCATGCGCTGCAGCGACGGCGTGACATTGTTCTGACCCGCGCTGGATCCGCCTGGGTACAAGTCCCACGACCAGTCCATCGAGCCCGACGCCCACACGTAGTTGCCCGCATGACTGCAATAGATCGACGAGTTCTGCGTCATGATCACGCCGGATACAGTGAGAAACGGCGACGAGGACAGCAACGTGTAGCCAGTACCGTCAGGCAAACCGACGGTCGGATCGTAGGAGTCGATTTCGTAGCCCGCGACCTCTGCTTTCACCGGCACGCCTGCGTGCAGAGCGGTGCCTTCAAACGCCCAGTAGTTCGTGTTCTCAGGCACCCACGGCTGACCGCCCCAATTCATGAATCCATTGAATGGTAACTGCACACCGATCAAGCGTTGTTCGGGCCGGCCGAGGTTGCGCCAGTTGATGGTCTGGAGCTCTGGATGGGTAAATCGAATCGGGTCGGGCTCCTCGAGTTTGTACCCGACCACGATACGGCGGTCGACGCCGAAGAGCGGCTCGTAGCGCACTTGCCAATAGATCTCGTTGCCGCTGAGGAACGCAAGGCCAACGCCGGCGTCGCGCGCGGCATACAAGCCGTTGTAGCTGTTCATCGTTTGGTATTCCGCATGGCCGGCGATGATGACGACCTTGTGGCGCTGCAGGATCCAAGGCTGGGCATCGATGAGCGGGTCGGGCGCGTAGGTCACGTCGTAGCCTGAACGCTCGAGAAATCCGATCATCTCGGGCTCAAAGTCATACACACCGCCGTCGCCCGGATTTGTGTACTCCCAGCTGAACGGCCGATCGAAGGTGACCTTCGTCGCCGGAACCCCACCGGCGCTCGAGAAGTCATACAGGCTATGCCCTGTCAGCGGCAGCGCAGACCCGCTCGGATCGTTGACGTCATACGGAAAGTCGTTGTAGGCCTCATACGTGTTGAGCGACGAGATCATGATGAGGTCTGAGTGCCGGTTGGGCTCCACAACCCAAAACGGCGCGAGCGATTGATACTTGCTTGGCGTGCTCATCACCGCAACATAGACCCCGGAGATCCAATGATGCGGGATATGCACGACTGCGGACGTCGTCCAGTTGCAGAAATTCATCCGCGTGGCCACGACCATGCCGCACTTTGGTTGGCGCGTTCCCGCGAACGGACCGAGATGCGCCATCCAGCGGCCGTTGGCCCCATGATAGTCGCCCAGCCGGAACACGTCGACCGTGAACGGCTGCGCCGGCGTCGTCGTCACCTTGAGAGTGACGGCGCCGCCGGGCTCGACCGTCTCGTTGCCCACATACCCTTTGACTTGGAGTCCGATGTCGTCGCTGATCGTGTAGCCAGGCCAGGGCAGCGTCCATCCCGTGCTGCCAGGGTTCATATTCTCGCGGACGATGCGATTCGGTCCATCTTCGTCTGCGCGCGCAAACCCCGATGGCGCCGAGAACGAGAGCAACGCAAGAGCTACACCAGCCGCAATTCCTGCTGCATGCCTCATCATAACAATCCTTTCGAGCCGTTCGAACAGTAACGCACGTATTGCGTGGCACTCGCAAATGTGACACGCTCTGACTGCGGACTATCGACCTTGATTGCGCCTTACCCTGCTGCAACCAAATGTCCGAGTGAAATTACCCGCGTGGTGGCAGTGTACGGGACTGAGTGCTCGCTTGCTGGGCTTTGCCGGTGGAAAACACCGGCACCCTCGTCAGCGCGTTATCTCGTGCAGAATGAAGCTGTTGCCTTCGGTGTCGAGCGCGAAGGCCAAAAGACAGCCGCCCGTGTCGTAGATCTTCGCCTCGTCCTCGAAGACGATCCCATCAGCCTTGCACGCTTCGACTGCCGTCTTGATGTTCTTGACGCCGAAGTGCACGCCGCCGCTTTTCTCCCATGGCGATCCCGGCGGCTTCACGATACCGAACGTTTCCCCGCTCGGAAACGTCCACTCGACACCGATGGGCAAGAATTCCAGCGTCGGCGCGAAGCCCAACAAGTCCGTATAGAATTTTTTCGCCCGGTCAACATCGCTGACCAAATACGAGGTGGTATCGATTCCGCGGATGCCCACCGTGCTCGCCGTCGCCATAGCTGCTCCTCTTTTGGGAAATTGGGGCGGCATAGGTACCGCGCAGCGGCGGGCGTCTCCTATCAGCTGGAGGAGGCGGTTTTGATCTTGCTTGCCAGCAGGGGATGCGCACGCAGCGCCGCGAGCTCGTCTGCGCCGAGCGCTTGCGGCCGGTCGCGGTCCGTATCGACGATGCACAAGAAACCGAACGCGTCATCGCCTTGGTTGACGAATTGATGGCGGGCGTTTGCCGGGACGTAGATATGATCGAACTCCTCGACGTCGTGCACCTCGTCGCCGACGATAGCGTAGCCGCGGCCACGAACGCAGATAACCGAGTGGATGTGCTCGTGACGTTCGAGGCTTGTGAACCCGCCGGGACCTACTTCGAAGTAGCGCACGTCGAAGCGGCCGCCCTCGTCGCGGCCCTTGATGATGTGGCGCTTGGTGTCACGCCATGACCGGCCCGATCCATCGCTGTGCTCGTCCGCGTACGATGTCGGATGCACGTCTTGCCAGGTGAAGGACCGCTGATCGAATTTCTTCTTCATTGGTGCAGGCGGCTTTCTTGCGGGTAGACGACGACTTTGAGTGCCGCTTCGGGATTTTTCACCATGGCGTATGCTTGGGCCGCTTCCTCGAGTCCAAAGCGGTGCGTGAAAAGCGGTTCCACCGGCAGGCCCTGCTCTAAGAGCGTAAGCGCGGCCCGAGTATCGTCGGGACCGGCCGAGTAGCTCGTGATGACGCTGACATCTTTGAAGAAGAGACCGCCGACGTCGAGCGGCCATGGGTCGCCGGGCTGCAGCGGCGTGAAGATGACGATAGACCCGCCGGGCGCCACACATGATGCGGCCGCATCAAGCGCCGCCCGTGATCCCGGCGTGACAAAGATAATTTCCGCACCGGCGCCATCGGTCGCCGCACGGACTTGTTCGCCCAGCGAATCGCGGGCGTCGATCGCGGCATCGGCGCCGAAGCGTGCGGCAAGCGCCAGCCGCGATGGTACTCTGTCGGCGCCAAGCACGAGCCCAGCTCCACCATGGCGGGCGAGCAGCGCGTGCATCATCCCCATCGCACCGAGGCCGATCACGAGCACCCGGTCGCCGGCATGCAACCCCGAACGCCGCACCGACTTGCAAACCGTCGCCAGCGGTTCGATGAGCGTCGCGACCTCGTCTTTCAGATGCTCGGGAACGCGCAACACGTCGTGTCGCACGCTTTCAGCGGGAACGATAGCCAGTTGAGAGAGTGCCCCGGGATTGAGCTTCGTCGCGCGCCAGGTCGCGCATTGCACGTAGTCGCCGCGCAGACAACGCCGGCATGACATGCATGGCGCGTGATGGTGAACAAAGAGCCGCTCACCGGACTCGAAGGGCGCACCATGCGAGGGCCGCGCATCTTTATCCGCTGCGACCACAACAGTCACCGGCTCGTGGCCGAGGACAAAGGGCGCCTTGCTATCCGCGTACCACGCGAGCACCTCGCTCGCGCACAAGCCGCAGGCGTTCACACGCACGAGCAATTCGCCAGGACCCGGCTCGGGTAGCTGCATTTTGCGCACGCTGACCTGGCCGCCGGATTCGTATACCGCCGCGCGCGTCATCACGGCTTTGCCGACCTTCATATCCACTGCGCTTGTCCTGGCCCAGGAATGAGCGCATACTTATGTCCTGCCCGGTGGTCGAGCATCTCAAAGGCTTGCGCGAGCGATGCAAGCGGCAAGACGCCGGAGATGAGATCGCGAGCCGGCAGGACTCCCGTCACCAACAGATCGCGCGCTTCACGCACATCGTCAGGCGTGAAGTGAAAGCTGCCGAGAATAGCTAGCTCGTCATAATGCACACGCGTTGCATCAAGCGGCACGTGTGTGCCTTTGGGCAAGCCGCTAAACGCCAACACTCGGCCTCCCGGCGCCACTAACCGCACGGCCTCTTGCCACGACTCCGACGTGCCGGCGCACTCGATGACGGCGGGAAACGACCCCGCACGCTCAGGGGGCAGTGAATCGAAGTCCGCGACCACAGTCGACGCTGCACCAAGTCTTGCCGCAAGCTCGCGCCGGCGGTCGTCGCGCGCGAACACAGTCGTGCTGATGCCCGCGTGCTTGGCATACACCAAATGCAAAAGACCGATAACCCCCGCGCCGATGATGGCCAGCTCGTGCGGCATCGGCGTACGCGCATTCGCCCGGCGCAACACGTTCCAGCCGTGCACCACGCACGAAAAGGGCTCCAAAAATGCGGCCTCGATATATCCGAGCCCCTGCGGTTTAACGAACAGGTTGCGCGCGACCACCTTGGCCGGCAGCCGTAGGTAGTCGGCATAGGCGCCGAGCGCCATATCGTCTGTGATATGCTCGCACAGGTTCTCGTCGCCTGCGGCGCATCGCGCACAGCTTCCGCAGGGCGCGGTCTGCACCCACATGACGGCCTCCCCCGGCCGCACCGAGCGCACGCCGTCGCCGACCGCGACGACGTCCCCAGACGCTTCGTGGCCAAACGGGCCGAAAGCGAGCTTGGGATGGCCGCGGCGATAGGTTTTGAGATCCGTGCCGCAGGTCAATGCAGCGCGGATTTTGACGATGACTTCACCCGGGCCCGGCGTGGGAGCCGCCAAGTCCTCCCAATCGATCGTGTTGGGGCTGGCAAGAATGGCGCGGCGCACGTCAGATCTCCCATTCCCACGGATTCCACAACGTGCTCACCGCGTGTGATGGCCTGTAATTGCGAAAATCCGTGTTCAGCGCGCTCAAGCGCCTGGAGTTGAGCATGAAGACGACCGGCTCGTCCTCGGTGAGGATCTCTTGGATCTTGAAATAGGCCAGCTTGCGCGTTTCCTGGTCGTAGGAGGTCATCGCTATATGTTCTTGCGCGTCGAGCTCGTGGTTGCAGTAGCGGTCGGAGTTGTTGCCATTCGGGGGCCACTGGTCGCACATCCACAAGGTCGCGTCGTCGGGATCGGCGCCATTGAACCAGCCGAGATAGCCGACGTCGAAGCGGCCCGTTTGCATGGTGCCGCCGGCACCGTAACTCGCGAAGTACAAGGGGCCGGAAACGATCTTGACGGACACATCTACGCCGATTTGATGCCAGTCTTGCTGTAAGATGATCGGGTCGGCGCCGGTGCCGCTCGGCGTGGTAACGATCTGCACCGTCAGCCGCTTGCCGTTCTTGTAGCGGAAGCCGTCCCCAGACAAGTGCCAACCGTCGGAATCCAGCATGCTGGCAGCGCGACTTGGGTCATAGGCGTAGTGGCGAACGCTCGGATTGTATGCCCACAAGAATGCTGGCTGATCGGCGTCCTGCGTCGGGCGCACGTTGTGATAGACCTTATCGCGAATGGTGTCACGGTCGACCGCATAGGCCAGGGCTTGGCGCACAATCTTATCGTCGAGCGGTGGATGGGTGACGTTGAAGCCCAGCATGCTAAACGCCGTGAGCGGCGTGTAGTAGAGCCGGAAGCCCTGCAGCGATTGCAGCGTCGGCAGGTATTGCGCAATCGCTGCGAACCACGCGTCGATCTCGTGCGTCTGGAGCTCGGTCACAAGCGTGTTCGTGTCGGGAATAAAATGCCAGTAGATCTTCTGTAGCTTCGGCGGCCCACGGAAGTACGCCGGATTGGCAACAAACGTGATCATGCTGCCGTGCTCGTAGCTCTGCAAGATGAATGGCCCGGTCCCGACCGGATGATTGTTGTAGGGAGCGTGGTTGAGATCTGCATTGCCGTCGAGCAGATGGCGCGGCAGAATCGGAATCGGGGTCGAGCCCATTGAGAAAAATGAGGACAAGAAGGGCGCGTACGGCTTGCGCAAATGCACGATGATGGTCGCGTCATCGCGTTTCACGATGCTCGCGATGTCGTCATAGCCACCGCGCGACGCGACGTTATTGCGCGGATTCATGACTTGACGCCAGGTGAAGATGACGTCGTCGGCGCTAAAGGGCGCGCCATCTTGCCATTTCACGCCGCGGCGAAGGTGGTAGGTGAAGCGCAATCCGTCGGGACTGATGCCGCCATTGCGCAGCGTCGGCACGTCGGTCGCCAGCTCCGGCACCCACGCATCGTGGTCGTCGACGCGGTAAAGCCAGGCGCCCCACAAAAGTGCCAGGTCAACTTCGGCTTGCTGGTTGCCCACGAGCGGATTGAGGTTATCCGGCTCGTCGATGGCCGCAACGCGGAGGACACCAGCTTGAGTCCAGGGATTACCGCCGGCGTGGTGCCCAGGTCCTTGCGTCGAGACCTTCGTGCAGCCAAGCGCAAGCAGCGCGACGCACACGATAACAACCTGCGCCGTTGCAAACCGCACGTTCATTCCACCACTTTCGCGCCGGCGGCTTGTTCGTAGACATCGGCTACCGCGCTGTAGTCGTCACGTCCACGCCCATGCGTGGACGCTTGGTTGTACAGATCGTAGGACAGCGCCGAGCTGAACATCGGCGCCCCCATCGCCTGGCCCGCTTCGAGTGCAGCGCGCAGATCCTTGCGCAACAAGTCGAGCGCGAAACCCCCGTGATGGCGGTCCTCGAACCACGCTTTTGGAAGCCACGTATCAAGCAGATAGTTGGAGGCCGTCGCCGTTGCCAGCACGCGCCGCAAGAGCGCAATGTCGGCACCCGCCTTCTTGGCGAATATGAGGCCCTCGATGTCGGCGATCATAATGTTCGAGATGATGATCTGATTAACGAGCTTGAACGTCTCGCCCATGCCCGCCGGTCCCACGTGCGTCGGCGAACCCATAGCGCGCAGCACCCGTTGTGCCTGCTCGTAGGTGGCCTGGTCTCCGCCGGCCATGATCGTGAGCTGGCCGGTCGCGGCGCGCGCTGGTCCTCCAGAGACGGGAGCGTCGAGCATCTGCAACCCGCTTTGCGCCGCTCGCTCGTGAAACGTGCGAGACGCCACCGGGGAAATCGTGGACATGTCGACGACAATGCTGCCGCGCCGCGCGCCACCTATAATGCCGTGCGGACCGAAGATCGCTTCCTCTACTTGTGGAGCATCCGGCACCATGGTGATGGTGAGCTGGCAAGCAGCCGCGACGTCAGCCGGCGACGCGTGGTCTTTGGCGCCGAGTGCAACCAAGCGTTCGACGCGTGCGCGGTTGCGGTGTGCGCAGACGTGAAGCGCAAAACCGGCGCGCAACAAGGATTCGCCCATCGGCTCACCCATGGTCCCGACGCCGACCAGGCCGACAGTCTCAATCATGACGGCCTTCAGTTCGAAAATGGGCACGTCAATACCCGCGCTCGTTCACTCGGGCGCATGTACAAACGTTCTCGTACGTCACACACGCGTCACCGTTCGTTTGGCGCTGCCTGCGCTGGGTATCTGATGGTGGGCGGCGCACGACGTGACCGCCCGCCAATTTTTTCTAGCCGCCGCCCGCGCCGACTCTATCCGCGCTCGGTTCCACCATGAGCGCAGGGTCCAGGATCTTGTCGAGCTCAGCATCACTCAGTTTGGTCTTCTCGCGCGCAATGTCTCGGATGGTCTTCCCGGTGCGCGCTGCCTCCTTGGCGATGGCTGCTGCAGCGTCGTAGCCGATGATCGGTGCAAGCGCGGTGCCGATCGCAAGGCCACGCTCGACCATCTCGCGCCCGCGGCTCGTCGCTTTGAGCCCATCGACCGCTTGTGTCGCCAAGTTGCGTGACGCTGCCGCCAGCAGTTCGATGGATTGCAGCAGATAGTACCCCACGAGCGGCATGGTCAGGTTGATCTCAAAATTGCCGCTTTGGCCGCCCACCGTGATGGTCGCATCGTTGCCGATCACTTGCGCACACACCATGAGCACGGATTCCGCAATCACCGGATTCACCTTGCCCGGCATGATGGACGATCCCGGTTGCACGGCGGGCAGTTCTAATTCGCCGATGCCTGCCCGAGGTCCGGACGCAAGCCAGCGGATGTCGTTGGCGATCTTGGTCAAGGAGACCGCAATCACTTTGAGCATGCCGCTAGCAGCAACCGCATTATCGAGCGACGCCTGCGCTTGGAAGTGGTTGTTCGTCTCGTGAATCGGCAGGCCCGTGAGTTCGGCAAGACGAGCGGTCGTGCGCCGTGCGAATTCGGGATGGGTGTTGATGCCAGTGCCTACCGCTGTGCCACCCAAGGCTACTTCTGAAAGCTCGTCGATCGCATAACGTGCGCGTGCGATACCGCGATCGATCTGCCCGGCGTAGCCCAAAAACTCTTGCCCCAGACGGATGGGCGTCGCATCCTGCAAGTGCGTGCGGCCGGTCTTGATGATGCCCCAAAACTCTTTCGACTTGCGTTCCAGCGACGCTTTGAGCGTCTCAAGCGCGGGGATCAACGCTTCTTTGATCGCCACTGCCGACGAAATGTGGACGGCAGTCGGTATGACGTCGTTGGAAGACTGCCCGAAGTTCACATGATCGTTCGGGTGAACTTTGACCTTGTGTTCGCCGCCGGTGCGGTCGGCGTGGTGCGCGATGACCTCGTTGGCATTCATGTTCGTCGATGTCCCGGATCCGGTCTGGAAGACATCGAGCGGGAAATGATCGTCGAGCTTGCCGTCGGCGACGTCACGTGCGGCGGCGGCGATGCGCTCTGCTGCCGCTTTGTCGATCAGATCTAGCTCCGCGTTCGTCTGGGCCGCGGCAAGCTTAATAAGTCCCAGCGCGCGGATAAACCGGCGCGGCAAGCGCAATCCACTGATCGGGAAGTTCAAGACGGCCCGGTGGGTGCTGGCCCCGTACAGCGCATGCTGGGGCACCTGCATTTCGCCCATGGAATCGCGCTCGGTGCGCGTCCCGGCCCCGTCGTTCTTCATCATACCTACCTCGAAAACGTCCGATGATGAGTGAGAGAGGATTGGCGTTCGTCGCCCCGGCTTTGGCGCCCCTGGGATAGGCACGACGCAAGTCTTAAACTTCCGCCGCTTGCGTGGCAAAAGTGTTCGTAAAGGGCCCATGAACGAGACAGGCGCGCTGTTCGAGTTCGTCGAGCCGGACGGCGCGAGCCGCTGGGTCGCCAGGCCCGGCCAGCAGACCACGTTCCCACTGTCTATCCGCAACGACACCGCGGAAGGGCATGAAGTGGCTGTGCTTGTCGAGGACCCCGCCAACTGGGCGTGGGCCGATCCACAGCGCGTCTCCCTCGATCCGGGCGACAGCACGACCGTGTCGATCGTGTTCGCACCGCAAAAAGAGACGAGCATCGCCGCGGGGCAACATCAGGCGGCCATCCGGCTGCGCGATCTCGAGGGCGTGATCTTCGCGGAATGCTTGCGTCCGTTCGAGGTCGAGGAGCGACAAGAGCTTTCGATGACGGTAACGCTGCGCGGACCGCTCATGAGCTTCGGCATGGCCGAGGGCTTCGTCGTGCATTGCACGCTCGTCAATCGTGGGAACACCGATGTCACCGCACGACCCGTGGGTGATCCGCATCCTGCGCTCACATTCAGCGAGCGCGCGGTGTCGGTGCCGTTTCGCGGCGAGGTAGCGTTCGACATCGAAGTGCGCTGGAACGCAGCGCGCCGCACCAATCACCCAGACGTCGTGACGCTGCGCGCACCGTACCAGGGCGGCGAAGCCAAGGCGTCAATCGAGTGGCGCTTTATCGCCGACGCGCTCGAGCCGTTCATGCCGATCTATTCGACTGCTGAGGAAGAGGAGGACGAGTTCCTCTCGATATCCTGGCTGCCGCAACCCGGCGAAGACGTGCTCGACCGGCGCTTGCCGCAGATACCACCGGAAGAGTTCCCTGATAGCGCTGGCGCTCAGCCGCTTCAGCCTCCGGCCACAACGCACGACGTCGACGCTGGGGCGCGCGCGAGCGAGCAACAACCGCCGTCTCCGCCCGCGCCGCCGATCAGTCCAGCGCTTTTGACTCGGCGCGCAAGCATCGGTGCGCGGCGCATCAGCCCGTGGTGGCCACCTGCGCAAGTGATCGCCGGCGGGTGGCGCGTTAAGCCACTGCCGATCCTGATGCTCATCATCGCGGTCGAAGGATTCCTTTTGGGTATGACCGAGGCGCAACGCAACTATTACGCGTCGCCGGAACTGCGCGCGCCGGTGCGTGTTCAGCGCGTGCTGACGATGGGTTCCCATGCGGCGCGAGCGATCGTCGGCAGCGCCGAGCACGCTATTTCCGTCACCCTGAACGCAGGCAAGACGCTTGAGCGGAGCATCCACTTCGGCCGGCGTGGCGCTCCTGCACCGTCCGTGCCCACTTTGTGGGGACTGTCTGCGCATTTTCTCAACCCGCAGACGTTATCGGTGTCGTTCAACGAGACGGGGTGCACGCAAGTCCAGCTTATCGTAGCGTCTGGACCTGCAGTGCTCTACCACCGTCCTGTGACGAACGAGCCGGTGACCGTGCCCATCCGCTCGGGGCTCGCCGAGCCGTTGCGTGTCACCGTCGTCGGCACAGCACCGGGCGGCATCGAGTTGCGCCAGCACACCTATCTTCCGCTGCCGCTTGCCGGCGACAGCATACCGCAACAGTAATAGCCCGCTTGCGCAAAGGCGTCGTCCCGGACTACGAGAAATCGCACCGGCGATGACGAGCTTGGCTCACGTGCTTGATGCCAACCCGGCGCTTCAGCGCCGGCTCTTCTTTTTAGCCCGTCGCTTTGTGCCAGGCGAGCGTATCGAGGATGCGCTCGGCGCCGTCACACGCCTCAATTCGTTGGGCATGTCAGCCTCGCTGGACTTCCTCGGTGAAGATGTCGAGCGCGAGGAAGAGGCGGCTGCCAATACGGGCGTTTACCGCCAAATGATCGAGCGCATCGCAGCGGGCGGACATGACGCCAACGTGTCCGTGAAGTTGACCGCGATCGGCCAATCGATGGCAGAGGATTTGGCATTGAGCAATCTCGAGGCGATCGTGAGCGCGGCGCGACCGCACCGCATGTTCATCCGGCTCGACATGGAAGGCTCGCCGACCGTCGATTCGACGTATCGTATCCTCGATCGGGTTCGTGCTGGCTACGAGCACGTCGGCCCCGTGGTGCAAGCGTACCTTCACCGCGCACACTATGACGTCAAACGGCTGGTCGAGCAGCGCGTGCGTGTGCGGCTTTGCAAGGGCGCGTACAAGGAGCCGCCACAGACCGCGATCCAGCGCATGCCATTCATTCGTCGCAACTACATGCTGCTGGCTGAACAGCTGCTGAGCGGCAGTGCGTACTGCGGCATCGCCACGCACGACCAGGCACTGATCGAAGCGGTGCAGGCCTTTGTCGAACGCCGACACATCGACCGCGCGAGCTTCGAGTTCCAAATGCTGTATGGGATCCGCACCCAAGCGCAACAAGCGATCGTGCGCGACGGCTACCGCATGCGGATCTACGTGCCGTTCGGCACGCACTGGGCGGGCTATTTCTATCGGCGCCTGGCTGAACGGAAGGAAAACGTCTTCTTCGTGCTGCGCAATCTCTTCGAACGGTGACCGGCAAGGCGGCGACGAACGGCATCGGCATGGGTTTCCACTTCAGCACGGTTTACGTCCGCGGCGTGCACCTCGGCCAGGTGAGCGATGCGCTGGTGGAGCTCATGGGCGAGACCGAGCGGATGCCGACGAGGGAGCGCGGCCTTGAACCGACCCCGGAAACATCCGCCTCACTCAAGCGCGTGCGTAGTTTTGCGTTGATGCCCGAGCATGATGGCTGGGTTGCTATTCTCGAAGATGGTCAGTCGCTCGACGATGGCGGCGTCGCGGAGGGATTGTCGGAGATCTTGCAGACCGAGGTGCTCGCTTTTGCCTACAGCGATGCTGACGGCGTGTGGTCGTTCACTAAGTATTGGGAAGGCCAACCATTGGAAGCCGGCGGGTCCGATGATGACGACTTCGACGCAACCGCGCTCGAGTTTATTGATGCCGGTGGCTTGCCGTACTTCGGCGTCTGCTATGAAGAGGTA
>Ga0306921_10004093_pt1 | contig 14894 bp, 13 predicted proteins | sample sta12Cox44000080_FD_203760 | JGI IMG/M metagenome (GOLD analysis project Ga0306921, IMG submission 203760) | Lab enrichment of tropical soil microbial communities from Luquillo Experimental Forest, Puerto Rico - statoxic.12C.oxic.44.000.080 (v2)... | ecosystem: Environmental > Terrestrial >...
CGCCCCTTGACTGTATCAGAGCGATGCCGCAAAGTACGGTTAGTTTCAATGGATCATGGGGGTAGAGCGTTGATCCATGGGATAATGGTGCCCTGCTCTGGCACTCCCGAAACCTAATGGCTACGACTCTCGCACCCGTCGAAAACCGGGAAGTGGTGAGATGCGACCATTGTCATCTCGTCCAGTTCAGAACCGTCAATAATCTTTGCCGCAAATGCCGTACGTCCCTGGATGAGGACGACCCGGAGCCAATCCTCGCGCCGCCTCTGCCGGTGATGGAGCCGGCAAGCTCCAGCCGCTCGGAGGTGCAGGTGGCTATCGCCATTCGCGGTCTGCGGCAGCGAAGCGGGCTGAGCCAGCGGCAACTGGCGTTGCGCATGGGCGTACCCCGCACATACGTCTCGAAGATCGAGAACGAGAAGGCCACGCCCACGCTTTCGTCGCTGTCGCGCTTGGCTGAGGCGCTGATGGTGTCGGTGCCGGAGCTGCTGAGCGCTTGCACGCCGTCGCGGGAAAGCGAAATCAACGAGCTGCTCAGCGATCCGTTTATCGCCGAATTGGCGACGTTCACCAAGCAGCTCGACGCCATGCAGCGCACCAGCGTGTTGGCGCAGATCCGGGACATGGTCGCCCATCCGCGCCGCGGCGCGTAGATTTAATTCCCTTGGGTGACCCATATCCCTTCTTTTGGGATAGGTGGGGTTCTGGGTGGCCTTGGGAAACACCTTAGGTTTCGCGTTGTATCTCAGCGGTGATCTGCAACGCGAGGTGGAGCTTTAGCTCCGCCAGTGTCCTCCATCCTGCGCGACTGGTTGCCAGCGGGCTGGTCGCGTGAACCAATGCCGACCGGAAAAAGCCGAGGCGCAAGCGTCGGCTTTTCTCAAACCGTTCGGTTTCCATGTACTGGGCGAGATACCTTGCAACCGCGATATTACCCGCAGCATCGCCCATCTCGCAGGCGACCACGATCTTGCCGTCGTTCTGAATCGCCATCGCGGCAAGGAACGCGACGTTCGTGCTGTCAAAGCTGGTGGTAACCCGCCTCCGTTGCCGAATGTGGTGTCAAGTTGCCCTCCGCTCCTATATCGCGCCAACGCAAAGCTGGACGTGAATTGGCTTTGCTTGCTCGGTGACGGCGATGTAGCCAAGCGCTTCTTCGTGGCTCCAAAACCTGTCTTGACAATATTTACTTTATATAACAAAGTACTTTCTAGACGCCGCCCGCAGGGCCTCGACGCCGACGATGGTAACCGCCGGAGAGGCAGCTAGCGGTTTTCCTCCGACCATGGCCTGCCGGCTGCCGCACATCCGTCAGAACTACGCGCTGCAAACATCATACCGGCAGGCGTTTGGCGGCTCGCAACTGTGTTCGGGTCGGCATTGCCATCGCGGAAGGCCTTTTTACAGAGGTGGGTATCGTATGGTATTTTCAATCAGTTACGAGGGTTCCGCGTTGCGCGCGACAGTTCCCGCCGGGCTGAACCGCAAAGAGGCCGAGATTTTCTCCCGCCTCGATCCGGAGCGGCTTCCACATCACGTAGCCATCATCATGGACGGTAATGGCCGATGGGCCAAGCGCCGCCATTTGCCGCGCATTGCCGGCCATCGCGCCGGCGTCGCTGCTGTGCGCTCGACCGTCGAGACGGCAGCGCGTATCGGTATTCCCGCCCTTACGCTGTATTCGTTCTCGGCCGAGAACTGGAAGCGCCCCAAGTCGGAAGTCGGCTACCTGATGAACTTGCTACGGCGTTACCTCATGGGCGAGCTGCCGACGCTGATGGAGAACAACATCAAGCTGCAGTACATCGGCCGTCAGCACGAGCTGCCACAGGAAGTACAGGAGCGCATGTCCTGGGCCCGCGAGTCGACGGAGAGAAACACTGGCATGGTGCTGACGCTAGCACTCAACTATGGCGCGCGCACCGAAATGGTCGACTGCTTCAACGCGCTGGCGCGCGAAGCTTCGCGCAACGGCGGACTCGACCACCTCAAAGTCGACGAGAAGGCTATCTCACGGAACCTCTACACGCACGGCTTGCCGGAGCTTGACCTGCTGATCCGCACGAGTGGTGAGATGCGCCTGAGCAATTTCCTGCTGTGGCAGGCGGCGTACGCGGAGATTTTCGTGACCAACACCCTCTGGCCCGATTTCCGCGGCGACGAACTGCTAGAGGCAATCGAGGCATTTCAGAAGCGCGAGCGGCGCTTCGGCGGACTCATCGGCGACGGACATCCCTCGTGAAGCGCGTCGCGACTGCGGCAGGTCTTATCCCTCTCGTCATTCTGGCTCTCTTCAAGGCGCCGCCCTGGCTCTTCACGCTGCTGGTGTTTGGCGTCGCCGTCTTGGCCGCCCACGAATACTTCGGCATTGTGAAGGCACAAGGATACAAGCCTTTCGAAATTACCTGTTACGTACTTCTGGTTCTGTCAGTTGTTGCCTCGTATGCAATGGGCTTTTGGCTCTTCGGCCAGCCCGGCAATCCATCGACTCTGGTCACTCGCATCTCGGCATCCGTCGCGTTCTGGTGCGGCTTGCCGATCGTTGCCTTCCTAGGCCCACTCTTGCTGCTGGTGCTGGGCTTGCGGCGTGAGCCGTTGTCGGAATCACTTCCCGATGCGGCTGTCTCGTACATGCTGTTGCCGTATGTTGGTTTTACGCTGGGAATCTTGCCGCTGCTTCGGGCTGCGCACAACGGGTCTCTTTATCTGCTGTACCTGATGCTCGTCGTTTGGTGTGGAGACATCGCTGCATACTATGTCGGCCGCGCAATAGGAAAGCACAAGCTGGCACCGCGCATAAGCCCCGGGAAAACTTGGGAGGGGGCGATCGCCTCGGTGGTTGGAGCAGTGGCAGTGGCGTGGTTCCTGTTCCAATACACCAGACCTATCGCAAATGGCCTGGAAGCTGTACGGCTGTTCTCGCCCGACCAGTCTACGGTTTCGTTCGGCACTGCGCCGTTCTGGCTGGTGGCTATGTTCGCGACGGTGTTGAATATCGCTGCCCAGTTGGGAGATCTGGTTGAATCCGTGCTGAAGCGCGGTGCCGGAGTAAAGGACTCGGGAACGCTCGTGCCGGGACACGGCGGAGTATTGGATCGAATCGATGCTCTGCTGTTCGCACTACCGGTGGGCCTGATCTTCTACAGCCCTGGAATGAGCAGATATCTGGGCGGGTAGACTATACCCGGCATGACGTAGACGCCTGCGTCTCCACACCACCAAAGGTCGAATTCGTCGGCACAGTCATCGGACCGTGCGTTACCATAATTCGGGCCACTCATGAAGCGCATCGCTATCCTCGGATCGACCGGCTCGATCGGAAAAAGCACTCTCAAAATCGTTGAAGCGTTTCCCGATCGCTTTTCGGTCGCGACCCTTGCCGCCGGGATTAACGTCGAGCTGGCATTCGAGCAGGCGCGGCGCTGGCACCCCAAGATTGTTTCCATGGCGTCGGAAAAAGCGGCCGACCGCCTGCACGACAAGCTGAAAAAAGTCGGCCTGGGACACGCAATCGACATAGCCCACGGCTCCCCCGGAACCGTGAAAGTCGCCACGTATCCTGATGCTGATTTTGTCGTCAGCGCGATTGTCGGCGTGGCCGGACTCGAAGCCACCTATGAAGCGGTCAAAGCCGGCAAGACTGTCGGCGTGGCGAACAAGGAGTGTCTCGTCACAGCGGGCGACCTGATCGTCGCCGAGGCACATAAGCAAGCGAAGCCACTCCTCCCGATCGACAGCGAGCACAACGCCATTCATCAATGCTTGCGAGGCGGGCGACGCGACGAGGTCCATCGCATCTGGCTGACTGCGTCGGGGGGGCCATTCCTGCACACGCCCCGCCCCCAGTTCGCCAACATTACGGTCGAGCAGGCGCTGAATCATCCCACGTGGAAGATGGGCAAGCGCATCACCATCGACTCGGCGACATTGATGAACAAGGGCTTCGAGGTCATCGAAGCGTGTCGGCTGTTCGACATGCCGGCCAGCCAGGTGGGCGTGCTGGTACATCCGCAGAGCACCATCCACTCCATGGTTGAATTCGTCGATGGCAGCCTGCTGGCGCAGCTGTCGGTGACCGACATGCAGCTCCCCATTCTGTACGCGCTCACCTATCCCGAGCGGATTCAATCCGATCTGCGCTTCCCGGTTTCGGAGCTGCGGCAACTGGATTTCAGCCCCCCCGATAACGAAAAATTTCCTTGCTTACGTTTGGCTTACGAAGCAGTCGAAGCGGGAGGAGCCAAGACCATCGCGCTCAACGCCGCCGATGAGGTCGCAGTCGCGGCATTTCTCGACGGCGCGATTGGGTTTGACGATATTCCGGCTACAATAGAGTCTGTACTTCGTGAAACGCCCGCACTGAAGCCCGAATCTATAGATCAGGTTTTGGACATGGATGCCGACGCGCGACGCCGGGCGCGCTATCTCATTCAAGAGGCCGGAAGCGCAACTGACCGTGCCCATCCGGCGGGGCGCCACAAGTAGTCCAGAAGTAAGAGAGGTATATGGAAGCATTCGCATTAGCGGCGGTACGTAGCATCGGCTGGGTAGCAGTTGTGCTTGGGATCATGATCCTGGTGCACGAGTTTGGGCACTACGCCGCCGCCAAATTGTTCGGGGTCAGAGTCGACGTCTTCTCCATCGGGTTCGGTAAGCGGCTGGCGGGCTTCCGCCGTGGTGACACGGACTACCGCATCAGCGCGTTGCCACTGGGCGGATACGTCAAGATGGCCGGCGAAAATCCGCTCGAGTCGCACACCGGCGCCCCCGACGAGTTCACTTCGCATCCGCGCTGGCAGCGCTTCGTAATTGCTGCCGCCGGCCCGGCTATGAACATCCTGCTTGCGATTGGGCTTTTGACCGGCGTGAATATGGTGCACTACCAACACCCAGTCTATCTCGAGCAGCCGGCATTGATCGGCTGGGTAGTGGAGAACTCGGCAGCGGAGAAAGCAGGCATCCAGGCGGGCGACCGCATCGTGCGCATCGACGGCTGGCAGAATCCGACGTGGGAAGATGTCGTGCTCAAGTCGGCGATCCAGACCAACCAGCCGCTCGACCTGGCCGTCGAGCGCGGCAACCAGGTTCTGGAGAAACAGATCGCACCGGCCTCCAACTGGGACCCTGGGCAAATGCGCAGCATCGGATGGATTCCCGATGAGCCCATCATCGTGACGCAGCTGGAAGCGAAGATGCCTGCGGCAAAAGCCGGCATGCGGGTTGGCGACGAGATCACGGCCATCAATGGAGTGCAGGTGCGCTCGCTGATGGCGGTGATTCGCTACCTGCAGAACAACGGCGACAAACCGGTGGAAATTACCGCTCTGCGCAACGGCCAGGAGCTGAAGTTCACCACGACTCCAGTGATGACGGAAGACCAGGGACAGAAACGCTATCGCCTCGGCTTCCAGTCCGATCCAGTCACCGTCACCAAGCTGCCGTTCGCGACTGCGCTTTCCAAGTCGATCGAGCAGAACAAAAAGTATTCCTTCCTCATCGTCGATCTGGTGAGCAAGATGGTGCGCCGCGAAACCTCCATCAAACAGATGGAAGGCCCGATCGGTATTGCGCGGGCCTCAGGCGAGGCCGCCAGCCAGCCGGGATGGACTCCGTTGCTCGCGCTGATGGCGGGCATCAGCCTGAACCTGGGCATCTTCAACCTGCTGCCGATTCCGATCCTCGATGGCGGTTTGATCCTGATGCTGGCGGTGGAAGGCATTCTGCGGCGCGATATCAGTGTCCGCATCAAAGAGCGGATCTATCAGACCGCATTTGTCTTCCTGGTGCTTTTCGCTGTGGTGGTGATCTACAACGACATCATGAAAGCGGTGCCGGGCCTGGCGCAGAGGCTGCCGTAGGGCATTCATTCGCGTCCCGATGGTCAGCCCAATGTCAGAGCGAGCGCGACCAAGTACGCGCCCGATGGCAAGGTTTGGAGGTCTGTACCCATCAGGTCGGGTGCACCTGACTGTAGCTCGGGCATGGAGCAAAGCCCATGTCGATTCCTTGCCATGCGGAGCATAGCCAGTGTTGGGAGGCAACGGCTGAGAGCTGTAGGTTTCAATTACGGACTTGCGCCCTGGCTGTCGTATTCGTAGCGAATTTGCATGTCGGCGTCCAGCCGCTCTTCGAGCATGGTTCCTGCTTGATCGTAGGAGTGTCATCAAGAAACGCAGGAGGCCCTTTCTACGGCGCGGCTTTACACGTTTGTTCAGCCCGGGCATTCGCTGCATGGTCTGAACGAGTCGAATCCCTTCAACATCCTTTTCCTAGCGGCGCCCTCCGGCAACGGAGGCGGTAAGAACCAGATCGCCGGTGGCATTGTCACTTTTGGCGGCGGGGTTCCTCTTTATACGGGTACGGGTTCGATCCTTGGCGGGTTGGGAGTGAGCGGCGACACAGCGTGCACGGACCACGAGATCGCGAAGCGGGTTCGCGACCTAGCTGCACTCAACCCTCCCGGTGGGCCGCTTGTGGATGACCTCAGTTATTCATCGGTGGACAGCGCGTCGGTGTTCACACATCCCGTATGTCTGAACACTCTCAGGAACGGCGTTTTCATCGGGAATGAGAACCCGGCTTCCGGTTACTGATGAATCTTCTGGTTTGAGCTTAAGAGAAGGGTTCCCAGCCGCCCGTAGCTTCAAAAGTTTTCGAGCCTGCCTCACTCCAGCTATTTTCGCTTGGGGTGGGGCGGTTTCTCTGGGCTTCTTGAGGCGCTGCTGCAGCCCTTGCCTCGCCTAAAATGCGCTCTCCCAAGCCACAACCTTACCGCTAAGGACAAACCAAAGGGGACCAGTTATGCGAGCCAACGACGGCGGCGCCCGGATCACGATCGTCAGCAAGCCCGATGCCGTTAGGCCCAGTGTAAGCGGCTCCGGTACTGCCTCTTGAGACCATCCCCGGTAAACGTCACGCTGCTTCCCTCGTCGCCACTGAAATAAATGTTGATATAGAAGGAATCCCCCGGGAGCAGCATCTGTGTTCCGGGAGCGGTAAACGTGATCGTGGCACCGTTATTGCTCAGCAGAGGTGTCCATGGAGTAAAAGTGCCTGAGCAGAACACCATTTGGTTGCCGGTGCCGCATGTTGGCCCCGTTTCCAGGTTGGTGATTTGCGCACCGTTGGCCGAACTTGTGAATGTAATTGTGAAATCTTCAATAGGAACGCTGCCGTTCCATGTCTCAAAACCCAGGCCGACGCCAGGTGTGCCCCAGTTAAATGACGAGAGTTGGTTGATAATCCAGCCCTCGCCTGGAGCAATCGTCCCGCTTGCTCCCGAACCGCTGAAGGGAATGACTATGGTCGCGCCAGCTATTGCGGCCGACGCAAGGATCACTGCTAAAATCCTGCCCAAAAAACGCAGGGTAACCCCCACTTCTGTGGTTGCAGTCTCTCAGTTAAGGATGTCCCGGCGGTTTAGTAGTGGCGCGGTTTATTGCTGTTTCTGCATTTACCCAGTCCGAGGCTTTGCCACAGCCTACAATGTCCCGAACAATTACTCGGTGGCCGAGAGCGTCAGTCAAGCGAGCAGCGGTGGTTTCGTTGTGGGCGCACTATGCACTGCAGTGGCTTTTACGAATCCAAACTGCAACCTTAACGGAGCCCCAACAGTCCTGAGGGTCGACTCAAGCGGAAACATAAATCACAGACACAGTACAGCTATGGAAACGGTCCGCAAAGCAGCGCGCTGAACATTCTCAAGGCGACCTCCGACGGGGGCGCCATCTTCGCCGGCTAGCCCCAATCCGGCTGCCCAGCTCTGAGCCTGAACTCCTGTGGGGTAATCGTAAAAGTGGACTCCAGCGGGAGTGTTCAATGGGCCAACGACCTGCTATTCGCCACTAACGCCACTCCCTACTCTTCCCCTGCGACCAGGCTCGACTACTCTGAAAAAATTTTTCCAACTTTTTGCGCAAAACTTAAAGCGATTTTCGCCTACCTGATTAGAGAGAAGTCTCGGCGCGCATGAACGGCCCACGACGAACAGCGATTCAACAATGCTCTCCCGGGCAAGCAGGTAACGGGGAGTGGACCAAATAACGACACAAAGGAAAGCTATGAAGAGTAAAGGTGCGAAGAGTAAAGGTGTGATCAGCATTTGTCTGACTGCAATTCTCGTGTGTGCGGCGTCAGCGGCAGCACAGTACAAGGTGGTTGACCTGGGGACGCTCGGCGGGGGAATCAGTAACGCATACGGAGTCAACGACCTTACCCAGGTAGTGGGAGTCAGCCAGGTTGCTGGCGGCTTCAATCACGGCTTTCTGTGGACGAAGCCGCATGGTATGAAGGACCTGGGTACGTTGGGCGGCAATTTCAGCTCGGCCCAGGCGATCAATGATGCTTCCGAGATCGTGGGGCAGGCTGCTACGAGCCAGTCTACATCTTACGCCTTCCTGCGGAAGGGCAGCACGATGCAGGACCTCGGGAGCCTCGGTGGATCGAGTTCGCAGGCGAATGCCATCAACTTCAATCCGGTAACGCAGGACTTCACCCAGATCGCCGGCTGGTCGGTTACTGCCGGAAACGGCCCCTACCACGCTGTGGTATGGGATGCCAGCCTGAACATCATGGACCTTGGCACGCTGGGCGGCAGCAATAGCTTTGCTTTTGGCAACAATTGCAGGGAACAGGTTGTGGGAGCTGCCGACACAGCTATGCTCGGCGGCAGCCATGCGTTCCTTTGGGACTCGGGAACCGGGATGCAAGATTTGGGCACGCTCGGCGGCACGTTGTCCCAAGCCAACGGCATCAACTGTGTGGGTCTTGTCGTGGGGTACTCCTTCCTCGCAGGCGACCAACTAACGCATGCCTTCGCATATGCTGGCGGTGGCTTGATCGACCTCGGCACGCTGGGCGGAAGTGTCAGCCAGGCGAATGCAGTGAATGACCTCCGCCAGATTGTGGGTTCTTCCACGATCACGGGGGACACCGACGAGCATGCCTTTCTATGGACTCCGCAAAGAGGAATGCAAGACCTCAACAGCTTCATAAATCAACATTCCGGTTGGGACCTTCGTGGTGCAAATTCAATCAGCAATAACGGCAAGATTGTTGGATCCGGATTGCACCAAGGGCAGCTGCATGCTTTCCTTCTGATTCCGGAATAATGTTGGCTGGGCGTCCCGGGGATCAACGAATGCTACCTTGCGGGCGGGCGCGATAAGCGCGTCCGCTTTTCCTTTATGCGCACACCGGATCAGTCGTGCGATTGATGAAGTCGCGCACTACTTTGGGCATAGTGCCGCCGGAGCTGGCGTAGTCGGCAATCTCCAACGCCTTATTGCCGGGTGCAGTGATATCGACGGTGTGCTGGCCGATGGCGCTCTCCAGGTCGGCTAGCGCGGGCACGGCGAGATGTGTGCGGCTGCGCTGCCGCTGCGACTGGCGTATTACGTAGCCCGGTCGATGTTATACGCATTGAAATGTAGTCTAACGTCTACGCTGGATCCTGTTGCCGACCATGAGAAGGGCTCGGCAAAAGGAGGCCGAAGATGTGGATTATAGTCAGCCATGAGCCTGCGGCTCACATTTCAAGCTAGTGTCCAACCTTTGGACGAACGGACTGGTGCGTTTGAAGTATCGAGCATGTGCGATGATCTTTAGAAGCCCTCACGCTGACACGCCACGCCCATAGCGGGCACGGTTCGAAGTTTGCCTCAGCAGCTTTCATGACAAAATAGTCTGCGTCAGAAAATGAGTGCGTTAGCGCAACTTGCAAGAGCAAGAGGGACCGACGCTATGGCCGCATCACTAATAGCCAAGCTGCCGAAAGAAGAGCGGCAACAATTACTGGATGACCTCAACTACTTGAACATGGCAGAAATTAAATCCTTCTGTCAGCGCCTTTCCATTCCCTACAGGATCACCATTGAAACGGAAGATGGATCCACGAGAGCCACCAGCGAGGAAGACCGGAAGGGTGTTGTCCTGAACCGGATCCGGACGTTCCTGCAGAAAGGCGTGATTCCGAAGGAGACTCGTTTTAGCGCGAGGATTGTTTGCTTGGACTCGCCACCTGCGGAGTTTACCCCGGATGACCGCCTATTCTACGGACGATATGACAAGTCCAACCGGCAGATGATCGTCCTTATGAAGGAGCTGACGGATGGGCATTTTCGTGACGGAGCCATTGCGCGAATTCTAGCCAGGGAGTTTTGGACGGGAGGCAAAGCTCCTACATTCAAAGAATTTGCGGCTGCGTGGCTTCAGTCTGTGCAAGAACACACCGCGCCGAATCCCGAGTGGGCCTTTCTGTCGGACCGAAAAGGCGGCACCGCTGCGACGGACTGGAGGAAACTGCGAGCAAGGAAAGCGGCGGGTGTATTAAAGCGGCTCAATCAAATCTCTCGGCCATGAAGGGTGCGTAGACTTTTGCCTTCGTGGTTCTCCCCGATCTCCGGCGGGCGCACCGCGCATCGAAACCGACCACGCGAAGGGTGTTCATCACTGTGGAGATGCTGGCAGTTTCCTTCATCACTAAAGTCCGCGCGGTGATTTAAAAAACCGCCTTCCGGCACGACTTAAAGTCGTGCCCTGATACAAGGCTATCCTCAGAAACAAGCTTTGGACATCTTGTCGGGCAGCACTCCACCGGGATGCGCCCGTCGCAGCGTCTGCCCCATGAAAAGGCCCCCACTCGGGGAGCCTCTTCGCGGTCACTTAGAACGTCGATTGCTATTCGGAGCTGGAGGAGCTGGAGGGGCTCGACGAGCCGTCGTTGCGCTTCAGTGTCGGACGATCGTCGTCGTTCTGCGTGCCGTTGCCGTTCGTGTTCGATGGATTGTCGGCAGTGCTACGACGTAGCGTCGGACGATCCTTGTTGTCCTGATTAGTCTGCAGCTTATGCTTGTTCTCGATCGATCCCAGCCGCGACTTCACCTGGTCGAATTCCGATGTGTTTAGCACATATTCATCGCGCGGAGGCAGTACCGTCGCCATCTCTTTTTGGGCGGCAGCCACACGGTCCGGAGTCATCGGGTGCGACGAAAAGGCTTTGGCCAGGGTGCCGGGCTTCTTCTTCTCCTGCGCCTCAATCTTCTCGAAGAACGAGATGAACGACTGCGGATCATATCCCGTCTTATACATGTACTCCATGCCGAGGAAGTCGGCCTCGCTCTCGAAGTTGCGCGAGAACTTCATGAAGGTCAGCGGAACACCGATGCCCATGGCCACCTGCGTGGCTTCGTAAACAGCCCAGCCACCGGGTACGAAGACCAGAGGAATGCTGGCCAGGTTCACGATGTTGCTGCGGGTCTGCTCGCGCGCCACGTGGCAGGCGGCGACGTGTGCGATCTCATGCGCCATCACACCGGCCAGCTCGGCTTCGTTGTCGGCGGCGAGAATCAGGCCGGAGTTGACGTAGAAGAACCCGCCGGGCAGCGCGAAGGCATTGATCTCGTTGGTGTCGATCACCTTGATGGTGAATGGCACTTTCGAATCTGAATTGCGCACCAGGTTCTGGCCGATGCGGTTCACATATTCTGTGACCACAGGATCGGAGACCAGTTTCACGCCATGTTCGACCTGCTGCGAATATTGCTGGCCCATGGCAACTTGCTTTTCTAGCGAATACCAGTTTCCTGCACCCTTATTGCATCCGACATTGCGATTGCCGATCGCGTCGATGTTTTTCAGCGTGTCAGGGGCCGGTGCGTTCTTATCGGGCTTAACATCAGCAGGAGGAGGAGCATCAGATGCCGGTGAAGTTTGCGACGTCGACTGCGCTTGGGTTCCGCTGGCCGGGGCCGGATCCGGCGGGTAGCCTTGCGCCCATGCCGATGCTGAAGCAATGAGCAGCAATGCCAGTACGATGGAGCCTATTTTTCGCGAATCAGAACGGGTCATGTACACCTTCTTCCGCACCTTTCAGACAACCCAAGACCTGGCAAGGCGAGATCCAACATCCGTAACTCTAGGAACACGTGCTGGTTTGCTTAGTTTCCCACCCTCCTCATTCTACGCCTCTGGAGTGACGGCGGAGGAATAAGTTGGGAAGCAACCGTCCTACCAGTTTTCAGAAAATTGGCAGGGAGAAGTTCCCTTATGTGCAAGAAACGACTAGGGCATAGGTTGATGCTTTCGTTGTAGTGCCAGGGTCAGGGAAACCCAATGATTACAAGACATTGAGCGAATTTCTTATGGAAACAAGAGAGGGTTTTGGGCGGGTTTACGCTCTCCGAGATGGTGGGTCCCGCGTGATAAACTGAACTTTACCACTATGGCTCAACTACAACGCAGAAGGACGTATACGACCACAGTCGGAGGAGTGCGCGTCGGTAGCGATGCACCAGTTGTGGTGCAATCCATGACCAATACCGACACGGCCGACATTGAGACCACCATCCGCCAGGTGGCGGCGCTGGCGCGAGCGGGCTCCGAGCTCGTTCGGGTCACGGTCAATAACGGTGACGCGGCCAAGGCGGTCGCCCCTATCGTCGACGGCCTCGACCGGCTCGGCATCCGCGTGCCAATCATCGGCGATTTTCATTACAACGGACACATTCTGCTCAAGAAGTACCCTGACTGCGCGAGATCGCTGGCGAAGTACCGGATTAACCCGGGTAACGTTTCGATCGGCAAGAAGGACGACGACAACTTCCGCACCATGATCGAAGTGGCCATCGAGAACGATAAGCCGGTGCGCATCGGCGTGAACTGGGGATCGCTGGACCAGGCACTGCTGACCCGCCTGATGGACGAGAATTCGAAGCTCGACGAGCCCAAAGATGCGCGCGACGTGACCATGGAAGCCATGGTGCAGAGCGCGTTACGCTCCGCCGAGCTGGCGGTGAAGTACGGCATGCGCAAGGAGCTGATCATCCTGAGCGCGAAAGTCAGCGGCGTACAGGACCTGATCGACGTCTACCGAGAGCTCGCCAGGCGCTGCGAGTACGCGCTGCACCTAGGCCTCACCGAGGCGGGCATGGGGGTCAAAGGCATCGTCAGCAGTTCGGCTGCACTGGGAGTACTACTGCAAGAAGGCATTGGCGATACGATTCGAGTCTCGCTTACGCCAGCTCCGAACGGCGACCGCACCGAAGAAGTGACGGTTGGCCAGCAGATCTTGCAGTCGTTGGGAATCCGTAGTTTCACGCCCCAGGTTACGGCCTGCCCCGGCTGCGGCCGGACTACCAGCACGTTCTTCCAGGAGATGGCGGAGCAGATTCAGACCTACCTGCGTGAGCAGATGCCGATGTGGAAGACCCGCTATGCCGGCGTCGAAGAGATGAAGGTCGCCGTGATGGGTTGCGTCGTCAACGGCCCGGGCGAGTCGAAGCACTCTAACCTCGGCATCTCGTTGCCGGGCACTTTTGAGGAACCCAAGGCCCCCGTCTACGTCGATGGCCGCCTCATGACGACCCTCAAGGGGGACCATATCGTGGGTGAGTTTATCCAGATCCTTAACGACTACGTGGACTCGCACTATGCCGCGAAAGAGCAGCTAGTGTCGATCCCCTAAGAGGAGTTCACCACAGAGACACTGAGGCACAGAGATTTCATTTTCTGTGCCTGCTTCTTTTCTTGCCGAATCGGACCCACTTTTCCACCGACATTTGTCCTAAACTGAGCCTGACATGGCTCCCAAGACGCAAACCGTAGGCAAGCGCTTCCGTCTACGTGATGATTTGGACGTCACCAAGGCCACGCAAAAGCTTCGCTTGCTCAAGAAGCTTAAGTGCACCCTGAAGTACGAGAAGCTGGCGTGGACCTCGGGAGCAACGCTCGTTGCCGGCGTGGACGAAGTCGGGCGCGGTTGCCTTTTCGGCCCCGTCGTCGCGGCGGCGGTCATCCTCGATCCGAAATATCGCATCCGCGGACTTCGCGATTCCAAACTGCTGGACCGCCCGACGCGGGAAAAGCTGGCGCCTCGGATTCGCGAGAATTGCCTGGCCTGGGCGATTGCGTCTGTCGACGTCGCCACCATCGACGCCATCAACATCTATTGGGCCTCGAAGAAGGCGATGGAAGAGGCAGTAGCCAGGCTTGCACCGGTGCCCGACCATCTCCTCATCGACGCGCTGCGCATCAACTTCAACTGCGATCAGACGGCCATCCTGCACGGCGATGCCGTGTCGGCATCGATTGCGGCCGCCTCGATCATCGCCAAAGTTGAGCGCGATGCCATGATCCGCGAGCTTGATGCCGTCTATCCCGGCTACGGTCTTTCATCGAACGTCGGCTACCGATCACCACTGCATCTGAAAGCCCTGCGCGACAAAGGTCCGACAGCGATGCATCGGATGTCGTTTGCGCCGGTGTGGATGGCAAACACGCCGCAGGAAGTGCTGGAGTTCATGGCCGAGCAGGAACTAGCCGAAGAATCACCGACAATCGAGGAAGCCACGAGTTAACATACGGGGTCACCGTATGCGCAGCCTCAGTTCCAATTCCGCGGCTCTGGCTGCTCGCAGCGGCCGTCGTGTTCGCTACGACGATGACACGCGGCGGCTGCGTTACGTTAATTGCGGCCACAACCCTCCGGTGATCGTTCGGGAGAGCGAGGTTGAGCGGCTGTGTGCCACCGCAACTGTATTGGGGCTATTCGAGGAATGGCAATGCAATGTCGCCGAGACCGTGCTTGCACCCAACAGTATTCTCGCGATCTGTACGGACGGCGTGCTCGAGGCCGCAAACCCCACAGGAGAAGAGTTTGGCGAAGAGGGACTGGTGAACGTCTTGCGAACGCGTCAATGTCAAAGCGCTGAGGCTCTGCTCGATTCAGTCATTGCGGCCGTAAAGAAATTCGCTCCCGGCGAGCAGGCAGATGACATTACGCTGCTGGTGGCGAAGCCGAGACAGTAACAAGTCCACGATAAGGCACAGAGAGCACGGAATTGCTGCTTCATCAGTGCTGTTCGCTGTTGGTTTTTCGCCTCACAATTTTGGCGAAA
>Ga0306921_10004094_pt1 | contig 14894 bp, 14 predicted proteins | sample sta12Cox44000080_FD_203760 | JGI IMG/M metagenome (GOLD analysis project Ga0306921, IMG submission 203760) | Lab enrichment of tropical soil microbial communities from Luquillo Experimental Forest, Puerto Rico - statoxic.12C.oxic.44.000.080 (v2)... | ecosystem: Environmental > Terrestrial >...
GAAATCATAACCCGGTTACGCGTCAGGTCGATGGTGGCCTCACGCGAGAACATGTTGCCCAAACTGCACGCCCGCGATGAATTCTATCGGCGATGGGCAAGGCGGAGTTTCGCCGAGTTCCTGCTCTACACCAAGCCAGACTACCAACTCAGCTGGTTTCATGAGGAGCCAGCGGGAGAGTTGGATCAATTCCCCGATAACGTCCTACAGAAGCGCAGTCCGCGGCTGACCATCAACTGTCCGCCACAGCAAGGCAAAAGCGAGCAGTATCGCGCCGGTTTCCGGCGTATGCTCTAAGGCCGCGATCCCAACCTGCGGCGTGGTGGTGTGTTCTAACACGGCGCCCTAGCGCAGCAATTCTCGCGCGACGCGCAATTCATTATGGACGAGCCGAATTACGCGCGTCTGTTTCCCGAGTCGATCATTCCCGGCTTTGCCACCATGTCACAAGAACTCGGCGCTGAACGGGGATCCGTAACGGTCGATCATGGCAACTTCTGTTAGCGGCCGACGTCTGACAGAGCCGAAGTTGCGTTCGGGGTAGCCGATCGGCATCAGCGCAAAAGTCCTGACTTCTGCCGGCAAGCCCAGAACTTCTTTGACCTCATTTTCGGCGATGGTGTGATTAGTGGTCAGCACCGTTCCGAGTCCGAGCGCGCGGCACGCCAGAATGATGTTTTGCACAGCGGGATAGATGCTGGCGCCCGCCGTCCACGGAAAAGCCTCAGTCATGGCAGACCCGACCTCCGCGGGGATCTCAACGGGAAGTTCTACCGGACTGATCCTGAGGCACGGAATCAGCAATACCGGCGCGTCGCCCATGTGCTCATACAGATGGATACCGCCGCTCATCATGCGGTCGTATTCTGCTTGCGACTGATTCGTCGGTTTGCCCTGATGCTGATACCTCTGCAACACCCATTGGCTCACCCGGTAATAAATCGCACCGATGCGGCGGCGCTGCTCGGCATCTTGCACTACCATAAAAAGCCAGCTCTGCCGGTTACCGGCATTCGGAGCGCGAATGGCCGCCTCCAGGATCCGCTGAATAAGTTGCGGCGGAACCGGATCGGTCTTCAGCCAGCGCATGGCGCGTGCTGAATACATTGCTTCAAACAAGCTGATTTCGTTACCGATATTCTGATCGTTGTCCATCGTTGGTCGAGCTTGCCCTCAGAATGCTTATCCCATAACGGAGCGGGTTTGGGGGATTATATCCCCGTCGTCGTCGTGGCGGTGGAAGTGTGGGAATCGCCGCAGGCGATTTCCAAGATCTGGGGGAATGGTCCTATAGAAGGGGATGTCAAGAGGCATACTCCCTCCTCGACCGGAGGCGGTAAAATTTCTCACCCATCCAGCCCCTGCCTGGGGAAATCAGGGTACGAACTAGAAAGTCGGGAGTTCGAATCCCTCAGGGCGCAACATTTATCTTTCCGGTGGGCCGCTCGCTCTTCTACATCTAGATCTATCGCGCAGGCCTCTATCGCGTTTCAAGCGATCGTGCGATGGGAATTCTGATTGTCAACCTCCATCTGCCAGATGGTTGTGGGATTGGGCGATTGAGTGACTTCCAGAATGCGCGCGCCGGTGGCATTTAGATTGGCACGTGCATCTGCCCAGTCTCAACCGCGTGTGCGATCGTAATAGCAGCATGCTGAGGCGAGTCTTGACTCATGAATCGGCAGGAACTTCAAACCGCCGAACATCACGGACTCTGCAGCGCCGCCTCCAGGCTTCTTGCCAATTGCCCATCTCGCGAGACCTCAATCATCATTCTTCCGCGCTTGATAAAGTACAGCCGTATTGCACTATCGATGACACTCGAGATCTGAGGTGTTCCGCGAAATGTGTAGGTGTAGCGCCCATTCGGCTGCGACTGCTCAATCACTTCGAGTGAAGCGAAGGTCCCGTCTTCCTGCAGGAACCAGACTTCGAATGTCCCTCGGCTTGTGCTGAACCACGCTGCGCCCTTCTGCGCCGGGAAGAAGTGCTCCTGCTTCGACCTCCGGATGCACTCCACCAGAAAGCCGCTCTCAGTCAGCTGCTGTGCCAGCTCGTTGGCATCGTTATAGACTGGGCTGTTGACCCACACAGCCTGCCCCCGTTTATCTCCGCATTCATCGGACTGCTGGGCCGTCACGAGCATTGGCCAGAGACCGGAAACAGCTACGACGATAGCCGCCAGGTTCCTTTTGCATGTTCGCAGTGGAATCAGCATGCGGCACCTCGTCTTCAACACCTCTTAGACGAGTCACTTTTTCAGCGGATACAATTTGACATCCCTGAAATAAACTTCCGCCCCTTCTGACTGAATCAGAATCTTCCCGCTTGCCGGATACGCCTTCGAACCCTCATTCACCAGTTTCCCGTTCAAGTAATGCTTTACGTTATCGCCCTGCGCCACGATCTCCACCACGTTCCATTCGCCAAGTGGTTTCTCGATTTCACCATTGGGATCGCGATATCCCGTCACGTTCTGCCATGGCCCTTCGCCGATGCGGATAATTCTCGCCGCCCCATTGGGAGGCCCGGTCACGCGCTTCCCGTCTGTTCCCGTCAGAGCCGCGCCGTCGGTCATGTAAAAATCACCGGTCTGTCCTTCGCAGATCTGATACTCAATCGACGTCGGCCAGACTTTCTGTTCGCCCTGCACGTGGTACAGAATCCCGCTGTCGCGCGCCATCCCCTCGCGCGGCGGATGTGTCGCAACGCCCCACTTGAATTCGGCGCGCAGGTAGTAGTTGTCAAACTCGCGCTTGGTGATCAGGTATCCGAATTCGCTTCCCGAAATGTGAATCACGCTGTTCTCAACAGTGAAAACGTCATCGGGATCGCTGTTCAGCCCCTTCGTCTTCAGAAAGCTGTCAAAGTCACTGACGTCCTTGCCGTCGAAGAGAATGATCGCATCGCCATGCGCCGGAACATAAGAATTCTCCGCAGCGCGAGCGCTCCGCGGGCAGGTAGTCGCAACCATGGACACAATGGAAGCCACCAAAACAACTAAGCTAGACTTCTGTTTCATCCGGCACATCTCCTTCCGTCGAATGATCACATGGATTGCCATCACGAGGTCGCCGACGGGTCCCTGCGAAGCGCTGTTATTGCGCTTCGTGGGGGGCTTGGCGGCCGAGAGATCCGCTGTTCTATCCACTGCCCACTAGCCACTGACGCCCATTCCCGCCAACACGCCCCGCATATACGCGAAGCTCTTGATCATCCCGGGCATCGGATCGTCTTCGTGAATCTCATACTCCAGGTCCACGTATCCCGGATACTTGACCTCGATTAACGCAGCAAAGATCTTTTCCACAGGCAATGAACCGTCACCCACCGCCACCTGGCTCTCTTTGCTGGTCGTGTTCGCCAGGTCTTTCATGTGTACGTCAAACAACCGCGGCCCGGCTTCGCGAATTGCACTCGGCACATCGGTCCCCGTCCGCGCGGCGTGCCCGACATCGACGCACACCCCCATCCGTGGGTCCATGTTCTTGACCGCCTTCAGCGCGTCCAGCGGAGAAGGGAAGTACTTGTCCTCCGGCCCATGGTTGTGGATCGCGATCTTGGTGTCATATTCTTTCACGAATTTCTCCAGTCGCGGCAGCGTCTGCGGCGTTGGCCCAGCGACGATCAACGGAATCCCCGCTATCCTGCAGTACTCGAATTTGCGTCGGATGTCTTCATCGTCGTCCCTGGTGAAGTAAATCGCTCCCGCCGCAGTCAGCTTGATCCCAGCCGCTTTGTATTCGGCAGCGACCTGCTTGATTTCAGCTGCGCCCGTCATTGGCAGGTGAATGTCCTTGACATTCAGATACGGAGTATTTAGCTCCTTCATGAACTTGATGACATCCGGAACCCCAAACTTGCGAAACGAGTAGCTGGCAACCCCTAGTCGTATCAGCGAAGCCTGCGCCGCGGGCACAGCCGGCTCGTCGAAACTCCACCCAGTCCTCGTCGCCAGTGCCCCCATGCCCAAACCGGCACAAGTCTTCAGAAACCCTCGTCGTAGAAAACTGCGCACCTTCATCTCACGCGCCGCCCATTGAGCAGACATACCATTAGAGCATTTTCATTCTCGCCGTTATAGATGTCGTGTGGTTTGTTTTTGGGTAGAAACATCGCCTCCCGGCGTGGTGAAAGCAGCGCCCTTAGAAGCCAGCCGTGCAACCTTAGTCACGCGGGTGGCCCACAATTGCCTTCGGTTGGCGATTGCGGGTTTGCAAGGCTTACACTCGAAGCCTGCCACGCGGTCAATATCGTTTCCACTACTCTCGTGCCGCACATTATTATGGCCGCAACCAATCGGAGCACAAGGAGCTCATCGAGAAGCTAAAGTATATCCATCGAAATTCCGTGAATCGAAAACTCGTCGAGACGCCAGAGGAGTGGAAATGGAACAGCTATCGCCACTACGCCAGTGGAGAGGATTCTGAAGTGCAGATTGAGTCATGGAGTAACAAAACTTATTTTTTCAATCCTCCAGCCATGTGAACCCACAATTGCCAACCGAAGGCAATTGTGGGCCACCCGCGAGCAGTAACGGATGAGCAATTCGCCAGCAAGCGGGGGTCGGGTGAGTCCTACTGGCTTTCTTTTGCATCGGCGTGCGTATAGAATCCCTCGGAGAATCCCATCAACGAACAGTTGTTGGGGTTCCGCAAAATGAGTTACTTGCAGAACCCGCTCGGAGCACCAATGAGCTATGTCGTTGCTCGCACGACTTCCTCCGGTCCTGAATGCGGGCTCGCCGCCACTGCCGTTCATCGGAAAACCTGCGCGCTTCTTTCCATGTTGCAAACTCCCAGGAATCTTGCGACCCGGACCCAACGCGGTCGCCGGTAAAGTAGTTCGGTTTCAACACATACAAGGAGGCTGGAAATGAAAACTGCGCTCTGGTTGTTTAGCGTGGTCGTGGCGATTTTGACATTCCCACTGTTGGCAGCCGCACAGCTCGAGACCATTGATGCCACGGCCCGCGGCACGAGCACACAGTTGGGTCACACTGTATCCATCAAGCTGATCATCACCCGGTACTCGACGGCGGAAGACCGGCAGACGTTGGTCAATGCCTTCAAGCAAGGTCAACAGCGGGGGTTGGTGAATGCGCTCCAGAGCATGCAGTCCGCCGGCCGCATTCAGATACCGGGGACGGTGGGTTTCGATCTAGCCTATGTGGAGGTAGTTCCCACGCCGACCGGCCGCAGAATACATTTCATTACCAACCGCAAAATTGCATTTGCAGAAGCTGCGTGGAACACGCGGTCGCGGGCATTCGACCTGACAGCAGGAGAGGTTAACATCAACGACCAGGACGCAAAACAGAGTTCCGGTACATTGCTTCCAGCGGCTCAGATCACCATTAACAAGGATGGCGAGGTACAGTTCAACTTGTTTCAGAATCCGTGGAATTTGACGAACATCATCGATTGGAAACCCAAGGGCTAGAGTGATCGGTTGACGGAGTATCGACGCAACGGCGTAGTCGAGCCCTTAAGGGGAACCTCCTTGGGGCTCTTTCCTCAACTTAACTACCGCCGCACGCATCTACAGAGCCGGACAACATTCTAAGACAAAGTTAAATTTCTGAGCGCGGTGAACGCCATGCTCGCACTTCATTAATAAGATTCCCTCTTGCTCACCGAACCTGGCAAGTCTGCTCGAGGGCGGGCCATCAAAACCGCGTAAAACATGTCTGGCATACAAAATTCAGACACCGAGGAGATCATTTTCTTCGAAAGCGGCAGTGGAACGCGTGCGGGGGAAAGGCAGGGATAATTCTTCTTTAAACTCCCACAAAATCTTGCGGGTTTCCCCAGGCTCCGGGATGAGGGCAAGCCATTGGGAGGCGACTAGCCCGGCAGCGGCGGCGATCAAAAAAACAAAATCGAGTCCGCGGATACTCAGCACATGTACCGAAAATCGGTTAATCGGATTCGACCATTCGAGGGTTAGTGCGAAATGACGCGCGGCAAAGAAATCCATCATCCATCCCCCCAGCAGAGGAGCAATCGCACCGCTGGGCGCTCCTGCTAAATCCGCTACCGTCATGTAAGCGTGCGTCAGGTTGGGGGGTGATTGCTTTAAGGCCAGATTCGTAATGGCCAGTGGGATGGCCGAGAGAGAAAACCCAATTCCGATTTGGATCGCTATCAACAGTGGGATGCTCAACGCATATCGCTCGGGGAGCGTTGTAAAGCTCCAGGCGGCGACCGCCGCGATTGCCAGGGGAAGGCTTGTCGATAGCACGGCTTTGTTCGAAAACCGATCGCTCAATTTCCCCCAAATCCTGACCGAAGGCACATAGACCAATTGTTGAAGGACGCTCAAGGCCGTAACGGCACGCATCGGCAACATTAAACGCTCCAACATGAAGACAACAAAAAAGGGTCTGGCTAAGTTGATGGAGAAATTCCAAAATGCGATGAAACCCAGCAGGGGCCGAAAACCGGCATCGCGAAGAGGAAGCCACACTAACGAACGGAAGGATTCAGAGTGATCGCCCTCCATTGGCGGCTCGGGCAGACGAGTGATGGCAGCAACACCAGCCAGCCCGAATAAAATTCCGATTGAGAAAAGTACTGAATAAGCCTCTAATGGCGGCCTCCCTGAAAAAGTCGGCCATGCGTCGACGAAAAACCCTCCCCCTAAGGTCAGGCAGAGACCGATGATCGTTCCCCAGGCCCTTCGTTTGGAAAAGACTTCCCCCAACGAATCTGCGGGAAGCAAACTTCGCACGAGCGAATGCCAGGCCGGACCTGGAATAGCTGCGATGAAGCCACTACAGACCAGGACCGTCAACAAGAAACCCACAGAGGCTTTCTCGCGAACGAAGGGTAGGAAAACCACCAGAATCCACAGAAGCCGCGCGCTTAGCGCGCACCAAAAAATCAGTGCGCGCCGCTGCTTCCACCGGTCGACTGCGTAGAGCCCCACAAGCTGCATGGGCATGCTGAAAAAAGCGATTGCGGAAATAAGCCCGATTTCCCCAATGAGTCGCGCCCAAGGCCAGGGCAAAAGCGGCAAGAAACGGACCGACAAAGAAAGAGTTCATGGCCGTCGTGCAAATGCCGTCGAAGATAATCGAGCGCGTATTGCTTGGAGAAGTGACCATGCGTGTCACATCACCGACTCGTTAAGCGGCAAGGTCCCGATGACTTTGCCTGACGAAGAGTCGGCCGGAATTCATGCCAGAGCCGGCTTGTACAAATCAAAGAGATTATGCCAGCTCGGTATTCTCGAAGATGCGCTCGCAAAAGCTAGGATATCGTAGCACCTCCAGTGCAATTCCAACTTAACCTCGTGAGTAACGACGGCCCGCCGAAGGACAGTGATGGTCTTCAACCATCTTCGCAGAAAAGCGCCGCGGCGATGGCCGCTCGGCAATTAGGTAATTGTCTGATTTTGGCAATTGTGGGGCTTCGAGCATCATACTCGCGCTGCGCCGGGTGCCGGCGCCCGGATTCCATTTCCAAACGCCTTTTCTTATCCCACACCACTGTGATCTATGTATTCGCAAACTCTGATCTCGAACTGGCATTTTTTCGCTGCTGGTTCGCACGCCACCTCATGTGGACACTGGTTCCGCAACGCATTGCGGCTGGCGACCTTACATGTAACTACCTTTGAAAGGAGCGTATTAGGCGACTAACTTAAGGCGCTAACTCGTTGATTCCAAATGCTTCCAGATAGGGGATAACCCGTGGGAGAGCCGAACGAGCTCCCCAAACGGAATCGGTGATCAGAGCGTCGCGAGAAATGCCTTCGCCTGTTGCGCGTGAGGAAATAAATTCTCTTCCGCCAGAAACTCGCGGCTGTGCACGCATCGCCTGCTGCCACGTAGCTTCACCGGATGCTTGAGGTGCAGCATCTCGTGATACACGATGTACTCCACCGCGCATCGCGGCACGCGAGGATGATCGAAGATGCGGCTCACCACGATGGCGTTGTGCGCCGGATCGTAATGTCCCAGGCTCTGGCGCGAGTGCACTTGGCTCCATGTCATCTGCGGCCTGGCCAGCAGCCCGTGAAAGAAACGCTGATTCAGGTCGTCGAAAATTTCCTCGAGGTGATAGATATGCCCTCGCGCCGAAGCAATGCGTTTGCGGCCCCGAATCTGCCGCACCAGGTGCGCCTTGGCGGCGATGTCGTGACTTGACACGTAACGGCGATAGCGCGTGGCATGCGCCGTCTCGATCGGCTTGCGATAGATCTTAGCCAGAAGAATATGCGCAATCGATTCCAGCACGCTCTCAGGAGCGCCTTCCAGCAGGTCGGACAGGCGAACAAACAGCTGGCCTTCACGCATGCGAATGGTGTTGTTCACATTGGCGAAAGCGTAGAACTCGATGTGCATTTCGGGTATGGGCGCACGCGGCCGCAGCGCCCGGTAACGGTGGTGGAAGATTTCCTGAATGTTCGCAGGCAAGATTTGTCTACGCTATCACGAGAGGAACTGAGGCGCACCCGCGGTCAGTCTTTGCGTTGCGAGTAATCCTTGTTGAGTTTCTTCTGCTGCGCCAGCGTATTTTGCTCCTGAAGATTCTCGCGCGCATTCTTGGCGCTGTCAGCAACCGTGTCGACCGCATTGGAAAGGGCGAATGAATACTGATCGAGTTCGGCTGGCGGCGCCTTTTCTTTGAGTTGGCGCAGCTTCAGTTGCCACTCGCTGTCAGCTTCGATGACCAGTTTTAGTCCTTTGCGCATGTCGGTCTGGTGAGACTGATACATGTCAATGTTGTCGTCGATTTCGTCCAGCAGACTGATGAAATCCTCCAGATAATCATGGATCTGCTTCGGACGGGTCGCCGCGCTCTCGGAATCGGGCTGCAGCAACTCGATCATGGCGATGCGCTCTTTCGCGAAACGCACCATCAGCTCCAGACGCTTGTTGGGGTAATCCGCCGCCTCGCGCATCTGATCGACTTCTGCGTCCGTCATGGGATCGCGTTTATTCGTCTGTGCTTGCGTAAGCGACGCAAGGCTCAGAAACATGAGTAAAGCGGCTAACCACGTGATTTGCTTCATTACGACTTGCCTTTAGGCTCGGCCTTTTCGCCGAACATTTTGGCCAGCAGGTCAGCCCGAATCTGCTCCAGTTGCTGCACGCCCTTCTCCACCGGCGGACGATCGTCGATGTTCAGCGATTGTCCTATATCGTGCAGCCGATGTTCCAGTTTGCGAAGATCGATTTCCGTCTGCTTCAGGCGCTTGCCCGAGGTTGCGGCGGCAGTCGCGGCCTGCTGGGCATACGTTAGCACCTCCTGCACTGCGGCCTCCGCCTTCTCGACGTCGCCCTGGTTGTAGAAGTTGTTGGCTTCTTCCAGCTGGCGATGCGCATACTCCATCGAGAGCACCGCACGTTCTCCACCGTGAGCTGCGTCGGCGCGGGCCTTCAGGTCAGGCGTCGTCTCGCTCGCCAGCCCAGCAAGGGACAGCACGAGTCCCAACACGACCTTTCCAGCGACGGCGCGCATGTTATTTTTTCTTCTCGGCGTATTTGCTGGCGTTGTCCGGATCGATCGCCATGAGCCGATGACGGGCTTGCCATTCCTGGTCGGGCATCTTGCCGGCATCGGTTGCGAGAAACTGACGGTAATTTTCCACCGCCTTCGCGGTAACTTTCAAGTTGTCGTAGGCGGTGGCCCGCAGGAAGTAGCTTGCCGGATTCTCTTCCACATACTTCGCGCGTGCATCCAGCGCCCGAATTGTAAGTTGATAATCCTTGTTCTGCATCGCCACGTAGGCGAGATTGCCGTAGGCGCCAGCCAGGTCGGGTTTCAGCTTGATAGCCGTCAGCAATTCGAGCTGTGCCTCGGGATATTGTTTCTCCTGCATCAACACTGAGCCGAGTGCGTAATGTGCTTCAGGATCGTCGGGAAGCCCCGCGACCGCCAGGCGAAACCGTTCTTCAGCCTCCGGGTACTTGCCGGTCTTGACGTAAGCCGTTCCTGCATCCAGCGCGGCATGCGGATCGTTGCTGTTCAGGCTCGTGGGAGCCGTCGCCAGGGTTGCGGCCTCAGCATCTTTGCCTTGGACAGAAAGCACCTGCGCGAGCTGCGCGCGTGCATTCTGATTATCCGGGTTGACAGCCAGAATCTTCCGCAATTGCGCTTCGGCGTCTGCATATTTCTTTTGCTTCGAATAGACGTTGGCCAACCCGGCAAGCCCCTCTGTCGATTTCTGATCGACGGTGGCCGCGATCTGATATTCGTGCGCTGCTTCGTTCAGCTTGTTCTGCTTTTCCAATAGCAGCCCGGCCGAGAGATGCGGCTCCGGATCAAACGGCGTCAACGAGGCTGCCTTCGCAAAGTCATCCAAGGCTGCTTGCGGATCACTGTCCTGCCGAACCAATCCCAGCGACAACCACGCTCGGGCCTGGCCTTCCTCTGCATGAGCGGTGGGCTTTAGTTGCGTAGCGGCTTTGAGATATTTGACTGCATCTTCAGTTTGGCCTTGTCGTGCCAAAAGGATCCCGAGGTTCAGCGTCGACTCAAAGACTTCTGGATTAGCCGCTACTGACTTCCGATAGGCGTTAATCGCGTCCGATGGCCGCTTCGTCGCACCGTACACAAAACCGAGGTCGAACCATGCCCGGTATGACTGCGGGTTGTCGGCGACCGTTTTCATCAGGATGACCTCGGCCGCGTCGTAATTTTGCTTCTGCATCGCAGCTTCAGCTTGGTCAAGCTGCAATGCCACTGGATCATCCGCCGGCTCTTCAACGCGATGGTGACGTACGGTCGTGCCGGTCTGCTGTGCAAGGGTCGACAGCGGCACAAGCGCAGCACAAGCTGCAACGAATACAACGATTCCGACTCGTCGCTCAGCGCTCATGTGCTTGGTTCCCGTTACTCGATAGGACACGCGACAACCATTGACCTGTGTATGAACCCGCCACTTTGACAATATCTTCCGGAGTGCCAGTCGCAACCACGCGTCCGCCGCGCCAGCCCCCCTCCGGCCCGAGGTCGATCACCCAATCCGCCATCTTGATCACGTCCAAGTTGTGCTCGATGACGACGATCGTTCCTCCTGCCTCAATTAGACGCCGAAATGCCGCCAGCAGCACGCTCACGTCGTCAAAGTGCAGGCCCGTCGTGGGCTCGTCGAAGATGTAGAGAATGCGCGGATGTCGCTTGTTGCGCTCTGCCTGCGTTCGCCCATAGTCGCGCTGTTTGGGCTGCAGATGCGCCGCCAGTTTCATGCGCTGCGCTTCGCCCCCTGACAAAGTCGTCGCCGATTGCCCTAGCCGCAAGTACCCCAGACCTACTTCCTCCAGCACGCGAAGCTTCTCCACGATTTTCGGTACACCCTGGAAAAAGTGAAGCGCGCTCTTTACGGTCAGGTCGAGCACCTCGTGGATGTTCTTCCCGTGATAGCGAATCTCGAGCACTTCGGGCTTGTACCGCATGCCCTTGCACTCTTCGCAAATCAGCTCCACATCGGCCAGAAACTGCATCTCGACTGTTACCGTGCCGTCGCCCTGGCACGCCTCGCAACGCCCGCCGGGAATGTTGAAGGAGAAATGCCCGGCGGTGTAACCACGCTTTTGGCTCTCCGGCTGCGCCGCGAACAACTCGCGGATCGCATCGAAGGCCTTGATATACGTCACCGGGTTCGAGCGCGGCGTACGTCCGATAGGCGACTGATCCACCAGTACGACCTCGTCGATCCAATCGGCGCCTTCAACCTCATCCACTTCGGCGCGTGTTCCCCCGCTGATCTGGCCTTTTTCGGTGGCCAACGCGTTGTACAACACATCATGCACCAGCGTCGATTTCCCCGATCCTGAAACTCCGGTGATCGCGACGAGCACGCCGAGCGGAATTGTCACATCGACCTTCTGCAAGTTATGTGCACGTGCGCCATAGATCCGGATCGCCTTGCCATTGCCCGCGCGTCGCGTCGCCGGTAACTGAATGCGCAGCTCGTGATTCAGATACTTTCCCGTTAGCGAAGCCGAGTTGTGAGTAATCTCATCATAGGAGCCCGTGGCAATCACCCGGCCGCCATTCTCGCCGGCGCCAGGGCCTAGGTCGATGATGCGGTCCGCGTTGCGCATGATCTCGGCGTCATGCTCGACGACGAGTACTGTATTGCCCAGGTTGCGCAGGCTGTGCAGGATCTTGATCAGCCTGTCGGTATCGCGGCTGTGAAGTCCAATCGAGGGCTCGTCTAAAACGTACAAGGTTCCCACCAGCCGCGAACCGAGCGACGTGGCAAGTTGAATCCGTTGCGCCTCGCCGCCCGACAGCGTCGACGCCAGCCGATCGAGCGACAAGTATTCCAAACCAACGTCGTTGAGAAATCGTAGGCGGTCACGAATTTCCACCAGCAGACGCTCGGCAATGTCGGCTTCTTCGCGTGTGAACTGAAGTTCTGCGAAGAACTTAGTCGCTTCTTCCACCGTCATCGAAGAAACCTGGCAGATGTCCTTGCCGCCGATCTTCACTTGCCGCGCCTCTAACCGCAGGCGCAGGCCGCTGCAGTCCGGGCACACCGAATATCCCCGATACCGGCTGAGAAACACGCGCACATGCAGCTTGTACTTCTTGCGCTCCAGGTAGTCGAAGAAGCCCCGCACACCCCACCACTTGTCATCGCCCTTCAGGATGTAATTCTGCTGCGCGGGCGTCAGATCCTGCCACGGAACGTCCAGAGGAATCCCCGCCGCTCGCGCGTAGCGCTTCATCTCCGCACCCAGCGGTTTGTATTTCGGCTTGGTCCACGGCTCGATTGCGCCTTCTGCCAGCGAAAGGGCCTTGTTCGGGATCACCAGGTTGAGGTCGAAATCGATCGTGTTTCCGAATCCCTGGCACTTCGGACATGCGCCATACGGATTGTTGAACGAGAACAATCGCGGCTCAGGCTCTTCGTATTTCGTACCCTCGTTCTTGCATTCAAAGCGCTGCGAGAAGCGAAACCGCCGCACAGGCTCAGTCTCTCGCGGCACCGTTTCAAAAATCACCTCGCCCGCCTCACGATATCCCTGTTCGACCGCGTCGACCACCCGCGATCGCACATCCGCCGCAACTACGATTCGGTCAATAGCGACATGTACCGGCTCGGCGAAGTTCACCTCCAGCAATGCCTCAGGAGTCGAGAAGTCGATGACGTTGCCGTTCTGATACAGTCGCAGGAACCCACGCTTGCGCAGCTCAAACAATCGCTCTTTCAGGAGGAAATTGTCTTCAGCCTTGGCTTTCTTCTTCTTCGCCGCACGACGCCCCTTCGTCTTCTCGGTCTGAGGCGGCTGAGGCGGAGATTGCAACGGAAATAGGACCTGTAAGCGCGTTCCCTCTGGCAGGGCGACGATGCGATCGGCTACCTCGTCCACCGTGTCTTTCTTTATCTCTTGTCCGCAAACGGAACAGAACGTCCGGCCAATGCGTGCATAAAGCAGTCGAAGGTAGTCGTAAATCTCAGTTGCCGTCGCGACCGTTGAGCGCGGATTGCGCGTGGCGTTCTTCTGCCGGATTGCCACTGCCGGGGCGATGCCCTCGATTAGGTCGGCGTCCGGCTTCTCAATGCGCTCCAGAAATTGCCGGGCATACGCCGACAGCGACTCCACGTACCGCCGCTGTCCCTCGGCATAAATGGTGTCGAACGCCAGCGAGGATTTGCCTGAGCCCGACACCCCCGTCATCACCGTCAGTGTATTATGGGGGATTTCCAGGTCAATGTTCTTCAGGTTATGGACGCGTGCTCCCCGCACCACGATAGCGTCGTTCGACATGGCCCTCGAAGTTCAGCAGGCAATGTAAAAGTACGCGCGTCCCCACAGACGTCGTCAGAACCGGCTGCTGAAACTTCTTATTATAGCTGCAAACGATTTTGGGGAAATTGCGGGGCAGGCGCCGATTCATCGCGCAAAGTATAGCAGTGCGAACACATAGATCCACAGCACTGCCATGAAGTGCCAGTACCACGCGGTCACGTCGATCACAATCCGTCGCGTTTCCGGCGGACGATGTAACCACGTCGTACATCCCGCGTAAAGCAGAGCCAGGATGCCGCCCATCAAATGAACTGCGTGTACTCCGGTCAAAATGAAGAAAAATGAACTGCTGATGTTCGTCTCGATGTTGATGCGGCTGAGCTGAAGTTGACGCCACGCCACATATTGCCCGCCCAGAAACATCAGCCCTAGGGTGATAGTCAGCCATAACCAGGGCAGGGAGCGGTTATCGGCCACGCGGATTCCGGGAATCCTCGCAATTGGCGCGAGCACGACATCCTCCGCCGCACGCCGCCGCGCGAGTTCAAGGCTCAAGCTGCTCAAAAGCAGAACGAATGTATTCACCAACAGCGTAGTGACCGGCAACGTCGTCGGAATCCAGTTGCTAACGTACTCATTGCGCGCCGGGTCCCAAACCGCGCCTGCCTTTCGCACCACATAAGCCGTGGTGAACGAGACAAAAATCATCACGACCGAGCTGAGCGCAAAGGCGACAAGTAACCGATATCTTCGAAGCCGCTCGCGGTAGCTCGGAAAATCATCATCTCCGCCGCGGCCTCCGCCATCTCCGCCGCCGCCCGGCCAGTCGTCCGTCGGACCCCTGCCGCCGCCACCGTGGGCGGGCTTCGGAGGACGCGTCTCGGTCTTGGAAAGGAACGCCATGGCTGAAGGTTCTTGGCGAGACCCCGGCGGGAACCTCACCCGAAGCAGCGTGTGCCTATCATGCGCGTGCCGTGACGACTTTTCAACCGGGAGTGTGCCGTAGACTCCCGCGAGAATCGATTTAAGGGAAGCGCCGCTGCTGCCGACCCCAGTTGCGTTCCCGGAATCGAGGGAGCTAAGCTCACCGAACGGTGAAACGAATCGCCATAGCCGTCGCTCTAGTCGTACTGGTACTCTACGGTGGCGACTACCTCTGGCTGCGCTACCGCATGGCCAC
>Ga0306921_10004096_pt1 | contig 14890 bp, 14 predicted proteins | sample sta12Cox44000080_FD_203760 | JGI IMG/M metagenome (GOLD analysis project Ga0306921, IMG submission 203760) | Lab enrichment of tropical soil microbial communities from Luquillo Experimental Forest, Puerto Rico - statoxic.12C.oxic.44.000.080 (v2)... | ecosystem: Environmental > Terrestrial >...
CGAGCAGATCGGAGACACAGGTCCGGAATATGCGGATCGTCGGCGGTAGGCATCGCGGCCGCCGCCTCCTCGCTCCGCCCGGTGATACGGTCAGGCCGACCAGCGATCGCGCCCGCGAGGCGCTGTTCAACATCCTCTCGCACGGACGCCTTGCCGCCGCCGGCGTTCCGTTGGCCGGCGCGGCTGTGCTCGACGCCTTCGCCGGGACCGGCGCGCTTGGGCTCGAAGCGCTGTCGCGCGGCGCGGCTGAGGCAGTCTTTATCGAACGCGATCCCGAGGCAATCGCGGTCCTGCGAAGGAACGTCGCGGCGCTGGGCGAAAGCGCTCACGCCGAGATCGTGCCTGGTGACGCGGCTCGTCCGCCCCGTGCGAGATTGAAGTGCGCGGTGGCGTTTGTCGATCCCCCTTACCGAAGCGGTCTCGCCGCCCCGGCGCTCGAAGCTCTCGATCGCGCCGACTGGCTCGCGCCCGATGCGCTCGCGATCGTCGAGCTCGGCGTGCGCGAGCAACTGGCGCCGCCAGCCGGGTTCGCTCTTCTCGACGAGCGCGTCTACGGCACCGCACGGCTCGTCTTCCTGCGCCGCAACGCAACCGCAGTTGCACTCTGACGCCAACCCCTGTAAAAGCGGCAAAACAGGCTGAATAATCGATTCGGCGCTAAAATTTGCCCGGATCATCCTCGATAAAACCATCTTGATCAGATAGTTACGAACCGGTCCCCGGTGCGAACTAACAGGGTGCCTGACGTCGCCGTGTAGGGGAGCGAAACGGTTTATCAGGGGGACAACAGGGGAGGGCGCCCGGACCGGGTCATTGCGAATCACGCTATTCCGGTATTGATAACCAAATGCTGCGATTTGGGCAAGACTCCGCGCTGGCAAGCTGACGCTCGCCGCGCCCGCGGAGCGGGGAGGCGGCTAGAGCGATCTGGCTGATCGGGATCGCCCCTCATGCCGTTGTCAACGGTGCGGGCTCAGCCGCAGCACCAGGAAGGCCCGAGCAACCGCCGCGACCGACAGCACCGGGCGCGAGGCTGTTGCGGCGCACCCCGCGCGCCCCTTACCTTGGTCGCGGCGCCGGTCGCAGCATCGCGGCCATCGGCACCCGGATGGAGACCGCCATGCCCCTACCCTCGCCGGTCCTCGATCACGTCGTTATCGACGTGCGCAACCGCATCGACGAGGCGATGCACAGCTTTTCCGCGCTCGGCTTTCAGCTGACGCCGCGCGGCCACCACACCTTGGGCTCTGTCAATCATCTTGCGATGTTCGCGACCGACTACCTCGAGCTGCTCGGCTTTGGCGAGGACGGCGCAACCCGTACGGAGATCGCGCGCTTTCCGGCCGGCCTCAACGGTCTCGTGTTCAAGACCGTGGATGCCGACCTGGTCCATCGCGCGGCCGAGACGGCCGGCCTTCCGGTCCTGCCGGTGCAAGCCTTCTCCCGCCCAGTCGACCTCGACGGGGCGACGCGCGATGCGCGGTTTCGCACCACCCGACTCGATCCGGACAAGATCACGATCGGCCGGGTCTATTTCTGCGAGCATCTGACCCCCGACCTCGTGTGGCGGCCCGAATGGCAGACCCACCCCAATGGCGCCTGTGCGATTGCCCGCGTGGTGGTCGCGACCGCGGATCCGCGGCGAACCGCGGTGCTGTTCCGCGACCTGTTCGGCGGCGCTTCCGTCGCCGAGCACGACGGCAGGCATGTGATGACGGCGGGAGCGGCGCAGGTGGAGCTGGTCTCGCCAAATACGATCGCGGGCGAGTTTGGCGAAGAGGCGGCGGAGCCGGCCGGGCGCGCCGAGTACATGGCGGTTCTCGAAATCAGGGTCAGCTCGCTGCGCGACGCGGCGCAGCGCCTGCGCGGCATTGCAGGCGTGCGCATCGAGCCGCAACGGCTGGTGGTGCCAGCCGCCGCCGCGTTCAACACCACAATCGTGTTCTCGGAGTGACTTGCTGCTTCATCCCGTCGAGGAGCGTGCTCGCGGATCACGCGCGAGCCTGCACACAATGTCGATCAATTGGTTGTGCACGGCACTAGCCGGATTGCGAAATTCCGCTACCGAATGGGCATCGGCAAGTTTGCTCAGGCGGACCAGCTCGCGGATCCGTTGTCGCCGGTTGAGCTGCAGCTCGGACGGACGGTGGGTAAAGAGAACGCGGCCCAGCTCACCCTCGCCGAAGAGGTGATTGAGCTCTGAAGCCGTGACATAAATTAGGAACAAGACAAGTATCCAAATCTGGATCGCGGCGAAATGATGCCAGGAGAAGGTCGAGATCATGTGCGGTAGAAACTCTCCAACCGGGTTGTGCTCGATCAGCCAGAACCGAATAAAATGTTCGAGCAGGCGCGCAATGAACACGATGGCCCAGTAAAACACCGTCTTGAATAGGATCGGCCGGATCAGCGGCCCGCGATCGTAGCGGCGCAGTAGCGTCATCGCGTTGGCGACCAGCACCGATTTGCCGACGATCAGCGCTCCGCCGGTCGCGAGCATAAAGCTGGCGCAGGCAACCGAGTAGTCGGCCAGAATGAGGTTCGTCGTCAGCACGATCAGATTGAAGCCGATGAAAAAGAAGATCGTCGGCGGCGACATTTCGCAAAATTCGCGCAGCAAGAACGCGCCAGCCCGATGCGCAAATCCGTGGGATGTAGCAGCGGGCGCGGCTGCAGACGCGAATTGCGGCGTTTCATGATCGTCCAGAACAGGCGTGCTCCTCATTGGCTTTCTCCCGGTCAGGCCTTCGCTGCTACCTGATTGAGGGCGCGATGCCTCCGCGAACAGCCGAGGGTCACCCGCTCGCGCCTAGCAGTAGTAGACACCCGCCGCACAGCGGCGCGCTGTTCTCCGGGCGACACCGGCATAGCTCACCGGCGTCAGCGGGCGCCCGACGATAGCCTCTGCGGTCGAAACAACGCTGTGCACGCCCGGGATTTCGAACCGCTCGCCGAGTTCCAAGCAAATCGTGCAAGTGACTATGGCCAGCAAGCCAACAGCAATGCGCTTTAACATGGATCACTTTCCTCCCTTTGCCGAGAAGAGCGCGGGTATTTCATTGAGCTCGGGGACTTGAGCCGTCGTCAATTGTTTAGCACCGGCGGGAATCTCCAGTTTGAAGCCATCCGCGGCGACCTCGGCGCCGGCCTTCCATGCCCAGATATCAAGGGTGTATTGCGGCCACCCGGTCACCTTCTTGCTCGTGATGACATAGCGGCACGGATAAGGACGGGCTCCTTGCGCGATCCAGATCTGCCAGTCGACCTCTTTCGTCCGAAAGGCGAGATGATCGCATTCGACGCCGTGGATCACGCCGCTTCCGAGGTCCTTTGCATCGTTAACCTCCGGCATCAGCTCTTTGTAAGGATCCGACATTAGCAAATCGGCGGCGGGGACCGGCCGATGGTATTTGTCCCGCAACAGGTCGACTAGTTGATCGATCGTGCCCGGCGCCTCGATCTGGGCATACAGGTTGGCATTCTTACCCAACAGGGTCAGCGCCTTCCCGTCAAAGACCATCTCGATATTGGCGAATCCGCCCGTCCTCGTCGCATGAAGCTTATCAGGGCGATTGAGCGCTACCTTGCCGGAACTCGCCAACGCTATTTTTTGCTGCTGTTTGCTTACGAGTTCGAGGTTCGAATCATAATCGAACGATATTGCCTTCTGCGCGGCGAGATAGTCGGACATGGCTTTGAGCAGGCTCTTGGCATTGGCCTCGTCGGCGCGTCCAGCTGACATATTTGCGGCTCCCGCCGCGGCTACTACGGTCAGAACAGCGGCCCATTTCTGTACGGTTCTCGTGGCCTTGCTAAAGCTGCACTGCATGCGCTCCTCCATTGTTTCGCCCGGGGAGATCATCCTGGGCGGCACGCTGTTGATCTGTTGCGCTTCTCGACCCTATCGAGCGATAGTGGCGCAGCGCCAGGACGGCGGGGCGATCGCGAAGATCTCTCGCGCCGATTTAAGCGCGTCCTGACGCGAGCCCGGTCACAATCCCTGGATCCGCTTCCAACTCGCGTCGTAGAGGCAGTTTGGACCTGCCGCGCGACCCGTCAGCACGAAATTGGGATCGATTTGTCCCTGGAACGTCTGGCCCCCCGTCTGGCTGACCATCGCCAATCCACCTTGTGGATTGACATAGCCCTGAAAATTGAGAGTACCCGTCGCAGGAATTCCAGTACCCGTCGCAGGAACTCCGCTCTGGAAGGTGGCGAGACCGTTGCGAATGGTCAAATCTCGACCGGTGACATAATCGGGGCAGCCGGGGCTCACGTTCCTGGCGACAGCATTACCGTAATATCCGTCAAAGGCCGTGGTAGTGTTCGTTGGCGATCCGGGCGCCAAGCCGGTCGCGGCAAGTGGAGGCGCCGCTGGTTGAGGGACTTGAGGGACACAAGCCGAAACTGCTAGCAATGAAATCCCTAATAGGTAGAGCTGTTTCATTGGATCCTCCTTGCCAAAAGATGCAGGCGATTGTAGATGGTCTCCTTCGGCTCGGCCAATGCGGGCTGGCGCGGGCGAGCGCCACAATCTGCGATTGGACCGCACCGGGTACCCCAATAAGAATCTTTCGTTTGTGCATGCCATAGTCTCCGGTGCCTGGCTCCAGCTGCGGCAATGAAATCACCCGGTTGACAGCGGGATGTTGATGCCTTCCTTGGAGGGAGCCCGCCTGCTGGCTGTGCCTGACCACCGAGCGGAGATTCCGAGGACTCAAGCGGCTTGTCCAAATGGCACTCGCCCTGCAGGGGAAGGGCCTTTCCGGCCTATCTGCCCGCCCCGCGGGCGGCGATCGCCTTGTCCAGTGCCTCCTTAACGGACTCCATATTGAAGCTGGCGCCGTGCTGCATTGGCGGAAAATCGATTAGGGTTTGCGCCGCCTTGGCCACCTCCTGCTGAACGAGCACAAAACGCCAGAACTCGTACGCAAACCAGTCGTAATAATTGATCGAGCCGTTGTCTTTGCCGTTGAACATGCCGGTGCGCTCATAGGGATCGAGGCGCAGATTGGTCAGGATCGGCCAATCGACCTTCTCGGTGGCACCTAACCAGCCGCTGGGCTGGTCGGTGAAGCGATACTTGAAATCGTCGATGCGCACCGCAGCCAGCGTGGTCTCGGTGAGATAGAAAATCTCGTGCCGTTTGGACGGGCCCTTGCCGGTTATCAGGTCGGTTTGATCATAGCCGTCCAGATGCACCTTGAAGGTCTGATCGCCGAGCTTCTTGCCGGCTAGCAATTCGCTCGTGATGTTCGGATTGCCGGCAGCTGCCACCAGAGTCGGGAACCAATCCATCCCCGAAATGATGCTGTTCTCGACCTTCCCGGCCGGAACCTTGCCGGGCCAGCGAATGATCGCCGGCACCCGGAACCCGCCTTCGAGGCCGGTGCCCTTGCCGCCGGCGAACGGGGTCTGCCCGCCATCCGGCCAGGTGAAGTTCTCAGCGCCGTTGTCGGTCGTGAAGATGACGATCGTGTTGTCGTCCAGCCCGTTGTTTTTGAGGTAGGTCATCACCGAGCCGACGATGTCGTCGAGCTGTGCCATGCCGGCTTCCTGGATGCTCCAGCCGTTCTCCGGCGTGCGCATCGATTCATATTTCTCGGACAGATGCGTTACGACATGCATGCGCGTCGGATTGAGCCAGACAAAGAACGGCTTCGACTGCTGCCTCGCCTTGTCGATAAATGCCAAAGCCTTGTCGCGGATGACCTCGTCGACGGTTTCCATGTTGTACTTGATGTTCGGCATCGGATGAGGCGGCAGCGGGCCTTCGTCGACGATTTTTTGCTTGCCGACCTTGCCCCAGCGTGGGTCGACCGTTGGGTCGTCCACATCGCTGGCCACAGAGGACACCAAGTTGCGCGGTCCGACTTTATTCAGGAGAGCCGGTGGGTAGTTGCGATGGAACGGGTCCTCCATCGCATCCAGGTGGTACAGATAGCCCCAGAACTCGTCGAAACCGTGCACCGTCGGCAGGAACTTGTTGAGGTCGCCCAGATGGTTTTTGCCGAATTGGCCGGTCGCGTATCCCATCGATTTGAGAACGTGTGCGATAGTGACGGCCTCATCGGGGATACCGAGTGGCGCTCCAGCTTGCCCCACCGTTGTGAGACCGGTCCGAAACGGCAGTTCGCCCGTGATGAAATTCGCCCGTCCGGCGGTGCAACTCGCTTCCGCGTAATAGTCGGTGAAGCGCATCCCCTCGGCGGCCAGACGGTCGAGATTGGGTGTCCGCCCGGCCATGATGCCTTGGTTATAGACCCCGATATTAGACCAGCCGATGTCGTCGCCCATGATGACGAGGATATTCGGCCGCTGACCGCCTGACTGCTGCTGCGCCTGCGCCGTTTTGACTGCAATCGCCGATCCCACCGCCGAAGCGGCCGCAAGCGACGTGCCGGCGAGAAGAAGATTGCGCCGGCTGACAGCACCATCCTTCGAACTGGGTTCGTTGCGAATATTCTTGCTGCTGCTCATGGACTGCTCCTCTTCTGTCCGTGCATCGGAACAATTCGTTCTCGCGACGGTTGTATCGATTGCTCAGGAGTATCACACAGCGGAATCCAATCTGGCTCGTGCCGCTGTCGGTGTGCGTGGCGTGCGGCGGGCCGATGACGCTGGTATAATTAACGATTGTGGCCGTGGTGATTGAGGCGCCTTGCGGTTTTAACTTTAGATGTTTGCGGAGATGCGGTGAGCTCATTGCCCGATAGTCGGGGCCGGCCGAGCCAGCCGCTATCCGAATTCGGCAGATAGTTGCCGCTATCCGGCTGGTCGATGAAGCGTGGAGGAGGGAGGCTCGCCGAATAGCGATTGGTATTCGCCCGCGAAGCGGCCGAAATGCCAGAACCCATACCGCGTGGCGATATGGGTCACAGTCGTCGTGTCGGGCAATCCCTTGCGCAAGGCGCGGCGCGCTAAATGCAAACGGCGAAACAGTAAATAGCGCTTTGGCCCAACCCCCAACTGCTCCTGGCAACACACCCGCAAGGTCCGTTCGGATACGCCGATCGCCTTGCAGAGTTCCGGGATGTAAAGCGGTTGATCCGGGTTTTCCTCCACCACCCGGCGAAATCGGCGCATGATCAGCTCGTGCTGCCGCTGCGCCACGCTGTCCTCGCGGGCCTCGTTATTGCCGAGACAGCCGACCATCGCCTCTATAATGGCCTGTTCCAGCCCATATGCGGCATCGGGATGGGCGATGATTTCCGGGGCGGCCGCCGCCAGATGTGCGGCCGCCGCGTGCAGCCGCTGAATTCTTGCGACGGCTCCCGGCGGAGGGGTGAAGATCAGTGTATCGCGTGGCGGGGTCAAATCGGTCTATGCCATCACCGCCCCGATGGACACCATATCTGCCACCGGCAGCGACATGCTGCCTAAAGAAGTGTGCCCCGCTAAACGATTATAATAGCTCTGACCCATGCTGAGTCGCGCGATAGCGTTTGCATGTAATTCCACACCGCTATGCAATACGCTTGGCCCGGTTTGAGTGTGGAACCTGATGACGGATCGGCCGCCCCACCCGTCTACGTGATAGATCCGCCGTAACGGATGTGAGACCCGCCCTGCCAAGACGTTGCCGCACAACGGCTAGCGATCCGCCGCAAAGGGCGCGATAGTTCATTGCAAAGCGGCCGGATCGCGAAGCCGTATCGGCGGGCGATCGCCGATACGCTTGCTATATCCGGGTTTTCATGCCGCAGTGCTAGGTGTGCTCGCCGCATCCCGCGGAGGCGGTAACGGCTCCGGTCGATGCGCAAATTCTTCTTGCAGCATTCGCGCAGTGCGCGGTGCGACAGGCGAAAGGGTCTAGATAGCGGCCGGAAGGTGGGGCGGGCCCTTGCTTCCCTGGGCGCGGGCGACCTGCCCTTAATTCTGAGTAGGCGTCGCTCACGGCAAGGTGCGTATGATTGAACTCAGAATCGTCGCGCGGCGATTTAGCTGCTCCTGCTCCTGCTTGCCGAACTCGGCGAGAACCTGATCCGCGCGAGCAGTCAGGTCGGCGCGTAATCTGGTTCTATTTCTTTTCAGCTGCATGACGGCGTTACCCCAGGTCACCTTCTTTTCCGTGAGCTGCACAAACGTCGCGTCGTCTTCGTCCGTGGCTGCCTCGATTATCGGTCCGAAAGAGGGGAGAGTGTTGTACGTTGCCTGCAAAAGCGGCTCGCGGCACCTATTGAGACCGCGTGACCACGCGTCTAAGGCCAATATTTGAGCCGATGTTGCAAGATCCGAATCAGTCATTTGTGGCAGGCTGGCTGAGCCAATATCGGTCAACGGCATACGCTCGTCGAGTATTCGATACCGCGGATTCTGTGCGGCTGTTGTTCGGCATGCGATGGCATCGTTCGTGGCCGCGACGAAGCGCTGCAGATCAAGTTCAAGATTGCGTCTCTCTAACTGCGAAGGACCTGCACATGCCGCCGCAACCAGAGACATTGTCCCAGCAAGCATGCCGCAATACGATCGCTTAAAGGAGAGTGGCATTCCGTCTTCCGTACAATCTGCTCGGCTAGTATCGAGCAGTTCGCGCTCCAAGGCCCACCCATGGTCTGCATAATTGTTCATGAAGATGTCGCAGCGGGCTTGCAGGTCCTGCCACAAATCGAACACCGGGGGAACCCTGGTGCCACTGGCCGGCTCATGCCAGCGCGGCTCGGTATCGGCCGGGTGTGACGCCGGTCATCGACCGGAATATCGATGTCAGATGGCTCTGGTCGCAAAGCCCGACCTGTTGTGCGATCTCGGCAAGGGGCTGATTGGTCCGACGGATCAAAGTTTTCGCCCGCTCGAGCCGACGCTGCATGACATAGCGCTGCGGACCAATGCCGACCGACTCCTTGAAGGAGCGGCTGAAGTGATACGGGCTGAGACACGCCACCCCGGCGAGATCGGTCAGCGTCAATCGATCATCCAGATGGGTTTCGATATAGTCACGTACTCGCTTCAGGCGATCGCGGGACAGCCCGTTCGACGGCGCAAGCATGATGGCCGACGGGTCGACAAAACGCCGGATGATCTGCACTGCGAGTGCAGTATTGAGCGCATCGACGAGGATGCCGTCCGCGAACCCATCTTCGATCTCGTTGGCGATCGTTAGTGCCATCCGCGAGATCAACGGATCGCTAAACGCATCTTGCGGATAGAGTTGGGCCGTCCCACCGCGCACCAATTCGGGCATCAGATTGTCATAGGTTTCGCGGCTTTGCAGGATCTGGATAAACCGGCCGCCGGACAGATCGCTCCATAATTTTCTTTTGCATGGCCGAAACGCGATGTCGCCGCGCCGCAGTCGATATTCTTCTACCGGTCCGTCGTCGCTCTGCTTCGTGCCACTGATATCGCTCAGCACATAACTGATCCGGTGATAGTCGCTCGACCAAACCATCTCACCTGGGGCGCGGCGAAAAACGCCGACGGAGATCAGCCCCCAGGATCGGCTCTTCTCCTTGCTAACAAGCTTAAGATCGTGGGTGATCGGGTTCGGGCGCGCGGCTCGATTCATCTCGGGGCATACTACGGTCACAGCTCGCATTGATAGACCTCCCTCGCGACGACTGCCCTGCGGCACAAGCCCGAAGCCGGAGGGATGTTGGCAATTGGATAAATCGACGGGCTATCCGATTTCGGCAGATAAATGACGACTCTATTCGGCTGGGCGATAAAGCGTGGAGGAGGGAGGTTCGGCGAATAAGGACTGGTACTCGCCGGCGAAACGGCCGAAATGCCAGAACCCATATCGGGTCGCTATCTCGGTCACAGTCGTCGTGTCGGGCAGTCCCATGCGTAATGCGCGGCGCGCCAAATGCAAGCGGCGGAACAGCAAGTAGCGCTTTGGCCCAACCCCCAACTGCTCCCGGCAGCACACCCGCAAGGTTCGTTCCGATACGCCGATCGCCTTGCAGAGCTCCGGGATGTAAAGCGGTTGATCCGGGTTCTCCTCCAGCACCCGGCGAAACCGGCGCATGATCAGCTCGTGCTGCCGCTGTGCCACGCTGTCCTCGCGGGCCTCGTTATTGCCAAGGCAAGCCGACCATCGCCTCTATGAGGGCCTGTTCCAGCCCATATGCGGCATCGGGATTGGCGATGATTTCCGGGGCAGCTTCCGCCAGATGTGCGGCCGCCGCGTGCAGCCGCTGAAGTCTTGCGACGGCGCCCGGCGGAGGGGTGCAGATCAGTGTATCGCGCGGCGGCGTCAGGTCACGCCCAGCCATCGTTCTCCCGACGCTGCCCATATCTTCCAATGGTAGCGACATGCCGGCAAAACAAGCCGATCCGGATGAACGCTGATAATAGCTTTGACCTTTGCTGAAGCGGACGATGTCGCTTGGCTGCAGTTCCCGGCCGTTAAACAGCAAGCTTGGTCCGGCCTGCGTGCGAAACACGATGATGGCTCGTCCGCCCCACCCGTCCACATGGTAGATCCGAGCCAAGTTCTCCGAGAAACGTTGCATCCACAGGCGATGCAGGTCAATCTTGGTAAGTTTTGCGGCGAAATTTCCGCGGCCTGTGACCGTTACCTCGACCGTTCCTTGACGGATCGCGGCTGCGTAATCGTCCGCATCCGAAAAGGTTCGCACAACGCTCGACGGCATCCGAGCCTCGCCGGCAGGTTTCGATGCATGTGCTTGCGGTTGCCTTCCTCAGATTAGCTAGCCTTACACGAAACTTTCAAGCACGGCCACTAAGTGTCAGATCTGCCCTGCTAGCGTCGCCCCAAAGTGGCTGAAGGCGTCTCGCCATAAAGGGCGCGATAGTTCACCGCAAAGCGGCCGGGATCGCGGAACCCATACCGGCGGGCGACGGCCGATACGCTTGCGATATCCGGGTTTTCATCGCGTAGCGCGCGGCGTGCTCGCTGCATCCCGCGGAGGCGACGGTAACCGCTCGGGTCAATGCCCAAATTCTTCTTGCAACATTCGCGCAGCATACGCTGTGACACGCCGAGCGCGTTGCCGATTGCGGTAACGTTGGGTGGTGGTTCGGCCTCGAGCAATTCCTCGAAGCGGGCGAGGGTGCCGCGATGCCGGCGTGCCGGCTCCGTTTCCTCATAGACCGGCGCCACCGATAGTGACTCGACAAGGGCGTGGATCATTTGCTGTTCCAACCCGTGTGCCACCTCACTGTCCGCGAGCACCCCCGACCGCGCCTCGGCGGTGCGGACTGCTGCCTGATGAAGATGACGCAGTTGCCGCAAAGCTGCGCGCGGCGGCTGCCACCGGGCGACGGCAGGGACAATGGGTGTGGCTCCCATCAGGGCGCGCCCGTATTGGACAAAGTCCGCGACCGGTAACCGAATGGCGCCCCATTGGCAGGGACCGTGACTCCTCGCATGCAGCCGCTGGCCTGGGCCAAACGTAATCATCTCACCGACCCGCATCTCCACCCTGTCCCAGATCGGCGCAGGCCGGTCGCCGAGCGGCAGCGTCACGAGAAACATGTCCGCGGGGACCGCGACAAAGGCGATTCTCGACAGGTATTCGTCGCCAGCCGACAATCGCAAGCTGTGCAACGTGACTTGCGTCAACCGTGCGCGAAACTGGCCGCTGCCGGTGACCAGCAGGTTAAGGAGGCCGTCCTCGCGCAACGCCACTTGAAATTCGTCTGGCTCGCTGAAGAGCGACGTGACGCTGCCCGGCATTTTTCACCAAGCTGTCCGGCCCGGGTTTCAGTATCCTGTCAACATTGCGAGGGAGCAGCGCTTCGGCTATCCGGTTTCGGCAGAACGACCAGGTTCAACACCGCAACGTATTTCGGGAGTGAGCGATCTGACGCACGCCGCGGACGGCTACATGCCAACGAGCTTCACAAATCTCGGGCACGCGATCGACCGGTCTGGCGATCTCGACGCCCTTGCGGTGATCGACCTCGGCGGTACACCGGCGCCGCGTTTCTACAGCTACCGCGAGATCGATGCCCCCGCCGACGCAACGGCGTGCGGGCTCCTCGCATCCGCCCTCACACCCGGCGAGCGCGTCGCGATCTTGTCGGCCAACCGCGGCGAGTTTCTGGCTGCATTTCTCGGGATCATGCGAGCCGGGTCGGTCGCGGTGCCCGTGGACTGGAAGCTCCCGACGGCGACCGTCGAGCTGATCCTGCGCGACTGCGCCGCGAGCCTCGTATTATGCGACCGGGCGCGCCTGCCGCTATGCCCGACCGATCTGCCGCGCTTTGTCTTCGAAGAGGATTTCGCCGCGCTGCTCGACCACGGCCCCTTTGCCGCTGTTACGCCACAGCCGGCAGACCCGGCGATGTTTCTCTACACCCCGGGCTCGAGCAGCCGGCCCAAAGGCGTTGTGCTGTCGCATTCGAGCCACCTCTGGGTGATCGACATGCGGCTGCGTGACGGGAGTCCTGAAGAGCCCCGGGTGCTCGTCGCCGCGCCGCTCTACCACATGAATGCGCTCGCCGTGTCGCAGGCGGCGCTGGCGCAGCACGACACAGTCATCCTGCTGCCGGGCTTTACGGCACAGAGCTATATCGGGCGGCCGCCATGTACCGAGCCACGGCGTTGACTTCGGTACCGACGATGATTGCGATGATATTGCGCGAGACGGCGCTGCTGAAACACACCGATCTCTCGTCGGTCTCGGCGGTACGGATGGGCTCGGCCCCGGTCTCGGAAGGACTGGTGGAGGCGGCGCGGCGCGCTTTCCCGCATGCAGTCATCACCAACGGCTATGGCACGACCGAGGCAGGGCCGATCGTCTTCTCCGCACACCCCGACGGCCGGCCGACCCCTGGTCTATCGGTCGGCGTGGCACACCCGCATGTCGAGCTGCGGCTGGTTGCAGGCGACGACGGCGAGACGGACGAGGGCGTGCTGCAGATGCGCTGTCCGGCCTTGATGACCGGGTACCACAACCTGCCGGAGGCGACGGCGAAGGCGCGCTGACCCCGGACGGCTTCTACATAACCGGCGACGTGTTTCGCCAGGATCGCGACGGCTTCTATTATTTTGTCGGGCGTGGCGACGACATGTTCGTCAGCGGCGGCGAGAATGTCTATCCCGGCGAGATCGAGGCGATGCTGGAGCGGCATCCGGAGATCCACCAGGCGGTGGTGGTGCCGGTCGACGACGAGCTGAAGTTCAAGAAGCCGGTCGCGTTTGTCGTGGCGCGACCCGGTGCCGCGCCGAGCGAAGCGGCGGTCAAGGCGTTCGCGCTCGCTAATGCCGCGCCCTATCTGCACCCGCGCCGGGTATGGTTCTTGCCGGTGATGCCGCTCGCCGGGACGAACAAAGATCGACCGGCGCAGCCTGGCGCGGCGCGCCGCCGAGCTGCTATCTCAGGCCTGAGAGTGATGCCCACGGTCTCGTTCACCCGTGCGCTTGAGCGCTTCCTGCCCGCACCTTCCGCGACAGTGGAGGGTGCGACCGTGGGTGCCGCGCTGGCCGCGGTGTTGGCAACGCGGCCGGCATTGCGCGGCTATGTGCTCGATGACCAGGGTGTCTTGCGCCGGCACGTCGCAGTTTATGTCAATGGCCGGCTGGTGGATGACCGCGTCGGGTTGACCGACCCGGTTGGCCCGCGTGACGAAATCTACGTCTTCCAGGCATTGTCCGGCGGCTGACGGAAGAAACGATGGCAGATCGGCTCCATGTCGCAACCCACAAGGGTCTCTTCGAGCTGGCGCGCGGCCATGGCATCTGGGAGGTCGCCAACGTGCAATTTCTCGGCGACCCGGTCTCGGCGGTACTGGCCGACGTCGACGGCGCGGTCTATGCCGCGCTCGATCTCGGCCATTTCGGGGCCAAGCTGTGGCGCCGCGACCCCGCCGGGGACTGGCAGGAGCTAGCACCGCCGGCCTTTCCGCCAAAGCCGCCCGATGCCGACGGCGATCCCCATCCCTGGTCACTCGGCAAGATCTGGGTGATCGAGCCGGGCGGTGTCGCCGGGCGCCTCTGGGCCGGCACGATGCCCGGCGGGCTCTTCCGCTCCGACGATGGTGGGGAATCCTGGTCGCTGAACGAGGCGCTGTGGCACATGCCCGAGCGCCGGCAATGGTCGGGGGTCGCCGGCGGCGAGCAGCCCGGCATCGACTCCGTGCTGATCGACCCGCGCAATCCCGGCGACATCCGCATCGGCGTTTCGACCGGGGGCGTGTGGGCGAGCACCGATGGCGGTATCTCGTGGCGCAATATCAACCGCGGCATGTACGCCGAGTACATGCCGCCTGAACAGCGTGAACAGCCGATCGCCCAGGACGTCCACCGCCTAGCGCGTTGCGCCGCCTATCCCGAGATCGTCTGGTGCCAGCACCACAACGGCGTCTTCCGCTCGGAGGATGCCGGTGCCACTTGGCATGAGCTGACGGCGATCCGTCCGTCGAAATTCGGCTTTGCCGTCGCCGCCCATCCGCACGATCCCGACACGGCGTGGTTCGTCCCGGCGGTCAAGGACGAACGGCGCATTCCGGTCGACGGCAAGGTCGTCGTCGCACGCGCACGCGACGGCGGCCGCAGCTTCGAGGTATTGAGGAAGGGCCTGCCGCAGCACCATGCCTACGACCTGGTGTGGCGCCATGCGCTCGCGGTGGATGCGAGCGGCGAGCGTCTCGCCTTCGGCTCGACCAGCGGCGGGTTGTGGATCTCCGAGGATGGCGGCGATGCCTGGTCGATGCCCGAGGCGCGCCTGCCGCCGATCGCAGCAGTGCGCTTTGCCGCGAGCTGACCGCTACCCGCTCCCGCCTCGACTACTCCCGCCGGAAGGTCACAACCAGCACGTCGCGATAGGCGGGCTGTCCCGGATCGATCGCCGTTACCGCAGTGACACCGTGATACACCCGGCTGTCGTCGACCAGCGCTGAATCGAGTGGTGCCGTCAGCGTGAAACTGCCGAGCGGGCATTTGACCAAATCGTAGATCGTGGTTTCGCCGCTCGCGATG
>Ga0306921_10004098_pt1 | contig 14887 bp, 13 predicted proteins | sample sta12Cox44000080_FD_203760 | JGI IMG/M metagenome (GOLD analysis project Ga0306921, IMG submission 203760) | Lab enrichment of tropical soil microbial communities from Luquillo Experimental Forest, Puerto Rico - statoxic.12C.oxic.44.000.080 (v2)... | ecosystem: Environmental > Terrestrial >...
TTACGCGCTGGCGGCGCTCAAAGGAGTCGGCCGGCAGGCGGTCGAGGCGATTGTGGAAGCGCGCGGGCAGCGCCCATTCTGCGATCTTTCCGATTTCGTGAGCCGCATCAATCCGCGCGCCGTCAACAAGCGCGTCCTCGAGAGCCTCGCCGCGTCCGGCGCCTTCGACGAGCTGGCAGCGGATCGCGCCCGCGTGTTTGCGGCGGTCGACGGCATGCTGGCGGCGGCACAGCGTGAGCACCAGGCGCACACCATCGGCGCCCTTGAATTCTCGTTCGGCGGGGCAGACGCGCGCGAGGCGTTCCCGCTCCCTGCGGTCGAGGCCTGGCTTGCGGCGGAGCGGCTGCAGAAGGAATTCGATGCCGTCGGCTTCTTTCTCAGCGGACATCCGCTGGACGATTATGCCGCCATGCTTCGCCACATGCGGGTGCAGTCGTGGGCGGACTTTGCGCGTAGCGTGCGCACCGGGGCCAGCGTTGGTCGGGTGGCGGCCACCGTAGTGACCCGCGCCGAAAGGCGAACGCGCAGCGGCAGCAAGATGGGAATCGTCGGGCTCTCCGATCCGACCGGTCACTATGAGGCCGTGATCTTTTTCGAGGGGCTGCAGCAGTTCCGCGAAGTGCTCGAGCCGGGCGCCGCCGTGTTGCTGGTGCTCTCGGCCGAGATGCAGGGAGACGACGTGCGCGCCCGCATCCAGTCGGCCGAGCCGCTCGATCAGGCGGCCGCCAGGCTTTCCAAGGGGCTGCGCATTTTCCTGCGCGGCGATGCGCCAATCGAAAGCGTGGCAAAGCGGCTTGAAGCGCCGAATGCCGATCGATCGTCCCCGGACCGGGCGAACGGCGAAGTCGCGTTTATTCTCCTCTTGGGTGAAGGCAAGGAAGTCGAAGTGAAGCTGCCGGGACGCTTCCGGGTTTCCCCGCAAATCGCGGGAGCGATCAAGGCGGTCCCGGGCGTGGTGGCGGTGGAGGCCGTGTAGCGGCTGCGGCTGCCATGGGGTCAGCTCGGCATATCATATGCCGCCGGCCGATCCGCCGTAGCGATCCTTGCACTGCGGTATTCATGCCTATATAAGGCGCGCCATCTCACACGCGGACCTTGGCCGAAAGCCGTCCGGTGGCCCTCCGACCGCAGGGGGAGGGCTCACGGGTCCGCGGCGGCTCAACCGGAGAACAACAACGTGACGGTTCCTGAATTCTCCATGCGCCAGCTCCTGGAGGCTGGCGTGCATTTCGGCCATCAGGCCCATCGCTGGAATCCGAAGATGTCGGAATACATCTTCGGATCGCGCAACAACATCCACATCATTGACCTCGCCCAATCCGTCCCGATGCTGCACCGCGCGCTGCAAGCGGTGAGCGACACCGTCGCCAATGGGGGGCGCATCCTGTTTGTCGGCACCAAGCGCCAGGCGCAGGATGCCATCGCTGCGGCGGCCAGGAAGTCCGCTCAATATTATGTCAATTCGCGCTGGCTCGGCGGCACGCTCACCAACTGGAAGACGATCTCGCAGTCCATTTCGCGGCTGCGCAAGCTCGAAGAGATGCTCGCTTCGGGCGAATCTCAGGGCTACACCAAGAAGGAGCGCCTCACGCTGCAGCGCGAGCGCGACAAGCTCGACCGTGCCCTGGGCGGCATCAAGGACATGGGCGGGCTGCCCGACCTTCTGTTCGTGATCGACACCAACAAGGAGGATATCGCGATCAAGGAAGCGCGCCGGCTCGACCTGCCGGTGGCCGCGATCGTGGATACCAATTGCGACCCGGACGGCATCACTTATGTCATTCCGGGCAACGATGACGCGAGCCGCGCCATTACGCTCTATTGCGATCTGGTCGCCAAAGCCGCAATCGACGGCATCTCTCGCGCGCAGGGCGAGCTTGGCGTCGATACCGGGGCGGCGGCGGAGCCGGTCGGTGCAGAGCTGCCGGCGCAGACGCAGGAGCCGGGCTACGAAGTGCTGTCGGGGCCGCGCGGCGTCGCCGACGATCTCAAGAAGCTTCATCACATGTCGCCTGCGATCGAGAAGAAACTCAACGACCTCGGCATCTTCCATTATTGGCAGATCGCGGGGCTCGGTCCGCAAGCCGCTCGCACGATCGGCGAAGAAACCGGGCTGCCCGGCCGCATGGACGGCTGGATCGCGCAGGCCAAGGAGTTGAGCGCGGAATAACGATTTCCGTCATGCGCGGAGGCGCCAGCCAAGCCTGTCCCTGCGGGATCAGGACCAGCAGCCCGCGGCCGGCGCCGGCAGATCCCGCCATGACGAGCGGAGGATTATGGTCATGACCAGTATCAACGCGCAAATGGTCAAGGAGCTTCGCGAGCGCACCGGCGCCGGCATGATGGACTGCAAAGGTGCGCTCAACGACACCGGCGGCGACATGGAGCAAGCCGTCGATTTGCTGCGAAAGAAAGGTCTCGCCAAGGCGGCCAAGAAAGCCGGGCGGATCGCCGCCGAAGGTTTGATCGCAGTGGCGGTACGCGGCCTCAAAGGCGTCGTTGTCGAGGTCAATTCAGAGACCGATTTTGTCGCCCGCAATGATTTGTTCCAGGGCCTCGTGAAAATGATCGCCAACGTAGCGCTTGACGTTGGCGTCGATCTCGAAAGCATCAGGGCGGCGAAGGTCGGCAGCGTGAGCGTCGCCACCGCCATCGCCGATACCATCGCGAAGATCGGCGAGAACATGTCGCTGCGGCGCGCCGCCGCCTTGTCGGCGGAGACCGGCGTGATCGCCAGCTATGTGCACAATTCCGTCGACGAGGGATTGGGAAAGATCGGAGTGATCGTGGCGCTTGAATCGTCCGGAAAGGCGGAGCCGCTAGCACGCTTCGGCCGCATGATCGCGATGCACGTGGCGGCGTCCAATCCGCAGGCGCTCGATGCGGTGGGTCTTGCGTCCGATGTCGTGCGCCGCGAACGCGAAGTCCTTGCCGACAAGTACAAGGCGCAGGGAAAGCCGCCGCAGGTCGTCGACAAGATCGTCGAATCAGGGCTCAAGACCTTTTACAAGGAGGTTTGTCTGCTCGATCAGGAATTTATTCATGCGCCGGACAAGAGCGTCGCCCAGGCCATCAAGGAAGCCGAGGTCGGCGTCGGCTCGCCAATAAAGATTACGGGTTTCGTGCGTTATGCGCTCGGCGAGGGCATCGACCGACCGGAAACCGATTTCGCCGCTGAGGTGGCGGCGGCCGGGCGCAGCTGATTGCCGACGGCGGGAGCCAGTCGCGTCCCTTCAAGGACAATGATCCGAACCGGGCACCATGGTTGAGCCGAACTATCGCCGCGCGATCGTGAAGGTATCCGGCGAAGCCCTCATGGGTCCTGAGAGTTTCGGCATTCACCAGCCGACGCTTGATCGCATTGCTGCCGATGTCATTGACGCTCACGGTCTCGGCGTGGAGATCGGCATTGTGGTCGGCGGCGGCAACATCTTTCGCGGCGTGAAGATCTCCGAACAGGGGATCCCGCGCGTGACTGCCGACATGATGGGCATCCTGGCGACCGTCATGAACGCGCTTGCGCTGGAAAGCTCGCTCGAGAAGGCCGGGGTCATGGCCCGCACCATGTCGGCCCTGGTCATGCCGGCGCTGTGCGAAAGTTATGAGCGGCGGCGTGCGTTGCGCCACCTCCAGCAAGGTCGCATCGTCATCCTGGCAGCCGGCACCGGCAATCCGTTCTTCACGACCGATACGACCGCCGTCCTGCGGGCCGCCGAGATCGGTGCCGATGTCGTGCTCAAAGGCACCGATGTCGATGGGGTCTACAGCGCGGACCCGAAAAAGGACAGCAAGGCGCAGCGCTACGAGCGGCTGACCCACCAGGAGGCGATCGCGCGCAACCTCAAGGTGATGGACACCACCGCCTTTGCGCTTGCTCGGGAAAACCGTATGCCTATCATTGTGTTCTCGATCCGCGAGCAAGGGGCGATCGCCGCGGTGCTGCGCGGGAAGGGACGCTTCACCGTCGTCAGCGAATAGCAATGACATTTCCCGCCGCAAGCGGGGCAGCATCTTCGCAATTCGTCCAACCTCTCGAGGTCGCCATGGCCAACCCGACACACGATCTCAACGAGCTCAAGCGGCGCATGCAGGGCGCAATCCAGCTCTTGAAGCAGGAGCTGGGAGGGCTGCGCACCGGCCGCGCCTCGGCGGGCTTGCTCGATCCCATCCAGGTCGAGGCCTATGGCAGCCATATGCCGCTTAACCAGGTCGCCACCATCAGCGTGCCCGAGGCGCGGCTGATAACGGTGCAGATCTGGGACAGATCGATGGTCCACGCCGTGGAAAAGGCCATCGCTGCGTCCAATCTCGGTCTCACTCCATCCAGCGAAGGGCAGCTGCTGCGCCTGCGGATTCCCGAGCTCAATGAGGAGCGCCGCAGGGAGCTGGTGAAGGTTGCGCACAAATATGCCGAAGCCGCCCGCGTAGCGGTGCGTCACGTGCGGCGCGACGGCCTGGATGTGCTCAAGAAGCTCGAGAAGGACCACAAGATCAGCGAGGACGACGGCAAGCGCTCCGGCGAGCAGGTGCAGAAGGCCACCGACGAGGCAATCACCGAAGTCGACAGGATGCTCGCAACAAAAGAGAAGGAAATTCTCACTGTGTGAGGTTTGAACGGGCATGTCCGAACACGAGCCGCTGCGCACCGCCCGAATCGGCGACATCGCCGTGCCGCGGCATGTCGCCATCATCATGGACGGCAACGGACGCTGGGCGGCGGCGCGCGGGCTGCCGCGGGGGGAGGGGCACCGCCGCGGGGTCGAGGCGCTGCGCCGGACGGTACGGGCCGCGGGCGATCTCGGTATCGGTTTTCTGACAATTTTCTCGTTCAGCGCGGAGAACTGGGCGCGGCCACCCTCGGAGATTCGCGAGCTCATGGCGCTGCTGCGCCGGTTCATCCGTCACGACCTTGCGGACCTGCATCGCAACGGCGTTCGTGTCCGCGTGATCGGAGACCGCGACAATCTCGACGTCGACATCAGACGGCTGCTTGATGAAGCCGAGCAGCTCACCAGGGACAATGACAAGCTGGTGCTCGTCGTGGCTTTCAACTACGGCGCCCGGCAGGAAATCGCGCGCGCGGCGCAGCGGCTGGCTGCCGCCGTCACCGCCGGAGATTGCGCTCTCACCGCCGTCACCGCCGACAAGCTCGCGAGCTATCTCGACGCGCCCGATCTGCCCGACCCCGACCTGATCATCCGTACCAGCGGCGAGCAACGGCTTTCCAATTTTCTGCTGTGGCAGGCCGCCTACAGCGAGCTGATCTTTGTTCCGACCTATTGGCCGGATTTTGACCGGGCCGCGCTGGAAAGCGCAATCACCGAATATTGTCGGCGCGAGCGCCGCTTTGGCGGCCTCGTCGCGCGTACCGGGTCATGATCCGAGCGGGGCGTGCGTCCCGGGAGTTCCTTTCCGCGCTTGTTTCCGGCCGCAGCGAGCTTGCGCTACGCATATGCTCGGCGTTGATGCTTGTGCCGCTTGCCGTCGCGGCAGCTTATGTCGGTGGCGTTGCGTTCGCGCTGTTCTGGTGCGCGGCGGCCGCCGTCACGCTGTGGGAGTGGATTTTGCTGGTGGCGGCCTCCCATCGGCGCGCCGCGATGACGATCGGCGCGGCTTCGCTGGGGCTCGCGTTTGCCGCCGGTCGCCATATCGGTGCGGCCTTCGCTGCGCTTGCGCTCGGCACCGGTATAGTTGCGGGGCTCGCGCCCGCGGGGCGGTGGATTTGGCTGGCAGCGGGCATTCCTTATTCCGCTGCGATCGCCATGTCGCCGATTGTCCTGCGCCGCGATCCCGGCTACGGCTTCCTGGCCATCATGTTCCTGTTTGCAGTGGTGTGGGGAACCGACACTGCGGCGTACTTCATCGGGCGGGCGATTGGCGGCGCGAGGCTGGTGCCGCGCGTGAGCCCCAACAAGACCTGGTCGGGAGCGCTTGCCGGGGTTGCCGCCGCGGCGCTTGCGGGAGTGATCGTGGCGCGCGCAGGAGGCATTATGGGACTGCCGGCGGTCGCCGCGCTGGCCGCCCTGTTATCCATCGTGGCGCAGGGCGGAGATTTGTTCGAATCCTTTCTTAAGCGCAAGTTCGGCGCCAAGGACTCCGGGCGCCTCATTCCCGGGCATGGAGGCCTGATGGATCGCCTCGACGGCTTTGTCGCCGCCGGCGCGCTCGCCGCGCTCATCGGCGTTGCCCGCGGCGGTCTCGAGACACCGGGCCGCGGTTTGCTGATATGGTGAGCCGATGACGCCGGACCAACGAGGCGCGCGGTCTGCTCGCTCCGCGCCCGCAGATGGCGAGCGCAGCGTGACCTTGCTGGGGGCAACCGGCTCAATCGGCGCTAGCACCGTCGATCTCATCAGGCGCGAACGCAACCGCTATCGGGTGGAAGCGGTAGGCGCGTACAGGAATGTTGCCGCCCTTGCGGCGCTTGCGCGCGAACTGGGCGCGCAGTTCGCCGCTGTCGGTGATTCGAGCGCTTTCCAGGACCTCAAGGATGCGCTTGCCGGCACCGGCATCGCGTGCGGCGCGGGCGAAAGCGCGATGGTTGAGGCGGCCTGCAGACCTGCGGACTGGGTGATGGGGGCGATCACCGGCGCGGCCGGCCTCAAACCTACTCTCGCCGCCGCCGAGCGTGGTGCGATTGTTGCGCTTGCCAACAAGGAAACGCTGGTCTGCGCCGGCGGCCTCTTCATGCGTCGCGCCGCGGCGTCGGGCGCCACCGTTCTGCCGGTCGATTCCGAGCACAATGCGCTGTTCCAGGCCATGAGCGGAAGCCGACGCGAGGATATTCGGCGTGTCATCCTGACCGCCTCCGGCGGCCCCTTTCGCGCGGCTCCTGCCGAGGCCATCCGCGCCGCGACCGTGGAGCAGGCGCTCAAGCATCCCAACTGGTCGATGGGACACAAGGTCACGGTCGATTCTGCGACCATGATGAACAAGGGGCTTGAGCTGATCGAAGCGCACCATCTCTTTGCGCTTCGTCCTGAGCAGATCGACATCCTGGTCCATCCGCAATCGATTGTGCACAGCCTGGTCGAGTACTGCGACGGCTCGATGATCGCGCAGCTCGGGCGCCCGGACATGCGTATACCGATTGCCTATTGCCTTGCCTGGCCGGCCCGGCTCGCGGGCCCGGCCCCGCGGCTTGACCTTGCAAATACGGCAACCTTGACCTTCGAGGCGCCGGATCCGACGCGGTTTCCGGCCCTGCGCGTTGCCAGGCGGGCCTTGGAGGCGGGAGGAGCCGCTCCTACGGCACTCAATGCCGCAAACGAGGTCGCCGTTGCCGAATTTCTCGCCCGCAGGCTGACTTTTGCCGGCATCGCGATCCTCGTCGAAGCCACCCTCGAAAGGGCGTTGCGTCAAAATTGCACAGGTGAGCCCCAAAGCGTTGAGGAAGCACTATTCATTGACCATAATACCAGATTGCTGGCACGCGATATCTTGCCAGAAATTGCCGCAAAGGCATCTTAGGCTGGCCGGTCTGGGAGAAGCGGGCGGCCGGGGATATCCAAGTTTATGGGCTCTGATCTTCTGTCCGGGATCAACATGCTGGGCTCTGGCGTGCTCGGCATCGTTGTTCCTTTCCTGTTCGTGCTGACGCCCGTGGTCTTTTTCCACGAGCTCGGGCATTTTTTGGTCGCGCGCTGGTGCGGGGTAAAAATCCTCGTCTTCTCCATTGGTTTTGGGCCGGAGCTGCTGGGCTTTAACGACCGTCACGGAACTCGCTGGAAGATTGCCGCAGTACCGCTGGGTGGCTACGTGAAGTTCTTCGGCGACGAAAATGCCGCCAGCGTTCCCGACCAGGCGGCAATCGCCAGCATGACCGAGGAGGAGCGCCGCGACAGCTTCGTCTATCAGCCGGTCGCGCGCCGCGCGGCAATTGTTTTTGCCGGACCGCTGGCGAATTTCCTGCTGGCTATCGCGGTCTTCACCGGCCTGTTCATGATATTCGGAAGGCCGAGCGACTCGCCGCGGGTGGACATCGTCGAGCCGGGAAAACCGGCTGAAGCAGCCGGTTTCAAGCCGGGCGATCTGGTGCTGAGCATCGATGGGCACGCCATCGACAGCTTTTCCGACATGCAGCAGATCGTCAGCACCAGCAATGGCGAGCCGCTCGTCTTCGAGGTCGAGCGCGGCGGAAAGCAGATAACCCTCACGGCTACTCCGGCGCTGCAGGAGATCAACGACCCGTTCGGCAAGCGTAAGCAGCGCATCCTCGGCATCAGGCGAAAGCCTTCACCCGACGATGTCCACTTTCAGCCGGTCGGCGCTTTCAAGGCGCTGGAGCTGGGCGTTCAACGAACGTGGTTCATCGTCGATCGCACGCTCTCCTACATTGTCGGTGTGGTTTCCGGGCGTGAGGCAGCCGATCAGCTTGGAGGGCCGATTCGCATAGCCCAGGTGTCGGGTCAGGTGGCGACGGAAGGACTGCCGTCCCTGTTGAGCCTGGCGGCGGTGCTCTCCGTTTCTATCGGTCTTCTCAATCTCTTTCCCGTGCCGCTGCTCGATGGCGGTCACCTGCTGTTCTACGCCATCGAAGCGGTGAGGGGAAAACCGCTGTCGGAGCGCGCGCAAGAGATGGGATTCCGGATAGGGCTTGCCATAGTCGTGATGTTGATGATCTTCGCCACCTATAACGACATTCTGCATCTCGCCGCTCGCAAGGCGGCATCGTAGTCCGCATTGGGGGCGGACAAAACGCGGGCTGGCAACAGGCGGAAGGGGAGTGAAGAGAAGGCTGGCCGACGACGACCTTTCTCGTGGGAGTTCCAAGCGGGACGACGAAGGCGTGTAGGGGAATGAAGCTCGGTTTGTGCATGATTCGAGGCCTCGGCATCGCGTGCCTGGTCCTCGCGGGGGTGCTGTTGAGCGTCGCGGTCGCGGCGTTCAGCGCGCGCGGTTCCTATGCTCAAACGCTGACCATCAACTCCATCGTCGTTCAAGGCAACCAGCGGGTGGAGTCCGAGACGATCCGGTCATATTTCCGTCCGGGTCCGGGCGGGCGGCTGGATGCGTTCACGATCGACGAAGGCGTGAAGGCGCTTTACTCCACCGGCCTGTTCCGGGATGTGCGGCCGGTCATCCAGGGCGGAAGGCTGATCATTACGGTGGTCGAAAATCCGGTCATCAACCGGATTGCCTTCGAAGGCAACAAGAAGGTCAAGGACGAGCAGCTCAAGTCCGAAATTCAATCGAAAGAGCGCGGCACCCTTTCGCGGCCGATCGTGCAGGCCGACGTGGCGCGTCTCGTCGACGTCTATCGGCGCAGCGGCCGCTTCGACATTTCTGTCGTGCCCAAGATCATCGAGCTTCCGAACAATCGCGTCGATCTCGTCTTTGAGATCACCGAGGGTCCCAAGACCGGCGTAAAAGTGATCAACTTCGTCGGCAACCGATTCTATTCCGGGTACCGGCTCAAGGAGGAGATCAAGACGTCCGAGACCGGCCTGCTCGCGTTCCTGCAGACCACCGACATCTATGATCCGGACCGGATCGAGGCCGACCGCGAGCTGCTGCGCCGCTTCTACCTCAAGCACGGCTTTATCGATGTGCGCGTGGTCTCGGCGCTCGGCGAATACGATCCGGCGCGGCGTGGTTTCGTTGTCACCTTCATGATCGAGGAGGGCGATCAGTTTCGCTTTGGAACCGTCGACGTTCAAACCAGCATAAGGGGGCTCGATCCCAGGCTCCTGTGGTCGAAGCTGCGGACCTATCCGGGCGATATCTACAACGCGGAAGCGGTCGAGAAGACCGTCGAGGACATGACCATCGAGGCCGCGAAGCTCGGCTATGCGTTCGCGACGGTGCGGCCGCGCGCCGTGCGCGACAACCAGAACAGGCTTGTCAATCTTGTTTTCATGGTCGACGAGGGAACCCGCGTCTATATTGAACGCATCAATATCCGCGGGAATTTCCGCACGCGCGACTACGTGCTGCGGCGCGAGTTCGAGATTGCGGAAGGCGACGCCTACAACCGCGCTCTTGTCAATCGGGCCGAGCGGCGTCTGAAAAACCTGAACTTTTTCAAATCGGTGAAGATCTCGACCGAGGCGGGATCGGCACCCGACCGGGTGATCCTGAATGTGGACGTGGAGGAGCAATCGACCGGCGAATTCCAGGTGTCGGGTGGCTACTCGACCTCGGATGGCTGGCTGGCGGAGGTGAGCGTTGCGGAACGCAATCTGTTCGGGCGCGGCCTGTACGGCAGGGTCGGGGTGCAATACGGGCAATATGCACGAGGCGCCACCGTCTCCTTCGTGGATCCTTATTTCCTCGGCTATCGCGTCGCGTTCGGCCTCGATGTCTTCGGCAAGATTCAGCTTCCGACCAATTACATATCATACCAGACGACGACTTATGGCTTCAGCACCAGGCTTGGGTTCGCCCTGCGCGAGGATCTGGCCTTGCAGGTGCGTTATTCGCTTTCCCGCCAGGAGGTCTCGCTTCCGATCTATCTCAACGACTGCATCCTGTCGCCCAACGCCGTGATCAACGGTGGGCCGGGGGTCATGGCGCTGGATCCGTGCTACCTCAACGGCGAGGCGTCGCTCGCGGTGCGCCGCGAGCTTTCAAACGGCGCGGTCCTCACTTCAGCGGTCGGCTACTCGCTGACATACAGCACGCTCGACAACAACAGGAACCCGACCGCGGGCGTGCTCGCCGAGCTGCGCCAGGATTTTGCCGGGGTGGGCGGCAACGTCAAATATCTGCGCACCGCCAGCGACGTGTGGGGCTACCACGAGGTCACCGGCGACATCATCGGCTCCTTGCATCTGCAGGGCGGGTACATCACCGGCTGGGGCTGCCCGAGCAACCCCAATACCGGAAACTTGTTGACCACCCCGGCGGAATGCCTGCGGATGCTCGATCAGTTCCAGATGGGTCCCAATCTGGTACGCGGGTTTGCGCCCGCCGGAATCGGGCCGCGCGACCTGACAAACTATGCGCTCACCGGGACCGGGGATGCGCTGGGCGGGTCGACGTATTGGGGCGCGAGCCTGGAATTGCAGTCACCGCTTTACTTCCTGCCCAAGGATGCCGGCATCAAGGTCGCCGCCTTTGCCGACGCCGGATCGTTGTGGAATTATACCGGTCCGACCGGCTGGGCTGCGACCGGCGAAGTGGTCTCGGGCTCCATCTGCTCAACGCCGCCGTGCCCGATCGACAACGCCATGCACATCCGCTCATCAGTGGGGGTGGGACTGATCTGGAATTCGCCATTCGGCCCGCTGCGGTTTGATTATTCAGTCCCTCTGACCTCGGAGCCCTATGATCGGACCCAGCGTTTTCGATTTGGCGGCGGCGGGAAATTCTGATACCAGCGCACGGTTCGAGCAGATCGGCGTGCGTCCTGCGTAAGCGGTCCTGGATTGCCGGCGGGATCATCTGTTGCACCGGCCGGCAGAGGACAAGCGACAGGACCATGCGATCGCGGTGTGCAGCGGATTCCTGCGCGGGCAAGGATGGCCCGGGTCGGGGACAGCCGCGATGAACGGGCCTGCGGCCGCGCTGGAAGCAGCGGATATTTCCGCGATCCTGAAGGCGCTGCCGCATCGCTACCCCTTCCTGATGGTCGATCGCATCATCGACATCAATGGCGACGAATCCGCCGTCGGAATCAAGAATGTCACCTTCAACGAGCCGCAGTTCACCGGGCACTTTCCGGGTAATCCGGTTTTTCCGGGGGTGCTGCTGATTGAGGGGATGGCGCAGACCGCGGGCGCAATCTGCGTGCTGGCGCAACTGGTCGGCGACGGTGCCAGGCAGGTCTATTTTCTCACCATCGACAAGGCCAAGTTCCGCAAGCCCGTGGTGCCGGGCGATACCGTGGAGTATCACGTGCGCAAGATCGCCCGGAAGAAGAACATGTGGTGGTTCCGCGGCGAGGCCAAGGTGGCAGGGCGCACGGTGGCCGAGGCCGAAGTCGGCGCCATGGTCGTGTGAGGCCTTCGATGACCTCAATCGATCCAACCGCCCGCATAGAATCGGGCGCGGAGATCGGGCGGGACGTGTCGATCGGGCCCTACTGCATCATAGGATCGAAGGTTGTGCTTGCCGACGGCTGCAGGCTTGCCGGCCATGTTCATGTCACCGGTCACACGCGCATCGGATCGCGCACCGCGATCTATCCGTTTGCATCGCTTGGAACGCCGCCGCAATCCGTCAGATATCGGGGCGGGCCTACCAGGCTCGTCATCGGCGCCGATTGCGATATCCGCGAGGGTGTCACCATGAACACCGGCACCGAGGACGATCGCGGTGTGACCGAAGTGGGGGACCGCTGCCTGTTCATGGTGGGGTCGCACGTGGGCCATGATTGCATGGTGGGCAACGATGTCACCTTCGCCAACAACGTCGTGCTCGGCGGGCATGTCAGCGTGGGCGACTTCGTCGTCTTCGGCGGGCAGGCCGCCGTGCGCCAGTTCGTGCGCATAGGCGAAGGCGCCATGGTGGTGGGAATGAGCGGGGTGCGGGCGGACGTCATCCCGTTCGGGCTTGTGCAGGGTCCGCTCGCCGACCTGGTGGGTCTCAACGTAGTGGGTATGCGCAGGCGCGGCTGGACCAAGGCGGACATTCATCGCTTGCGCAAGGCTTACGATGCCATGTTCTTCGGCGCAGGTACCTTGCGCGAGCGGCTCGAAGCGGTCGCGTCGCAAAGCGGCGACGATCCGCTGATCGCAGGCATCATCGCCTTCATACGCGCAGGCACGCGGCCATTGACCATCGCGGTTCGTCGCGCACAGGTCCGGAGAGAATATGACTGAGGAGGCGAGCGCGCAGCGCGTCGATGACAGCCCGCTGGCCGTCATCTGCGGAGCCGGCAGCCTGCCATTTGCCGTGGCCGACGCCGTTGCCAGGCGCGGCCGCCCTGTCGTTCTGTTTCCCATTCAGGGGTGGGCGGACCCCGCACGTATCGCGAGCTATCGCCATCACTGGGCGTCATTCGGTCATTTCGGCTGGTTCTGCCGCGTCGCGCGCGCGGAAGGTTGCCGCGACGTGGTCCTGATCGGCTCGTTGCTGCGCCCCGCGATCTGGCAACTGCGGCCGGATTTCAAGACCTTGCGGCTGTTGCCCAGGGTATTGCGAATTTTTCGCGGCGGGGATGATCATCTGCTCTCGGGTATCGCCGCCATCTTTGAGGAGCACGGTTTTCGCCTGATTGGAGCCCATGAGATCGCGCCCGAAATTCTGATGCAGGAAGGCGCGCTGGGCCGGGAGCAACCGGGCAGCCGTGATCTCGCCGATATCATGAAGGGTCTGGCATTGCTCAATGCCACCAGCCCGTTCGACATAGGTCAGGCCGCGGTGGTAGCTGACGAACGCGTGATTGCCGTCGAGGCTGCGGAAGGAACCGATCACATGCTGGATCGCGTCGCTCAATTGCGCCGCAGCGGCCGATTGCAAGGGGCTCGCAATCGGGGAGTTTTGATCAAGGCGGCAAAGCTCGGTCAGGATCGAAGGCTCGATCTGCCCTCGATCGGTCCGCAGACGGTTGCCGGCGCAAAACTGGCGGGTCTTGCCGGCATCGCGGTGACTGCCGGATGCGCGATCATCGCCGAACCCGACCGCATCGGCGCGGCCGCCGATGGCGCGAAGTTGTTCGTCGTCGGCATGCGCCCAAGCCATGCGGACGACGCGAGCCGCGCACCGTGATGCTTGAGCTCTTTTTCGTGGCCGGGGAGGAATCGGGCGATCATCTCGGCGCCGCGCTGATGCGCGCGCTGCGAGAACGCGCCCGCGATGAGCTGCGCTTTGCCGGCGTGGGCGGACGCGAGATGACGAAGGAAGGCATCGCAAGCCTTCATCCGATCGACAATCTTTCGATCATCGGGTTTGGCAGCATTCCGCAACGCCTTCCAAGAGTGTTGCGGCTGGTGCGCTCGACCGCGAAAGAGGTGATCGCGAGACGCCCACACGCTCTCATCATTGTCGACAGCCCGGGTATCACGCATCCAATTGCACGCCGCGTCCGCGCGGCCGCCCCCGACATTCCCATTGTGGACTATGTTTCGCCTTCGGTCTGGGCCTGGCGCCCGGGTCGGGCAAGGACCATGCGCGCCTACGTGGACCACGTCCTGGCGGTCATGCCGTTCGAGCCCGAGGTGCACCGGCAGTTGGGTGGGCCGCCCTGCACCTATGTCGGGCATCCGTTGGCGGAAAGAGCACCCCGGTTGCGCCCGGATGCCGAAGAAGCGCGCCGCCGGCTCGCGTCGCCGCCGGTTGTTCTGGTGTTGCCGGGAAGCAGGACCGGAGAAATCCGCCGTCTCTTCGGCATCTTTTCGACGGCGGTATCGACAATAAGAGACCGCTTGGGCGAGCTCGAAGTGATCATTCCGACCGTGCCCGCGCTTGCGGAGACAGTCCGGCAGGCGAGCGCGCAATGGACGCCGCCGCCGCGCATCGTTGTAGAACCCGCCGAGAAGGAGGCTGCATTCCGCATCGCGAGGGCCGCGCTGACAAAATCCGGCACCGTCACGCTCGAGCTCGCTCTTGCGGGCGTGCCCATGGCGGTCGCGTACAAGATCTCCCGGCTGGAGTACATCACGGTCGGTCGCGCGATCGAGAAGCGGCTGTCATCGATCACGCTCGCCAACCTCTTCCTGGGAGAGAACGTCGTACCCGAGCTGCTCCAGCATCGCTGCACGCCGATCGAGCTGGCGGATGCCATGGTGCCGCTTATCGAGGACACGCCGCTGCGCCGCCGGCAGATCGAGGCGTTTGCTCGCCTCGATGCAATCATGCGCACCGGGTCCAGCATGCCCGCGGCACGTGCCGCCGACACAGTGCTTCAGCTGCTCGGACGGGGTTAAAGCGCATGATGATGTTGATTGATGGCGGGGACCCCCTTGTGTCCGGAGAATCAATTACAGGCTCTGCTGGCGGGCGG
>Ga0306921_10004099_pt1 | contig 14887 bp, 19 predicted proteins | sample sta12Cox44000080_FD_203760 | JGI IMG/M metagenome (GOLD analysis project Ga0306921, IMG submission 203760) | Lab enrichment of tropical soil microbial communities from Luquillo Experimental Forest, Puerto Rico - statoxic.12C.oxic.44.000.080 (v2)... | ecosystem: Environmental > Terrestrial >...
CGCCGGTGAAGCTGCCGCCGGAAGGCACGCCACAGAAGCCCTACCGGCCGAAGCTGCCGGCCGCCTGCAGCGCCGTGCTGAACGCGCCATGATCGCCGCGCGCAAGAGCCACCTCCGTCCGCGCGGCGGCGAGCGCGACCATGCACGCGTCACCTATGTCGAGCTGTTCTTCGACCTGGTGTTCGTGTTCGCCGTCACCCAGCTCAGCCATGGCTTGCTCGAGCACCTGACCTTGCTGGGCGCGGTGCAGACCGGGCTCCTGATGATGGCGGTGTGGTGGGTATGGATCTACACCTCGTGGATCACCAACTGGCTCGATCCCGACCTGCCGGCGGTGCGGCTGATGCTGTTCGCGCTGATGGCCGCCGGCCTGGTGCTGTCGGCCTCGATACCGGAGGCGTTCTCCGCGCGCGGCCTGGTGTTCGGCGTGGCCTACACCACCATGCAGGTCGGCCGCAGCATCTTCATGCTGTGGGCGCTCAGGAACCATGACGAGGCCAACTACCGCAACTTCCTGCGCATCACCTCGTGGCTCGCCCTGGCGGCGGTGTTCTGGATCGCGGGCGCCATGGTCGAGGGTGGCGCGCGGCTGGGGCTGTGGGCGCTCGCCGTCGGCATCGAATACATCTCGCCGGCGGTCGGCATGTGGGTGCCGGGACTCGGCCAGTCGACGGCCGAGGAATGGAAGATCGACGGCGGCCATCTCGCCGAGCGCTGCGCCGGCTTCATCCTCATCGCGCTCGGCGAGTCGGTGCTGGTGACCGGCGCCACCTTCGCCAACATGCCGTGGCAGAGCCTGACCACGCTCGACTTCTCGGCCAACTTCATCGGCGCGGTCGCCATGTGGGCGGTCTATTTCAACGTCGGCGCGGCGCGGGCGAGCCGCCTGATCGAGGAGGCGAGCGATCCCGGCCGGCTCGGCCGCTCGGGCTACACCTACCTGCACATCCTGATCGTGGCCGGCATCATCGTCACCGCGGTCGCCGACGAGATCGCGCTCGCCCATCCCGGCAACGAGGTCGACCTCAAGACCATGCTGGTCATGGTCGGCGGCCCGGCGCTCTATCTCGTGGGCACGGCGCTGTTCAAGCGGCTGACCGCGCCGAACGTGCCGCTGTCGCACCTGATCGGGCTCGGCCTGCTGGCGCTGCTGGCCTCGACCGCGGCGTTCGCCACGCCGTTCCTGCTGACCGTCGGCACCAGCGCCATCCTGGTGCTGGTCGCGGTGTGGGAATGGATGTCGTTCAGGCCGCGACGTCGCCCCGGACATCGACAATCACCGGCGCATGGTCACTAAGTCCGGCGCAGCACCACCGCTCGAAGGTGCCGATCTCGACCTTCGCCTTGTCGACCCAGCGCGACGGCAGGAAGACATAGTCGATGTGGTAGGTCGGCCCGTCCTTGGTGCGGTCGCGCCAGTAGAGCGTCGGCACGGTCTCGGCGCCGTGCGGCTCGCCCGTCACCGCGTGCCAGGCGCTGACCAGGCCGAACTGCTCTTCGAGGAGACGCACCTTGGTCGAATGGTTGATGCGCCAGCCCGGCTTGTCCCAGATCGTGTTGCTGTTGAGGTCGCCCGCCACCAGCGTGGCGGGATGGCTGAGGAAGTCGCGGTAGCGCGCCATCGCCCGCCTGAGCGGCCCCAGCGAGCGCTTGCGGATGCTGCCCGAGCTCGCGTTCTGCGCCCACACCGCCAGCAGGTTGCATTCCGTCGGCCCGTCGACATGGACCGGCGCCACGTAGTGCAGGCCGGCGTGATAGCTTTCCGCCAGCCGCACGCTGTGGCCGTTGAAGCCGAACACCGCCAGCCCCTTGTGCGGATTGCGGCCAACCCACACCGGCTCGCTCTCCAGCCAGCTGGCGCCGCGCAGGCGCAGCCGGTCAGGCTCGGCGCATTCGGAGATCACGGCGATGTCGGGCCTGAGCGCCAGCAGGCCCGCCGCCTTGGCGTGCAGCGCCATGTTGCAGTTCCAGGCGACGATCCTCATGCGCCCTCATTCACCCTGGCCGAGCAGAGTGCCGGCGCGGCGGCTGGAGCGGAAGAACCACAGGAAGACCTGGAAGCCCACCACCAGGTAGGCCATCGACAGCACAAAGGCGATGGCGAGAGCGTGCCAGTGCACCGTCTTCTCCGCCAGGATCGCGCGCATGCCCTCGAAGACGTAGGCCGGCGGCAGGGCGAGCGAGATCACCTGCATCCAGTGCGGCAGCACCGACACCGGATAATAGACGCCGCTCACCGGCATCAGGATGAACACCGCCGCCCAGGCGAAGCTCTCGGCACTTTGTCCGACGCGCATGATCATGCCCGACATGGCGAGCCCGATCGACCACGAGAACATCTGCAGGATGGCGAAGAAGGCGACCAGCGGCAGGCCGAGCGTGTAGATGTTGTAGCCGAAGAATGCCCAGGCCAGCAGCGACACCGGCACCAGCCCGAGCAGCGTGCGCAGCAGCGCGGCAATGATGATGCCGGTCGCCATTTCCCAGGAGCGGATCGGGCTCACGAACAGATGGCCGAGATTGCGCGACCACATTTCCTCCAAGAAGGCGATGGAGAGCGAGAGGTTGCCGCGCACCACCACTTCCCACAGCAGCAGGCCCGACAGCAGCACGCCCGCCGCTTGCGCCACGAACGAGGCCTGTGGCAGCAGGTACTGGGTCATGAAGCCCCACATCACCATCTGCACCGCCGGCCAGTAGATCGAATCGATCAGGCGCATGAACGAGCTGCGCCAGATGTAGATATGGCGCAGCACGAGCGCGTAGATACGGGCAAGGGATCCGCTCATGACGCCGCCTCATCCTTGCGCAAGGAGTCCAGGCCGCGCCCACGGCCGCGCGCCATGTCTAAAAACACTTCCTCCATGTCCTCGCGGCCGAAGCGCTCGATCAGCTCCCGCGGGCTGCCGCGCTCAAAAACCTTGCCGGTCTGCAGCAGGATGACGTCGTCGCACAGCCGCTCGACCTCGCCCATGTTGTGCGAGGCGAGCAGGATCGTGGCGTGGGTCTCGTGCTGGTAGTCCTCGAGGTAGCCGCGCACCCAGTCGGCGGTGTCGGGGTCGAGCGAGGCCGTCGGCTCGTCGAGCAGCAGCACGTCGGGCCGGTTGATCAGCGCCTTGGCGAGCGCCACGCGCGTCTTCTGGCCGGCCGACAGCTTGCCCGCCTGGCGCTCGAGGAACGGCGTGATCTGCATGTGGTCGGCGATCTCCTCGACGCGCCGGCCGAGCTCCTTCACGCCGTAGAGCCGGCCGTAGAACACGAGGTTCTGGCGCACCGTCAGGCGATGCGGCAGGTTGACGTAGGGCGAGGAGAAGTTCATGCGCGGCAACGCCGAGTAGCGGCGGCGGCGCATATCGACGCCCAGCACCTCGATGTCGCCGGCGGTCGGCTCGAGCAGCCCGAGCAGCATGGCGATGGTCGTGGTCTTGCCGGCGCCGTTGCCGCCCAGCAGCCCGAGCACGGCGCCCGGCGGCACCGCGAAGCTCAGATCATCGACTGCGACGATCTCGCCGTACACCTTGCGCAGGTGCCGGACAGCGACGGAGGGAGACTGGGCCATGGCCGCATCATATCGCCTTGATCGCCGCCTCGATGCGATCGAGACCGCGGCTCAGCACCTCTGCACCCGAGGCAAAGCACAGCCGGATGTTGCCCTGCCCGCCCGCGGCGAAGGCTTCGCCCGGCGCCAGGCCGACCTTGTATTGCTTGGCCAGCGTCTTGCAGAAGCCCATGGTGTCGCTCACGCCATCAACGGAGAAGAAGTTGTAGAACGCCGCCTCCGGCCGCGCGATGGTGACTCGCGGCTGGGCCGACAGGCGCTGGAACACCAACTCGCGCCCGGCACGGCAGCGCTCGACCATCTCGGTGATGAACGCATCGCCCTTCTCCAGCGCCGCGACCGCGCCACGCTGCAGGAAGGCCGGCACGCCCGAGGTGTTGATCTGCACCAGCTTGGCGATCTGATCGCCCAGCGCCGCCGGATGGGTCAGCCAGCCGATGCGCCAGCCGGTCATCGCCCACGGCTTGGAGAAGCTGTTGAGCACAATCAGCGGATCGTCCGGGCCGGCCTGCTCGAGGAACGACGGCGCGACCGGCCGCGTGTAGATCAGCCGGGCATAGACCTCGTCGGCCATCACCCAGATGCCGCGCTTCCTGGCGAAGTCGAGGATGGCGCGCTGCTCGTCCGAGGTCATCGTCCAGCCGGTCGGGTTGCCCGGCGAGTTGACGAAGATCGCGCGTGTGCGGCTATCGACGGCGTCGAAGACCTTCTGCACGTCAAGCTTGAAGCTGCCGTCGCGCTGACGATCGAGCGCCACGTATTTCGGTTCGCCACGCACCAGCCTGGCGGCCGAGGTGATGTTCGGCCAGATCGGCGACACGATCACGATGTTGTCGCCCGGATCGAGCAGCAGCTGGCAGCTCAGCAGGATCGCCTGCATGCCGCCGGTCGTTACGGAAATACGATCGACCGGGCATTTGATGCCGTACAGCCGCTCGGTATAGGCCGACAGGGCCGCCCGCAGCTCGGGAATGCCGCGCTGCCAGGTGTAAAAGGTCTCGCCGGCCTGCAATCCCTTGGCCGCGGCGTTGCGTACAAAGTCGGGAGTGACCAGGTCACCCTCGCCGAACCAGAGCGGCACGATGTCGGGATCGCCGAACACGGACATCGCCACCTCGGCGATGCCGGTTTCGCCGAGGTCGTGGGCGATCGGGCCGCTGAGACTGGCGCTGAGGCCGGGCGGCAGGAAGCGTGCGGACTCGGGTTGCATGGCCCCCGAGGTAGCGTATCGGCCCCGTTTTCGCCAGCCGGCCGCGCCGGACTATTCTTGGCGGCGAGGCCAAGTCTGGCTTATCGTCGTGCCTTCGGAGGCTGTAGATGAAGCGCCCCATCCTAGCGTCCCTGATCGCCGTCCTTGCCGGCGGGTGCGTGCACGGCTCGTCGCTCGAACAGGTCCATGCCGGCATGACACGCGAGGAGGTCGCCTCGCTGATGGGCCCGGCCGATATGTCGACCAGCACACCGGGCCGCGAATGCGCCTACTACACCGTGCTCAAGGACTTCTGGAGCCGCGTGCCGTGGAACATGTCCGACCGCTACTATGTCTGCTTCAGCGACGGCAAGGTCGAGACCTTCGGCCGGGCCGACGGACGGCCCGACACCCGGCAGAGCGGCTGATCCGGTGACGGACGACTATCAACGTCGCAGCTACGGTGCCATTCCGGTCGGCACCGGCGAGAAGCCGGGCATCGTCGTGGTCGACTTCCAGCTCGGCTTCACCGATCCGCAATATCCGCTGGGCGGCGCGCCGCTGGTCGTGCGTGCGCTCGAGAACACGGCCAAGCTGCTCACGGTGGCGCGCCGGCACGGCGTGCCGGTGGCGGTATGCAACACCGCCTACCTCAACGAGCGCGAGATGCCGTACTGGAAGATCACCGCGGTGCGCGAGACCTTCCTGCATAGCCATCCCAGCACCCGGCTCGATCCGCGCATCTACGAACCGGATTACGACCTGCAGGTGACCAAGAAGGGCCCGTCGATCTTCTTCGAGACCGGCGTCGCCAACTACTTCACCAAGGAGCGGGTCGACACCGTGATCGTGACCGGCTGCAACACCTCGGGCTGTATCCGCGGCACCGCGCTCGACAGTTTCAGCCTGCGCTATCGCACGCTCGTGCCGGAGGACTGCGTCGGCGACATCGAGGAGCAGCCGCATCGCGACAACCTGCGCGACATAGGCCGGCGCTACGTAGACGTGGTCGACGGTGCGTTCTGCGCCGACTATCTCGAGCGCTGGGCGCGTCGCAACAGCAAGTGAGGGGGGCATGGGGCAACGGCAGGAGAAGGCCATTGGCGCGGCGATCGTCCCGATCCTGAGCGGACGCAGGGGCGGCCTGATGTGCTGCACCATCGAGACCGTGAACAGCGAGGGCAAGGACGTGGCGATCCAGGTCCTGCAGCACTCGATCAGCATCGCGCCCTATCCGTTCAGCGAGGATCCGCTGAGCCGCATGGAGCGCAACGGTGTGATGCAGGAGCTGGGCGACCCCGACCTGAGCCTGGTCGACTGGGACACCAACATCTATGCCCAGGTCCGCACCGATTCCCTCGACGCCCGCAAGGTCGCCGAGCTGGTCGACCTTACCTTCGTCAAGCTGCTCGCCTGCGACGACGCCAGCTACGCCATCAGGGTCTCGACCGAAGACCTCGGCTAGCCGACCACCTCACCCTGAGGAGGCCGCGCAGCGGCCGTCTCGAAGGGTCGGCAACAAAGACGGTGCTCGTTCCCATCCTTCGAGACGCGGCCTGCAGCCGCTCCTCAGGATGAGGTCGTGCGCTCACCTCGACGTCTCGACGATCACCGCCTGCAACAGCGTGTCGGTCGGGCCTTTCCCGCAGCGCGCCGCGATCACCTCAGCCGCGGCCTGCGTCGCGGCGTCCATGCCGTCCTTGTCGAGCGCCTCGATCTCGGCCCGCATCGGCGTGCCCTGGCAGAGTCCGACCGCAGCATCGAGGGCAGTCGTGAGCTTGCCGCTCAGCTTGACGACGCTGGTGCGCACCGCCGCGAAGCCGGCGGCCTTCAAATCCGCACTGATCACTGCAGGATCGTGGTAGCCGCAGGGCGTGCGCTCGAGGAACCAGCTCTTCTGCTGCGGATAGCGCCGCGCCAGGCCTTCGACCGCCGCGGCCATGACAGGGCTGGTCTCGAGGCGATCCCAGACGTTGAACAGGAGCCGGCCGCCCGGCTTCAGCACCCGGCGCGCCTCGCGGTAGGCCTTGACCCGGTCGGGGAAGAACATGGCACCGAACTGGCACACCAGGGCGTCGAAGGAGTCGCTGGGAAACGGCAGCGCCTGCGCATCAGCCGGCTGCCATTTCACGCGGGCCAGACCGGGCTGCGAGGCGGCGTAGTCGAGCATCGGCTGATTGAGGTCGGTCGCCACGATCTCGACGGCCTGCGGCAGATCGATCGCGAGTTGCCGGGTGACGATCCCGGTGCCGGCCGCGACCTCCAACAGCCGCTCCGCCGCCAACGACCTGAGGCGAGCCGCCAGGTCGCCGGCATAGGGCGCAAATAACAAGTTGCCCAGCTTCTGATCGTAGAGCTGTGGGATCGATCCCGCGAAAACCGCGTCGCCCTGTGCCATGCTCTTCCTCCCCGGAAGTGCCTGCCCCAGTGTGCGCGAGCCAACCGCGCCTCGCAAATGTCAGAGCATGCCGGCCCGCGGCCTGTCGACCTGGACAGAGAGGTCGGAGCAGGAGCGCCGCGGCACGCCGATCGCCACCACGCGCACGCCCTTGCGCAGGCAGCCGTTGTGCCACTCCCCGGAGAAGACCTCGCCCGCGATGCGCGCTATGCCGAAGCCCTGCGGCACGCCATTGACGTAAAGGCCCTCGAAGCGGTCGGCCTCGTTCCATTCATAGCGGCCGAAACCTTCGCGCCGGTTGTGGCGATAAGTGCCCTCGAACCGATCGATGCGCTGGCCGTGCTCGAACCACTGCACCACGCCATGCCCTTCCTTCTGGCCTTTCGGGCAAGCGCCGCTCCACGATGCGGTGTCGTGCGGATCGGGATGCCAGTCCCACATGCGGCAACCAAGTACGGTATCGTACAGCCACGTACCGCTTTCGCACGGTTCGGCCCAGCTGATCTGGACGGAGTCGGGTTCGTCCGGCGGACAGTCGGCCGGCGGCACCAGCGCGAGTTGCTGCGCGACTGCAGCTGCGCCAAACAGTTGCGTCAGCGCAAACAGCAGCACCGAGATGTAGATGGAAGCGCGCATTCCTCTCCGGCCCCCTCAAAGCCGGGATGCACAAACAACGACGTCACAAGCAAAAAGTTGCAGGCGTGGTATGACTTGCCACGATCTGTTGATACGGAGTCGGCGATGACACTGCTGCTACTCGGTCTCATTCTTTTTCTTGGCATTCACACCCTCACCACGTTGCGTGAGCCGCGTGCCGCGCTGATCGGCCGGTTGGGCGAAGGTCCCTACAAAGGACTTTACTCGTTGGTGTCAGCAGCCGGACTGGTGTTGATCGTGTGGGGCTTCGCGCGCTATCGCGATACCGCCTACGTCCAGATCTGGGCGCCGCCGACGTGGCTGCATCCTGTGGTGTTGGTGCTGATGTGGCTCGCCTTCGTGGCGCTGGCCGCCGCCTATTCGCCCGCCGGTTGGATCAAGGGCATGCTGCGTCATCCGATGCTGGTCGGCATCAAGAGTTGGGCGCTTGCTCATCTGCTGGCCAACGGCGATCTCGGCGCACTGATCCTGTTCGGTGTCTTCCTGGCGTGGGCGGTCTATGACCGCATCGCGGTGAAGCGGCGCGGCGATGCAGGCGCACCGCGCTCGGGCTTCACCGCAGGAGACGGCATCGCCCTGGTCGTCGGCAGCGTCGCCTATGCCGCCATGTTTTGGCTGCATCCGATCCTCATTGGGGTCCCGATCGACTGAGTGTCGTACCGCGCGCAACGCCGTTCCCGCAACACGCGTTTATGGGACGTCCATCACGGACAAGGAGGGACTAACCATGAAGCGGACAATCGTCACTCTCGCCACACTCCTGGCCGCGACCGGCGTCGCCAACGCCCAGACCACCACGCCGAGCTCGCCGTCGGCCACGACACCGCCGTCGCCCGGCTCGACCATCACGCCCGGCAGTGGCTCGACCAGCGGCAGCGCCGGCGCCATGACCCAGACCAGCGTGAAGTCCAAGCTCGAGGCCAGCGGCTACAGCAATGTCACCAACCTCAAGCAGGACAACGCCGGCAACTGGACGGCCAAGGCCACCAAGGGCGGCCAGCAGATCGCGGTGCAGGTCGATTCGAAAGGCATGGTAAAGGAAGCGCAGCAGTAGCGCGACGCTCCAGAAATGCGCGCCCCTCTCTGCCATGCGGCGGAGAGGGGCAACGCCTGTTCAGTTGGCCGGCTTGATGTGGGCGTCCTCGATGACCTTGGCCCATTTCGGAATGTCGGCCGCGATCGCCGCCTTGGTCTCGGCACCTGTGCTGCCGACCGGCTCGAGACCGAGCGCCGCGAACTTCGCCTGCATCTCAGGATCGCCAAGCACCTTGAGCGCCGCTGCGCGCACCTTGTCGAGGATGGGCTGAGGCGTGCCCTTGGGCGCCAACAAGGCGAACCACGACGTCGCCTCGAAGCCCGGATAACCCTGCTCGGCCACGGTCGGCAGATCGGGCGCGGCGCTCGCGCGCTTGAGCGACGTGATGGCGAGCCCTCGCACCCTGCCATCGCGCACGAACGGCATGGTGGCGCCGGAATTCTGGATGCCGACCGGCACGATGCCGCTCATGACGTCGGTCAGGTTGGCGCCGCGATAAGGGATGTGCTCCATCTTGATGCCGGCCAGCCGGCAGAGCAGTTCGCCGGCCACGTGCTGGGGCGTGCCGACGCCCGGCGAGCCGTAGCTCAACTTGCCGGGATTGGCTTTGGCATGGGCCACCAGGTCGGCAAGCGTCTTCACCGGCAGGTCGTTGTTCACCATGACGATGCTGGCGGTCGAAAGCGCCGTCGAGATGTGCTCGAAGTCCTTCAGCGGATCGAACGGCAGGGTCTGCAGGCTGGGCAGGATGGTGATGGCGGCGTTGCCCGACCACATCAGCGTGTAGCCGTCGGGCTGGGCCTTGGCGACCTTGTCGGTGCCGATCGCGCCGGAATTGCCCGGCACGTTGTCGACAATGACCGACTGGCCCCACGCCTCGCCGAACTTCTGGGCGAACATGCGCGCCGTCACGTCGGTGGCGCTGCCGGCGGTGAAGCCAACCACCAGCCGCACGGGCTTTTCGGGCCAATTTGTCTCGGCAAGCGCGGACGGGCCGGCAAGCGCCACCAGGGCTGCGGCAGCCCAGCGCACCATCAACTGCATATTGTTTCCTCCCTCGGCCGTTCTAGCACATCGCCTCTAGGCGGGCCGGCGGAAATCCCCATAATGCGCCCGCTGACATAACAAGGAGGCAGCGTTGAAGACGAACAGGCGTGGTTTCATGGGAGGCGTGTCGACCGCCGCCCTGCTGGCGGCATCGGGCGCGGCGTGGGCCGACAAGAAATACGACGAAGGCGCGAGCGACACCGAGATCAAGATCGGCAACACCAATCCCTATAGCGGCCCGGCCTCGTCCTATGCCGCCATCGCCAAGACCATCGACGCCTACTTCAAGAGCGTCAACGACTCAGGCGGCATCGGCGGCCGCAAGATCAAGTTCATCTCGCTCGACGATGGCTACTCGCCGCCCAAGACCGTCGAGATGGTCCGCCAGCTGGTCGAGCAGGACAAGATCTTCGCCCTCTTCCAGTCGCTCGGCACGCCGTGCAACACGGCGATCCACAAATACATGAACCAGAAGAAGGTGCCGCAGCTCTATGTCGCCACCGGCGCGTCCAAGTGGGGCGATCCCAAGAACTTCCCGTGGACCATGGGCTTCCAGCCCGACTACCACACCGAGGCGGTGATCTACGCCAAGCACATCCTTGCCAACGTCAAGGATGCCAAGATCGCCATCCTGCACCAGAACGACGACTATGGCCGCGACTATCTCGGCGGCTTCAAGGAAGGGCTGGGCAAGGAGGAAGGCCGCATCGCCAAGATCGTGACCTACGAGGCCACCGATCCGACGGTCGACAGCCAGATCATCCAGCTCAAGGATTCCGGCGCCAATGTCTTCTTCAACGTCTCGGCGCCCAAGGCCGCCGCGCAAGGCATCCGCAAGGCGGCGGAGATCGACTGGAAGCCCGCGCACTACCTCAACAACGTCTCGGCATCGGTCGCGGCCGTCATGAAGCCGGCGGGCTACGACAACGCCCAGGGCATCATCACCGCGGCCTACATCATGGACGCCACCGACAAGCAGTGGGACAACAACGACGAGATGAAGGCGTGGCGGGCCTGGATGGACAAGAACATGCCGCAGGCCAACAAGGCCGACGCCAACCACATCTACGGCTATGCCGTGGCCGTGCTGATGACCGAGACGCTGAAGCGTTGCGGCGACGAGCTGACGCGCGCCAACCTGATGAAGCAGGCAGCGAGCTTCAAGAACTACCGCCTGCCGCTGCTGCTGCCCGGCATCACCGTCAACACCAGCCCGACCGACTACTATCCGATCCAGGCGGTCCAGCTGCAGCGCTTCAAGGGCGAGACCTGGGAGCTGTTCGGCGACGTCATGCACGCCGAAAGCAGCTAACGCGGCTTTCGATCTAGTCGGCGGACGAGGCGGCCCGCATCAGCGGGCCGCCCAGCTCGCCGCGCAGCATGGTCTCGATGGCGGTGCGCATTTCGTCGGGCTCGAACGGCTTCGAGATCAGGGGCACGGCGCGGAACTGCTTGGGCACCAGCGACAGGTCGCTGTAGGCGGTCAGGAAGCAGAACGGTATGCCGCGCTGCTGCAGGACGTGGCAGATCGGAAACGACAAGCGCCCGTCGAGGTTGATGTCCAGGATGGCACCGTCGAGCGGCGCGACGCGGGCATAGATCAGGCCACGGTCGAGGCCGGTGGCAGGTCCGACCGGCTGCATGCCGCGGTCGGCGACGAAATCGCAGATCACTTCGGCAAGGAGGCAGTTGTCCTCGACAACCAGGATCTTCGCGCCGGTGAACATGCCATACCCCTTCTATCCCCACCTTCCACACGCACCTCGTGACAAAATTGAAACGCCGTACGGCATCGAACGTTCCTAAGATGGCGCGATGGCTGAGCCGGGGCCCATGCCGCCCTCGATCCGAACGTTCGAACGCATGCAGATCGTCGCCCTGGCGGTTGGCTGGATCTACGCCACCCTGACCTACCGCACGACGCTGCACGGTCGGCTCAGTCCCATCCTGTTCGCCATGGCGCTGACCACGGCCAGCGTCGTCGTGGTGATCCTGATATTCCTGATCTCGCGCCGGCGCAGCACCTGGGCCAAGTGGTCGCTGATCGTGCTGTCGGCCCCTGCCACCGCGCCGTGGGCCGCCCTCGTGCATCGCGCCGGCGTCTCCGACTGGACGGCCGTGATGGGCCTCTTCCAGGCCGGCCTGCAGATCGTGTCGCTGTTCTACCTGATCCACCCCGCCTCGCGGGCGTGGTTCGGCAGCCGGGTGGAGTAGTCTATTCGGCGGCTTTGGCCTTCGTCTTAGCTCCCCACGACTTCACCACCGGCAGCACTTCCTTGGCGAAGAGTCTTAGCCCACGCTCGCACACATCGTAGGGCGTGCCGCCGAAGCGGAAGGCGACGTTCATCTCGAAGTCGCCCAGCAGCTTCCGCCGCGCCTCGAGGCCGCGCAGGATCTTGTCGGGCGTGCCCCAGCTCGCCGCTTGCATGAAACCCGCAACCGCGCCGTCCAGCCCGCCCTTGCGGGCGATCTCCGCCTTCTGCTGATAGGCGTCGTAGCCCTTCACAGTCTTGAAGTGCTCGCCGAGGAATTCGTAGTGGTGGAAATTGCTCTCGACGAACTTGCCCTGGTAGCGCCGCGCCTCGTCCTCGAGCGTGGCGGTGTCGGTGCCACAGACGCAGAACTCGGTCAGCATCACCCTGGGCGGCTCCGTTCCGTGATACTTGCGGTGCAGCTCGCGCCCCTTCTCGATCATCGGCGCGCGCATCTCCCACGGCCGGTCGGCGAACATCACCTGGTGGGCGCCGAGCTTGGCCGCCGAATCGATCGAGTCCTCGCTCGAGGCCACGGCATAGATGCGGCCGTCGAAGCTGTATTTCGGCCGCGGCCTGATCTCGATGCGCGGCTGCTTGTAGTAGCGGCCGTCGCCTTCGATGACGCCGGTGCGCAGCGCCTCGACGATCATCGGCGCCGCCTCGTCGAAGCGGGCGCGCGATTCGTCCATGTTGAGCCGGAAGGCGGCGAACTCACGCCGCGCCAGCCCGCGCCCCATGCCGAAGCGCAGCCGGCCGCCGCTCACCATGTCGAGCACCGCGGCGTTCTCGGCGACGCGCAGCGGATCATGCCACGGCAGGATCACCGCCGCCGTGCCGAGGTCGATGTCGGGGCAGAGCGCCGCAAGATGCATCATCAGCGCCAGATTGTCGGGCACGAAGGAATAGTCGTTGAAGTGATGCTCGGCCGACCACAGGCAGTCGAAGCCCGAATCGGCGGCGATACGGGCGAGCCGGATCTCCTCGTCCCACACTCGGTCGTCGGGGCAATTCTCCCAGCCGTAGCTGGCGAACACCATCATCATGCCGACTTCCATGGCGTCCTCCCTATTCGGCCGCTTGCTTCTGTTGCGCCTGCTGCATCTGCAGAACCTGCTCCCAGCCGCGGTAGCCGGTGAAGCTGTCCTTGTCGAAGTAAAGCACCGGGCCGTCGCAGAAGAAGAGATATTCGGTGTCCTCCAGCGCCTTGGTGGCGCCGTGCACCATGCCGTTGGTCTCGTGCAGGAAGTCGCCCGCGTTGTAGGTGGTGTTGCGGACCTGCAGCTTGCCCGAGAGGATGAAGGCGAAGGCGGCGCTCAGGTGCTTGTGCGGCGGCGCGACATAGCCCTTCTTCCATTTCAGCAACACTGCCCAACGGCCGGACTCCTTGCCGACCCACAGCACCTTGGTCCAGGCCATGCCGGGCTTGGTTTCGATCCATGGGATCTCGGCCGAGCGCGTGATGGAATCGGCCAGCTCGTTGTTCACGGGGCGGATGTCCTGCGGCAGCGCCATGACGCTCCTCCTTTTGGTTCTTTGCAATGATGCTACGTTACGGGCGGGACCCGGGGGAAGTGGCCATGCCGCGCGCTGCGAAAGAGCTCGTGAACCTCAAGCGCCTCGAGGAGGCGATGGACCGACAGGGCCTCGACGCCATCGTGGCCCGAGCCGGGCTCAACTTCACCTACCTGGCGGGCTTCGCCTATCCCGGCACGCTGGCCCGCCACGTCGACCTGGCCGACAGCCCGCGCGCCGTCATTGTTGTGTGGCCGCGCCGCGGCGAGCCTAGGATGGTGCTCAATACCATCGCCCGCGATCTCGCCCAGCGCGACAGCTGGATCCGGAAGTTCGACGTCTACGAAGGCTACGTCGAGGCGCCGATGCATCGCCTCGCCACGACGCTGGTCGAGCTCGGCCTCGCCGATGGCAAGATCGGCCTCGAGCTGAACTACGTCACGGCGGCCGACATCGCCCAGCTCGCCGCCAAGCTGCCCAAGATGCGTGTGGTCGATTCGGCGCCCATCCTGGACCATGTCCGTGCCGTCAAGACGAAGGCAGAGATCGGCCGGCTCAAGGTCGGCGCCGACATCCTGGACGATGCCTTCCTCGCCTGTTTCCCGATGGCGAAGTCGCGCATGCGCGAGCGCGACCTGCATGGTGCCCTGGTCGCCCATTGCCTGCAGGGTGGCGCTGAGTTCGTGCACGGCATCCTGAACTCGGAGCGCAACACGATCGCCTACGGCGGCGAGAGCGACTTCGCCTTCCGCAAGGGAGACGCCATCCGCACCGACTATGTCTGCTACGTGAAGGCCTATCCCGGCCATCAGTCGCGCTGCGCCGTGGTGGGCCGGGCGAGCAAAAAGCAGAAGCAGGAATATGCCCGGGCACGCGACGTCTATCTCGACAGCTGCCACCAGCTCAAAGCCGGCCGCACCGCCGGTGAGGTCTACGACTTCGTGGTCAAGCGCTTCGCCAAGGAAGGCATGGACTATCACCACATGATCGCCGGCCATTCGGTCGGCGCGTGGTGGCATCAGCAGGAGCCGGTGATCAGCCGCGGCAATGCCCGCGTGCTCGAGGACGGCATGGTGATCGCCATGGAGCCGCATATCGGCCACTGGCACATCCAGGACATGTGGGTGGTGCGGCCCAACGGCCCCGAGCTGATCTCGGCCAGGATGTCGACGGAGCGGCTGTTCGAGTGCGGGTGAGCGCGCCGGCCGGCCTTGGCCTCCGTCAGCGGACGGGA
>Ga0306921_10004104_pt1 | contig 14881 bp, 12 predicted proteins | sample sta12Cox44000080_FD_203760 | JGI IMG/M metagenome (GOLD analysis project Ga0306921, IMG submission 203760) | Lab enrichment of tropical soil microbial communities from Luquillo Experimental Forest, Puerto Rico - statoxic.12C.oxic.44.000.080 (v2)... | ecosystem: Environmental > Terrestrial >...
ATGGTGCGTTGCGATCGTGGGCATCGTGCTCAAGCTTACCTGTCCCGGCCGATTCGACCGCCTTTCGGTCGGGCTTTACCTCGCGCTGGGCTGGAGCGGGCTGATGCTCTACGACAAGGTGGTGTCAGGGCTGCCGACCGTGGCGCTGTGGTTCGTGCTGGCGGGCGGCGCGCTCTATAGCCTGGGGGTAATCTTTCACTCCTGGCGGCGGTTGCGCTTCCAGAACGTGATCTGGCATTGTTTCGTTCTGTTGGGCGCAGCCTGCCATTACACCGCGGTGATGGATCTGGTTCTGGCCTGACGACCAAATAACATAAGGGAGGTGGCGATGCAGGTGGCCGGCAAGGTCGTGGTTGTCACCGGTGGCGCCAACGGGATCGGCAAGGCGCTGTGCGAGGCCTTTCACCGCGCGGGCGCGGCCAAGGTGGTCGTCGCCGATCTTGAGGCCGCGAGCGCAAGAGCGGTGGCCGCAAGCGTCGACGGCGCGGCGTTCAAATGCGACGTCGCGCAGGAAAAGCAAGTCCTCCACGTCATCGAGGAGACCGAACGGCAATTTGGCCCCATCGCGCTGTTCTGCTCCAATGCGGGCATCGGCGGCGGCTTCGATCCCCTGTCGGTGAATGCCGGCGGCACCTCGGACGAACCCTTTGCCCGGAGCTGGGCCATCCATGTCATGGCTCATGTCTACGCCGCTCGGCATCTGATCCCGCGCTACAAGGCCCGCGGCGGCGGCTATTTCCTCAACACCGTTTCCGCAGCTGGTCTGTTGTCGCAGGTCGGCAGCCCGGCTTATTCGACCACCAAACACGCCGCGGTCGGCTTTGCGGAGAATCTGGCGATCTCGCACAAAGCTGACAATATCCGCGTCTCGATCCTGTGTCCGCAGGGCGTCGACACCAACATGTTGCGCTCGATCCCGAGAGGCCCGCAGTCCGGAGACGGCGATCTTTCGCCGGAGCAGGTGGCCAGGGATGCTCTCGCGGGGATCGAGCAGGAGACGTTCGTGATCCTGCCGCACTCGCAGGTGCTCGGCTATATGCGCAAGAAGACCGAGAATTACGATCGCTGGATCGCGGGCATGGCCAAGATCCAGGCCAAGATGCGCGAGACGCATGGGAAGTGACGGCGCGCGCCATCAGGCAGTCGCGGCGACGACAACAGCTTTGATCCGGCCCTCGATCTGTCCACGGCCGTATTTTTTCGCGATCGCCTCGGCCGCGGCTTCTGTTGCCTCGTCAAGACGGGACGCATCGCGCGCGGCGATTTCGTTGCGAAGTGGCGTGCCCTGACAGAACGCGATGGCGACATCGCGCGGCGAGGCCGCCTTGCTCGTATGTGTGATTGCTTCGACGGAAATATCCTTCAAGCCAGCAGCAGACAGTTCCTCGCGAATCTGCTCGATGTTGCAGTAACCGTGCGGGGTTCGCGCCAGGAACAACGGCGGATCCTTTGGGAAGATCGCCGCCACGGCCTCGGTCACGGTCTCAGCGAACTCATTGTCGATGATGCGGTCCCAGACGCTGAAGAAAAAACGGCCACGTTGTTTGAGCACGCGTCGCGCCTCCCGATAACCTGCGATCCTGTCCGGGAAGAACATCACGCCGAACTGGCATCCGACGACGTCAAATTCCTGATCGGCAAACGGCAGCGATAATGCGTCGGCTTGCCGCCATGTCACGCGGCCCGGCGGCGCCGACTTGGCGGCGGCATGATCGATCATCGGCTGATTGAGGTCGGTCGCCACGATGCGAGTGTGGGCAGGTAGAATGGACACCAGGGCACGCGTCAGGGCGCCTGTGCCCGCTGCGGTCTCCAGGAGATCGCGCGGCCCGGTGGCAGCGATCCGCTCCGCCAGATCGCGCGCATATTGATGGAAGATGAGGGGTACCAGGAAACGGTCGTAAATGTCGGGGATCGACCCGCCGAACACTTTGTCAGTCGCCACCATGGCTGGGCTCCCTCGGCGATGCGGTTCAGGGGCGATGATACACAGGGATCGGCGGCTTGCCACGAAATACCGTGGTCAGCCCGTCGCTTGACAAACGAGTCGCAGCCTGACCTTCGCGAGGTCGTCGCTGCTGGTCGGTCAGTTCCGCTGCGTATAAAGCATCGGCACCGCGGAATCGACGATCACCTCGACCAGGCTTGTGCCCCGGTACGCGAGCGAGCGTTTGAGCGCGCCTGAAAGCTCCGATGACTTGTCGACGCGCACCGCGTCGCAGCCCAGGCCTTCGGCGATCTTGACGAAATCGATGTCGGGCAGATCAAGCCCGGGCACGTTGCGCACCTGCATGACCTGGCTGAACGAGCGCATCGCGCCGTAGCCCCCATTGTTGATCACGACCACTGTCAGCGGCAGCTTGCACTGCACGGCCGTCCACAACGCCTGGATCGAATACATCGCCGAGCCGTCGCCGATCAGACAGACTGTGCGACGTCCGGGCTGCCCGAGCGCCATGCCGACCGCGGCCGGCAGGCTGTAGCCGAGACCGCCACTCGCCATGGTGTAGAAACTGTCCTGCCCGCGCATCGGCAAGAATTTTTGCATCGCCGGACGGTGCGAGGGCGCTTCCTCGACCAGCGCCGCATCATCAGGCAACGCCTCCGAAAGCGAGTGCATGAGAAACTCCACCGGAATGGGATCGGCGGCGACTGGGGCCGGCGGCAGCTTTCGTCCCTCGGGCAGCGCGCGCTTGGTCTCGGGCAACAATTCGAGCAGCACGGACAGCGCCGGCTTCATCGTCGCAATGATGCTTGAGCCCGCCGGCGTTACCGCGGCCGCGGTTGGATCATCCGTGATCTGGAAAATCGGGGTCGCGCCATCGAAGATCGACGCAGCGCCTTCGACGTGAAAAGTGAAGACGGGTGCGCCGATCACGACCACGAGATCGTAGCTCCGCACCGCTTCCGAAAGCTGTCCGGGCGAAGCGTGCAGGAAGCCGGCAAATTGCCGATGCCGTTCGGGAAAGGAACAGCGCGCCGAGAACGGGCTGACCCACACGGCGGCCTTCGTCTTTTCCGCCACCTTCACCATCAGCTCGACCGCTTCGGCGCGGTCGACGGCCGGGCCGACGACAAGGGCAGGGCGTTTGCTCGCTGCGAGCGCCGCAACCAGCGCCTTCATCGCCTCGCCGTCAGGTCCGATCTCGCGGCTCACCTTGCGCGCGGCGATCGGCCGCACGGGGTGGGTCCAATCGTCGATCGGAACCGACACGAAGGTCGGGCCGCACGGCGGCTGCATCGCGGTGTAATAGGCCCGCGCGATCGCGGCCGGTACGTCTTCGGCTCGCGCCGGCTCGACGCTGTATTTGACATAGGGCCTGGGAAACTCCGACGCGCGCTCGGCCTGGAGGAACGCCTGCAGCGGCAGGATCGAGCGCGCCTGCTGGCCTGCGGTGATCACGAGCGGCGTCTGGTTGCGATGAGCGGTATAGACGTTGCCGAGCGCGTTCCCGACGCCAGCGGCTGAATGCAGATTGACAAAGCCGGCGTTACGCGTGGCTTGCGCGTAGCCGTCGGCCATGCCGACCACGCTCGCCTCCTGCAAGCCCAGCACATAGTCGATATCGTCGGGCCAGTCGGAGAGGAACGGCAGTTCGGTCGAGCCGGGATTGCCGAACACCCTTTTGATGCCGAAAGCGCGCAGCAGGTCGAAGGTGGCCTGCTTGACGGTGGTGGCCTTCACCACGTCGCCGTTCCCTTCATGGTCGGCTGGCCCTCGGCATTTGCGGTCCACAGCTCCATGCCTTCGGCATTGTCGTTGGCGTTGACCGAGAACGCGCTGCCCTCGAACAGCGGCTGCAAACCGCGATAAGCGAACTTCTTCGGCGGCTTGCCGCCATGCAGCTTCGCGGCAAGCTCGACAATGAGCGCCGCCTGCAGCGGTCCATGGAAAATCAGGCCGCGATAGCCTTCGACCTTGGTGACGTAGTCGCGGTCATAGTGGATCCTGTGACCGTTGAACGTCAGCGCAGAATAGCGGAACAGCAGCACGGGATCGGAGATGTGGGTTTCCTTATGCTTCGCCACCGGCGGCGGGGGCGGCGCCTTCGGCGGCGCAGAGGCGCCGCCGGTCAGCTCGCGATAGACGATATCCTGGCGCTCGCGGATGGCGGTCCCGCGCGACGAGGTGATGAGATGCTCGACTGAGACGAAGCAGAGCGTGCCGGTCGAGCCGGTCTTGACCGAAATGTCCGATATCCGCGACGTCCGTCTGGCTTCATCGCCGACGCGAAGCGGATCGACAAATTCGAGTTCGCCGCCTGCCCACATCCGCCGCGGCAGCGGCACCGGCGGCAAGAAGCCGCCCCGGGTCGGATGGCCGTCCGGGCCGAGTTGCGACATGGGAAACACCGGTTGCGCCAGGCACCAATGCACGGTGAACGGCGAGACCTCACCGGTCATCGGCTCGCCAACGTCCTGGAACAGCGTCGCGCGCAGACCCTTCACCAGCTGCGCGGTGACGATGTCGGATGCCTCCTGCGAGCGGCCGATCCATTGCCGCAAATGGTCGATGTCGAGCTTGTCGGTCATGACGACGTCCGCGCGCGGGCTTTGGGTGTTTGGAGATGTTCGCCGATCGCGGGCACAGGGCCGTAGTGACGCGGCTCGCCGACAAAGATCGCGGCCGGCGCCGAATAGGTTACGACACCCTTTGGCGTCTCAACCTCGATCCGGCGCAGATGCGGATGCACCGTCAGGTCAGCCATGGTGTTGACCTCGCCGAAGGCGATGTCGGCTTCCTCAAGTCGCTTGACCAGTTCCTCGCGGGTCAGCGAACCAAAGAGATCGCCGACGATCTTGTCGGTGAGCTGCCGGTTGCGCACGCGTTCGAGCACGGTAGCCAGCCGTGGATCGTTCGGCAGCTCCGGCTGCCGCAGCACTTCTGCGCACAGCTTCTTCCATTCGCGCTCGCTCTGGATCGAGATCAGAATGTCCCTGCCGTCTTTCGAGCGGAACACGCCATAGGGCGCGATCGAGGGATGGGCGAGCCCCATGCGCGTGGGCGGATTGCCGGCCTCGGAGTTGAGCAGCGGCACGGCGAGCCAGTCTGCCATCACGTCGAACATGGAGATGCGGATGTCGGAGCCTTTGCCGGTGCGCGTCCGCGCAAACAGCGCCTCCAGGATCGAGGCATGCGCGGTCGCGCCTGTCGCGATATCGACAATCGAGACGCCGACGCGCGACGGCCCTTCCGGACCGCCGGTGATCGACGCCAGCCCGCTCTCGGCCTGGATCAGGAGGTCATAGGCCTTGCGATGGGCGTAGGGGCCCTCATCGCCGTAGCCGGTGATGGTGCAGCAGATCAGCGCCGGATAGTCCTTCTTGAGCCGCTCGAGCGAGAAGCCGAGCCTGTCCATCGACCCGGGCTTCAGGTTCTGCAGCAGCACGTCAGCACCGGCGATCAGCTCTTCCAGTTCTTGACGCCCGCTATTGCTGGAGAGGTCGACGACCACCGACTGCTTGCCGCGGTTGAGCCAGACGAAATAGCTGCTCTGACCTTTCGCAGCGACATCATAGCCGCGGGCAAAGTCGCCCTCCGGCCGCTCGACCTTGATCACGGTGGCGCCGGCGTCTGCTAGGCGCGATGAGCAGAACGGGGCAGCGACCGCCTGTTCGACGGCAATGACAACTATTCCTTCAAGCGGCAACATGTTTGTTTCTCAGTATGAACGCGGCATGCCGAGCACATGCTCGGCGATGAACGACAGGATCAGGTTGGTCGAGATCGGCGCGACCTGGTAGAGCCGCGTCTCGCGGAATTTGCGCTCGACATCATATTCTTCCGCGAAGCCAAAGCCGCCATGGGTCTGGATGCAGGCGTTCGCGGCGTCCCAGGCGGCGTCTGCGGCGAGCATTTTCGCCATGTTGGCCTCTGCGCCGCACTCCTGCCCGGCCTCGTATTTGCGCGTCGCCTCCTTCACCATCAACTCGGCTGCGCGCATGGCGGCATAAGCCTTTGCGATCGGAAACTGGATGCCCTGGTTCTGGCCGATCGGCCGGCCGAACACGCTGCGCTCCTTGGCGTAATCGGTTGCCTTGGCGATGAACCATTTGGCGTCACCGATGGATTCGGAGGCGATCAGGATGCGCTCGGCGTTCATACCGGAGAGGATATAGCGAAAGCCGTTGCCTTCCTCGCCGATCAGGTTTTCCGCCGGCACCTTCATGTCGGTGAAGAACACTTCCGTGGTGGAGTGATTCATCATGGTGCGGATCGGGCGGATCGTAAGCCCGGCCTTCTTGGCTTCGCGCATGTCGACGATGAACACGGAGAGGCCGTCTGTCCGCTTCTTGGCCTGCTCCTTCGGCGTGGTGCGCGCCAGGAGGATCATCAGGTCCGAATGTTCGGCGCGGCTGGTCCAGATCTTCTGACCATTGACGATGTAGCTGTCGTTGCCCTCGCGCCTGGCAAAGGTCTTCAGCGAGGAGGTGTCGGTGCCGGAGGTCGGCTCGGTGACGCCGAAGGCCTGCAATCTGAGTTCCCCAGTTGCGATCTTCGGCAGCCACTTTGCCTTCTGCTCCACGCTGCCGTGCCGGAGCACCGTCCCCATGGTGTACATCTGGGCATGGCAGGCGCCGGCATTGCAGCCCGCGCGATGGATCTCCTCCAGGATCGCGCTTGCGGCCGATATCTTCAGGCCCGCGCCGCCATATTCCTCGGGGATCAATACCGAGAGGTAGCCGGATTCGGTCAGGGCATCGACAAAGGCTTTCGGATAGGCCATCTCGCGGTCGAGCTTGCGCCAGTATTCGCCGGGAAACTGGGCGCAGAGTTTTGCCACGGCATCGCGGATGTCAGTGTGTTCGTCTACATGGTCGTGTTCGGTCATCGGAACTCAGGTGGTCGATCAAGGGGAGGCACCATCGCGCGTTCCCTTGGTTAGCAGGGCAAAACCGGCCGCGGTAGTCTCCAAACGCCGTGCGCCCTAGCCGGGAATGCGGACCGGCAGGTATTCGATGCCGCGGATGAAGCTGGAATAGACCCGCTTCGGCTCGCCAACCACCTCGATCCTGTCGAAGCGCTTCAAGATCTCTTCCCAGACGATCCGAAGCTGGAGCTCGGCAAGCCGCATGCCGACGCAGCGATGGATGCCAAAGCCGAACGACAGATGCGTGCGCGGCCGGGCGCGGTCGATGATGAACTCGTTCGGCCGCTCGATCGCCTCCTCGTCGCGGTTGCCCGAGACGTACCACATCACCACGCGCTCGCCCTTCCTGATCTTCTTGCCGCGGATCGCGGTGTCCTGCAGCGCAGTGCGCCGCATATGGGCGAGCGGGGTCTGCCAGCGGATTACCTCCGGCACCATGGAATCGATCAGCGCCGGATTGTCGCGGAGCTTCTGGTACTCGGCAGGATGTTCGTTCAGCGCCAGCACCGAGCCCGACATGGTGTTGCGCGTGGTGTCGTTGCCGCCGACGATGAGCAGGATGATGTTGCCCATCAGGTTCTCTGCGTCCATGTAACGGGTGGCCCCGCTATGGGCCATCATCGAGAGCAGGTCGTTGCGCGGCTCGGCATTGACGCGCTCGTTCCACAGCCGCGCGAAATAATCGCGGCATTCGTCCATTTCCTGGCGGCGCTGCTCCTGCGTTTCGAACACCCCGCTCTTGGTCAGGGCGGTCGCGACATCGGACCAGCGGGTCAGCTTGTATCGCTCCTCGAAGGGAAAATCGAACAGCGTCGCCAGCATCTGGGTCGTCAGCTCGATCGAGACGCGCTCGACGAAATTGAAGGTTTCGTTGCGCGGCAGATTGTCGAGTACCTTCGCCGAACGCTGTCGGATCAGGATCGCAAGCTCGTCCAGATGGGTCGGTGTGAACATCGGCGAGACGGTCTTGCGCTGCTCGGCATGCCGCGGCTGATCCATCGAAATGAAGCTCGGCTGGTCATAGCCGGGTGCGGCGTCGCGCATGTTGATGCCGCCGAGCGCAGCATCGGAGGAGAAGATACCGTGATTGGTGTCGACATGCATGATGTCGTTGTATTTGACCACCGACCAATAGGGTTCGATCGGCGCATTGGTGCAGTAATGCACCGGCTCTTCCTTGCGCAGCCGCTCGAAATAGGGCCACAGCGTGTCGTCCTGGAACAGCTTTGGGGCGCCGGGATGAAGGTCCTTCAGTGGCGTCGCGTAGGCCTCTTCGCGCGCCTTGCGCAAAAGCTCGGCCTTGTCGGGGCGGATGGCGGTCTGGACGTTCATCGGTCATCCTCCCATCATCTTGGACTGGGTGTCAGGCTGCGATACGGACCGGGAGGGTCTCGTAGCCCTTGACGAAACTCGAATACACCCGCTTCGGCTCGTCCACCACCTCGATCTTGTCGAAACGCCTGAAGATCTCCTCCCAGATAATCTTCAGCTGCAGCTCGGCAAGTCGCATGCCGATGCAGCGATGGATGCCGAAGCCGAACGACAGATGGGTGCGGGGGCGGGCGCGGTCGATCACGAACTCGTAAGGCGCTTCGATCATCGTCTCGTCGCGGTTGCCCGAAACGTACCACATCACGACCTTGTCGCCCTTCCTGATCTGCTTGCCGCGGAACTCGATCTCCAGGGCGGTGCGGCGCATATGCGCGAGCGGCGTTTGCCATCGGATCACTTCCGGCACGAAACTGTCCAGCAGGGCCGGATTCTCGCGCAGCTTGCGGTACTGGTCGGGGAACTTGTTCAGAGCATAGATGCTGCCCGACATGGTGTTGCGGGTGGTGTCGTTGCCGCCGACGATCAGAAGGATCAGATTGCCGAGGAAGTTTTTCGGATCCATGTCGCGGGTCGCGTCATTGTGCGCCATCATCGACAAGAGGTCGTTCTTCGGCGGCTGCTTGATGCGCTCGTTCCAGAGCTTTGCGAAATATTGCGCGCATTCCATCAGCGCGACCTGCCTCTCGTCCTCGGTCGCAACCAGGCCGCCGACGCCGGGCAGGGTGGTGGCGACGTCCGACCACCAGGTCAGCTTGCGGCGGTCTTCCCAGGGGAAGTCGAACAGCACCGCCAGCATCTGGGTGGTGAGCTCGATCGAGACGCGCTCGACGAAATTGAAGGTCTCGTTGCGCGGCAGATTGTCGAGGCATTCGGCGGAGCGCTTGCGGATATTGACCGCAAGCTCGTCGAGATTGGTCGGCGTGAACATCGGGGCGACGGTCTTGCGCTGGGCCGAGTGGCGCGGCTGGTCCATGGCGATGAAACTTTCGCGGCGCAGGTCCGGGGCGACGTCGCGGATGGTGATGCCGCCAAGCGCGGAAGCCGAGGAGAACACCGCGTGGTTGGTGTCGATGTCCATGATGTCGTTGTAGCGCGTCACCGACCAATACGGGCCAAACATGCTGTCCTTGCAGTAGTGGACCGGCTCTTCCTTCCTCAGGCGGTCGAAATAGGCCCAATGCGTATCGGACTGGAACAGCTCGGGGTCGCCGGGATCGAAATTCTCGAGCGGCGTCGAGAACGCCCGCTCGCGCGCGGCGTCCTGTCTTGAGTCCTCGGCGAGATCGATGGTCCCGTGCATGGAGCGGCTCCCTCTTTGTCGCTTCCTTGATGGTTCGCCTGGAAGTCTGATTTGCCGCGAATTACATCCCGTTGCGCCCGCACGCGCAAGGGTGACTTTGCCACATCGTACCGGGTGCACGGCTGGTATCCCGCTGTGCGGCATTTTCAGGCTGACAAGCGGTTTTTGGGAGAATAAGGCTGTTCAGAGAACAATCAGCTGACATGCCCGGAGGGCGCCCGACCATGATTCCCAACGCGTATCGGATGTTCAATTTCGATCTCGGCGAGACCGCGGACGCGATTCGCGAGACCGTGACTGATTTCGCCAGCCATGAGATTGCGCCGCGCGCGGCCGAGATCGACAAGACCAACCAGTTTCCCCGCGATCTCTGGCCGAAGATCGGCGCCCTTGGTCTGCACGGGATCACCGTCGAGGAAGAATATGGCGGCTCCGGGCTCGGTTATCTCGAGCACTGCGTCGCGGTGGAAGAGATTTCGCGTGCCTCCGCCGCGATCGGCCTGTCCTACGGCGCGCATTCCAACCTCTGCGTCAACCAGATCCGCCGCAACGGCAGCGAGGCGCAGAAGCGCAAATATCTGCCAAAGCTGATCTCGGGCGATCATGTCGGTTCGCTTGCGATGTCGGAGCCGAACGCCGGCTCCGACGTGGTGTCGATGGCGACGCGCGCCGAGAAGAAGGGCGACCGTTATGTGCTAAACGGCAACAAGATGTGGATCACCAATGGTCCGATCGCCGAGACGCTGGTGGTCTACGCCAAGACCGATCCGAACGCCGGTCCGCGCGGCATCACTGCCTTCATCATCGAAAAGGGCATGAAGGGATTTTCCACCGCGCAAAAGCTCGACAAGCTCGGCATGCGCGGCTCCGACACCGGCGAACTGGTATTCAACAATTGCGAGGTGCCGGAGGAAAACGTGCTTGGCGAGGTCGGCCGCGGCGTCAATGTCTTGATGTCGGGTCTTGACTACGAGCGCGCGGTGCTGGCCGCGGGGCCGCTCGGCATCATGCAGGCATGCATGGACGTGGTGATGCCCTATGTGCACGAGCGCAAGCAGTTCGGCCAGCCGATCGGCAGCTTTCAACTGGTGCAGGGCAAGATCGCGGATATGTACACCATGATGAATGCCTCGCGCGCCTACGTTTATGCCGTGGCGAAGGCGTGCGACCGGGGCGAGACCACGCGCGAGGATGCAGCCGGTGCGATCCTCTATGCCTCGGAGAAGGCCACGCAATGCGCGCTCGACGCGATCCAGCTGCTCGGCGGCAACGGCTATATCAATGACTATCCCGCCGGGCGCTTGCTCCGCGATGCCAAGCTCTACGAGATCGGCGCCGGCACGTCCGAAATCCGCCGCATGCTGATCGGCCGCGAGCTGTTCGAGAAGTCGGCGTAGCGTATGATCTGGAAAAGTGTGCGGCGGTTTTCCCTTGCGACAAGCGCGGAGCGCGTTTGGGCGGAGATCGGGCGCAAACAGGAATCTGGAGCGCGAGGGTGGTCAATGCCATCGCGCTCTAGCCGCGACTTGGCCTGAGTTTTGGAAGGGAGCGTTAAGGATCGAACGGCGATTGTCTTCGTGCCGACAAATCAGTGATCTAAGGTCTTCAACGGGGGAACTGCGCCTGGAGGTTGATCCACGTGAATCAGATGAGTTCGGTGCCGTTGCACCCGCCCCCGCGTCCAGGCCCGCCGCCACTACCGCCAGCGCCGCTGACATTCTCCGGCGATCGAACCGACTTTTTCCGTCTGGTGTCCCGCGGCGCGGCGCTGGAGCTGGTCACCGTCGGTTTCTACCGGTTTTGGCTCGCCACCGATATTCGCAGGCATCTGTGGTCGAATACGCTGATCGACGGCGACGGGGCGGAATATACCGGTCGCGGCCGGGAGCTCCTGGTCGGATTCCTGTTCGCGCTCGCGATCCTGGTGCCGATCTATCTCGGGTACTTCCTGATCACGGTCGAGTTCGAGCGCCTCAAAGCTTTTGCCAGCGTTCCACTGCTGTTGGGCTTCTTCGCCTTCGGACAATTCGCGATCTACCGCGCGCGGCGCTATCGGCTGACGCGAACGGTCTGGCGCGGCGTGCGTTTCTGGATGGATGGCTCGGGCTGGGCCTACGCCTGGCGCGCGGTGCTATGGGGCTTGTTGGTTGTGCTGACGTTGGGCCTTGCCTTGCCGTGGCGGGAGGCCGCCCTGGAGCGCTACAAGATGGAGCACTCCTATTACGGTGACCTTCAAGGCAGCTTCGAGGGCAGTGGCTGGGAGTTTTTCAAGCGCGTCTGGCCTTTTTGGCTGCTTGCTCCTTTTTCTATCGTGCTGTTTCCGACATTTCCCTTTCTCTATGCGCAGTTCAAGGCGCGGGAGTGGAACTGGTGGGTTTCGGGTATCCGCTTCGGCCCGGTACGCCTCAAATCGCACCTGCCTCATAACGCGCTGTACAGAGTCTATTGGCCAATCATTGGCTGGTACTTCCTGCTGTCCGTCGCTGCGTCCGTCTATTTCGGTCTATGCGCCGTTCTTGTTAAAGCTTTAAGCAGCGGAGGCCTTCACGGCCCTGCGGCAGCTATCGCGATTTCGAAAAGCATTCCATTGGTGGTCATGACTGTGATCGGCTACCTTGCGCTCATTCTCTCGCTTAATGTTGTCTTGAGGATCTATCTGCTGCGTGATCTCTGGATGAAGGTGATGGAAACGACCGTCGTCCATAACATCGGCGCGGCAACCAACGTGGCCGCAAAGGGCGAACTCGCCGGTGCTCTCGGTGAGGGCTTTGCCGACGGCCTGGACGTTGCGGGGTTCTAGCGCGTCACATGACCGATCCCGTTGATCACGGCGGAGCCGCTGTCGCCTCGCAAGTGGGCAGCGGATCGGTGGACTATTTCGACGGAATGTCGAACCGGCGGCACGCGGTCAGCCTTGCCTTCAGCGACCGACTCGAGATCAGCGAAGGCGGGACAGTTACCGCACTGTGGCCTTACGCCGACATCCGCCGCAACGATAGCCCGTCCGGAATCCTGCGCGTGAGCTGCCTGTCGGCGCCGGGCCTGGCGCGGCTCGAGATCCGCGATGCTGCGCTCGCGGCCGATCTTGTGTCGCGATGCGGCGAGCTGGACAAGCATCTCGTCGATAGCCGTGGGATCGTGAAAATTATCGGCTGGTCGCTGGCGGCGGCCGCTTCAATTGCTGCGATGGTCTTTTTCGGCGTTCCCTATGCGGCCGATCGGCTCGCGCCGCTGATCCCCGAGAGTTTTGAACGGCGCCTGGGGGATGCGGCCGAGACGCAGGTGAAGGCCGTTTTCGGCGGTCAGACCTGCAACGACGCCGCGGGACAAAGGGCTTTCAGCAAACTGGTCAATGCGCTGCGGCAATCTGCGGGGCTTGATACGTCGGTGCAGGCTGTGGTGCTTGCTACCGACGTTCCCAACGCTTTCGCGCTGCCCGGCGGCAAGGTCTATCTTTTCAGCGGGCTGCTCGGAAAGGCGAAGAGTCCGGACGAGATTGCCGGCGTGCTTGCCCATGAGCTCGGGCATCTCAAGCACCGCGATAACACGCGCGTGCTGATCTATAACGGCGGCACCTCGTTTCTGATCGGGCTGTTGTTCGGCGACGTGACCGGCTCCGGCGCCGCCGTCTTTGCCGCGCGGTCGCTGGTGACGTCCTCCTATTCGCGCGAGGCTGAAGCCAATGCCGACAGCTTTGCGATCGGTGCGATGCATAGGCTCGGCCGACCGACCAAGCCGATGGGCGAACTGATGTTTCGCGTGACCGGAAAACAAGGTGAGGACGGATTTTCCATCCTCGCGAGCCATCCCTTGACCGAGGACAGGCTAAAGCGCATGAGCGAGGAGGACAGGCCGGCCAGCGCGCCGCCGCTTCTGACTGATGCCGAATGGGCGTCGCTGAAGTCGATCTGCGGCTCAAAGAAATGAGGCGCTCGTGTCGCGATTCCGAAGTTCGCACCATTTTGCGGGGCAGGCTCGTTTGCGAACTTCGGAATCAAAGGACAGTAGCAACTTATTGATCTCGTGTGGCCTTGGTTCAGAAGTCCGCATGACGAACTCGCGGCAACCACCGGTGCGGACTTCTGAGCCGCCACACTAGTCCGGCAGATCGTTGATCTTCTTCACGAAGGCGCGAACGTCGGGCAAGACCTCGGGGAGGATGGCTTTGACTTCCTCGATCGTCATGCCGGGCTTGATGCGCGGGTCGTAGAGGATATTGAGGATGTACTGGTCGAAGACGTCGAAGAAACCCATCGAGACCTTGTCGTTGAACATGGTCCAGGGCACCGAATTGGTGTCGTTGATCGGCCCAAGCGATTGCAACAGCTCCTCATAGGCACAATCGAAGAAGACGAAGTCGCCGCTGTCGACGGTGAGGATCACATCGGAATGCTCGATTTCGTAGCGTTCGTTCTTGCGAAAGCCGGACAGGCATTGCGGATCCAGCGAGGTCTTGATCTCGCGCGCCCGCTCGCGCCCGTAGGTCCTGGCAATGGTGCGATCGAGATCGCGGTCGCGTACCAGCGTCACGCCGACGTTGGCGACCTCGGCACTGTCGGCCATCTCGATGTCGAGATGTTCGATCCGCGCGCCGATGTCGGCGACGACCTTTGCGAGCTGCGCCTTGCGGTCGGCGCGTGAGCCGTTGGCGAACACCCGCACGGGAGTGGCGAACTTGCGGATGCGATCGACGCGTCCTGCCAGATGATATTCGGCGCCGAAGGCCGTCTTGAAAAAACCCTCGACGATCTCGTCGTCGGAAAAGCCTGTCCTCTCCACGCGTTGACGTTTTGCTATCTCGGGATTGTCAGACCACGCGTGGGCCCGTGGCGTCACGCCGCCAAGCGCGACCGTCACGAGTATCGTGGCGGTCGCAACGAGGCGCGCGCTCAATTCTGCACGACGACCGTGGCCCCGACCAAGACGCGGTTATAGAGGTCGACCACGTCCTCATTGGTCATGCGGAAGCAGCCGGAGGAGACCGCCTGCCCGATGGTCTCGGGCTCGTTCGAGCCGTGAATGCGATAGAGCGTCGAGCCGAGATAGATTGCGCGGGCACCGAGCGGGTTATCGATCCCGCCGGCCATGTAGCGCGGCAGATCGGGCCGGCGCCGGCGCATTTCCACGGGGGGCGTCCAGCCCGGCCATTCGCGCTTGGCGCTGATGCGATGCACGCCGCTCCAGCGAAAACCGTCGCGGCCGACCCCGATGCCGTAGCGCAGCGCCTGCCCGCCGGGCTCGACGAGATAAAGCCGGCGCTCAGCGGTGTTGATGATGATGGTTCCCGGCGGATAGTTGCCGGCGAAATACACGGTCTGGCGCGGGATCGGCCCGGAGCCGCCGCCACCACCAAAATAGGTCGGGCCGCCGCCCATCA
>Ga0306921_10004107_pt1 | contig 14879 bp, 11 predicted proteins | sample sta12Cox44000080_FD_203760 | JGI IMG/M metagenome (GOLD analysis project Ga0306921, IMG submission 203760) | Lab enrichment of tropical soil microbial communities from Luquillo Experimental Forest, Puerto Rico - statoxic.12C.oxic.44.000.080 (v2)... | ecosystem: Environmental > Terrestrial >...
CCGTTCCTGCCCCGGGCGCTGGCCTGGGTGGCGGTCGGCTACGCCATCCTGGTGGGCTGGTCCCGGGTGTACCTGGGCGTGCACTACCCACTCGACATCCTGGGCGGGGCAGGGATCGGCTTGGCCGTGGGAGGCGCGATGCTGCTGGCGCTCGGGGTGCTGGTGCGCCACCACACCGAGCGGGCGGCAGCCGGCCGCGACGCCGTTGCTCAGCCGCCGGGAACGCCGAGCCGGTAGCCGACCGCGGGATCGCTTTGCAGCAGTTCCCCGCTGTCATCGCCGAGCTTGCGCCGTATCCGGTACGCGTACACCTTCAGATAGTGCAGTTCCTTGACGTAGCCGGGCCCCCAGACGTTCTCCAGGATCATCCGCCGGGTGCAGACCTTGCCAGCGTTGCGGGCGAGGTAGGCGAGGAAGTCGAACTCCCTGGGGGTGAGATCAAGGGGGCGGCCGTCCCTGGTGGCCTCGTAGTGGACCAGGTCGAGGTGCAGGTCACCGACGTCGAGCTCCGGCGGTTGCCCATCGCCCGGGGCGGCGTGATGCCGTAGCGCGACCTTGATCCGGGCGTTGAGTTCCCGCATCCCGAAGGGCTTGGTCATGTAGTCATCGGCGCCCTGATCCAGGGCGTCGACCTTGCGGTCCTCCGAGCCGTCCGCGGACAGCACCACGATCGGCACGTCGCTCCACGTCCGGATGCGCTTGCACACCGCCAGCCCGTCCAGGTCGGGCAGGCCCAGGTCAAGGACGATCACTTCGGGGGCACCGATCGCCGCCTGATCCAGCCCCTCGGCTCCGGTCTGCGCTGTCCAGACCTGGTGACCGAGAGCTGTCAGGCCGACGGTGCAGACGCTGAGCAGGTCCGGGTCGTCATCGACTATGAGAATCCTCGGCAAGCTCCCGCTCCTCTGCGACGTTTGCCGCGACCGGCAGCGTGAAACAGAACCGCGCGCCGCCGCCGAGGGCTTCTTCCACCCAGATCCGCTGCCCGTGAGCCTCGATGAACGTCTTGGCGATGGTCAGGCCGAGGCCCGCGCCCGCATCGTCGGCCCGCCGCTCAAAGACCGTAAAGATCTCGTCCCGTCGGCTCGGGCTGATCCCTGGGCCGTGGTCGGTGACCGAGACCTCGACGGTTTCCGGCGCGGTGAGCCGGGCGCCGAGGACGATGGGGGAATCCTTCGGGCCGTGCCGGACCGCGTTGTGCAGGAGGTTGGCCAGCACCCGGGAAATGAGCGTGACGTCCACGTCGACCGGCGGCAGGCAGTCGGCTATCCGGGTGGTAAGCACGCGCCCTTGCAGTGCCGGGCCGACATCGCCGGACACGCTCGCCACCAGGTCGGCTACCTGGGTGAGGCTCCGGCGGGGTGCCAGCACCCCAGCCTGGATGCGGCTCATGTCGAGCAGGTTGGTGACCAGGTCGGCCAGCCGGTCCGCCTGCACGTCGATCAGCTTGGCGAGGCTTTGCCGCGCCTGCGGGCCGAGGTCGAGATCGGGATCGGACAAGGTGGACGACGAGGCCTTGACCGAGGAGAGCGGTGCGCGCAGGTCGTGCGCGACGGCGGCGACAAGCGTCTTCGCCAGTTGCGCCATCTCCTCGGTCAGCCGGGTGCGCAGCGCCTGCTCACGCAGCTGGGCCCGCTCCACAGCGAGGGCGATCTGGTTGGCGAAAAGCAGCAGCGGCTCGCGCTCGCTCTCATCGGCAGCCTGCCCGGACAGGGCGAGCAGCCCGACCGGGCGCCCGGAAGCGCTGAGCGCCAGCAGCAGCAGGCCGTCCCGGTCGGTGGACCGTCCGCCCACGTTCCCCAGCGCTCCCGGCGGCGGCATCCGGCGTAGCTGTTCCGCGCCGAGCGGTTCGCCCGCGCTCGCGGCCACCTTCAGCTCGCCAGCTTCCGGCAGCAGCAGTGCGACCTGGCGTGCCCGGAACACCTCGGCGAGCGTGATGACGATGACCGACAGGAGTTCCTCCAGCGGCTTGTCCTCCAGGAGCATGCCCGACACCGCGAACAACTCGCGAAGCTGGGTGCCCTGCCGCCGCTCCTTGGCCCGGGCGGCGTTCATTCCGACGACGACCGTGGCGATAGGAAGCATCACCGCGACGTATACGCCCAGCGCCGCCCAGTTCTGCGGCGCCCCCACCCAGATGGTCTGGTACGGCGGGATGAAGAAGAAGTCATAGACAAGAAACCCGGCGATGACACTCAGCACGCCAGCCCGGAATCCGCCCAGGACCACGCCGATGACGACCGGCACGACGAGGATCAGCGCCGTGGTGGCAATGCTCAGGCTGCCCCGTAGCGGCAGCATCGCCACGGTGAGCGCCGCCGTGGTGGCCAGGGCCGTCACCGTGCCCACGACGGTCCGTTTCAAGGCTGCCCTGCTGTCCTGGCCACCATCAGCCCGGGGACGCAGCAGCTTCATCATGCCCACCTCTGGAAAACCAGATTAGGTGGTGGTGGGCATCTCCTCTATAACTTGATGGCCGGGGCGGGCCGCAGGGCCCGGACCGCCCGGTCGCCATCATCACTGGCGCACGACGAGAACCGGACAGCTCACCTGCCGCATCACATCGTCCGGCAGGCTGCCGAGCAGCAGGACGCCGATCGCCGTCCGGCGGCGCCGGGTCATCACCATGACCTCGGCGCCCCAGGAGCGCGCCTGCGTGGCGATGACGCTGGCGACCTGGGCCCGGCGCGCGTCCACGACCACGCCGCTGGCCGGCACTCCGGTGCTCCACACGCCGGTCAGTGCCTTTTCCAGCACCGCGGTGGCCTGCTCGCTCGTCTGGGTGTAGAACCGGCCCCCGCCGCCCTTGGCCGCGGGATCCCACATCCGCACATGGACCAGACGGAGCTGGCCGCCGACCGCGGCGCTGAACCGTGCCGCCAGCGCCAGGGCATGATCGGCCCGCCCGAACGGGTCGACCGGGACGAGGATCCGCTGAAGCCGCCTGCCGCCGCCGGGAAGCGCGCGGGTGGCAGGGAGAGAGAGATCGGGCTCGCCGTGACGGAACATCGTCGAAGACCTTCCTCGTGGCCGCCAGGGCCCCCACGCATCCAGCATGGGAGACCCTGCGGTAACCACGAGGTCAACAACGGCGCGTTGCCGGTAGAAAAACGGTGAACGAGACGCCGGCCGTTTGGGTCAGCGCGACGGAATGTGCTCGGGTGCCGCCAGGCGCGCGGTGGTTCCGCGTTGCCCGCTGGCCGCCCGGCGGTGGGCAAGCGCCCTGATCAGCCCGATGAGGGCAAGCAGCGCGCCGATGCCTTCGGCCCAGGCGGAGACCATCTTGCCCGGCGGGCCCCAGGACGGCTCGTACATGTTCGGCAGGCCGAGGATCGGCCCGACGTCCACGTAGTTGTAGGTGACCACGGCGGCACAGGCGCTCGCCGCGACCAGGAAGGCCAGTAGCCAGGACTGCCAGCGCGGCCAGACCAGCACCAAGACCGCCACGGCGATCGCGGCCACGCCCTGGATGCGGAAAAGCTGGCCCTGATCAAGCAGCGACCCGGTGTTGGCGTCGTAGAAGTGGGCGTCCTGGAAATGCACGATCGCGTCGATGACGAGGGCCGCGGCCGTCGCGGCCCGGAGCGTGTAGCCCGCGAGACTGTCGTGCCAGAGCCTGGCCCTGGTGAACCCGCTCATTGTGAAAGTTCCTTTCGTTGCTTTACGCCGGCCCGCCAGCCCCGGTTCCCTCGCGGAACCGTGGGGCCGGGGCCGGGCAGGCCGCGCGATGGGGCCTGCCGGCTTGCCGGCCAGGCGAGTGAAGGGGGAATGGGGGCCCGGGGGTTCCGGGGGTCGCTCCCCCCGGCTAGCACTGTGGGTCAGCCGGCCTGGTAGCTGCTGACGACGTTCTCCAGCAGGGCGCGGTTGGCCCGCCAGGCCGCCGTCGAGGTTGCCGCCACGAGCACGCTCGTGGCATGGCTCCCCTGCACGATGCAGGCGATCTCGTTATAGCGGTTGTGGTGTGTGTCGGTCGTGTAGTTGTCCGTGACGCAGCGGCCGTGACCGCCGCGGAAGTTCAGCGGCCCTGACACGCCGTCGAGGTGGACCGCGCTCTGGCCGTCCTCACGCAGGTGCTCCATCCGGAAGTCCGCCCAGTTGCGCAGGTTCTCGTCGCCCTGCTTCGGTGTCACGTTCAGGTACACGAGCACCTGCCCGGACTTGGCGGTGCTGCCAACGGTTACCGTGCCGGGGTCGCCATGCTGGGGGCGCAGCGAGCCCGGATACGACAGCGTCGCGCTCTGGCCGGTCAGGCTGGCCCGCAGCCAGGCGCCCGGCGCCGGGCGCGGGTGGAACCAGCCGAACCCGGCGGGCGCGGAGGCGGGAGCCGCCCCGTCGCTGCCGGCGGACGAGGACTGGCTGGCGCAGCCGAACAGGGCGAGGGACAGTGCCACGGTCAGCGCGGCCGCGCTGCTAGCCCGGAGGAGCGCCCCCCCGGGGCGCGCGGCACTGCCCGCCCGGATTCGCCGTAGCTTCACGACGACCTCCCTTGCTCGATGCGCCGGATCAGATGTTGCCGTCGCCGTCGCTCGGGCCACCGTTGTTGTCGCCGTCATGGTCGCCGCCGTTGTCCTGCGGTATGCCCGAGGACTTGTGCTTGGCCGGGCTGCTGTGATGAACCGACGAGGGGTGGCTGGCCGGTGCCTGGGCGGCCTTGGACCCGCCGCCGCACGCTGTCACCAGGCCCAACACACCTGCGGCCAGCACGAAAAGAAGTCGTTTGGTAAGCATTTCGGTTACTCCCCGAGTTGCGGTGTTCGCTGTGTCGTGAGTAGGTACGGCCCGCATATCGCAAAAGGTTCGACGCGCAACAACGAACAGACTGTGATGCTCGCCTCACTAGGTGGCGTGAACCGGGCGGCCTCGGCAGCCGTTTAGCAGCCTCGGCAGCCGCTTACCTGGCGGGCCGCCGAACTCCAGGCCGGGGGCCTGGTGCCAGCCCGGCGGGACCGTCAGTCGCGCGGTTCGGCGGAGCCCTGCTAGCCGGGGGGCGCCCCCCCAGAACCCCCTGCTGGCCTACGGCCCCGTTCCTCCGTCACGGGGCCGGGGCCCTGCTAGCCGGGGGGGCGACCCCCCGGACCCCCTGCTGGCCTACGGCCCCGTTCCTCCGTCACGGGGCCGGGGCCCTCCGGGGACCGGCACGGCCCCGGCGTGGTCCAGGTCCGGGCCGGGAGTCTCGCCGCTGGCGGCGAGCTGGTGGGTGAGCCGGTTGAGCAGCGAGATAAGCCCCGGATGCTGATCGGGATGCCAGTCCGAGCACAGGCGTGCGACGCTCTCCTGCCGGGCCCGGAACAGGGCGTCGAACGCGTGCTGCCCTGCCTCGGTGAGCGGCACCGGCTGGTCCAGGTCCGCTCGCAGCGCCCGCACGTAGCCGATCGCGACCAGTTCGGTGAGCCGCCGCTCCAGTTCGGCATCGGTCAGGCTCAGCAGCCTGGCCAGGTCCCGGCGGCTCTTCTCCGAATTCTGCCCCACCCGCAGCAGCATCCAGGCGGCGCGCGGCGACGCGGCGATGCCCGCCGTCGTCACCAGCCGCGCGTAGACCTCGCGCCGTTGCTGGCGGCCGAGCAGGGTGGTCAGCGCGCGTTCCATCTCCTGGTCCGAGGTGCGGACCGCTGGCATGGCCGTGGGCGCCAGCGTGTCGGCCGGGTCCGGCTGGGCGGCCGTGGTCCGCAGCGGGATGTCCTTGATCGTCCAGCTCAGCAGGAAGGCCAGCGCGCCGAACGGCGTGGCCACCAGGAACACGGTGTGCAGCGCGGTGGCGTAGCCGGTGATGTAGCCGAGGTGTACCGCCGCCGGCAGATGGGCCAGCACCGCCGGGCTCGCGCCACTGGCCGCGGTCACCCCGGGCGGCAGGCCCAGCCCGTGCAGGGCGGCCACCAGATCGCCGGCCAGAACGTTCGAGAACACGGCACCGAAGATGGCCGTGCCGAACGAGCCGCCGATGGACCGGAAGAACGTCGCGCCGCCGGTGGCCGCGCCGAGGTCGGCGTAGCTGACCGCGTTCTGCACCGCCACGACCAGGACCTGCAGCGACATGCCGATGCCCGCGCCGAGCACCAGCATGTACAGCGAGGACAGCCAGACGCCTGTGGCCACCCCCAGGTGGGACAGCAGGTAAAGGCCAATGGTCATGACCGCGGTGCCGACGATCGGGAAGATCCGGTACCGGCCCCACCTGCTGACCAGCCGCCCGGAGATGATCGAGGTGGTCAGCAGGCCTGCCATCAGCGGCAGCAGCCGCAGCCCGGAGACGGTCGGGCTGACGCCCTTGACGATCTGCATGTACTGAGGCAGATAGGCGATCGCGCCGAACATCGCGAACCCGACGACGAAGCCGACCGCGCTCGACGCGGAGAAGATCCGGTTGCGGAACAGATGCAGCGGCACGACGGGCTCGGCGGCACGGCTCTCCGCCCAGATGAACAGGGCGCCGCAGACCACCGCGCCCGCGGCCATGAGGTAGATCGGCGTGGAGGCCCAGGCATAGGTGGTCCCGCCCAGCGAGGTGAGCAGCACCAGGCTGGTCGCCGCGCCGGCCAGGAATATCGTGCCGAGGTAGTCGATCTTGTGCGCGGCCCGGCGCAGGTGCCCGGGCAGCACCGCCGCGACCACGGCCAGCGCCACGATGCCGATCGGAATGTTGACGTAGAACACCCAGCGCCACGACAGGTTGTCCACGAAGAACCCGCCGATCAGCGGGCCGAGGACGCTGGTCACGCCGAACACGCTGCCGAACAGGCCCTGGTACCGGCCCCGTTCCCTGGCCGGCACCACGTCGGCGACGATCGTCTGCGCGCCGGTCAGCAGGCCCCCGCCGCCGATGCCCTGGATCGCGCGGAACGCGATCAACTGCAGCATCGTATGGGAGAGCCCCGCCAGCGCCGAGCCGATCAGGAAGATGACGATCGACGCCTCGAAGAACGTCTTGCGCCCATACAGGTCGCCGAGCTTGCCCCACAGCGGGGTGGACACGGTGGAGGCCAGCAGGTACGCGGTCACCACCCAGGACAGGTGCGACAGCCCGTGCAGGTCCCCGGCGATCGTGGGCAGTGCGGTCGCCACGATCGTCTGGTCCAGCGCCGCCAGCAGCATGCCGAGCAGCAGCGCACCGATGATGATGAGCCTGCGGCGCTGCCCGATCTGTTCCGGCTCTGCCTGCGCGGCGGCCGCTGTCTCGCTGGTGGCGCTCAATGTTCCCTCCCGCCTTCGGTCCCTGCCGGGCCACCGCGAGTGTTCAGCGCATGCGGCGGAAGCGCATGGCGCCTCCCAACCCGACGCTTAATGCTTTCCTGCGATCATCGCACCGTAACCATCGCTCGCTCAGCACCGCTCCTCGAGGGCGATTAACCCGGGCCGGCATTTGCCGCGTGCTTCCGGCCCGGTCACCGGGCCAGCCTCTTGTCCGGGTCGTGCACGGGCCTGCCGCCCACGACGGTGAACGCCGGGATGAGGCCGGCCAGGTCATCCGAGTCGGCGGTCATCGGGTCCGCCGGGTATCCGGCTAGGTCGGCGAGCTTGCCCGGGGTGATGCTCCCCAGCCTGTCCGAGTCGCCGTTCAGGTCGGCGGTGCCTAGCGTGTAGAGCCGCAGCGCGGTGGCCACATCGATGGCGTGCCCGGGGCCCTGAATGCCGGCCGCCTTGGTGCCCCGGGTGACCATGCCCCACACGTTGATCATTGGGTTGAACGGCCGGACGATGTCGGTGCCCGCGGCCAGGCTGGCACCGAGCACGAGCCATTCGTCCAGCGGGTTGACCCGGGCAGTGCGGTCCGGGCCCCAGGTGTGCAGCATCTCACTGCCCATGTTCCACAGCAGCGGGTACTGCACGGTGATGCCGAACCCGCCACGGACCGCGCGTTCCCGCTGGGCCGGGTCGCTCAGCAGGGCGTGCTCGATGACCAGCGTCCACGGCGGCAGCGGGCCCGTCTCCGCGACGACGCCCTCGTACACGTCGAGCAGGGTCCGGACCGCCCGGTCGCCCGCCGCGTGCGTGCCGATGCGCCACCCGCGCCGGGCGGCCTCGGTGCACACCCGGGTCAGCACCGCGGAATCCCAGTTCAGGTGGCCGGAGTTGGCCGGTTCGTCGGCGTAGGGCTGCTCCAGCGCACCGCCCTCCACCCCGCCGTCCAGCACGAACTTCAGGCCCCAGATCCGCAGCCAGTCGTCACCGAACCCGCTCCGGGCGCCCAGGCCGCGGATGAGCGCGATCGCCTGCTCGGCGGACAGTTCGGCACCGACCCGGATCATCGGCCGCGCCCGCACGCTCAGCAGCCCCTGCTCCCAGGCGTCCTGGTAAGCGAGCAGCTCGTCAGAGGTGATCATCGCCTCACGGATGGTGCCCACCCCGAGCGCGGCGTAGGCTGCCGAGCCGGTGCCCAGCGCGCCGGCCAGCTGTGCCCGGCCCGGCCCCGGCGCGAACGCCGCGACCTGATACACCGCCCCGCCCTCCAGCACCCCATCCCGGCTGCCGTCGGCCAGCCGCCCGATCTTCCCTCCCGGGGGGTCGGGCGTGTCCGCCGTGACACCCGCGGCGCGCAGCGCGGCCGAGTTGACTACCGCCAGGTGCCCGCCGCGCCGCGATAGCACCGGATGATCCGGCGCTGCCGCATCCAGCTCGGCCAGGGTCGGCAGCCGGTTCTCGGCCAGGTTCGATTCATGCCAGCCCATCGAGGTCGAAATCCACCCTCCCCGCGGGACAGCCTGGGCCGCATCGGCGACCATGCGGGTGAACTCGGCGATGGACCGGGCCTTGTCCACCGGTACCAGCAGCGTGTTGCGGCTGGCCTCCATCAGGTGCTCGTGTGAGTCCGCGAAGGCCGGCAGCAGGGTGAGGTCGCCGGCGTCGACAACCGTCGTGTCGTGCCCGGCCAGGTCGTCCAGCCCGGCCGGTTCCGCCGACACCGCCACGATCTCGGGGCCCCGCACGCCGATCGCACGGTAGGTTTCGCCGGTCATGGAGTGGATCGTCCCGGCCTTGATCAGGTAATCGAGCCGCAGCGGCTCGGCGGGTTCGCGTGTCATCGCCTTGCCCCTTCCATGAGGGTCCCGCTAGCCGTGATTCTGCTCCTTGTGGTGCCGGCCGGCACCCGGCTGCGCCCGGCGGCCGCGATGTGCTGCGCGACCCGTACCGCGTCGGCGGCGGCACCGTACAGCAGGCCAGAGCCGCGGTTCGACAGCCACGGGTAGCCGGCCACATAGAGGCCGGGAAACGCGGTGCTGCCGCGGGTGTGGGCCGGGGCGCCGTCCGGCCTGAGCACGGGCACGTGCAGCCAGCCGGTGTCGGGCCCGAACCCGGTGCACCAGACCACGGCGGCGATGTGCTCCGCCCGGATATCCAGCGATTCCGGGGAGGACTCCAGCCCGGGCTCGGGCCGCTCGGCCGGGTCGGTATCCGGCTCCGCCGCCACAATGCCCGCCCTGGCCACGTAGTCGTCGACCATGCGCCGGAACCGGGCCGCCCCGGCGTCGGCGTATTGCATGTTGCCGGGTAGTTCTGGGCCGAAGCTGAGCTTGCCTGCCTCGGCCCCGGTCAGCCGGCCGAGCAGCCGCACCCCGTCCCTGGCCAGTTGCTGGTAGGAGACGGTGTGCCCGCCATGGGCGCCGGACAGCATCGGGTGCGGCGCGGTGAACTCGGCCGGGTCGGTCACCGCCTCGGCCGGCTGGTCGTAGAGCCCCAGTTCGACCGCCCATTCGTGCACGTCGCGGCCCCGGTACCGGCGGGGTACCCGGGGCACCCGGCTGGTGGCCAGCAACACGTCGCGGCCCGCTAGCGCCAGTTCGCCGGCGATCTGCGCACCCGACTGCCCGCTGCCCACCACGAGCACGGCGCCCGGCGGCAGCGCCGCGGGGCTGCGGTACCGCGCGGCGTCCGACTGGACGACGGCCGCGGGCAGCCCCGCCGCCAGCCGCGGAATCAGCGGACGGCGCTGGCCGCCGCCGGCGATCACCACCGCGCGCGCCGCGATCATGCCCGTGGCGGTGACAACCTGGTAGCCGTGGCCGCCTGCCGCCACCGAGGTGACCTCGGTGCGCTCCCGCACCGGCAGCCCCGCGGCGAGCGCTTCCAGCATGGTGACCACGTTGTCCCTGGGCAGGAAGTCGCCGCCGCTGCCCGCCGCCATCTGGTAGCCAGGCAGCCGGGTCATCCAGTTCGGCGTCACCAGCGTGAACGAGTCCCACCGCGCCGACCGCCAGCTTTCCCCGACGCGGCCCCGTTCCAGCACGACGTGCTCCACCCCGAACGCCCGCAGGTAGTAGCTGACCGCCAGCCCCGCCTGGCCCGCGCCGACCACCACCACCTCGGCCTGCTCCGTTTTGCCGTTGGCTCGCATCGCTCCTCCTGCTGCCTCATCCGGTGGGTGCACTCGTCGATGCTGCGCCGCGGGCGGCCGGCAAACACCCGCCAGGTGGCCAGTTTTTGGTGAAGAACGGCTCGCCGTGGCCGGCCCGGTTTCCATGCGCCGGCCGTATTGCGGAGTGGATCAAGGGCCAACAGACTTGGCGTGTGAGCCAAGGCGGCGCCGGTCAGGCCCGGCCGGTCACCCTGATTGGCCGCGAGCCCGAACAGGACAGGCTGGTGGCCGCGGCACGGGCCGCACGCGCTGGCCGTGGACGGGTTGTGCTGATCTCCGGGGAACCGGGCATCGGCAAGACCGTGCTGCTCGCATTCCTGATGGCCGAGGTGGCGGGCACGGGAGCGCGCGTCGCCTCCGGCGCCGCCGAGGAACTCGAGCGGCGGGTGCCATACGCGGCGATCTCCGACTGCCTCGGGCTCGGCACCGGCGCCGCCGGCCGGGACACCGCAGAGATCGCCGCGTTGCTGCGCGGCTCGCACCGGCCGCCCGGCGGTACCTTCGCCACGGCCGATACCGAGTTCCTGATCACCGAGGCGATTCTGGGCCTGGTCGACAGGTGGTGCGCGGCCGGCGCCGTCGTGCTGGCCATGGACGACCTGCAGTGGGCGGATCCGGCAAGCCTGCTGGTGCTGCACCGGCTCGGCCGGGTGGCCGGGCAGTTGCCGCTGCTGATCGTGGCAACACGGCGGTCCGGGGCGGGCGGGGCCGATATCGAACGGCTGGTACGCAGCTGGGTGGCGCGGAACGCGGACCTGATCTCGCTTGGCCCCCTGGACGAGCGCTCGGTGACCAGGCTGACCGGTCAGGCCATCGGCGCCCAGCCCGCGCCCGGGCTGCTGGGGATGATCACTGCGGCCGCGGGCAATCCGCTGTATGTGATCGAGCTTGCCCGCGCCCTGGCCAGCGGCACCGCGCGGGGCGGCGCGGTACCCGAGTCGCTGATCACGGTGGTGACCCGCCGGCTGGCCGGGCTCTCGGACCGGGCGCGCCAGGTACTGCCTGTGGCGGCCATACTCGGCCCCGGCTTTACCATCGCCGAACTGTCCGCCGTCCTGGCCACGCCTGCGCTTGAGCTGATCGTGGTGGTCCAGGAGGCGGTGGCCGCCGGGGTACTGACCGCCGAGTCCGACCGGCTGGTGTTCCGCCACGAGGTGATCCGGCAGGCGCTGCAGGAGAGCCTGCCGGCCTCCGCGCGCAACGCGCTGCACCTGCAAGCCGGGCAAGCGCTGGCAGCGGCCGGGGCGCCGGTGGAGCGAGCCGCACAGCACTTGCTCGCCGGGATGACCTTCGACGCGCGGACCCTGGCATGGCTGGCCAGGTCCGCCGACCGGCTCAGCGCCCGGGCGCCTTCCCTCGCGGCCGACCTGCTGCGCCGTGCCGTGGACACCGCCGGCCCCTCCGCCGATCAGGCCGTGCCGCTGCGACTCGCGCTGGCCAGCGCGCTGCTCCGGGCGGGCCGCTTCGCCGAGGCTGAGGCGGCCGTCGGCGCGGGGCTGGCCGTGCATGACGGGCCGGGCGCTGGCGGGGAGCCGGCCGCCGAGGACGCGGCTGGCGACGGCGACGCGGCGAACCGGGACGGGCGGCTGCGCTGGATCCTGGTGCAGGCGAGCCTGAATCAGGGGCACGTGACCGAGGCTTTGCAACAGACACAGCAGGCACTGGACGGCGGCGGCCTCGGCCGCGCCGAGCGCGCCCGGTTCCACGGGCTCGCCGCGCAGTGCCTGCACGTGCTCTCCCCGGGCGGGCCGGGACCGGCCATGCGGGCCGCCGAAGGCGCCCGGGCCGAGGGCATGGCCAGCGGCGATCCGGTTGCGATGGCCTACGGGCTGCAGGCCGTCGCCGGCGCCAGCCGGTGGCAGGGGCGGTTCACCCAGGCACTGGACCTGGCCAGCCAGGCTGCGGCGGCGCTGGACCGGGCAGGCCCGATCGCCGACAGCCAACTGGACCCCCAGCTGATCCGGGCCAACTGCCTGTTCGACCTCGACCGCGATGCCGAGGCACGGGAGGCGTACACGGCCGACCTGCGGCTGGCCGAGCACGGCACCGGTACCTTCTTCCTGTGCCTGCACCACCTGTCAGTGGCCCGGATGTGCTTCCTGACCGGCCGGTGGGACGACGCCCTCAGCGAGATCAGCGCCGCGCGCGAGGCCCCCGACCAACTCGGCGTCGGCGTGCACCTGGACGGCCTGGCCGCGCTCATCGCGGCGCACCGGCAGGATCGCGACGAACTGGCGTCGCTGCGCGCGGCACTCGACCGGCCGCTGGCCAGCGGCACCGTCCGGCACACCATCGACGACCGGTCCTGGGGGCGCGCCCTGGCCATCCTTGCCGACGGCGACCGGGAAACCGCGTTCGGCGTGCTGTCGCAGGCGTGGCAGGAATGCGTGACAGGGAACCGCGAATACTGCGGCCACTACCTGCTGCCAGACCTGGCGGCACTGGCGGTCCCGCTGGGCGAGGCGGCCGCCACGCGGCAGGCGGTAGACGCTCTGGACCGCTACCTGGCCGGCCGGGACGTCCCATCGCTGCACCGCTCGGCCCGCTTCGCGACGGCAATACTCGACGGCGATCCGGGCGCGCTGCTCGGCGTCGCCGCGGCCTATGCGGCCGCCGGCCGGCCGCTGCTGGAGAGCCAGGCCCGGGAACACGCGGCGGATCTGCTGGCCGCGGCGGGCCGGACCGGTGAGGCCAGGATCCAGCTCGGCGCCGCGCAGGACTGTTATGCGCGGCTGGACGCGGTCTGGGACGCGGCCCGCGCCGATGCCCGGCTGCGGGCGCACGGGATCAGGCGCGGCGTGCACGGCCCGCGGCGGCGGCCCAAGTCCGGCTGGGCCGCGCTGACCGATACCGAGCAGAAGGTCGCCGCGCTGCTCGCCGAGGGCCTGTCCAATCCCGACATCGCAGCACGGATGTTCACCTCGCGGCGCACTGTCCAGTACCACGTGTCCAACATCCTGGCCAAGCTTGGCCTGTCCTCGCGGGTGGAACTCGCCGCGTTGGTCGCCCGCCGGGCCGGCTGAGCACCGGGCAGGCGACGCCGGGTGGCGGTCAGGTGTCGATGTTGGGGTTGCTCGCCGGGAGCGGGACCAGGTGCGCGGGCGCTTCGGGGAGCACCACGGTGGACTCGACGGTCAGGTCGGGGCGCACGTGGACCAGTTCACCGGACGCGAGCATCCGCCAGCCGTGCTCCCCGTCGAGTTCCTCCGATGCCACGACGACCGAGGGCAGCATGTGCAGTTCCGGTGCGTGCACCGAGGAGGTCGTGCTGCGGGCGTGCATGCCGGTGGTGGCCGGGCCACTGGCCCTGGCCGCTGGACTGTCCGGGCTGGGTAGGCTGCTCGCCCCGGCGGGCCGCTCGATGATGTGCAGCGCGTGCTGCCCGGGGTAACGCAGCGCCCAGAGCTCACCAGCAACCGCGACGATGGTGTTCAGCGAGGACACCGGCAGCCGCTCGGCGATCCACCCGGCCGCCGCCGCGATCCCCGCCGCCACGTCGCCGCCGTGGGCATCGATCTGCTGGGTAATCAGCGCGAAGTAGCGCTCGGAGTCGGTGTCACCCTCGACCAGGTCGCGGTAGGGGCCGAGTTGCTCCTCGAGCCTGTCCAGTTCGCCGAACCCGCCGTTGTGCGCCATGATCCGGCCGCGCATCGTGAACGGATGGGTGTTGGCCAGGGTCCGGCTGCCCGCCGTGGCGTAGCGGACGTGCGAGACGAACGTCACCGATCTGGCCTGCCTGGCCTCCCGGAGGAACTCCTGGTCGGTGTAAGCCGGTTCGGGCTGTTTGTCGAGGACCGGCCCGCCGGCCGGATCGAAGAACCCGATACCGCTGCCGTCCACGTTGCGATGGCTCTGCACCTCGAGTGAGTCCGGCGCGTCCACCAGCCAGAACGATGCACTGACCGGCTCGCGTCCCGCATTGAGCCCCAGCAACCTGCACACGACGCGGCTCCGTTCCGCCGAAGATCACGTCCTAGCCTGGCACCGGGTGCCGGGGCCGGCAAGGCCGCGCCCCGCTGGTTATCCAGATCGGCCATCGCAGTCAGATCTACGAACGTTAGGAACGAGTGCCTCAGCCCGCAGAGGCGGCCCACCATGGCCATGGTTCCGGCTTTGCCGGCCAAGGCGCGACAATGCTTGGGTGGGCAGGGTGCGGGGCTCCGCGAAGTTTGTCGGGCGGTCGCCCGAGTTGTCGACGCTGCGGACGGCGTGGGCCTCGGCTACCGCTGGGCGGCCGTGCTGGGTCCTGATAGGCGGGGAAGCCGGGGTCGGCAAGACGCGCCTGGTGGCCGAGTTCGCGAATGAGGTCTCGGCGGACGGTGCCCGGGTGCTGGTGGGCAACTGCCCGCCGGTGGCACCGGGGCTGGTGCCGTTTGGCCCGGTGGTAGAGGTACTTCGGGAGCTGGGGCCCGCGACGGCGGAGGGCCTGGCCGCCGGGCACGCCGAGGCGATCGAGCGGCTGCTGCAGGTGGAGTTGCCCGCGAGTGGCGCGGGGGTACCGGGGGAGGCGGACCGGGCCAGGCTGCTCGGG